>WNGJ01000120.1_pt1 | contig 66672 bp, 64 predicted proteins | sample 5400611 | NCBI WGS metagenome assembly WNGJ01 (sample SAMN13153375, study PRJNA577476) | soil metagenome | isolation source: 40 cm soil or saprolite under Garry oak tree replicate 1 | place: USA:California | collected 2016-06-15 | reverse complement strand
TTCACTCGACGCTGGCGACTGCGGAAGCTGGTTGGACTTGCGCGAGGCAACCTCGGCGAGAGAACTCCTGTCGGGTCCGAAAGGCGTATCGAAGATTGGCACCTTTCTTGGAGGATGAGTATTCAGAGGCGTCGGATCAGGAGGCACAATAGCCATCGGATCGCGCAGGTCTTCTTGAGGGGCTTTCCGGATATCGTCCCTGCCCTGACTGCTCTCCATCGCGCTGGAAACTTGACCGACTGCTTTGTGGATCATCTCCTTAATGGACGCCAATATCGAGTCTGGGTCATTAACAAACTGCTCCGACGCGAATATTTCCTTCGAAATTGTTCAAATCATGCAACGTTTGATCTAAGGATTTTCGCGGCCCCGCGTGCCACCAGGATCCATTGCCATACATATAGTCGTCAATCACATCACGTGCGCGGTCAATGAGCTCAGCCCTGTCCACGGAAGTTATCGTAACTGTGCGCGAACCAGGTGGCGATAGTGGCGCTTTTTCGATAGTCGGCATGTTGGTCTCACCCCAATGATTTTGAGTTGCGATCTCAGGCGGCGGTAGTCTTGACTAAGACAGCGGCAGCGCATGCGGGGTTCAAGCTGCCAGCTAGCGAACCACCCCGTTCCCATGCCGCCGAGCGACCACAAATATTTAGATGTTGAGGCGCCGCAGCGAGGCCGATCAGTCAGCGTGGTAGGCTGGACTTATCGCACCTCGCTAGATCGGAGCCGATCGGCACCACGGCTACTCAAATCCGGCATCCGCTATATGGCTCGCCGCATACGATCCTGGCCGGGCGCTTCGCGACGGTCGAGGTCTTTGCGAAAATGGAATCTGAGGTAGAGACGTCCCACATATTCATTCTGGAAGAATTCGAGGCCCCTGGCCGGGCGGCCTCTGAAGAATCGGAGCGGCAAAAGCGGCCCGTCAGTGACTATCTCCAAATGCGAAACCGCCCCCTCAAAAAGGCAGCAAGCCGGATCTCCGTCGATGTCGAGGAGCGCTTCCCCGCGAAAGTGATGATACACCAAGATATTGAATCTCAGCTTCAGCGAATCCACACTCACGTTACATCGGTGGCCAAATTGGCAAGACACCGAGCCCCCATCCTTGCCGGCGCTCGTTTCTATCCCGTACTCGACGTCGTAGTCTTCGGCGAGCGCGGGGCTTCGTACTGTCATCAGCAGAATAAACCAGACCGTATAGGCGCAGTGAAGTATCGGCCCGCCTTTGTTCAGCTTCGCGAACGCGCGCATGAAATCCTCGTCTGGAGAGATCGTGATCGCACTTTGATTAGATGAAACAAAACAAGAACATTGTCAATAACCTCAGATTGTACTGCGCTTGAGGTCGCGGCGATCGACGAGAAGCTCAACCGCATCTCGCCCTCACACCCAGCCCTGCTCTTTGTACCGAATCGGCCGATTGAATCCCCGCGCCCTGCCCGGCGCCTCATAGCAGATCGCCATCAGGCCCAGCGCATCGGCGGCGTGCGACGACCAGTCGTGCTCGGGACCTAAGCCGACATTGCGGACGTCGTCCTTGCGCTCGTGATAAAAGCCGAGCGCGTCACGGCCGGCTTCCGTGGTCATTTCATTGAACCAGAGCTGCGGTCCTAATCGTCGCAGCGCCTCGATCCGCATCATCGCGGCACCCCTGCCCTGGTTCTTCACCGGCGGCTCGACCGTGAAACCGGCCTCGCGCAAATGATCCTCGTAGCGTTTGCCGGTGATGTTATTCGCCACGACGCCGTCATGCGGCAGATGAAGGATCGCGTGCTGATAGCCGTTGCTGCGCAGCCAGTTGACATGAAATGCCAGCACCTGGCCGACCCGTTCATAATAGTCCAACACACGGATCTCGCTCCCGGCCCATTGCACGATCCAGATCGTGAAGGCGTCGGCCAAGGCACCCGCGCCGCCGATATCGATGAAGGCGCGCAAGGGCAACAGCGGATCGGCCGAGACTTTTCCGATACGCCTCTCTCGCTTCGCCTGCGCCAGCATGTCCGCGAAATACGCGCCCTCGAACGCTCGCACGTAATCGCCCTCCCAAACGTGTTCATAGCGGTCGGGATAAAGCGCGAGATCCAACCGTCGCTCTTCGTCCAGCACGGCCGGAAACCAGGGATTATCCCGCCAGTTCGCATTGATCACGATCGCGCCCTCGGGCTTGCGCGAGCGGAGAAAGTCATCAATCGCGTCTGATTTCCGACGGGGGTTCCACGAGGCCCAGAGCTCGGAGCCCTCGGCGCGGATTGTCGGCCGCAGCAGCGCGAGGCTGCGCGCGCTCAGGGATTGCGCCTCGTCGACCCAGGCGATCTTGAATCCCTCCAGCGACTTGATCGAATCCGCGGTATGGTCCTGCATGCCGCGAAAGATGATGAGGCCGTCGCCGGGCGTCTCGATCTTGTCGCTGAACAGCTTGAATTGATGGCCAAGCCCAAGCGCGGCGATCTTGCTCTCGATCAGCCGTTTTGAGGATTGCGCCAGCGTGCGCTGCGCCTCGCGAATGCAGACCGCGAGCGTACCCCGTTCGGCCTGACAGGTCTCGACAAGCAGCTCACCGAAGAAATGGGATTTACCAGAGCCACGCCCACCGTAAACGCCTTTGTAGCGTGCGGGTTCCAGCAAGGACCCAAAAACTTTCGCCGTCGGGATTTTCAGGGTGGACAATGACACGCTCGATTTTATGGATCAACACGGGCGCGCAGTCATCGCCATTCTGCATGATGGCGGTCTGACCAGCAGCCCAGCGTGCAGTTTTGCGGCTAACGTTCGCGGCTCTCGCGGGGGGAAGCGGATCTTTTGACAATCACATCGGCTCGCCACATCATTGCCGCATGAGCGGCTTGACCCAGTGGGAAAACCAGTCGTCCATGTCGGCGCTGGACGCAGCGGACGGATCCGGCAGACCGAAGATCGGCGGAAATGGATAGTCGGGCGCCGGCTGGCCGCCAGCGATGCCGCGCGAAGGACTCCCGTTTGCAGCACCGGACCTAGCTCCGAATGGAGAGTTGCGGGCCGGCGATCAGATAACTCAACTCGCTATTTGTTCAGAAAGACTGCCGCATGGTTCTCTGAACTGTGCGAATTCGCTAGGTACGCAAAACTCACTCTTACGTCGTCGCTTGAGAAGACGACTACGTATACCTTCGCCCGAGGGTTACTGGCTCAGCTTCGAGGAAGGTAGCCTATCGACGTTGCTAGAACAGAACAGGCACAAGTTCAATCTACTTTTGATTGCATCGTGCGTTGTTTCGGCGACAGCAGGGTCTCTCTCTCGAAGCAACGTCACCCTGTCCCGCCCACCATAGACGCCTTCATGGCGCGCCGGTGCGAGCAAGGGGCTTAAACACTTTCGCTGTCGGAGTTCTCAGGGTGGACAATGACTCGCTCGATTTTATGAATCAGTTCTAGCGCACCGTCATCGCCGTTCTCCAGCGCCTGCGCGGCCTTGCCCCAGCCGCGGTCCAGGATTGCATTGGCGGCGGAGACGCGCGCGGAATGCGTGGCGTCTTTCGAGCGCATGACACCGACAAGGACGTTGATCGCCGTCTTGGTATGGCCGCGCGCAAGCGAGCGTATCTCGATGACGGTTTTGGGCATCCCGTTATGCTGAGGCATCGTTCTCGGCCGGCGTATGTTCGCGCGGCGCCGTATCGGCGTGATCCATGGTGAGATCATCAGGCTTAACGACGGAGCGGAACGCAATAGTCGGAAAATCCGTCGGCTCACGACCGCGATCGGGCCTTGGAATAAGACGTATGATTTCTGCGCTCATGACAATCCTTCCCAGATGGCGATCGTGACCAGCCCGGCCAACGCGAGCGACAGCAGATATGCGGTCATCCGTTCCTTCTCTCAGGCAAAATAAAATGCGCGGCATGATCGCGATCGGCGCGATCATTTCGGGCGCGAACCCTATCCCTCGAGAGCAAGGGGCCGCGGCGGCCGTGGCATCTCAGCCACGCCGCGTGCCGGCGCGTTCGCGCGCACCGGCATGACTTGCGCGCATCGAAACAACGACGCGCGGATGTAAAGGTTCGGACGACGACGCGCTTGCGACGACGCGTGAGGGAGGGTGAGGCGTCCTGACGTGCGGGCCGCCGTCCGATGGGGAGATTTCGGAAAACAAAAAAGCCCGCGGCGAGTCTCTCGCGCGGGCTTCACGATTTTTGCGATGATGTTACTATGACGGTGATTTGCCCGACGTGTCAAACTCTCTCTATTGTGTTGCCAATTCGACCGATCGGTGAGACGTTGGGATCAACATATCCCCTCTCCTTTCCGAAACTCCCCGCTGCATGTTGGAGACTCGTCTACAGCGACAATTGGGCATGGCGCTTGTCGTCGCGGCAGCGATCGCCTGGAGCACGGCGCCGTTCTTCACGCGGCTGCTCGATCTTGATTCCTGGACCATCCTGTTTTGGCGAGGCTTGTTCGGCGGCGGCTTCATCACGGCATTTCTGGTGCTGACGCAAGGCCGCGCCGGCGTGCGCGATCTGGTCGAGACGGGACAAAGCGGCTGGCTTGTCGCATGCCTTTCGACATTGGGCATGGTGACGTTCATTCCGGCGCTGCAGCTGACGAACGTGTCGAACGTCGCGATCATCATCGCGACCGGTCCCTTCGTCGCCGCCGGCATCGCCTGGATCTGGCTTCGCGAGTCCACCCGGCTCTCAACACTGATCGCCGGTCTCATTGCCCTCTGTGGCATCGCGATCATTGTCGGCAACCCGGGAGGCGCCGCCGATTTGAGAGGCGTTGGTCTCGCGTGCGTCATGACGGTCGCCATCGCGGCGATGACGGTCGCGGTGCGTCGTCACAAGCAAAGCTCAATGGTGGCGGCGGCGGCGCTGTCGAATTTTCTCGGCAGCCTGGTCAGCATTCCCTTTGCGCAGGGGCTCGCCGACGTGACGGATCACGATCTCGCGGTGCTGGCGATGTTCGGCCTATTCCAGGTCGGGACGGGCCTCACTTTATTTGTCCTTGGCTCGCGCCTGTTGCCGTCCGGCCAGGCTTCCCTGATCGCGACCCTTGAGACGCCGCTCATGCCGTTCTGGGTGTGGCTCGCTTTTCACGAGCTTCCCACCCAGCGTGCGTTAATCGGCGGCAGCCTGGTGATGGGCGCCATCGTCGCCGATATCATCGCCGACAATTGGACCCGTGCACGGGCTGGGGCGAAGAGTAGCCGCTGACCAGCCACATTGAAAAAGCCCGCGACAGTCGTCGGCGCGAGCCGTCACGATTTTGCAATGATGTTAACATGCCGGTGATTTGCCCCGACGTGTCAAACTTTAGGGAAATGCGAAGGGCGACATTCTGAAAATCGAAACCACCCTTGCAACTGGCGCCTTGAGGACGAAAAAAACCCGCTGCCGGCCTTCCGGAGCGGGCCATATAATCTTCGATGATGTTAATCTGCGTCTGATTTGCCCGGCGTGTCAATGTGCGATCACTGCGCGGATGTCGAACGAATAGCAGGGCTTCGATGTACTATGTCGCCGCCGCATTGGCTGTGCTGTCTGCCCTGTTCTATGCGGCGGGCAATCATGACATCGGCTCGCTCGGTGCTCAGATGTGCGAATACGGTAGCGCTTTCTGCGATCGTCCGTATTACGTTCTGATCGCCGCCGGGCTGGCGGCCGCCTGGGGCACATTCGTCAGCGTACGCTAGGCCGCTAGCGCAGCACGTCCAGAATTGATCCGCTAGAGCCTCTTGTTCTGACGCGTTTTCTTCACGCGAACCGATACCCGCTTCGCTCGAAAACGCTCGAGTTCCTGACCGCATAAAGCGGCGTCCTCAGGGTCAGCTGGTAAGACGGCCTCGGCAGCCAAGCGATTTGCGCGGTCACGCCGAACAGCCGGTTGTCGTTATCATCCATGCGATCGAGGTCAAGACGCATGATCGGCTGAGTAAAAGGCTGGAATGGCGTGAGGTTGAGAAGCCTGGCGCCGCCGAACGAATGTCGGCGCCGTCGGAAGCGTTGTCGGCCTGACGAGGGTCGCAATATTCGAAAGCGTGGCAAACAGAGACGCCTCGCCAAGACCGATCGACAGCGTGTTGGCGGGCAAGGTAGCGTAGGTCGTCCGCAAGTCCAGATAGATGTTCGGTAGCGCCGCCGACTTTACCGGTCCGTCGGAGTCTTCGCTATTGTCTTTGCCAAGAGCAAAGTCCGAACAACTAAGTGACATCAGCGCGACAGCCATGAGACGGCATGCCAGCCATGAAACTCGGCCTTCAAAAGGCGGCGCGTGGTCCCGATAGGTTTGTCCGGCCACGAAATTCCCACCGAGGGAGCCCCCTGTCGTCAACCCGCAACCGACCTTTCCAAAAGGTATACTGTGGTGAGCATCACATTCACTGGGCCACAACGGCTTTAAGCGCACTTGGGCCACTGAATTAAGAAGCCCACAGCCGTGTTTTCGGCTGCAGCCTCCACTGCCTTGCGATGGGTGCCGATATGCCCCTGATTTGCCCAGCGAGCATTTCGCAGCCGAGCTGGCGGAACGAGCCCGCACCGGCGCCTTCGTAGAGATCAATGATCTTAGCAATTTAAAGTAGAATTTAGGACGTATGACGGTTCTGGACAGGACCTTTCCTCAGGCCCATCATTGGCCCCGAGCTGGGGGGGAGACGAACATAGATGGATATCAGGACTTGGCTGGGCAGCCTCGGCCTGGACCAATACGAAGCCGTATTCCGGGAACACCAGATCGACACAGACATATTGCTGGAGCTGACCGATCAACACCTCAAAGGTATGGGGGTTCCGCTCGGGCACCGGCTGAGAATGCTGCGCGCGATCCGGCAGCTCACGGGCGACGCATCTGGCACGGCTCAGCCTGCCGCGCCGGCCGGGCTCGCTGCGCAAGATGGCGCCGAGCGCCGGCACATGACGGTCATGTTCTGCGATCTTGTCGGACTGACCGCGCTGACGGCACAACTCGACCCCGAGGACATGGCCGATCTGATCGGCGCGTTTCAAAGCACCGTCGCGGCGGCGGTGGCGCGCTTCGACGGCCATGTGGCTATCCCCGCGCGCATGAGGACGACGCCGAGCGGGCGACGCGCGCAGGCATCGCGCTGATCGAGGCGGTCGCAGAGCTGCGGCGCGAGCGTGGTGCCGCCATCGAGATGCGGATCGGCGTCTCGACCGGACTTGTCGTGGTCGGCGAGCTGATCGGCGAGGGTGAAGCGCAGGAGCGAGGTGTCGTGGGCGACACAGCCAATCTGGCCGCGCGGCTACGATCTCTAGCCGAACCCGGGGCCATCCTGGTCTCGGAATCGACGCGACGGCTGCTCGGCACGACCTTTGAGCTCAAGGCACTCGGGCCGCAGATGCTCAAGGGTTTCAACGCGCCCATCGCGGCCTGGCTGATCATGGGCGAACGGAAGAATGTCAGCCGGTTCGAGGCCTCCCGTTCGGAAGCCTTGACGCCCTTCATCGGCCGCGAACGGGAGATTGCGCTGCTGGTCGAGCGCTGGCAACGTGCGATGACGGGTGAGGGCCAGATCGCGTTACTGTCGGGCGAGGCCGGCATCGGCAAATCACGCGTTCTGGCGATGCTGCGCGAGCAGATCGGCAAGCAACATCACTGGGTGCTGCGCTATCAATGCTCACCGCACCACATCAACGACACGTTCTATCCGGTGATCGGCCAAATCTGGCATGGCGCGAACTTTGTCGCCGGCGAGCCGGCCGCGGTGCGGCTTTCCAAGCTTGAGAAGATGGTCGAAATCACCGGGCTAGGTAGCGCCGAGGTCGTGCCTTATCTGGCCGCGCTATTGGCGATCCCGACCGGGCAGCGCTACCCGCCGCAGGATCTCGAGCCAAGCGAACTGAGAGAACGGACCATCGCCGCGCTGATCGCGATGATCGTCGGGGCGGCGAAGCAGGCGCCGCTCCTGATGATCGTGGAAGACGCACATTGGATCGATCCGACGTCGCTCGACCTCACCAACCAGCTGGTGGAGCAAATACGTCGCTTGCCGATCCTGCTGGTGATGACATTCCGTCCGGAGTTCGCTGCCCCCTGGCTCGGCCGCGACAACGTCACGGCGGTGCCGCTTAACCGGCTCGAGCGGGATCAGGCGGTGACGATGATCGACCGCATGACATCCGGCAAGAAGCTGCCGGAGGACGTGCTCGACCAGATCGTGGCAAAAACCGACGGCGTTCCGCTGTTTATGGAGGAACTGATCAAGAGCGTGCTGGAATCCGGACTGCTGCGCGAGGAGAACAGGGCCTATGTGCTGGCCTCCGTACTGACGCCGCTTGCGATCCCCTCGACTTTGCACGACTCGCTGACGGCACGTTTGGATCGCCTGTCGCCGATCAAGGAGACCGCCCAGATCGGGGCGGCGATCGGCCGCGAGTTCTCAAAGGCTCTCCTCGAAGCGGTATCGCCGATCAAGGGAGCGGCGCTGGATGAGGCACTGCGCCAGTTGATCGAAGCCGAATTGATCCACGTCCGGACTGCCCCGCCGAATACGAGCTATGTGTTCAAACACGCGCTGGTTCAGGATGCGGCCCATGCCTCGCTCCTGCGCAGCCGGCGTCAACGTATCCATGCCGATATTGCGCAGGCGCTGCAGCAACGCTCGAGCAAGGACGAATACCCCCCGGCAACGATCGCGCATCACTATACCGAGGCGGGCCTTTCAGAGCAGGCGGCGCGGCGCTGGCTTGCGGCGGCGGAACTGGCGTTGTCGCAGTCGGCGCCCGTGGAAGCCGAGCGTCACGCCTCTACGGGCCTCACGCTGATTCCAAGCATTGAAGCGGGAATCGAACGCGACGCGCTCGAACTTGGGCTGTTGGTCGCCCGCGCCAACGCGCTGGTACCCTTGAAGAGCATCTCCGCGCCGGAGACGTTCGCGGCGATGACCGAAGCAAAACATCTGCTTGATCGGGGCGTCGGAACGGACCTGCAACGCGTCTCCATCCTGTTCGGGCTCTGCTCGGCGACGACGCTGATGGCAAGAGTGCAGCCGGCGTTCGATCTGGCGCATCAAATCATCGAAGTGGCGGAGCGGCAGGACGATCCGACCTACCGGCTTGTCGCCTACCGCATGCTCGGCACCAATCAGTATTTTGCCGGCCAACACCGCGCGGCGCTCGAGAGCCTGCAGAACGGCAGGAAATATCGCGACCCAAACCGGCAACGGGCGCTTAGCTATCGGTTCGGATGGGATCCTAGCCTTGCGATCCTCGGCTTCGAAGGATTGGTGCGATTGTCGCTCGGACTGCTCGACGGTGCCGCGCGGATCAACGAACAGGTACGAGCCGAGCTCTCAAATCACGGCCACGCCGCCACGATCGCATCGGCGACGTTTTGCGTGACGACCTGGCCTGAGCTTGTGCTGAGGGATCTCGAGGGCCTCGAACGCGACAGCGCCGAGCTCGCCACCTATTGCGCCGAAAAGAAAGTCGAGCAAATCCGCCTGCTGGCCAGCTTTCACTGGGCCTTTGCTCGTGCCATGCGCGATCCGACAAAGGACAACATCGCCGCCCAACGCGCGGCGCTCGACGCGGTGCGCTCGGCGGGCGGTCACGTCGGAACTTCGCTCAACATTTCCAATCTCGCTGAAGTCTCCCTGATGGCGGGCGATTGGGAAAGAGCGGAGGCCGACCTCGCGGACGGCTTTGCCTTCGTCGAACAATCGGGCGAACAATACTGGCTTGCCGACCTCCACCGCCTGAGCGGACAGCTCGCGCTGAGGCAGCCCGTGCCGGACCGCTCGCGCGCGGAAGCCTGCTTCACCAAGGCAATTGACGTTGCGAGAAGCCAGCACACTCGTCTGCTCGAGCTGCGCGCAGCGACCGACCTTGCCCATCTCTGGCGCCACACCCGGCCGGACAAAGATCTTCGCGCCCTGCTACAGCCGATCCTGGCCAAGATCGAGGGTGGCGAGACCGCCCTCGACGTCCGCAAAGCCCGCAGCCTGCTTGATGGGCGAGGCTGAGCAACTCAGGGGGCTTAAATCCGCGCCGATCGCAATTTGCGTTGCAAACAGCAATCCTAGATTGCACAATGGCGAAGGCTTTCCACATCCAAACCAAACTCGCGGGAAACGATACTCGCACCCCACAACGATTCGTCGCTTTTCCCACGGAGACACTTCGCCCGATCATGCCTGCCACGGACGATAGTGGCGAAGCTATTGGTTCTGATTTCAACACACGCTACGGATTATTGAGTGCGAAACCCAGGAACGACACAAAAGCGTTATCACCGATTTTGACAATGTGATCATCAGACCGACGTATAAGGCGCGGGCCTCATCGCGCAATAAACCTTGCAGGAGAAACCGATGTCAGCAGATGCCGATCAGCCTGGCCTTAGCAACACTCTCAATGTAGCCGAAAGAAAATTCGCCCGCGACGCCGGCACGGTCTGGGGCCTGATGCTCGAACATCTGGTGGACAAGCATGTCGAAACGGCCGCAGCCATGAAGATCAACCCGGAGGGCGGTGTGGCACGTACGCCCGAGGGCATCGTGGTCACCAGCAAGGAGTTGGTGCTGCAGGTCCTGCTCAACCCGGACGGCAACTACACCATCGAGGGCTACCAGCCGCGGATGGAGCAAAGCATCGGCGTGATTTATCTCGGCATGGATTGGGGGCCGGAATACGAACGGCAATCGACCCCGGCCAACGCCGCCATTGGCCGCGTCACCCGGCGAGAGGCGTTTGAACTTGCGGTGAAGGAGACACGCGCGGCGCTCGCGGCCGTTCCCGCGCCCGGCGGCGTCCTCGACATCCAGGCTGTTTCGGACGTCGTCTTCGCTAAGCTCTGCGCCCATTGGTTCGATATCCCGGACGGCGTCTATGTGAAGCCGGGCGGATTCCGGATGTCGAACCTGATCTCGGCCGGGATTTGTCCCGGCGATTACTCGCCGCCCTCAGGCTATATCGTGCATCCCGACCCGGACTTCATCCTGTCGTCCATCGGCCAGCGCACTGGTCAAATCCTTCGCGAGTCGGTCAATGAATATGTTGCGGAGAAACGCGCCACGGGACAGCTCCCCACCGCCGCCCTCACCCGCGCCTTCTTCGAGGAATTTCCCGATCCGAAAGACAATGACCTGCTGGCGCGAACCATTGTCGGCGTGATGATGGGTGCATTGCCGACCATCAACGGCAACCTCGTCACCATCGTCAAGACCTGGCAACGAACAGCGACGCTGCTGGCCCTGCAGGCGAAGCTCAATGCGAGCAAGGAGACGGATGAGTTCGTCAAGGCGCATGAGATCGTTGAAGCGCCCATGCGCCAGACCATGCAGATGCAGCCGACGCCGGACTGGCTATGGCGGCTGGCTAAAAAGGATCACACAATCGGGACCAAGAATCCCGTGCAGGTGCGCACCGGCGACAAGATCTACCTCAGCATCACACAGGCGACGCAGGAAGAGTTGCACGCCGGCGGCAACGATGTCTGTCCGCTGTTCGGCGGCGACCGCAGCCAGAAACCTCATCCGACCCATGCCTGCCCCGGGTTTGAGATGGGATTTGGCATCTTGCTCGGCGTCGTTTATGCTGTCGTGGACTCGCAACCCAAGCCATAGGGTCGTAGCGATTGCTCACTCAAATCGAAAAGCCCGCGCTGTTCGGCGCGGGCTTTTCTGCACCATGCCGCCATGCCGGAAATACCAAGCTGTCCGCCGTGATCATGCCTTGCCGGCGTCCGGCCCGCATCAAAAAACGCACGAGGCCGCGAACGACTTCCAGCTCTGGAACTTTTCTTCGTGAGCGGATTTGATCGCAAGGCTTCAAATCTTCGTAACTTCTCGCTTTCCCAGCAAGGCTGCCGATGGCCGAAACCAAACGGGCCGTGCGCAAGAGCTCGATCAGGACTTTGCTTCGGTCGCTTGGCCCCGGGCTGGTGACGGGCGCGGCGGACGATGATCCCTCCGGCATCGCGACCTATTCGCAGGCCGGCGCGCAATTCGGTTTTGGCCTGCTCTGGACGGTGTTTCTCACGACACCCTTCATGATCGCCATCCAGTTGGTGAGCGCTTATATCGGAAGGGTGACCGGCAAAGGCCTCGCCGCCAATGTGAAAGAGCTTGCGCCGCGCTGGTCGGTCCTGCTGCTGGTCTTTCTTTTGGTGGCCGCGAATACCTTCAACATCGCCGCCGATATCGCCGCGATGGGCGAAGCGCTTTCGCTGGTCATTGGCGGCCTCAATCACGAGCACGCGCTGATTTTCGCGGCAACGTCGACTTTGCTACAGGTGTTCGTCCCTTATCACCGATACGCACCGATCCTCAAATTCCTGACGTTCGCACTGTTCGCCTATGTAGCGACCGCGCTGACGGTGAACGTGCCGTGGAGCCAAGCTCTATTGGAAGCGATCTGGCCGCGGCCGACGATCAACACCGACTATCTCCTGATGGTGGTGGCCGTGCTCGGCACCACCATCAGCCCTTATTTGTTTTTCTGGCAGGCCTCGCAGGAAGTCGAGGAAATGAACCAGGGTCACGTGAACCGCCCGCTTCGAGACCTTGCCCGAGGCGGACGTCTCGAGCTTGACCGCATCAAGATAGACACCACCATCGGGATGATCTTCTCCAATGTAATCGCCTTCTTCATCATCGTGACCACGGCCTCGGTCCTGCATACTCACGGCGTCACCAACATCAATTCGGCAACCCAGGCGGCGGAAGCGTTACGTCCGCTGGCCGGCAATTTTACGTTCCTTCTGTTTGCGCTTGGCATCATCGGGACCGGCCTGCTGGCGATCCCGGTGCTGGCCGGCTCGGCCGCCTATGGCGTGGCGGAAGCGTTCGGATGGCATGCCACGTTGGAGGCCAAGGCGCCGGACGCGGTTGAATTCTACACCATCATCGCAGCCGCCACCGTCATCGGCTTCGGTTTGGGCTTTACGGGGATCGATTCCATTCACATGTTGGTCTGGAGCGCCGTGCTCAACGGTATCGTGGCGGTCCCGATCATGGCAATGATGATGCTGATCGTTTCAAATTCGCAAGCGATGGGACGGTTCAAGGCAAGATCGTGGCTGGTGGCGTTGGGCTGGATCGGCACCGCACTGATGGGCGTGGCCGTAATCGCCCTGTTCTGGTCTTTCCTCGCCAGGAATTAGGCCAAGGGATCAAACGAAGGATTGAACGGACCTTCCGGCGGCTTGGAGCGGTTTGCCGTGCGGACAAGCGATCATGCTCCAGAACCATCTCCTGCAGGCTGAATGCGTTGCAAATGCGCATGACATTGGTGCGCTGCGGCATCGACTTTGTGTGTTATGTTCACTGCGTCGTGCGCCGAGCCTCAAATGGCAGACGCCGGAATAAAATACAAACTTTCCTTGGGGGAACGTCTTGAGCAAACCCGACCGGATGAGCGCACGCTCGACTCCTTACTCACACTCACCGCGGGGCCTCGCACTGTTACGCGATCCGCTCCTCAACAAGGGCACCGCTTTCACCAGCGAAGAGCGCGACGCGCTCGGACTGCGCGGCTTTCTGCCGGCGACCGTGCTCTCGATGCAAGCGCAAGTCGAGCGTGTCCTGACCAACCTGCGCGGTCTGCCCAGCGACCTTGAAAAATATGTCGCGCTGAACTCACTTCATGATCGCAATGAGGCGCTGTTTTTCCGCGTCGTCTGCGACCATATCGACGAAATTCAGCCGCTGATCTACACGCCAACCGTGGGGCTTGCGTGTCAGAGATATGGATTGATCTTCCAGCGGCCGCGCGGCCTGTTCATTTCGGCCAACGACCGCGGCCGGATCGCGGAAATCCTTGGCAACTGGCCGTATCGCTCCAAACTGATCGTCGTGACCGATGGCGAACGCATCCTCGGTCTTGGCGACCTCGGCGCCAACGGCATGGGTATTCCCGTCGGAAAGCTCTCGCTCTATTCCGCGTGCGCGGGCATTCATCCTGAGCTTTGCCTGCCTGTCATGCTCGACGTTGGCACCAACAATGAAGAGTTTCTCAACGATCCCTACTATATCGGCCTTCGCCAGAAACGCATCACCGGCGCCGCCTATGACGCCTTCGTCGACGAATTCGTCACCGCGGCCCGCGCGGCCTTCCCAGGCGTACTGATCCAGTTCGAGGACTTCGCCAATCATTCGGCCTTCCGCCTGCTGCACAAATATCGTGGCGATGCTTGTGTCTTTAACGACGATATTCAGGGAACGGCCGCTGTGGCGCTCGCTGGCCTGTTCTCCGCGCTGCGCGCGGCCGGCGGTAAGCTCAAAGACCAAACATTATTGTTTCTCGGCGCGGGCGAAGCGGCGACCGGCATCGCGGAGCTCATCGTGTCGGCGATGGTGGCCGAAGGCTTGACCGAGGCCGAGGCGCTTCGGCGCAACTGGCTGATGGACTCGCAGGGCCTGGTCGTGAAGAATCGTACCGGCCTCAGCGGACACAAGCTTCGCTTCGCGCATGATCAAGCGCCGATCGGCGACTTCCTGACGGCGATCCAGACACTCAAGCCGACGGCGATCATCGGTGTCGCCGCGGCCGGCGGAGCCTTCACGCCGGAGGTGCTTCAGGCGATGGCGCGGATCAACGATCGGCCGATCGTGTTTGCGCTCTCCAATCCGACATCGAAAGCGGAATGCTCGGCCGAGCAGGCCTATTTCCACACCGAGGGGAGAGCGCTGTTCGCTTGCGGAAGCCCCTACGACCCCGTGAAACTCAACGGCAGCACCTTCGTGCCGCGCCAGGGCAACAACTCCTATATCTTCCCGGGCGTCGGTTTGGGTGCGATTGCCAGCAGTTCCAGGCTGGTGACGGACGAGATGTTCATGGCGGCTGCGCATACGCTCGCGAACGCCGTCAGCGCAACCGACCTCAGGCAGGGCAGTCTCTATCCCGCGTTGCCGCGGATCCGGGAAGTCTCGGCGCAGATCGGCGCCGCTGTCGCCGACGTCGCCTATCAGCGCGGCCTTGCCGAGGGTCCGCCGCCGAACGATCTGATCGGATATATTCAATCGCAGATGTACGATCCCCACTACTGAAGTCGCGGGGAACTCAGCCCCGTTGAAGGAGCCGCCGCAGGCCGCGAACTTCAGTGACTTTCTCGATGTCGAAGATAGTCTCGATGAGGTGCGTTGCCGTGTCGCGCCCGAGCACTGGAACCGTCAGGTCGCGCGCCTTTGCGATCACCTCGCTCCGCGTCATCGGATTGCGCGGCGTGCCGCGCACGTCCGAAACCCGCTCCGAAAGCTGGGTTCCGTCCAGCAATTCGACCTCGACCACGGTCTCGCGGGCCGGCAAAAGCTTGGTGAATTCGTCGTCGCGGACCAGATTGACCTTGGCGCGCTGCTTCAGGACGGCGGCATCCTGCATACGCGGTTTGTCGTGCGCGGCGTGGAAGGACAGCGTCTTGTCGATCAACATCACCGCGACGATGTGCTGCAGACAGATGTCGGGAATGTCGCGATTGTCCACCACATTGGCGACCGAAGGTGCAAGCCGCACGGTCACCCTTTTCACCTGATCCGCCTCGAAAGGCTGCTTGCCGCGGATTGCTTCGATGGCGTCGAGCGGGGCCTGGATCGGAGAGCCGACGGTCCATTTCTTGATGTCGGTCTGGGTGATTTCATAGCGTTCGCCAAGCTTCTCGATCACGCGATCGGGCTGTGCCTTGGGCGCGTAGGCCGCGAAGAAATTATCCGGACCTGAGAAGATGTCGTCAACGCCGTTCCAGCCCGATTTGACGAGCAGCGCCGCGGTGACGCCATTGCGTGCCGGCATACCGGCGAACACGAAGGCTTTTTCGATGTGGTCGGTGTCGCGTCGCCAGGCAGTGATTCCGGAGGATTCCTGCGCGGTGTAATCGAGCGCCCATCGCACCTGTCGTGCATCGAGACCGGCGGCGCAGCCTGCCGCCGCCGCCGCGCCAAAGGTGCCGGCGATGCTGTGCGTCGCGAGGCTGCTCTCGTAGCTGAAGGCGGCGCCTCCCATCGCCATGACCACGCGCGTGCCGATATCGTAGCCAAGCGTCACCGCCCGAAGCAAGACCGTGCCGTCGATCCCATAAGCCTCGCCTGCCGCGAGCGCGGCGGGGACCACCGCACAACCGGGATGGGAACGGGATTCGTTGTGCGAGTCGTCGGTCTCGTCGGCATGCGTCATCATGCCATTGGCAAGCGCGGCATCGATCGGCGGGGCGGTCAGCGCCGAGCCCACCACGGTGATCGTCCCACCGCTACCGCTGTGCTCGCGAATATAACGCTGAGCAGCCTGCCCGGGCGGCAGTTCCGAGCCTGAAATCATCGCGGCCAGGCTATCGAGCAGATGGTACTTGGCTTGCTCGATGACCTCCTCTGGCAGCGCGCGGGTTCGCGCGGCGCTGATATAGGCGCTGAGCGCGCTCATGACGCGGCCCGGAACGGATTCCGAGCCTTGCGCAAGAGCACGAATGGGCGGCAGGTTGAGCGCCATCGCGCTTGCCGTCATACCTAGAAACGTGCGTCGTGATTGCGTCATCAACGCTCAGCCTCCCCTGGTGTTTCGTACCGCTTTTGCGGATCGTTTCCGGTTGCAGCGGCCAGTTTCGATCATCGCTGCCATCGCAGCGATATCAGCTGAACGCAATTTTGCAACCTTCGGACGTTGGCGAAGCCCTACATCCAGCCGAGCTCAAATCGCAACCTGCCGCCCGATCTCGACCACCTGGTCGCTGGGCAGGCTGAAGAAATCGCTCACGTGCTCTGCATTCCGCTCCATGACGGCAAAGAAGCGCTCCTGCCAGCCGGGCAGGCCCCTGCCATCCTCGCGGCGGACCACGGTTTCATGGCCGACGTAGTAGGTCACATCAGCAAGATCGGCCGTGCATCCGAGTGATTTGCTCGCGGTCAACAGTTCGGGGATATGCGGACGTTCCATGAAACCAAAACGCGCCTCGGCGCGCCAGAAATTGGGCGCGACCTCTTCGATCGAAAGCCTGTTAGCGGGAGCGACCCAGGGCACTGACAAAATCTCGACCCGCAGCACGAAAAGATGTTCGTGCAGTGCACGGTTATGCTTGACGTGCCAGACCATCACGGGCGGCGTGTCCCGTTCGGTACGGGTCAGAAACACGGCCGTGCCGGGAACCCGCGGTACGTTCTTCGCGGCGATCTTCGCCATGAAATCCGAGACCGGAATCAGCGCTTCGTGCATGCGCGCCGAGACCGCGGCAGCGCCGTGATGCCAGATCCACATCACGCCATAGACCGCGATGGCGAGGATCAGCGGCACATATCCGCCCTCGGCAATCTTGGAGAGATTGGCGAGGAAGAAGGCGCCATCAACCGTCAGAAAGAAGGCTGCGACGCCGCCCGCGGCCAACAGACTCCAGCCCCAGATCTCGCGCATGGCGATGAAGAGCAGCGCCGACGTCATCAGCATCGTCAGCGACACCGCGATACCATAGGCGGACGCCAGATTGTCGGATTTGCCGAATCCGACCGTCAGTCCCAATGTCACGATCATCAAGAGCCAATTGACGACGCCGACATAGATCTGGCCATAGCCTTCCGATGAGGTCTGCTTGATCGGCATTCGCGGCAGCCAGCCGAGCTGGATCGCCTGCCGCGTCATCGAGAAGGCTCCGGTGATAATCGACTGGCTGGCGATGATGGTGGCAACCGTCGCTAGCAAGATCAGCGGCAACAGCAGCATCTCCGGGCAAAGCCTGAAGAAGATATTGCCGTCGGTCGGCGCGCCCTCAAGGACCAGCGCCGCCTGGCCTGCATAGTTCAGGATCAGGCTTGGAAACACGACGGCGAACCAGGCGAGCTTGATCGGCCCGCTGCCGAAATGCCCCATATCAGCATAAAGGGCTTCCGCGCCGGTGACGCAGAGAAACACCGCGCCCAGCACCAGGAAGCCCGTGACGCCATTGGAGAACAAATAGGACAGGCCGTAAGCCGGATTGAGCGCGGCGAACACGGAAGGATGCTTCGCAATGCCGGCCAGTCCAAGCACGGCGATGGTCGCGAACCAGATCAGCATCACCGGTCCGAACAATTGGCCGATCTTAGCCGTCCCCCGCGACTGGATCGCAAACAACGCAAGCAGGATCGCAACGGCAGCGGGAACGATATAGGGTTGCAGGGCCGGCGTCGCCATGTCCAAGCCTTCCAGCGCCGACAAGACCGAGATCGCCGGCGTGATCGCGCCGTCGCCATAGATCAGCGCCGCGCCGAACAGACCGACGGCCACGATGGTCGGCCGATGCTGCTTCTTCACGCCCAATAACGCCATCAGGGCCAAAATGCCGCCCTCGCCGTCATTGTCGACGCGCATGGCGAACAGCACGTATTTGACCGTTGTGATGATGAAAAGCGTCCAGAGCACCAGCGACAGCGCCCCCAGCACGGTGGCGGCGTCGGCAGATTTCTCGGCGGTGCCGAGAATGGTCTTGAAGGTGTAGAGCGGGCTCGTCCCGATATCGCCGAACACGATCCCGAGCGCCGACAGCGCCAGCAGCGGCAGACTGCCGCGCGGGGACCTCCCCGTCACGACCTCGGCGACCGCGGTCGAATCCTGGCTCACCGTCCCGTCCAATTCGGGCGCTTCGCGCGCTGCGTTCGGCGTCTGGCTGTTCATCGCTTCGCTATAGACTATCACCCCGGATTACGACAACCGAACGACCGGCCTGCCATGCGAAACGCCGGTCCAGGGAAACATCGTGGCCGTTTAAGCGGCCGCCTTTCCCCGCCGGACCGAGCCTAGACCAGACCTAGTTGCGCTGGATGGACACCTGCGAAAATACGTTGAACGCCCGCGGCATCAAGCCCGTACATGCGCTGGAAAAGGCCTGCAAACATCGCACGATAGTCTGTCAGAACAGGGTAGTCGCGGTTCTGAACAGACTGGCCTGATCGACCTTGACCTGTTCGCCGAGGATACGGCCACCATTGATTCCGCCGCCCATCACCCAATAGACGCTGCCGTGACCATGGTCGGTGCCGCGGTCGCCGTTCTCGCGGAAAGTACGCCCGAACTCGGAGATCACGACGACGACGGCATTGCGCCAACCCGCCGGACCAATTTCCTCGGAGAATCCGGCAAGCGCGCGACCGAGTTCGCCGAGCCGATCCGCAAGATATCCCGTCGCCGCGCCCTGGTTGACGTGCGTATCCCAGCCGCCGACATCGACGAAGCCGAGGTTGAACTGCTCGCGCATCAGCCGGCCGATCCGGCGCGCCGACAGTTCAAAGCCGCGCGGCGACACCGCACCGCGATTGGCCGCGGTCATGAAGCCCGATCGATAATCGCGCGAGCCTGAGGCGGATTGGCCCAGCTCGATCGTGTCCTGGGTCTCGAAGTGACTGCGCGTGAGATCGTCACTGGTCCCGGCAAAGGGTACGAAGGCGACCTCCCGTCTGCCCCACAGCGGCAAGATGCTGTCGCGCAACACCGGGTGGAGCCCCCACTCCGCGCCCAACGGCAAGGCGGAATTCGGGTTGCCGACATCGGGCCGGGCAATGCCAAGCGTTGGCCTCCCGACGCCCATGGTGTGCAGTTCCATGATCTCGCGGGCGAAATTCTCGTTGATATGGCCCACCGCGTTATCGGAGTTGTCGAGATAGCGCAGCATCGCCGGATGATGCAGCGTGGCGGCAAGAAGATCCCGGAACTTTCCAAGCGCGAGCGGCCGAATGGCGCGATCCTCGTAATCGCCGACCAGGATACGAAGGTTGGCCTTGGATTGATGCACGTTGAAATGATTGAACCAGAACCAGTCATGCGTTCGCGCAATTGATCCGGCGCGTAAAGCGCGCGCAGGATGGTTCGCGCCGCCGCTTGTCGGGCGCGATCGTTCATGGCTCCTTGGTAGACCTGCTGCGCAGCCTTCCTCTGATCGGCATCGGCGACCTGATTGGCGCTCTTGGCCTGCTGCTCGAAGGCCACCGCGATGTCGAACGGAAGCTTGCGAACGTCCGGCATAGCCTCGATCTACACCTTAACGGCATCGGGCAACGCCGTGTTGGCTGGCGGGTGCAACTGTTCCTGCAACCAGTGCTCGGTACCGACGGAGCGCAAATATTCGGCGCTTGAGGCGCTGACGCCCCAGGTCAGGCGATCCAGCAGAGCCAGATCGTGCGCATTGAACTCGTTGGCCTGCGCGGCAACCGCCCCGAGAGTCCCTGCGGCGGATGCAAGCACAACGTGCCATGCAAGCCGCCAACCAAGATAGGCTTTCGAATTTCGTTCTGAGATCATCGAACTTGCCGGCACGCTTCCGACGTGGGTGCACTAGTCATTTTCCCAAATGCGCCTGAATGGCTCCTGAACGAACCGCGTATGAACAATGGCAAAGATTTGGTTCCGACTGGTGGGAATAATCGGCCGGTTGCCCCGATCATGTTCACAGGGCGGGGCAGGAAACGGCGAATGCCGAGGATTGTACGTCCACGTCGACTAGGCCAACTTCTCTTTCGACTAGGATTACTGTGCACAGACATCATCTTGGAGTCCCCTTGCTGTCGGCATACGTCATCCTCAGCACGGTCGCGGCACGGGCGGAGAGCTGTCCGGCTGCCAAGGACGGCATCGCGACCGACCGGCCGGACGTCACAAATTCCAGTCTGGTGGTCCCCGTCGGCAGTTTTCAAAGTGAAAATGGGGTGAATGTCAGCGCGCGCGACGGCGGTCGAACTATCGACGGCACCAACACGCGATGGCGGCTGGGGGTCGCTCCCTGCCTGGAATTGCTGGTCGACCTGCCGACCTATGTCGCCAATGTCCGCGCGCCCGGCAGTCCGGGATTCACCGACGTCTCTCCCGCGGTCAAATGGCAGATCAGTCCGATACCCGGCAAGGTCGATTTGTCGGCGGTATTTGGCGTGGCCCTCCCGACGGGAGCAGCCGAGATTTCCGGCCGCGGCGCGCAGCCTTATGTGCAGTTTCCCTGGTCATGGGAATTGCACGACGGCTGGGGTATCAGCGGGATGTTGACCGAGTTCTTTCGTCCCTCGGATCCGACGTCCAAGCGCATCACCGAAACGACCTTCGCGCTGGAAAAGAAGCTGACTGAGAGATTCAGCCTGTTTACCGAGTATGTTGGCGATTACCCGGACAGCGCCGTTCCGAGCCAGCTTTGGAATTCGGGCGGGCTCTATCAGTTCAGCCGGACTCAGCAAGTTGATTTTCATATCGCATTTGGCCTCAATCATAATTCGCCGAACTATATCGTCGGCGTCGGCTATTCGTTCCGGCTGGATGGTTTATTCGCGGAACGCGCCAGGTAGCTGAACTCCGACTGGTAGATCTTTTCCGCCGAGCCCCCGCCAGTTCGCGGTGGATCGCTCGCATGGGGGTGGCGTAGAACCAAAGGCCCCGGCATAATCGCCGGAAAAACCCGACGGAAACGCCATGACGAGAAAATCAGACATAACCAGCGTCGACATTCTGGCCTGCGATGCAGGTTGGAGGAACTACCACTTCGTCAAGGTCATGACCGAGGACGGCGTCGTCGGCTGGAGTGAATATGACGAGGGTTTTGGCTCGCCCGGCGTCAGCGCGGCGATCCAGCGGCTCGCAGCGCGGGTGGTCGGCCAAAACGCCTTTCATCACGAGCGCATCTATGCAGAGCTGTTCGCGGCGACCCGCCCCGCCGCTGGCGGTGTGGTCGCACAGGCGCTTGGCGCGATCGAAAATGCGCTGCTCGACGCCAAGGCCAAGCACTTAGGCGTCCCCTGCTATGAACTGCTCGGCGGCAAGATCCGCGACCGCGTGCGCGTCTACTGGTCGCATTGCGCGACCTGGCGCATCAATCATCCAGGCTGGTACAAGCCGCCGATCGAAAACCTCGACGGCGTAAAAGCGATCGGCCGCGAGGTGCGCGAGAAGAAGTTCACCGCGCTGAAGACCAATATCTTCACCTACGACGGCGGCAAGCCCACCGGCTGGCGGCCCGGTTTCGGCTCGCCGTTCCTGCCTGAGATCAACGTCGATCGCAAGGTGCTGCGCGATCTGCGCATGCATCTCGAAGCCATTCGGGACGGCGCCGGACCCGACGTCGACATCCTGCTCGATCTCAATTTCAACGCCAAGACCGAGGGCTATCTGAAGATCCTGCGCGCGATCGCCGATCTCGACATGTTCTGGATCGAGATCGACAGTTTCAGCCCGGAAGCGCTCGGCTACATCCGGCGGCAAAGCCGGCACCCGATTTCGTCCTGTGAGACGCTATTGGGTTTGCGGGAGTTTCTGCCCTATTTCCGCGAACAGGCGATGGATGTCGCGATCATCGACACGCCATGGAACGGGGTCTGGCAATCGATGAAGATCGCGTCCGCCGCCGATGCCTGTGAGGTCAACGTCGCTCCGCACAATTTCTACGGTCATCTCTGCAGCCTGATGAACGCGCATTTCTGCGCGGCAGTACCCAACCTGCGCATCATGGAGATCGATATCGATCGCCTCGCCTGGGATCACGAACTCTTCACCCACGTACCCGACATCCAGGACGGCCATCTCATGATTCCGGATCGCCCGGGTTGGGGCACCGAGCCCAATGAAGAAGGGCTGCGTGCGCATCCGCCGAAGACGAGTGGTGGACTTTTGAATTATGGGCGAAAGACCTCGTAAGCAAGCGACGACGAAGGCATCAGTGAGCAACCTGCTCAACATCCGTTCATGCAGGCGGGATTCTTGACGTCCGGCCGGGGATCGCCGACGAACATGTCGCGGTTCGGCATCTTGATCACGGCGAGCGTCTTGGCGTCCAGCGTGCCGTCGGCCGGCAGCAGGCCGTTCAGATTGAGGATGTAGGCGGAGACCGCGTAGACATCCTCGTTGCTCAGCGATTGCGGCGCGTTCTGCGGCATGGCGCGGCGGATATAATCGAACAAGGTCGGCGCGTAGGGCCAATAGCTGCCGACGGTTCGCACCGGCTTCGCGGTCGCAATCGTGCCTTGCCCACCGACGAGCTTGTCGCCGACGCCGCCCTCTCCTTTCTCGCCGTGGCAGGCCGCGCATTGCTGCGCGAACACCTCGCGTCCATGGCTGACGCTGCCGCTACCCGGCGGAAGACCGCTGCCATCGCGGCCGATATCGATGTTCCAGCCGGCGATCTCGGCCGGCGCCGCAACACGCCCGATGCCGTATGGGCTTTGCGCCTGCGCGCTCGCAACGTTTGCTAAAGCGGCAAGCGCCGCGGCGGCGATCCAAATCTTAAGCGGCGGCATTGGTCACCTCGCCATCGGACGCGATGCGCCAGGGCCAGATCGCATTGTTATGGTAGAAGGAGTTTTCGCCGCGCACGCCGAGCAGTTCGGCCAGTGTCGGCTGCACGTAGCCGGTTTCGTCGATCGCACGACTTTGGATCACCGTGGGCTGGCCGTCCCAATGCCACGGCAAACGAAAACGGGTGAGCGCCCTCGTCAAGATCGGCTCCTGCAACTGCGCTTCCTGCCAGCTCTTGCCGTCATCGACCGAGACATCGACGCGTTTGATTTTGCCGTGACCGCTCCATGCGATGCCGGTGATCTCGTGAAATCCTTGCGTCGTCAGCCGCTGACCGCCGGAGGGCCGCGTGATGATCGATTTGGTTTCCATATAGAAGGTGAACTCGCGCGCGGTGCCATCCGGCATCAGGTCGGTATATTTCGACGTCTCCTCGCGCGAATAGGCCGGCTCCGCCGTGACATGCAGGCGGCGCAGCCATTTCACGTTCATGTTGCCTTCAAAGCCCGGCAGCAACAGCCGAACGGGATAGCCTTGTTGCGGGCGCAGCCGCTCGCCGTTCTGGCTATAGACCAGCATGGCGTCGTCGAGACACTTTTCGATCGGAATGCTGCGCGTCAGCGCTGCCGCATCGGCGCCCTCGGCGACCACCCATTTTGCACCCGGTTGCAATCCCGCTTCCTGCAGCACGAGCTTCAAACTGACACCGGTCCATTCCGCGCAGCTCAAGAGACCGACGAGATCGGAAGCCGTTTTGCCAAAGGGCTTCGTGTAGGCCGGATTGCCGGAGCATTCGAGAAAATAGATGTGCGATTCCGACGGGAAGCGGCGCAGATCCTCCATCGTGAAAATCAACGGCCGGTCGACCAAGCCGTGCAGCATCAGTCGGTGCTGCGCCGGATCGATGGTCGGAACGCCGCCGTGATGACGTTCGTAGAACAGGCCATTCGGCGTGATGATGCCGTCGAGGTCCTGCAGCGGCGTGCGCCCCGACGCGGAAAGGTATTGCTTCAGATTTTTCGGAATGTTCTTGACGACGTCCTTTTCGAACGGCGACGGCGTGCCGTAGAGCTGGCTGCCCATGGGATCGCCGGGCGTCTTCATCCATTCGGGAACATTGGGCGGCAGATTATCGGCATCGGCAGCCCGTGCTTCGCTCGCACCGAAACCGCCTGCGACAACGGCCCCACCGATCATGGCACCGTCGCGCAGGAAACGGCGACGCGATGTCGCCGCAAGATCATGGTCGGCGTCGGTGGGTCGGGTCATCTGCAATCTCCGTTCGAAGCGGCTATCAATTCAATATCTCAATCAGATGAGATAGCAAATGACGCCAGAGTTTTTCGAGATAGCGAGATTTTCAACCGGTCCTGTTCTCAACAAGGCTTGACAGGCAGTGGTTTCTTCTCCGCTCCCGCGATTGCGCCGCGAGCACTGATCACACCTTGAACAGCTTGGCGTAACGCGCCTTAATCTCCTCGCTCTGCGCCAGCACGGCAGCCGGATCTGATTTCAGCAGTTTCAACGCCGACAATGGCTGACGGCCCGACTTCTCCTTGATCTGCCCATGGAAGGAGCGATGGGCGAAATTGTCGGCCAGCAATTGCTGTCCCTCCACGCTAAAGAAGAAGCTCTGGAACAGCCGCGCGGCGTTCGGATTTGGCGCGTTCTTGAACACGCCGGAGGGGACAATGATCAGTGGCGAGCCCTCGCTCGCATAGACGACCTCGACCGGCTGGCCCTGTTCCTTCAATAGCAGGAGATTGTAGTCGTTGCCGTCGGCCATCACGGCGCGCTCCCCAAGCAACAGCTTCTTGGGCGGATCGGCCGCCGACTGCACCTGCAGAACTTTCTGCTGCGCCAACTTCTCGAAAAAGCCCCAGCCGAGCTCGCGCGAGAGCACGAAAGTCGCGGTCATGATCGCGCCGCTATAGCCTGGATGGGCCTTGACGATCTTGCCCTGCCACTTCGGATCGAGCAGGTCCGCGTAGCCCTTTGGTGCATCGTCCGGCTTCACCAGATTTGTGTTGTAGCCGATGGTCTCGATCCAGCCGCATGAGGTCGCGTACAGGCCGTCCGGATCGACCTGATCGGGCGGAAAATGTTTGGCGACGTCATCGGGCAGATAAGGCGCCAGCCAGTCCTTCGACTTCCAGTCGAGGTAATGCGCGGGGTCGGTCGAGTTGGCGACGTCAACTGCGTTGATGCCGCTGCCCTGCTCCTGCGCGATGCGCTGATAGATCCGCTCCGCGCCCGAGCGCTCGACGCGGACGGCCACGCCCGGATATTTGGCCTCGAAAGCCTTGCCGAGCCGTTCCGCGACATTCAGTTCCAGCGCGGAATAGTAGGAGATCTTGCCCTCCTTGCGGGCGGCTTCGATCAGCTCCGGCGTCACGGTTGTTGGCGGCGGCGCAGCCGCTCTCGCCGGCTCGGCGAACAATGCTCCGGCTGCGAGCGCGGTCGACGTTTTCAACACGTCGCGCCTCGACCATTGACGATTTCGCATGGCGTTTCCCGTTCGTTGCACCGCTTCTTGCAGCGGCGTCATGAAAGACCATATCACGTCCCGCCGTTTGCAGAAGGCAAGGTCTGGCGGATCGACCGCCCTGCTCGCCATCCGCGCAGGGTTCAGATTGCATTCAGATTCCGGACCTTAGCCTCGTTGCGGGGCTGCAATCGAACAGGAGACGAAATGATCCGAAGGCCATTGATGGCGGCGGCGCTGATCGCGGTTGGAATGTCCGGAACGACAGCGATGGTCGCGACGCCGGCTCACGCCCAGGACGCCATGGAAGCCGAAATGATCGGTTATCATCAGCTTTGCCAGAAAGGCGACCGCAAGGCTTGTATCCGCTTTGGCATCCTGATCGGCAGGAACGAGCAGCGCCACGCGGACTGGCACAGGGCGCACGCCGACTGGTGGTGGTGGGAAAGATAACGGCAAAAATCGCGAGGCCGCCTCATCGGGCGGCCTCCTTGTTTGGGCTGGCGATTGTATCGATGGCCGATGCCCGGACTGGTATCCGCTGCAAATCAGGATCAAAATCAGCAACTCGGCGTTTCTCCGCAGAGCGATTCCGATGGAGAAGACGATGTTGACCGAAGTTCTCGTCATTGGCGCAGGCCCGACCGGTCTGGTGCTCGCACTTTGGCTGACCAGGCTCGGCGTCAAGATACGCATCATCGACAAGACCGCCGAGCCCGGCACGACCTCGCGCGCCCTTGCCGTTCAGGCTCGCACGCTTGAGCTCTACCGGCAATTGGACCTTACTGACGCTGTGATTGCCGAAGGCCATCGGGTCCCTGCCGTCAATCTGTGGGTGCAGGGAGAACGGGAGGCGCGTCTCGCGTTTGAAAATATCGGCACGGGTCTGACGCCCTACCCGTTCCTGCACATCTTCCCCCAGGACCAGCACGAGCGGCTGCTGATCGAGCGGCTAGAGACATTCGGCGTTCGAGTGGAGCGGCGCACCGAACTGATCGGGTTCACCGAGCGGGACCATGGCGTCAGCGCTCGCCTGCGCGGCGCGGACGGTGATGAGCAGGAATGCACAGCGAGCTACATTGCCGGCTGTGACGGCGCACGCTCGACCGTGCGCGAGGTCACTGGCACCGGTTTTCCCGGGGGAACCTACCGGCAGGTCTTCTACGTCGCCGACGTCGAGGCCGCCGGGGAGGCGGTGAACGGCGAACTGCACATCGATCTGGACGAGGCCGATTTTCTCGGTGTCTTCCCGTTGGCCGGCGCGGGACGCGCCCGCCTGATCGGAACGGTGCGCGACGAGCGAGCCGACCGCGCCGACACGCTGACCTTCGAAGACATCAGCGATCGCGCGATCAACCACCTCAAGCTCAAGGTCATCAAGGTCAACTGGTTTTCGACCTATCACGTGCATCATCGCGTCACGCAGCATTTCCGCAAGGGACGCGCTTTCCTCGTAGGCGACGCCGCGCACATCCACAGTCCGGCCGGCGGCCAGGGCATGAACACCGGCATTGGCGACGCCATCAATCTCGCCTGGAAACTCGCAGCCGTTATCGGCGGCCGCGCCGACGACACGCTGCTCGACAGCTACGAATCCGAACGGATCGGATTCGCGCGGCGGCTGGTGGCGACGACCGATCGCGTGTTCAGTTTTGCGACCGCCGGCGGACGGTTCGCAGATCTCGTGCGCACGCGCGTCGCCCCGGTGCTGTTTCCGTTTGCCATCAGCTTCGAACGTGTGCGCGAATTCATGTTCCGAACCGTCTCGCAGACCACGTTGAACTACCGCAACGGTCCGCTCAGCAGCGGACAGGCCGGGCACGTGCATGGCGGCGATCGACTGCCATGGGTCGCGATCGACGGCGTGGATAATTATAGCTCGCTTGCGGCGATGGATTGGCAGGTTCACGTCTACGGCGTAGCCAGCCCCGCGCTTGCCGCCTGGTGCGCCGAACAAGACCTGCCGCTACACGTCTTCGGCTGGCGCAATGAATATCAGGCCGCGGGCCTCGCCCGCGACGCGCTCTATCTGCTCAGGCCCGATGCCTATGTGGCGCTGGCCGATCGCGGCGGCGCCACAGGCGCGCTGGAGCGCTATTTCGCTGATCATCACCTAAAGATCGCGACAAACCGGCCAGCGTGACCAAATCAGTCGCCGGGCGCGATAGCGTTGCTCGGCGTCCGGCGGTCGATGATGTTCTGACCGAAAAGGCTGCCGACCAGTTCGACCGCGGTGCGTGCGGTGCGGCCTCGCTCGTCGAGAAACGGATTGAGCTCCACGATGTCGACCGACTCGACGAGGCCGGAATCGTGCAGCATCTCCATGATCAGATGCGCCTCCCGATAGGTCGCCCCGCCCGGCACCGTGGTGCCCACACCCGGTGCGAGCTCGGGATCGAGAAAATCGACATCGAAGCTGACATGCAATATGCCATTGCGGGCCTGAACCCTCTCGATGAAGCGGCGGATCAGCACGCCGACGCCGAATTCATCGATCTCACGCATGTCCGCCACGCTGACGCGGCGCTCGTCCAACAGATCCTTTTCGAGCCTGTCGATCGAGCGCGTCCCGAACAACTCCAACCGGTCGGGGTCGATCGGCGTGCGCGGCTCTTCGCCCAGCAGGCCGTCGAGACCGCCTTCGCCGCACAGAAATGCCGCGGCCATCCCATGCATATTGGCTGATACCGTCGTCGCCGGCGTGTTGTAGTCCGCATGCGCATCCAGCCACAGCACGAAAAGGTCCCGGCCAACCTCACGCCAATGGCGCGCCATCGCATTCACCGATCCCATCGACAGCGAATGATCGCCGCCGAGAAAGATCGGGATCGCGCCAGATCGCGCGATTTCGTAACCGCGCCTCGACAGCACGCGGGTCCAGCGCTGGATCTCCCGGTAGTGATTGGCCTTCGCGGGCGGCACGTCCGTGAGGTCGGCCATGCCGCTGATCGAGAGATCTCCGTGGTCCGCTACATCAAGCCCAAGCGCTTTCAGCAGCGTCACCAAGCCTGCCGTGCGAAGGGCGGCCGGCCCCATCAGGGTGCCGCGCTGCGACGCGCCCATGTCGATGGGGGCGCCAAGCACCGCGATACGTCGCATCCGCTCGTTTTTTGACATGTTGATCATGAAGACCCCATTTGAGGAATGATCCGCCGTCGACGGTAACAGAGATTCTCTCGGTAGGTTTGACGGTTGCAAACCTTTCATGCTTTGCGGAACAAAGTCCGCTGACCTGCATTCATCTCTGGAGGCCGTTGCCCGCCGTTCACCACGGCGCCCGTCGCGGATAGCCAAAGGTCTTTTCGACCCGCTGTTCAAACACGCGCACGCAACGGATAGCCAAAGGCGACGGCCTCATAACTCCTTTTCCGGCGAACGCGCCGGGTACGCGCCAAGGTTAAGGGATACGCCCGTGAATATCGAGAAGCCCGAACCGCCCCCGCAGCCCGGCATGGCCGCACGCGCGGTGGATACGGCAACCGACGTATCCCGCACGGCTGGGGAAGTTACGGGAGCATTGCGCGCCGCCATAGACCGATTGAGCGAAGCCATCGCGCATGCGCGACGCCCCGGACAGCCGCTCTCCACGATTGCCGCGATCACGCGCGAGGCCCCGCTGGCGAGCCTTTTCATAGCATTCCTGTTTGGTATCGCGGTGGCGCGGCGGCGTTAAGGACAGTTCCCAAATATCCACCGAAAAAGCTCTCAGAACAGCTTCGGCCCGCGCCGGTCGAGCTGGGATTCCCAGGTCAGGAGCGTCGCAGCGAAGACCATGACGGCAATTCCGGAAATACTGACAGCAAACTGCGTGACGAAGCCACCGGAAATATCGATCAGGACCACATGGGCGATAAATGACAGCAAAACCCCTAGGCAATACATCGAGAGCGAATTTTCGCCGCATCTGATCATTGCCATCATCAAGGGCCTCATCCGCCCGTGCCATTCCGCCGGGGTCAGGCGCGACACGACCAAGGCGAGCGAAAGGAAATGCATCAGCGGCACCGGCGCGAGGTGGCTCTTGTAGATTGGATAGATCAAATTCGTGACGCCCGTGGGAATCAGCCCTTCGAGCGTCTTGAACTGCCAGCTCAAAGCGACAACAAGGCTGAACGCGAGGTAGACTATCGCCAACACCAAAAGCGACCGCGACTGCAGGATTGGCCGCAGCTTCGCCGTCCCCTCGTAGGCGCACCAGGTGCCGATCACGAACAGGAACTGCCATGCGAATGGGTTGAAATAGAGCTCTCCGCGTGGCCACGCCGGCACATGCCAGCTGAAGATCTGGACCATCAGGTAAAGCAAGAACGACAAGCCAAGGGTCATCGTCGCGCTGCGAGTCATGAGCCACAGCAACCCCGGGAAGGTCAGATGCAGGATCACGAAAGTGAGCAGGATATCCATGTTGACCGGCGCGAATTGCAAGGCCGCGACATGAACGATGGTTGCACCGGGGTTGTGGAAGAAAATGGCGGTGTTGGTTTCATCGAGATAGCGATTGCCGCCGCCGATGGTCCAGACCAAAGCGAAATAGGCGATCAGCAGAACCAGGAACGCCGCATAAATCTCCCAGCCCCGCCGCAGCGCGCGCACCGCCGTGGTGAGCCAGCCCTGCTCGCGCAGTGCGCCACCATAAGCCAGCATGCAGGTGTAGCCGGAAACGAACACAAACACTTCGCTGGTGTCGCTGAATCCATAATTGCGCAGCGTCAGCCAGGTGAGCGAATTGTCCGGGATGTGATCGATGAAGATGAACCACAGCGCCAATCCGCGGCACGCATCAAGCCTCAGGTCACGGTGTCGACTGGCATGAACGGCAGGAACGTCTGTCGTCCCCGGCAGATGATCGGTCACGACCTCTATGAGCGCCAGCCATCGAACATTTGCGTACCAAAGCCATGGTCGCAGATTCGACAGCGATTGTCTTTATTAGCGCATGATCCGGAAAAGTGGGCACCGGTTTTCCGAAAAGATCATGCTCAAACAAAAAGATAGAGCGAGATGACGATTCGAAGAAAACCATCACGCTCTAGTCGTGGCGCCTTGAATACGCGTAGCCCGCGGGCAGGCGCTTAAGCGGCCTTGCCGGCTCCTGGCTTGCCGGTCGAAGCCTGCGGCATCAAGAACTGGCTTTCGAACGCAGCAGCTGGCATTGGCCGGCCGAAGAAATAACCCTGCCCTTCCTCGCATCCCATACGAACCAGGAGTTCGGCAACGGCCTCATTCTCGATGCCTTCGGCGATGACAGCAAGGCCCAGTTGCCTGCTAAGCGAGATGGTCGAACCGACGATAGCCGCGTCATCGGGATCGCCGAGCAGGCCGAACACAAACGATCTGTCGATCTTGAGCCCATCGAGCGGAAACTTCTTCAGGTAGCTGAGGCTGGCATAGCCGGTGCCGAAGTCGTCGAACACGACCCGGACGCCGAGTTCCTGGATTCTCAGGAAAGTATCGAGCACCCTCTGCTCGTCGAGCAACAAAATGTCTTCGGTCACTTCAAGTTCGAGCAATGACGGTGAGAGCCCAGTGGTACTAAGGATCTCCGCGACCGAGGCGGCAAGGTCTCCCAACTGCAATTGCGAGGGTGAGAGGTTCACGCCGACGCGAAAACTATGGCCGGCAAGTTCCCACGCCCGCGCTTGTCGGCAAGCCGTCTCAAGCACCCACGCCGCGACACGGTCCGAAATCGCCGATGTGTTGACCACCGGCATGAATTCCGCGGGCGAGATCAGGCCACGCTTCGGATGCTGCCAGCGAATGAGCGCTTCCGCGCCGATCAGCCCGCCGTCCGCGAGACGGACCTGCGGCTGATAAAACAATTCGAATTCGTGGCGTTCGGCAGCCAGCGCCAGTTCAGCCTCAAGCATCAGCCGTGCCTCCAGCTCCTGCCTGATCGAGTTCTCGAAGATCACATGACCGCCGCGCCGGGTTGCCTTGGCGCGACAGAGAGCGAGATGGCTGTTGCTCAGGAGTTCGTCCGCCGTCCGGCCATCCTCCGGATGGACAGCCGCGCCGACGCTGACCCTCATGCGGTGCTGTCGCGCTCCCGCCAGCAACGGCGCGTTGAACGCATCGGCGATGCGTTCAGCAAACTGCGGAATAGGTTCCCGCAAGGCCGCGCTCTGCATGGCGATTGCAAATTCATCGCCGCTCAGGCGCGCGATCAGTGCCGCACCTCCGCTCTCGTCGGTCAATCGTTCGGCCACGCCGCGCAACACGAGATCGCCGCAGGCATGGCCCAACATGTCGTTGATCTGCTGGAAACCGTCGAGGCCGAGCACCAGCAGCACGACCTCGCCCGGCTTGTTCGCCGTCGCGGCAATCATGGCATCAAGGCCCGCGCGCAGCGTGTCGCGGTTGGCAAGGCCGGTGAGCGAATCGTGCTCCGCCAGATATCGGATGCGTTCGGCTTCCCGCTTGCGCACCGAGATGTCGCGCAGGACCGCCCCATACTGGAAGCCGTCAGTGCCCTGCCAGCCTGAGAAACAGGCCTCGACCGGAAATACCTCGCCATTCTTCCGCTTGCCTTCGAATTCCCTCACCGAGCCGCCAGGCAACAGCAAGGCCGGCCGCGCCGCGGCGCGGATCGCGCTGGCGCCTTCACCACCCGCGCAGATGACGTCAAACGGCTTGCCGATCATCTCCGCGGGATCATAGCCGAAGATCGCCGCCGCGCCCGGATTCCAGACCGTGATCAGATGTTTCTGATCCGTGCACACCAGGCCGTCGCCGAGCGACATCGCGATGCGCTGAAAGCGGCTTTCGGCAATCCTGCCAAGCAACCCGCGGAAATCAATTTCGTCGAGCGCAATCGCGGCGATGTAGACGCAGATTGCGACATGAAACAGCGACGTATCGACGATGAGCGGCAATCCGGCTTGCAGCTGAATTGCGAGGGCTTCGATGGCAGCCGACATTCCCGCAAGGACGATCGCGCGCGTACCGGCGGCAAGGCGGCGCCAGGAGAACTCCATGATCAGCGCGATAAGGCATAGTCCGGCCGCGGTGACGAGATCGGAAGTCCAGTGCAGGCTGCGGTTTTGCAGGATCGATTCGGCCGCGAGCGCCTGCAGCAGCGGGCCCGAGACGATCCCACCGTTCGGAACGTTGAAGCGGTCGCCGAGTTCCAGTGCGGTGCCGCCGACGATGACCTTCTTGTCCGTCAGCCGGGCCAGCGTTGCGGTGTCACCGCGCAACACATCGACGTAAGACACGCGGGGGATCGAGACGGCGCGAATACCAAAGTCGATCAGAAAGGGCGCGCTTTTTTCCGCGAATTGCCCCGCCAGTACCGCTCCCATCGACGGGACGAACTCGCTGCCGAGCCGATCGCCGAACGGGTAGTGTCGAACCAGGCCGTCCGGCTCGACCGCGACGTTCACGAAAGCCGGCCAGGAATGATCGCTGAATTGCCTGAGCGGGCGATTGATATGAAGTGCGCTCGGATTGCCCGAAACCGCTCCGGGTTGCTTGAACGACGGCAAGACCACGGATCCGGCTGCGCCTCGAAGCGCTTCGACAAATTCCCGATCTGATGCCGGATCCGATGGCGTGCTGAAATCGACATCGAATGCGATGTCGCGCACGCCCGCGTTCTCGAGCCTCCCGAGCAGCTCGGCGTGGAGCCGGCGCGGCCATGGCCAGATCCCGATCTTCTCGATGGAGGGAGCATCGATCGCAACAACGACGATCTCACCGCTGGCCTGACGCTGTTTCCACGCAAAGCGTAGATCGGCCAGGGCATTGCGGAACGCGCCATGCCAGCCGGACGAAAGGACGCTTGCCAGCGCGATCAACACCAGAATATGCGGCCGATAGTGTTTCAATTTATCACCCCCCGCACACCTCTCAATCCAAGAAGCGCGCCCCCAATCGCGCGATCGCGCGGCTCATGACTACTTGTTCTTCCCGTTCCCGTTCCCGTTGCCGTTCCCGTTCCCGTTCCCGTTGCCGTTGCCGTTATTGCCGTTCCCGTTCGCCTTGCCGTTACCGGTGGCGCCGTTGCCATTGTCCTTGCCATTGCCGTTTGCGGACGCGGTGACGGCGGCTGCGGTCACCCCTGACGTGGCCGCCGCACCGGCGCTCGCCGCAGTGGCAGTATTTCCGCCGTTGGAGCTATCCTGGCCAGATCCGCTGGCCCCGCTCACGCTCGCCTTGGCGTCTCCCCACACAGTGTCCTTTGTCAGGGAGTTTCTGCCAGAAGAGCTTGTCGCGCCCGACGTGACCGGCCCATGGGCAAGGCCATGAGTGGCCTTTTGAACATTCAACCTGACTTCGCCAAGCGCGCCCGATATCCGGGTGCCACTTTGCTTGACCGACGTCCTGTCCCCCGCCTGAGATATTGCCGTGGCCGACCTGCCATTGACGGAATTGATATGCCCGAGTGCGTGGATGAACTTGCCGTTCGCGGCATTACGAGGAGCGGGGAGCCCTCCTTTCGGAACTGGAATCCGTTCGATTGACGAGGCGCGGGGCCTGCCTTGTTCAATCGGATTGAACACGCCTGCCCCGGTAACGGAGAGACCAGATTTGCCATGGGCAAAGCTCGTCGCAATCTGCCCCGGCATCACCTGCGCGATCTGGCCTGATTTGAAATCGGATACTTCGACCTGTCCCCGGCGTACATCGACGCTCGTGCCGGTCGAGCCCACGGTGACGCTGAACTGCGTTCCCTTGACCACGGCGGCAAGATAAGGCGTTTCAACCTCGAAATGCGTTACGTTCCGCTTTTCCACTTCGAGAAGGATCGAGCCTGCTCGCTGCTGGATGGTCGTCGACAAGCCGTCCGTCTTCTCAAGCGGCAAGCCGATCACCGAGTTCGGTGCGATGAGAATGGTTTCCTCGCCCCGGACCAGAAGGACGCGCCCGTTCCGGCCGGTCCGGATCATGTCGCCTGGCTTCAGCGCCTCGTCCTGTTTCAGCGAAACCTGCTTCGCTTCGCTCGTGGCGATCCAAACCTCGCCCGAGGACTTGCTGACTGACCAGACATCGCTTTCAGCAGCGATCGCGCCGGAGCTTACCGCCAGCACCAGCGCCATCGTCATGACGCGCCCAAGTCCAACGATATTGCGCATGGGGTCCCTCAGTTTGCTCAAGGTCGAGCTCCGAGGTTTAGCGGAAATGTTTCAACATTGACTTAGGAGGAAGAGCCAGCTTCAGGCTCCGCCTTAATGCTTCATTGACCATAAAAAACTATGAAATATCATGCGATTGGATATTTTTCTGACATTCACAGAGTGTCCTCCGTGGAACTACGGACGCGTTGCATCACGGGCGACGACAGCTCCACATCGCGCTACCGTTCGTCTTGCCATCACCTGCCTAGCGCTGTTGCTTTCAGCGACGGTTTCGGTGCGCGCGGAGCCAGCAAGCCAGACAGGCTTCGATCCACGACAGGCGGAGAAGCATTTTGATGACTTGCGATCGGAGCAGTCGCGGCCGGCCCGGTCGGCGCTGCGAATGCCGTCGCTCACAAGGCCCGCGCTTCAAGCCGACGGCAGGCCGCTGTTCGTACTTCGCGGTGTCTCTCCCGTAGGGGCCTCGGCGATACCACAAGATCAGATCGCGAAGGCCTATGAACCCTATATTGGGAAAATGGTCTCGCAAGCCGACCTAGCAGCGATCGCTTCAGCCATCAGCGAGACCTATCGTTCGGCCGGCTTTCATTTGAGCCGTGCAATCGTTCCGCCGCAGGATATCCGGAACGGCACGATCCGCATCCAGGTCATCGAGGGCAGCATCACGGACGTGAAGCTAGAGGGCGATGGCGCCGAAGAATTTGGAGTGCGATCGCTGCTCAACCCGGCGCTGGCGGAACATCCTTCGCGTCTCGCAACGCTCGAGAGGCAATTGCTCCTGATCAACGGCTTGCCGGGCGTGCGGATTGCCGATTCCGCGCTTGATGAGATCGGCGGGCCGACCGGCCGCTTTCGCCTGATCCTCAAATTGAAAGTCTGGCACGTCTATACGTCGTTGGGGATCGACAATCTCGGATCGTCATCGGTCGGCCCCTGGCAGAGCTACGCCACCGCCGCGTTCAATTCCTATTTGCGGCCGGGCGATACGCTCGCGGTTAGTCTCTCGACCACGGCCAACGATCCGCGCGAGCTTGGATTCGGCCGGCTATCCTATGACACACCAGTCGGGACCGACGGCGTGAGGCTTGGTATGTCGGCTCTCTATAGCGAGGTTCGGCCGGGCGACGACAGACGCCTTGCCAACGACAACACCAGAACCGAGGCCGTTGAAATTCGCGGCAGCATCGCTCCGCTGCAGTCGCAACGGTCTGCGCTCACATTGACTGCCGCGGCGGCAATGAGCAACGTCTCCGAACGCGATGTGTTCGGGCCGATCTATGACGATCACATCCGCACGATAAGCCTGACCTCGGACTATCGGCTCCAGGACGGCTTCGGCGGCAACAACTTCATCACCCTGACGTGGCGTCAGGGCCTCGACATCCTTGGCGCTTCACACTCAAGCGACGATCTGCTGTCGCGGGACGGCGCTTCCGGCAATTTTTCCGCACTCGGCTTGTGGTTCGCACGCTATCAGACACTCTCCGAGGCCTGGTCGGTGAAGGTGTCGACAGCCTCGCAGGTTGCCTCCAGACCGATGTTCACTTCACAACAGTTCTACCTCGGTGGCGCAGCTTTCGGGCGTGGCTATGGCAGCGCCGAGATCAGCGGCGACAACGGCGTTGCTGGCTCCTTCGAACTGCGCTTCGACCAGAGGCTCAATTTTCGCTATCTGTCCGGTTATCAGCTCTACGGCTTCGTCGATGCGGGCGCGGTCTGGAACGACGGCTACAACATCCGCGACGGTCTTTCGCTGACGTCCGCCGGCGGCGGTGTACGATTTTTCCTGTGGGATGATCTGCGGGCTGATATCGGCGTGGCTTTCCCCCTCAGTCACCGCGCCCCAAGCAATGGATCGCGTAACGCGCAACTGCTGTTCTCGATATCGAACGCCCTCAAGCTCTGTCCGGAAAGAGGCCAGGCGCGTTGCCTGTAGTGGTCCACGCCGTATGGCTACACTAGCCTGACGATGAAGCAGCTCCCTATTTTAATACCGAAATGGCCCCTTCGCGATTGCTCCCGGCGGCGCCATAAATTTCCCGTAGGGAAAATACGGCAACTCACCCGAGGGCCTGATCTAGATCAAACACAGAACGTTTGCTTCGCGCATGTTGCTGTCGTGTTGCGAGGGTGAGGCTTGCTCCGGATCGCCGCGATGACCCTCTATTACTTCCGTATCCAGAATGGATCCGACGGCGAAGTAGCCGATTTGGGCATCGACATCGCAAACCACGATGCCGCGTGGACCGAGGTGGCCAATGTCTGCGGCGATCTGGTCGGCGACGCGGCCCGAAACCTCAAGCCAAACGCCCAGTGGCAGATCGAGCTTCTGGACGTATCCAAGAAGCCGTTGTTCCGCATCCGCGTCGTTGCCGAATCCTTCGGGTAAGACCCGCGGAAGGAACAGGTATTGGCGGCTGGAGTTCTATGCTGCAGCTGCGTTTGATCGTTGCCGCAGTTCCCGAGTAATTTGGGTGGTTCCAGTGGCAGCAGCAGATTTCAACAATCAAATTTATGTCCAGACCGGGCACGGTCGCCGGCGCCGCGCGGTTTTCTGCATGAATCGGCAACTAGTTCGTGCCGACGACGTATCTACCTATGCGGGAATCCTGAATCTCCCGTAATTGCCCGGATTGTTTGAAACCCTGAAAAGTTGTCCTCCCCTTCCTTGGGAATAGGGAAATTCCGTGATCTACAAAGGCGTGGAATACACGGTCATGCCGACTGCCGAACCGGACATTTGGGAATGGCGGTTCCAGATTGGCGACAAGGTCAAGACCGGCAGAACGCAGACGCGGCTGGCGGCGCTTGCGGCGCGGCGCGTTCAATCGAAGATTGATGCCGTCCTTCGCGCGGCCAAACGGACGGCCCCTGATCAAGACAGTTGAAAATGAGGCCGTGAAACCCGATCCCTGGCCTCTGCATCAACTTGCCTAAATTTAATTTTAGCCCCTGCGACGGGAAAGCGCATCAACACCATATCTTGATCAAGATTGATCGGGCTGGAAACGATGAAAAGGGCAATTGCGATCTTGGCCTGCCTCTGCGTGCTCGCCGGAGCCGAATATTTTGCCGTCAGCAAATGGGCCATTCGGCACGAGACGCTCACTCTGTTCGATGCGACACGGCAGCGGCCTGTCTCTGTGGACCTGGCAGTCCGCCGCGACTACGATATGAAGGCGAACAATGGCCTATGGAAGCTTCCCATCGCCATCATCAGCAACGGCAATACCGTCAGGAACACCGAGTATTCATTCATTGCCAATGTCCTTGCGACTCGGGGTTATCTGGTCGCCAGCGTCCAGCAGGATCTGCCAAGCGACCCGCCGCTGATGACCAAGATCGGGCTGCCCTATGTCGGCCGGCGGGCGGTCTATCTGCGCTGTGAAGCCAACATCCTTTTTGTGCTCGGTGAGCTGCAGAAGCTGCAACCTCATGCCAACTACGATCACCTAACGCTGGTCGGACATTCCAACGGCGGCGACGTTTCGATGTATGTCGCCAAACAACACCCTGAGCTGGTGTCCAAGGTCATCACCCTGGATAATCTGCGTGTGCCGTTCGTGCTGAGCGACCGGATGAAGATCCTGTCATTCCGCTCCAAGGACCCGAACTTCAAGACGGACCCCGGCGTCCTGCCCGCCCCGGGGCAAGCCAAGTCGGGGCGGGTCGATATCGTCGACACCGGCGCACTGCATACCGATCTGAGTGATCGTGGTCCTCAATCGGTGAAAGAGAAGATTCAGGCGACGCTCGATCAGTTTCTGAAGGATAGCGCCACCAGCGATCTTGCCCCGGCGAACACTGAACAGCCGATGATCGCCAATCCCGGCGATTACTGAAGCGCCTCGCCGATTTCTTGCGACAGATCAAAGCGCCGCCGTCGCGAACATCGCGGCGGCGCGGTCGGACCAGTCGGGCTTGGCGCTTCGCTGGTCATGGCGGCCGACGCCGCCCATGGCGGCGATCTCGCCAAGCGCTGGTGCGCATCCTGTCACCTCGTGGAGGGCGGCCAGAAGCAGACAAGCGCCGACGTTCCCTCCTTCGCCGCGATCGCGGCGAAGTCGAACTTCTCCCCGGAAAAGGTGGCTTTCTGCTCGACCCGCATCCGAAGATGCCGAACTTTCCGCTGAGCCGCGCCGAGGCCGCGGATATCGCCGCCTATATCGGTTCACTGCGCAAATAGGCTGCGCCGAGTGGGACAGCACCGCAAACGCAAATCCCTGCCGGTTTTAGCCGACAGGGATCAGCAGAAAGGATGACGGACGGCGAGCGCGGGCACCCGGTGGCCCATCATGGACCTGCAACCCGATTGAAGTCCCGGGCGCGGTCCCATGCAAGACTTTTTTATGGGCAGAGCACGATCGCGGTCCCGCCGACGACAAACGGCTCAGGACTTGCTTTTCATCGCATCCTTGGTGGCGGACATCACTTCACCGGTGATGTGTCTCATATGCTCTCCGGCATTGGTGAACTGGCTTCTCAGGAATTCCGACTGAATGCGCATGGCCTCTTGAAGGTCGGTAGCATGGACCAGCTTCCGGGCGTGCTCGAAGGCGGCCTGCATGTTCTGTTCGGTGAACGACAAGGCCTGTTTGGAGATTTCCGTTCCCCCGCCCGGGACCGACCCCATGGACTTGCTTGCAGCGTCGAAGAACATCCTGAACGCTTTTTCTGCCTGGTCAATCGTCTTTTCGGCCAACTCACGCAGTTCGGCGGGGACTTCCAGTTTCGGCTCAATCATAACGACTACCTCCGGTATACGACGTCAGTTATCACATTTGCGGGGCTGCGTCTTTGCAGGCGCCGGGCCCGCCGAACGGAGGCCGGGCACGACCGGTCGTCAACCGGATGGACGGATCGCCCATAGGGCCCGCTTGCGTGCAAGGCGATCCTGGCGTCCCTGATCCGACCGCAAAACTTGCTGTCGCCCGCAGCCTTCCATCTGGTCACTCGACCCGCTTTTGCGAGAGCCTGCAATATCCGCCCGTTTTGCACTGCGATGCAACGATGCCATCGGATTCCGCCACCAGGCTGGAATTCGCTTACGGGCACATCGGTGATGAGACGGAGGCCACGAAGAATGACTCCATCGGCGGTATGATGTTGCGTCCCCTGGAGCCCGCGCTTCGTTCGCAATTTTGGATTGGTTTGATTTTGCGCTGTCATGAGTAGGAATCGACGCCTAAATGTTGATTGAGTTGCAGGCGCGCCTCGACCTATGCCTTCTGGAATGACACTCCTGAGCAACTATCCGGTGATGCGCACCAGTGATGCCGAATATGCGCGCGACCAAATTCTCTCTGTCTTCGACGCAACAAGTTTCGAGGTCCCGAAAGGTGAAAACAGATTCGAGGTTTGTGCCAACCATCTGCAGGTCGGTGACCTCAGACTGTATTATTGTGCCTACGCCGGCGATGTGTCGATCGGATTCGGCGAAGTGCCGTTCGTCCGGCAAATTTTCAACGTCAGCGGCAAGGTTCGGTACTCAGGTCGCCATTTAAGCGGCGAGGTGGCACAGGGGTCGTGCTCCCAGATCCTGCCGGCCGGCATCCCTCTCAAGTTCGACTTCAAATCGAGCTACCGCCACCTCGTGCTTCGCATCGAACAAGACGCGTTGCAACGCTATCTGGGCGCGCTAATAGGCCAGCAGATCGAAACCAAGCTCGTCTTCGACGATGCCGACGATCAGCACGCGGCCATGAGGCGCGTGCGCCGCATGATTTTCCAGCTTGCGTCGGAATTCAACACGCGCGGTGCCTTATTTTCCGACCTCGCCACCGCCGAGATGTCGCGCATCGCGATCATGAAACTTCTCATGTATAGCCGGCACAACTATACACACTTCCTGTTTCGCAAGCCGCCGACATCCAACTCATCCGCGGTCAAGACCGTCGAGGAATTTATCGAGGCGAACTGGGAAAAGCCGATCGACATCGAGGCGATGTCAGCCATCGCCAAGATCAGCGCCAGGAGCCTGTTCCGGCAATTCAAGCAGGACCGCGGTTATTCTCCGGGGGATTTCGCCAAGCGGATCAGGCTCGATCGCGCGCGGGAGATGCTGGAGCAAGCCGAGGGGAACACGTCGGTGACGCAGATCGTGCTGAAATGTGGCTTCCAGAACCCCGGTCACTTCGCCCGTGATTTCCACCTGGCTTTCGGTGAACTACCGTCTGATACGTTGCGCAGGTCGGGCAGATGCCCGATCTTGTGATCACACGGCGCGGAGCGAACAGAGCGAAGCCCCGCGACACGCCGAGGGCCCCGCTCCCGCGGCGGCGGCGATCCCTCTCATCCCGAAAAGCGCCTCCGGTACTCCGAAGGAGTCACGCCGAGGTGTCTGAGGAAGGCACGCCGCATTCGTTCGTCGTCACCGAAGCCCGCCCGTTTCGCCACCTCAACGACGCCGCCGACCTGCCTGCTCTCGAGCAACAGCCGCGCCGTCTCCACGCGCAACGCCTCTACGCCGTTCGCCGGCGTCATGCCGGTACGACTGACATAGGTGCGGGCAAATGTCCGTGGCGTCATTCCGGCTCGCTCGGCTAGCGTTTCGACCCTGAGATCGCTTGCGATATTTTCGATTATCCAGGCGTGCAAGGCGCTGAACCGTCCCTCAACGTCGGAGGCTTGCGCGGCAAGCACGGTCGAAAACTGGCTCTGGCCGCCGGGACGTTTCAGAAACACGACCAGGCGCCGCGCGATGTCGAGCGCAATGGTATGACCGAAATCCTCCTCGATCATCGCAAGCGCCAGGTCGATGCCGGCGCTGACGCCCGCGGATGACCATACCCGCCCATCTTGGACGAAAATCGCATTCGGCTCGACCCGGATGTTGGGGAAGCCGTCCTGCAGCCGCGGACAATACCGCCAATGCGTCACTGCGCGCTTGCCATCCAGCGCGCCCGTCCAGGCCAGCACGAACGCTCCGAGACAAACCGATGCGATCCGCCGTGCCTTGGGCACCGTCTGCGTGATCCACTTCATCAGAGCGGCATCCTGACGTAGCGCCCATATACCGGGACCGCCGGGGATAATAAGCGCATCGACCAGATGCGGCCTGACGCTCGAAATCGGCGCGGTGTTGATCATCATCCCGACATCCGTGGGCACCAGGCCACCCGAGGTCGAAAGATAGGATAGCGCATAGCCCGCGGCCGGCAGTTCGATCTCCTGCAATTCGGCAAAGACTTGCGCAGGGCCCGAGATATCGAGCAGCGTCACGCCGGGAAAGGCGACGATCGCAACCCGCCTCGCGGGCAGTTTTGCGCGCAGGTCGGGCCGGCGCGACTTGGCAGATTTCGAGGGCATATTGTCCTTTAAGCCATTCGAGGCCCGCCTGTATAGCTGGGCGCCGGATAGCTGGAGTTCCGCCATGTCGCGAAATCTGGGCAGCCAATACCAAGCCATCCGCTCGCCGCGGGCCGGCTACGAAGTCTCCAGCTATCCGGATGCCTCCCATATCGGCGAAGCCGACCGGCCGGCGCTGATGGATGCGATGAACAACATCATAGCCCTGAACTGGAAGGCGACCGAACCGCACTGGACCGCGGCTTCCTCCCCATTCGACAGAAAATATAGCCTTATCCTCGTTTATGATCGGTCGGACCTGATCGCGTTTTCGGTCTACCGCACGCTCAAGGTCGCAGGCCGCCTTGCCATCTACCGCAGCGGCACTGAAGTCGTTCCCGCCCATCAGGGCCGCGGCCTTTACGGTTTTTTCACCTCGGAAATCCTGAAGCACTCCGGCGCCACCAATACGGGCAAGGCCGGCATTTTGTATGGTTGGCGGACACGTAATCCCATCGTATGGGCGGCGAATGCCAAGATCTGCGAGAAGGTCACGCCTTCCCTGCTCGGCGACGCTCAGGACCAGGCGTTGCAGGCAGCATGCGTGGAGATGTGCTCGGCGCTTTATCCCGGAAAGTCGCTCGAGGTGCCAAGCATGATCATGCGTGGCGCCTACGGCCACATCAAGCATCAGCGGCAAGCCTATCACGGCACAGCATCGCTGGTCGACGCGGCCATGTCGCGGATCATTCCTGATTCGGCGGACGCGCTGTTTTCAGTCGGCGTCGCGAGGATATGACGCCAATGCCCGGACAACTGGCCATACTCGCCTCGCCCATCCGCCTCGCTGATCGCACCTACCTGGCATGGGCGACGGTTGCGATCGCATATGCGATCGCTTTTCTGCAGCGCGTGTCGCCGCAATCCGTCAGCTTGAGTTTCATGCATGATTTCAGCACCGACGCCGCCGGCGTCGCGATGCTGGCCTCAAGCTATTTCTGGGGCTACACCTTGATGCAGATTCCGGCGGGCCTTTTGGTCGACCGCTATGGCGTCAAACGCGTGGTGCTGTTCAGCATGGCCGCGTCTTCTCTCGGCAGCGCCGGGTTTGCGCTCGCCCCGAACCTGCTCGACGTCTTTGTCGCCCGCCTGATCGTGGCCTGTGGCGACGCGCTGGTTTTCACCGCGCTGTTGAAATTGGTGGCGCAGAATTTCTCCGATGAGCGGTTCGGCTTCATGTCGGGGATCTCGCAGGTGTCGGGTTATCTCGGCGGCGTCGTCGCCACGACGCCGCTTGCTGCCGCGGTCAGCGGATTCGGCTGGCGTGCCTGTTTCATCTTCATCGCTTGCGTCGGGGTTGCGAACCTCGCTTTCGCTTCGGCAACGCTCAAGCCGGCTCCGGCGGCGCAAAACAACAAGACCCTGAGGAGCATTCTTCTGGCGAGCGGGCGGGCGCTGACGCAAGTTGCGAACTGGGGATGCGCGATGACCTTCGCATCGCATTTCGCCGTCGTGACGACGCTGTCGGGCGTGTGGGGCATCCCGATGGTGGCGCATGTCTTCAACATATCGCCGTCAGCGGCGGGCGCTCCTCTGCTTGCCTTCATGGTCGGCAACGCCGCCGGCTCGATCTTTCTCGGTCACGCGGCTGACCGCTTAGCCGCCGCGCTCGGTACGGCCCTTGCTGGAATCTGCCTGTTGCGGATGCTCCTGATCGCGATGTTGTTGCCGCCACTCGCGCATGCTCTGGGGTTCCTTTATGTCGGAATCGTATTTGCCGTGCTGGGCCTGGTCGCGGGCGGCACCGTCCCGCTGGTGCTCAAATGCACAAAGCGACTCTACACCGCAGAACTGATTGGTGTCGGCGCGTCCGTCAACACGACGGCCGCTGGAATATTTGCCGGCGCCTCGCAACCCATCATCGGGTTCGCGATGGTTGCTTTCAGCCAATTTGCCGGAAGCACCCGGCAGCCGAACCCGGCCTCTATCAGCGACGACGGCTACAGCGCGCTCATTGGACTGCTGCTGCTGATGTCACTGCCGGGAATTGTGGGACCGATATTGATGAGGCGAAAATTAATAGTCTGACGATGGCGCTAAGCACAAAGGGGAACGTATGGCACGTTTGTATGTGAGAAAAAGCGAAGTAGGTTCGAATTTTGCGGTCAGCACGTGGCAAAGCGTGATGTTCTCCGAGTTCGAAGCGCAAATGAGCAGCGAGTCTCGGCCATTTCCCTGTGTATTCGGCGTCGCCGGCTATCGTCAGGATCAATTGCGTTACCTGTTTCTCGATCTACTTGACGCCGAAGTCCTGGGCGAGCAGCTCGCACAATTCGTGGCCGAGTCCCGCTCATGCGGGCCCAACACGTCGCTCGTCGTCTTCACCCGGCCCGGGCCGGTGCAGACGATCGATGCCTATTACAGGAAGTTCTGGCTTGTGCTCGACCAATTGGCACGGCTCGACAAGAGCCCGTGGCCTGCGGATATCCCCGAACAGATCGACCATCCGATGTGGGAGTTTTCGTTCGCGGGCGAGCCGATCTTCGTGGTGTGCAGCACGCCCGCCCATGTGATGCGGCAAAGCCGCCGCTCCAGCACCCTCATGCTGACGTTCCAGCCGCGCTGGGTGTTCGAGAAAATCCTCGGCACCGAGAAGGCGGCGACGGCCGCGTTCGCCGAAGTGCGCAAGCGGCTCATTCCCTACGACAGCACCAGCCCCTCGCCGCTTCTTGGACGATACGGAAATCATGACGGGCGCGAGCACCAGCAATACTTCCTGCACGACGAAAATCATCAAGCTTTGGGCTGCCCATTCTCCAAGCTCGCCCAGAACAAGACCTCGCCAATCGAAGGCACGGAGCAAGCCGCATGACACGGATCATCAGTGGAACGAAGACCGAATTTTCGATCGACCCCGCTATCCTTGAGCTGCTTCCTGAGCAAGGCTGCGTCGAATTGCAGCGCGACGCCGCCGGCAAGGTGCATCACTTTCACACCCACGCGGTCGACGAGATCCTGGTCATTATCAGTGGCAGGCTGAACTTCATGTGGGAAGGCGGCGAGCGCATCTGCGGTGCAGGCGACACCATCCTGCTACCCGCCGGCACGCTTCACCAGTCGGAGGCCCTGGATGAGGGCGCGGTCTATGCGATCGCGACGCGTCCGCCGGCGACGATTCTGACCGTCAGCTGAATTTCTCGCCGTCACGATAGCGGATGGTCGGGAGCAGATGAGGCTTCGGTTGCGAGACGCTCGACCAGTTCGATCACTTCGAAGCGTTCCCTGGGTGCCAACCTGAGGAAAGCTTTCAGCAAACGAAGACTTTCGATGGCTTCGCTCGATGGAGTTCCGAGCTTTTTGTGCAGCTCCGCAATGAATGTGGGATTTTTCATCTCGCACCTTTGGTAGGGAACGGAAATGGCATTTCTTAGCAAACGTGAAGGCCTTGCCCGAAAGGTCGATACTGCAGCAATCGAGGCTGAGCGTCTCGGCCTAACGACGGCGACGTTGATACTACGGATGGCACGCCTGGAGATCGACAGGGCCGAACCCGACGAGGTTGAAAGTATGCCAAGGAACAACTCGCGCAGCAAGCCAAACTAACCATCCTTTATCACCCAAGACCGCTCCGAACCCGCCATTTGGCGGGATTTGAGCGGCATGGCGCTCATATGCCTTGTATGAAGATCATCTTGGATCGGTCGTCCGGATGATTGCCGAAATTTTGGTCGGCCTCGGTCCGCTTCCTCCGATCCGTGATTTTGGTGATTTGATGGAAACACTAAGGCATCGCGGATGCCTTGCCTTTCCGTTCCTTGAGATCAGCGGTCGCAAGAGGCATGATGCGAACTTTCTATTTTAAATTGAAGGACGGCATTCCAATCCGAGATAGAAGTGGGGTAGAATTTCCGACAACCGGCGATGCAATCGAGCATAGCAAGGAAGTTGCGCGGCGGCTCCGCCACGATCCCCGGATCAGGGATCGCGCCCTTTCGATCATCGTTCTCAATGAAATGGGTGTCGAGATCCACCGTGAACCGGTCCATCCGCCGACTGCGGACGAAGGCATTTCGTAGGCGAATTGGTCGGCGGTTGCAAACCTCGCCTGCGGTCATCGCGAAGGCCCGCGAACGCGCGTGGAGCCAGACGATGAAACCGCGACCGAACCGCCCAAGTCCCCTCCGCCAGCTATACGAACAGTGGATCACGATGCCTGCGCGCTCGAATGCGGGCTATCATGGACGGACCCCCGAAGCCTCCCCATGCGCGTCCGGAGCGATGCTATTTTGCGGCGGAATCCCTTGACAGCATCGCCAGCGCTTCATGCACCGTTGTCATGAATTGCGCGGGGAAGATGATGGTGGAGTTCTTCTCGACCGAGATTTCGGCCATCGTCTGCAACGTGCGCAGTTGCAGCGCCACCGGGTGCTGCGTGATGATATCGGCCGCCTCGCCGAGCTTCACGGCGGCCTGATATTCGCCCTCCGCGGCGACGATCTTGGCGCGGCGTTCCCGCTCCGCCTCGGCCTCTTTGGCCATCGCGCGCTGCATGTTCTCGGGCAGCATGATGTCCTTGATCTCCACCGCCGTCACCTGGGTGCCCCAAGGTTCGGTGTGCTGATCGATGACGTTCTTGATCTGATCGTTGATGCTGGCTGTATCCGCCAGCAACTGGTCGAGGCTGAAGCGCCCAACCACGTTGCGCACCGTGGTCTGGCTGATCTGATTGATCGCGTTGTAGACATTCTCGATGGCGATCACCGCCCGTTCCGGATCGGTAATGTGATAGTAGGCGACCGCTGCGATATCGATGGAGACATTGTCGCGGGTGATGATCTTCTGGGAGGGGATCTGCATGGTGACGGTGCGTAGCGAGACGCGGACCATCTGCTGAAACGGAACGAAGATCAGCGTCAGCCCCGGCCCGCGTACGCCCGCGAAGCGGCCGAGCAGAAACACCACCCCGCGCTCATATTGCTTCAAAACGCGAAGCGAGACGATGACGTAGAGCAGGATCAGTATGACCGGAAAGGAGATCCAATCCATAATGCGCCTCTCCGCCCCACTCACCGAAGTGTTACCGGACCATAGATACGCCGATCCACGGACGCAATAGCAATCGACAGCAAGCTCGCCGTGAGCCGTCCTGACCAGCGACTTCCGGCTTTGGCCAGATGTCACCTCGCCGTCGCAATCCATCACGCACCGTTCATTGCATGATGATTATACTGTAAATGCAGCAACACCGCGATTTTTCCCGCTCGCATCGGCTGCGTTGGGAGAATTTGCTTGCTTTTCTCGACACCCTCGCGGCCGCGCTCAACGGCGCCGCAACGGATCCGGCAAACGACTTCAACTCTCCGTCTCTTTGCGACAAACTGCGCACCTATGATTGAAGCCGCGTGCGAACAAATAACAGATTTGAGAGCGCGTCAGCCATGCACGCATGGCGCGCCGTACGACCGCATCCCATTTCGAGCGCGAGCCTGAAAGGCCCGCCACACTCAAACAGCAGAAATGAGAGAGTAAGATGAAGCAATTTTTGAGAATGAGCGCAACGCCGGCGGCTGCGTTGTTCGCCCTGGGCTTCGTGGCCTTCACGGCGGCGGCGACGCCAGCGCGGCGTACGAATACTGCCGCAAGGACGTGACCTCGGCGGTCGTCTCCTGCAGTTTTGATACTCTGGCGCAGTGTCAGGCGATGTCGTCCGGTCGCGGCGGAGATTGCTTCCGCGATCCATTCCTCCCTGAACGAAACGCCCTCGCCTACGCACCGAAGCCATTCCACTCGAGGCACGTCACGCATTACGCAAGGACGCACGCCGAGTAACACGCGATCATCGCTCGGACGGTATGATGCCCGCGGCTTTTGCAACGAGTTGGAGGCCGCGGGCGTTTTTTTGCCGCATGGCTCGAAAAACTACCAGATCAACGGCAGCAGCCGATAACGTACCCGGTTCTGATAATCGGCGTAACCGGGCAAATTCCTGACCAGGAATCTCTCTTCATCCATCAGCCGCCATATCAGCACAGGCAGGATCGCCACGACCACCAGCACGCCCCACCACGAGCCCAACGCGATGGGTATGCCGAGCAGCATGATCAGAGCGGCCGCGTACATGGGGTGTCGAACCCATGCGTAGGGGCCGGTTGATATGACCCTCTGCTCGGCGGCCAATTCGATGGTCGCCGAACTGAAGCTATTTTCCCGGAAGACAAAGAAAATGCCGAGAAAGCCCGCGAGAACGAGGAGGTCTCCTGTCAAGGCGGCGTAGGCCGACATCTGTGACCAATACAGGCGATGGTCGATCGCGGGCAGGACGAGAAGGCCGATAAAGCCGAGCGAAGTTATCGTCATGATGATCTTCTGAGCCGGCTCCTTCTCCGCAAACGGGCCGCCGCTCATCCGCCGCGCCAGGAGCGCGGGATCCTTCTTCATCAGATAGAGCGTGATCGCGAGCGACACCGCGAAATAAACCGCCAGGAACGTCCAGGCCTGCCAGTAGTCAAACGTGCCCGCCGCGATGAACAGCAGCGAAGCCATCACGACAAAGAGAATCGCGAGCCCGCCGAATGCTTTTTGCTGCGGGGAACTCATGCCACAATACTAGCACGCGACCAAGATAGATCGCGCCCTCTACACCGTTGGTCGTCCAGCTACTGCTGCTGCTTTTCCCAGAACGACAGAAGGCCCTGGGACGCCGAGCCGCCGATCACGCAGGGAATGCCGACCGCGACTGCCCCCAGCGCCGCCGCCGAGACGCAGCCGAGCGCGACCGCGCCGACGCCGACCTGGCCCCAGAAATCGAGATTGCGCCGCGAATCCGACCCCTTGGTCTTCAGTTCGTCGACGGCGGCGAGCGCGTCCTTGCGGACCGCGGCGAGCTGCACCGTGTCGGCGGCGTCGATCACCTCGGTGAGGGGCGCCTTGATCGGCGCCGGCTGGCCCGGCAACTCGGCGCGGAGAAACTCCCGCAATTCGGCGTCACGCACCGCGTAGCTTGCCAGGGTATAGCGCGCCATGCTGCCGACCGTCAGCTTGTCGACGGTGTCGCGGCTCTTCGACCAGGGCAGCATCTGCATGATGCGCAAAATCGGCAGATGCGATCCGGTCGCGAAATAGTAGCCCCACAGCGTATCCAAGAGATCCTGATTGCCTGCATAGGTCAGCGCCATGTTGAGCTTCTTCTCATCCTTGGCGAAGGGATTCTTGGTGAAGGCGCCGCGCAGCTTGTCCATCATTCCCGGCCTTTTCTCTTCCAGCGGGATCTCGTACAAGGCCGGCAGCGTACCGGCGAGGTAGGCATCGATCATCACCTTTCGGGCCGGCATTTTCACCGAGACCCGCCGCAAGAGATTCCGCCAATCCGGCAATCCCGAATAGGCGATGGCGCGAACGATCACCCATTCATCCTCCGCCGGAACCGGAAAGAAGCTATTGACGAGCTGCTCGGCCTTGGCCGGGTTCGATGCGATCGCACCGGCGATGAAGCCGAGATAGATGCCGGCGTTCTCCGGCTCCTTGAAGGTCTGGGAGTGGAACAGCACGCGCACGGCCGCCGGCACATGGGCGTAATCCGGTTTGGCGCGGTAATTGTAGATCCATTGCTGCACCACGCCGAGGGAAGCGCGCGGATCGATCTCTGGCGTGACCGCGGCACGCGCCGGATTGACCAACATGAGCAGAGTGGCGACGAGGGCCATGTAACGCATATGATGCTCTCACCAAGCGTCTTTGCTCGCATGCCCCCCAGAGGCGAGCGTTTTCGGGCACGTTGGCTAGACTTCATTTGAAGCGGCTATGCGACGATTCTTGGATCGCGCGGATCGAGATCGCGTCGAAATTGTGGCGGCGTTAATTATTGGCCCGCAACTGACCCTAGCTCCGACATTCTTTCGCCCCTCGCGCGCAATTCGATCCGACATCGTCAACTACAAGGGACAGGCAGGACGTGACGACGAAATCGAGGGCGCCGAGCCAGCGATGCCGCAGTTCACTGATCACAGCCAGCCTATTCGTCGCGGCGCTCGGGCTGCCCGCGCCGGCCGTTGCCCAGGCAACCGCGCCGCACGAAACCATCGCCGTCGAAGGCAATCGCCGAATCGACGCCGATACCGTGCGCTCCTACTTTCACGCCGCGCCGGACGGAAGGTTCGATGACGCCTCGCGCGATGCGGCGCTGAAGGCGCTCTACGCCACCGGGCTGTTCGACGATATCAGGATCGAACGCGCCGGCGATCGATTGATCGTCCATCTGACCGAGGCGAAGCTCTTGGACCGCGTCGCCTTCGAAGGCAATAAGAAGGTCAAGGACGCTGACCTTACCGCGGTCGTCCAGTCCAAGGCGCGCGGCAGCCTGCGGCGCGCCACCGTGCAGGCCGATGTCGGCCGCATCATGGAAGCCTATCGGCATGTTGGACGCGACGACGTCGGCGTCGCACCCGAGATCATCGATCGCGGCAACGACCGCGTCGATCTGGTCTTTGCCATCACCGAAGGCAAGAAGACGACGGTGCAGCGGATCAACTTCGTCGGCAACCACGTGTTCGGCGCGCGGCAACTCAACGCCGTGATCAAGACCTCTGCGACCAATGTGCTGAGCTTCCTGCTCGGTGGCGACGTCTATGATCCCGACCGCGTCGCCGAAGACCGCGAATTGTTGCGGACGTACTACCGCAGCCACGGCTATGCGGATGCAAGCGTGGTCGACGCCCGGGCCGAATACGACCCCGCGGCGCACGGATTTACGCTGACCTTCACGATCGATGAAGGGCAACCCTATCATTTCGGCGACATCAGCGTCGCCAGCAATGTGCGGGGGGTTGACCCGGAAAGACTCCGCCGCCTCGTGCTGGCGAAGAACGGCGCGATGTTCGACGGCGGCGCGCTCGACAAATCGACCGACGCGCTCGCAGTCGAAATGGCGAAGCTCGGCTATCCCTTCGCTCATGCCGAACCACGTACCGCGAGGGACGCCGAAGCGCGGCGCATCGATGTCGCCTTCGTGATCGACGAGGGACAGCGTACCTATGTCGAGCGCATCGAGATTCACGGCAACCTGAGAACTCGCGACTACGTGATCCGGCGCGAATTCGATTTCGGCGAAGGCGACGCTTACAACAAGACGCTGATCGACCGCGCCGAGCGGCGCCTGAAGGACCTGAACTACTTCAAGACCGTCAAGATCACGACCAAGCCCGGCTCCGCACCCGACCGCGTCGTGCTCGACGTCGAGGCTGCCGATCAGGCGACGGGCGATTTCAACGTCTCTGGCGGCTATTCGACCACCGACGGCTGGCTTGCCGAGGTCAAGGTCGGCGATCGCAATTTCTACGGCACCGGGAACGCCGTGCAGGCCGCCGTGAGCTACGGCCAGTTCAGCCGCGGCATCGATCTGTCGGCCTCGGAGCCGTATTTTCTCGGCACCCGCATGACCGCCGGCATCGAGCTGTTCGGCAAGCAAGTCACTGCGAGTCCGTACCAGTCCTTCGGCACCAATACCTACGGTGCGAATTTCACGCTCGGCATGCCGATCACCGAGCAAACCAGTGTGCAGGCGCGCTACTCGATCGCCCAGCAGAACGTCACGCTCGCCCCGAGCGCCACCGGCGCCACAGTGTCGCTGCCGATCCAGCAGGCCGCCGCCGCCGGACCGCAGCTCGTATCCGCGGTCGGCGACACCATTTCCTACAGCACGCTCGACAACAAGAAGAGCCCGACCAGCGGCGTCGATTCACAGCTCAGGCAGGATCTCGCCGGCCTCGGCGGCGACGTCCGATTCCTGCGCACCAGCGAGGATGTGCGCTACTATCACGCGATCAACGGCGATCTCACCGCGATGGTGCGCGCCCAGGGCGGCTTCATCACCGGCTTGGGCGGATCGCAGGTGCCGCTGATCAACAATTTCTTCGGCGGCCCGAGCATGGTCCGCGGCTTCGCGCCCAATGGCTTCGGGCCGCGCGATCTGACGCCCGGCTCGACCATGGATAATGTCGGCGGCAGCATGTACTGGGCGACCACCGCTGAGCTGCAGAGCGCCATCCCCGGCATTCCCCAGGAGTACGGTCTGAAGGGCTCGGCCTTTGTCGACGCCGGCACCGTCTTCCAGTACAACGGACCGACGACATTTGGCGGACAAACCGCGCAGATCGCCAACAAGAACGTGCTGCGCTCGTCGGTCGGCGTCGGGCTGACCTGGGCCTCGCCGTTCGGCGCGCTGACCGTCAATTACGCCGTGCCGCTGAGCAAGGCGGCTTATGACGTGGTGCAGCCGCTCAACTTCGGTGCGAATCCGTTTTAAGATCTACGCGGATGGCGCTCCGCTTTTGTGCGAGCCCCGCCTCTCCGTCGCGAATCCGTAGATCAGCGCGAGCCGGTCGAGGCATTCGCGAAACCGCCGCGCGAAATAGTCGCTCCAGCGCTGAGTACGTAGCCCACGCCGGTGCCCGATCTGCTCCATGGTCATGCCCTGAATGAGGACCTCGCGAACCAGCGCGGCGCCGTCGGCGCCAAGTTCGCGTTCGACGCGATTGAGCCGCAGCACGGCCTTGCGCTGAGCTTCGGTCACCGGCTCGCGCGTTCCTGCCCCGTCGACATATTCGCGGGTGGGATCGACGGCCTGCGGTCCACGCTCGGCCCTCTCCCAGTCGTTCTGAAACGCACGCCCGCCCTGATACTGTGCCTCGTCGATCTGCCGATGCGAATGCAACCGCCCCAACGGATCGTTGCGGATCGAGCGCAAAGCGACGATCTTCTCGCCCGGCTCCAGCGCCAACGGATTGTCGACCTCGACCTCCGCGACTTCCGCGTTGCGCGGCAGGTCGCGCGAACGCCGATCGTGGATCTTCGCTGGCCTATATGACTTGTTGCGTTTGGCTCGTGCCACGTTCCCTCCTGTGCAAATGTGAAAAATCGCGCTATGCGCCGGTCAAGCGGCTTCCACCAGCCGCAACGCTACCAGGCCGGCCGAGCGTTCCGATGCGGCACCATCGTTGCGCGTCAGATGGTAATGCGGCGCGCAATAGCTTGAGCCGGCAAGGCGCGGATGGCCGCAAAACGCGATGGCTTCGCCATCCTCGTCGCCGCCGTAAGGGTAGCGGCAATCACCGTCTCCAAGATCGATCAGTGACAACAGGCGCGGGCTGATGCCGACACAACGGAGCTTGACCGGATCGGCGCGATCGAGTGTCGGCTCCGGCACGCTTGGCGCAGTCGCGCTGCGCTCGCGTAATTTCTTCAAACTGGTCTTCGATGGCTTCGGCGCTTTGCGGCGCGGCGGCAGCTTCGGCCGGTCCACCCCGCCAAGCCCCATGCGCTTGCCGCGCCCAATCGTGGCGTTGCGGCTATAGCAGGTGCCGAACTTCGTATTAATCGCGTCGGCGATTTCCGAATAGGACATGCCGCGCGCCAGGAGTTCGCGCAGCGTTTCGGAATGCTCCGGCGCCCAATTGCTCGGTTGCATGATTTGCCTTTCTGCGGCGCCCCAAGCCTTCCGAGCCGGAATCGCGCTGAGCCGCAAATTTCTGATATTCCGAAATCAAAGTCAAGCTTGATTTCTGATAATCGGAATTGCTATTCTTTCGGAAATTCGGAAAAGAATGACCCATGCTGGATATCGCATTGATCGAGCGGGGACTGAAGAAGCCGGGCAAGACCAAGGGCGGTCTGGCGCGCGCGATGGGCGTGCGGCCCGGCGCGGTATCCGAAGTCCTGTCCGGGATACGCCTGATCAAGGCTTCCGAAATCGCGCCGATCATGGAATATCTCGAACTGAACTCGGTGCCGATCATGGGCCGTGTGGGCGCCGGCGCGGTGATCGAGCCGGAAAGCGAGCAAATGCCGCCCGAAGGGCTTGGCGAGGTCGAATTGCCCTTCCCGATTTCGGAGGAGACCATCGCCTTCGAGGTGGCCGGCGATTCCATGCTGCCGAAATATGAAAATGGCGACATCATCGTGGTCTATCGCGAGCAACGGCATCCGCTGCCGAACTTCTATGGCGAAGAGGCGGCAGTGCGCCTCAAGACCGGCGAGCGATATCTGAAGACGGTCGAGCGCGGGAAATCCGCAAGCCTGGTCAACCTCACGAGCTTCAACGCCAAGCCGATCAACGGGGTGAAGCTGGAGTGGATCGGCGAGATCTGCGTGACCCTGCCGCGGGCCCAGATCGAGCGGTTGCGCGGCAAGGCCGCCTCCCGCGCCCGCAGGACGGTCAGGCCTCAGGCCACGCGTCCTCCGGAAAAATGAGATCCCCCGGTGGACCACCCGTGGCGCGATTCGCTCGCGGTGCTCCGTCTTAACGTGACGACTGACGATCAAATTTCTGATTTTCAGAATTCCGCCTTGACAATATTCTGATTTTCGGAAATATTGGGTTCAACCAGATGGAATCACGTTTCTATCCGAGGTAGCCGTAACCCAGATGCAATATTTCGTCGTGATGATCGACTATGGACGCCGCGGCCGCGAAGCCGTCGTTGACCCCGAGATCACGAGGCGAGAAGTGGTCTCGCGCGTGGCATCCGGCGAATACAAGAACATCAGCTTCATTCACGAAATCGTGGATCGTGCGGTCGACGATGTCACCGACGAGATCCTAGCCGAGGCCGCTCTCCCCGAAGCCGCGGTCAATGACGCCGACCTGCAGGACAGCCGTTTCGATCACGCCCGCGACCTGCGCAAGCATGAGAGGGCGTGATCGTCTCAGTTACGATAGCTGTGCACACGGCCCTGCTTCCCTCATTTCAAGCGCCAATCCACAATCGAAGGGAGGCTCAATTTCGCCTTCGCCGCTGCCCGGAGAATGCCGGTTCGTCGGGCCTCACACCAGCAGCACCGTCGATCCCGTGGTCTTGCGCGCGGCGAGATCGGCATGTGCCTTGGCGGCGTCCTTGAGCGGATAGGTCTGACGCACCTCGATCTTGACCGCGCCGGATTGCACGACCCCGAACAGCTCTTTCGCCATCGCGACAAGATTTTCATGCCTGGCCGCATAGGTGTTGAGCGTGGGACGCGTGACGTACAGTGATCCCTTCTGCGCGAGCAGGCCGAGGTTAAGCGGCTCGACGCTCCCTGAGGATTGCCCGAACAGCGCAGCGACCCCGAGCGGCGCAAGACAGTCGAGCGATTTCAGGAATGTATCCTTGCCGACGGAATCATACACCACCGGCACCTTCTTGCCGCCCGTGATCTCAGCGACGCGCTTCACAAAGTCTTCGCGCGTGTAGATGATGGTGTGGGCGCAGCCATGCTCCTTCGCAAGCTTTGCCTTCTCCTCGCTGCCGACGGTTCCGATCACAGTGGCGCCGAGATGTTTTGCCCATTGCGAAAGGATAGTTCCGACGCCGCCCGCTGCGGCATGCAACAGGATGGTGTCACCCGATTTCACGCGGTAGGTCTGGCGGATCAGATATTGCACGGTTAGGCCCTTCAGCATCATCGCCGCAGCCGTCTTGTCATCGATGCTGTCGGGCAGCCTGAGCAGACGGTCGGCCGGGATCAGCCGCGCTTCGGCATAGGCGCCGAGCGGCGCCGCGCCGTAGGCGACGCGGTCGCCCGGCTTCAAATCGCTGACGCCAGGGCCGACGTCCTCGACCACACCGGCTCCCTCGCCACCCAAGCCACTTGGCAACTGCACCGGATAGAGGCCGGAACGATTGTAGATGTCGACGAAATTCAGTCCGACCGCGGTGTGGCGGATGCGCGCTTCGCCGGGACCGGGCTTACCGACATTGACTTCCTCCCAGACCAGCACTTCGGGCCCACCGGGCGTGTGAAAGCGGATGGCGTGCGTCATGGCGTTACTCCCTCAATTATGACTATGATGACAAGAAGTCAGCACGACCTGCTTCCATTGACGCTGGACATGCAGCGCTCACGCGTCGATTGCTTCCTTGATCCGCTTCCGCGTCAGCGGCAGATGTCGTAGCCGCTTGCCGGTGGCGTTGGCAATAGCGTTGGCGATCGATGCCGCGGCCGGCCCCTGCCCGGTTTCGCCGCTGCCGAGGAAGGGTTTTCCGGGCCGGTCGATGATATGCACATCGATCGAGTCCGGGACCGCGTCGAAGCGCAGGATCGGATAGGTCTGCCAGTCGGTGCTGGTGATTCTGGTGTCGTCAAAGGTCACGCTCTCATACAAGGTCCAGCTCATCGATTGCACGATGGCGCCTTCGATCTGATTGATCAGCCCGTCCGGATTGACCACCTGGCCGCTATCGACCGCCGCGACCGCGCGAACGAGCCGCGGGCGCCCGGTCTCCCTGTTCACTTCGACCTCGCTTGCGATCGCGCAATAGGCCGCGAGATTCTTGTAGCGTGCAAAGGCGAAACCGTAACCTCGATCCTGCGGCGCTTTCTGGTCCTTGTGCCAGCCAAAACCCTGCGCCGCCTTCTCGATCACGTCGCGGCCGCGCGGATCGTCGAGATGCTTCAATCTGAATTCGACGGGATCGGCTCCGGCAAGAGCCGCGAGTTCATCCATGAAACTCTCAATCGAAAAGACGTTGTGATAGGCACCGAGCGCGCGCATCGCGGAAATCCGCAGCGGCATGTCCGGGATGAAGTGATGCACCACATGGGCGTTGGCGAATGTATAGATCGGGATCGCGTTACGGTCACCGCCGCCTTCCGGCAGCGGAAGCGGCTTTGCCGCGGGCACCGCGAAGGGCTGCGCCATGTGCTGGGCCGCCAGCATGCTGCCGGCGCCGCCGGGCCGCATCGAATGCGTGTTGCTCCAGACCTCGAAATTCCAGTCGGCGATCTTGCCGTCGCCGTCGAGCGACGCCTTCAACTTGGTCATCATCGCCGGCCCGAACGGCTCCCAGGCGTGTTCCTGCTCGCGCATCCATTGCACGCGGACTGGCGTCCCCGGCAACGCGCGCGCGATCAGCGCCGCATCCGCCGCGGCGTCGTCGGCGCCGTTATGGCCATAGCAGCCGGAGCCCTCGACATGAATGCAGCGGACATTCGCCGGCGGCATGTGCAGCATCTCAGCGATGCCCTGACGGTCGGGATAGACGCCTTGCGTATGCGTCCAGACCGTCATCGTGCCGTCGGCCAATTGCGCGACCGCGCAGGATGGGCCGATCGAACCGTGGGATTGATAGGGCCGCATGTAGCTGGCTTCGATCGTACTCTGGCCGCTGACGGACGGATCGCTGCGCTCGAAGATGGTGGACGTCTGCGCCGGCAGGCTGGTCAGCACGGAAGCGAGATCGTCCTGCTTCGGCAGGCGCGCGCTCTCCTTCCATGTCGCCGCGGCCAACAAGGCCTTCATCGCCTTGATGGTCTGGAATTCCTTTGCTGCGACCACGGCAAGAAAATTGCCGTCTCTGACCACCTTGACGACGCCGGGCATTTTCTCGACCGCCGATGTGTCGCAGTCGACGAGTTCCGCACTATAGCTCGGCGGCCGCACGATGCGCGCATGCATCATGCCCGGCAGCCGCATGTCCTGGACATAGGCGGCCCCGCCCGTCACCTTGGCCGGGATATCGACGCGCGGCACCGATTGACCCATGACCTTGAATGCCGACGGATCCTTCAGCTCCGATTTCGCCTGCGCTTGCACATGCAGCATGTCGGCTGCGACCAGATCGCCATAAGACAGGCGCCGTCCATCCGGCGCGACGACTGCGCCGTTCTCGGTCTTCAAGTTTTCGGCCGGCAGGCCGAAGCGTTTGGCCGCCTCAGCGACCAGTAGTGCGCGCGCTTGCGCCGCGGCGTTCTGGATCGCGGTGCCGCTATCCTGCATCGAGTGGCTGCCGGAGGTATAGCCTTCATTGGCGGTCAGCTTGGTGTCGGCGGTGACGACCTTCAACGACGCAAAGGGAACGTCGAGTTCTTCGGCGGCGATCTGCTGGAACGCGGTCTTGAAACCCTGGCCAAGCTCGGCCTTGCCGGTGAACACCGTGATCGAGCCGTCGGCCTCGATGCGAATCCAGGAATCAAGATAAGGCGAAGTTTTCAGGCTGCCCGGAGGATTTGCCGCTGGCGCCGCGGCCGGCGCATTTTGCTCCTGCGCGATGGCGCCGGTGAGTGAAAAGCTGACGATCAGCGCGCCGCCGCCCGCAAGCACGCTTGCGAGCACTTGGCGACGATCGAAATTCACCGGGGCGTTCATGGTGCGCTCCTTTGCTCAGCCGGCAACAGTTCGGCCGTGTCCATCAGGCGTGCGGCGCGACGCACCGCCCGCAGGATTCGCATGTGGGTCCCGCAGCGGCACAGATGCGGCGCGAGCTCGGCGCGAATCTGTTCATCACTGACCTTCGGGTCTCGTTGCAGCAGTGCCTGCGCCCTCATCATCATCCCGGCGATGCAATAACCGCATTGCGCGGCCTGCTCCTCCATGAAGGCGCGCTGGATCGGCGCCGGTTCGGAAACTGTGCCAAGGCCCTCCAGCGTCGTCACCTGCTTGCCATCGAGTAGCACCAACGGCGTCACGCAGGACAGCACCGCCTTGCCGTCGACGATCACGGTGCACGCACCGCATTGTCCGAGCCCGCAACCGAATTTCGCCGCGTTGAGCTTGAGATCGTCGCGCAGCACATAGAGCAGCGGCGTATCTGGCTCGGCGTCGATCTGGTGATCGTGACCATTGACCTTCAATGTCATCATGGCTTGTCTCGTTGCGCTGGATCGGCGGGCGCATTGTGTGCGCCCGCCGATGTCTGGAGAAACGCGGTCTGGGTCCGCCTTGCGTCCTCGATCGTCTTTTCAACATTGGTCCACGCTGGCTGGTGGCTGAAGCGCGACCTGAGATAGTTCAATAGCGCCGCGATCTGCGCATCACTCATGCTGCTGGCAAAGCCGGGCATGATCGGGCTGCGTTCGCCCTCGACCGGCCGCACGCCCGACAGCACGATGTTGGAGAGGTTGCGTGGATCGGGCCCGCTGATCGTAGTGCTGAGGCCGAGATTGATCCCGCCATAGGGCGGGGGCCGGCCGCTCTCATGGCAGGTCGCGCAGGCCGCGGCATAGATCGCCGCGCCCTGCGGCTCCGTTTGCGTTGCTTCCGCCGGGCCCGACTTGGCTGGCGCCGACTCCGCCTCGCGCTTGCGATCGGACGGTGGCGGGCCAAACACATCGGACATGTAGATCGCCATGGCGCGAACATCGCTTTTCGACACCTGGGACAGATTGTTCACCACCTCGGCCATCGGCCCACGCGCCGTACCGTGGTCGGGATGCCAGCCACGATGCAGATAGGCAAAAAGCGCGGCCGCATCCCATGGCACCGGCGACGGCGATTGCGCGTTGAGCGCGTAGGCCTGCCAATTGTCGACCTCTCCGCCGGCGAACGAGGCACTGGCACGCTCCGCCCCGAGCGCGTTGCGCGGGGTGTGGCACGCGCCGCAATGCGCCAGGCCCTCGACCAGATAGGCGCCGCGATTCCATTCCGCGCTCTTCGTGGCGTCCGGCTGGTATGTGCCGCGATGAAGGAACAGCAATTTCCAGCCCGCGACCACGACCCGCTGATTGAGCGGGAAAGAGAGCTGGTTCTCACGCGCAGGCGCATGGACGGCCTCGCGCGTCATCAGGTAAGCGTAGAGTGCGCGGTCGTCCTCATCGCTGACATTGGTGAAGTGGTCATAGGGGAAGGTCGGATAGAGGTGTCGGCCTTCGCGATCGACGCCGGAACGCATTGCGCGGCGGAAGGCCGCTTCCGACCATCGGCCGATCCCGGTCTCCGCATCCGGCGTGATATTGGAGGAAAAGATCGCGCCGAACGGCGTCGGCACCGGAAGCCCGCCGGCAAAATTCTTAGCCCCGCGCACGGTGTGACAATCGTTGCAGTTGCCGATCGCGGCCAGCTCACGGCCGCGCTTGACGAGGTCGGTCGCGAACGATTGCGGCGCGGGCGGATCGATCGCCGCGAGGACCGGCCGCCACGCGACCGCAAATGCAGCCCCCGCACCGCCGATAGCGAGCGCGGCTATGACGCCCCCGATGATGGCTGACCTTGTCATTTGTTCCGCGTTTTTTGAAATTCCTATCACAAGCCCCCGGCCCGCTGCCGAGCCGATTGGGTCCGCTCACCGCCTATTGATCGTCCGATAAGTTCGACTGGAGCACAGTCATCAAGGAACCTCCGAAGACTTGAGACGTTCCCTTCCCGTGGCCCGAAAGACGCATCGGGAGACCGTGATCATGGTCAGAGAAGGCCCAGCACAACCGGCTCCGCCACCGAGGCAGCCCTATCCGGCCGAGAAGGCCCGCGGCGGCGAGATCATCCTCAATACACCGCTCAAACGCTGGATCTTTATCGCGGGCCTTGTGGGCGCCGTCGTTCTGGTCTTGGCGTTGAGTCTCTTTCGTTGAGGGGGCCGGCCGATACGGCAACAAGAAGCTCTCAGTCCGTACCACGTCGATCATGTTCAAGATGGCCTGCCATACCGCGATGGGCGTTGCCTTGGGCCTCGGATTTTGGTTAGCGCTGGCCCTGATTGATACATCCACGCTCGCCGTTCTGATTGCCCATAGCAGTGACCCGAAAACCACGACCGTGATCCTCGTGAGCTTTTTCACGCTGGCCTTTGGCGTGGGAGCAACCCCGACAGGCTTCGTGTTTACGATGATGGAAACCCGCTAGAGCGTGATGACTTTTCTTCGAATCGTCATCTCGCTCAATCTTTTTGTTTGAGCATGATCTTTTCGGAAAACCGGTGCCCACTTTTCCGGATCATGCTGTAAGCGTCGTCAATCAATAAAGTTCCGCGTCGCGTCACGGAGCGGCGATCGTCCGCTTGCGTGAGCAAAGTGTTACAGGAATGTCACACATGCGGACAATCTCCCACTGCACGCAAGAGTTGATGACACCTATGTGACAGGCGAGACTAAAATTAAGCCTTGCAGGGGTTGAGATTCGCTCCCGCTGGAAGGAGAGCCGAAATGCCAGCCTATATTCATCATCACGACGTCGAGGCGGCTCCAGTCACATGTCCCGGCTGCATCGGACTATTGCCCATGTTTGTCCGAGAGGTCGAGCCGCATTGGAGCATGGCGAAAATCGACTTCATCTATGAATGCTCCGACTGCGGCGCCGAGGTCAGGCACACCGTGCGGAAGCCAGCTTCGCGGCATTGATCCGCGACGATTGATCGACTGCTTCAGAGCCGCAACGGCCTGAGACAAGTTTGATGAGGCAAAGTAGATTCGTCCGCGCAAATCGCACGGGGCCGGTCGGTGATCTGAAGTTACGACAAAACTCGCAGCGAACCAGCCCTAGCTAGAGCATGATCCGGAAAAGTGGGTACCGGTTTTCCCTCGCGACAAACGCGGAACGCGTTTGCGCGGAGATCATGCTCAAACAAAAAGATAGAGCGAGATGACGATTCGAAGAAAAGTCATCACGCTCTAGTGGGTGGTTGGGGACCGCGCACCCGCGCCGCCAAGATTACATTCTCTGAAGTGGTACGCGATCTCATCCAGAGCACGCTGCTCCCACTCTTCGGCTTGCGCCAGCCAGAAGACCCTACGCTCGGAATCCAACGCGGCGCGTTCGCGGCACATAAGCTCCTGGCTGCGGATTTCAACGAGCTTGTTCATGACCCCCACTCCCTTGTGTGAAGCCAACCAACAAAAACAACCCTAGCAGAGTTGGAGCGCGGTTGTCTCGACCGACGACGCAGAAGGTGGAAGCCTTCGCGCCTGCGAAGTTGGCAACGCCGCAACGCAACATAGTCGTCAAACTGGCGCGGGGGCGCTGCGAACATTCAATCAGCGTCGCACATAGCAGTGGAATCCGCCGTAAATCCCCGATCTATCGAGTTCAAAGCCGATGGCGCTGCGCTCCTCATCGCGGCACCAGATCTCTCGAAGCGATGCAAGCGGCTTGCCTTCCAACGGCGACTCCGCACCGGCCGTGCGGAAGATGACGCGAACCTGGTCGCGGCCGGCGCGATCGATGGCGTCCCAGAGATTGCGGATCTCCTCCGGCGCCGTCCAGTCCTGCGAATCCAACAGGACCACCGCGTCGACTTCGCGGGCCGGAAGGCCTTCCAGAAACTGCCGCAGACTGGCATGGATCGGGATGATCAAACCCGCGCCATTGCGCATTCTGGCAAACTGGCGTTGCTGCAGGTAAGGCGGCAGGCAGCGGTCTCCCGGACCGGCATAGCTGCGATGCAGCGCCTGCCAAGCGAAATAGTTGCTGTCGTTCGGATGCCCATTGATCAGGCGCAGCAACCGCTCAAGCAGCACCTCGTTGAGCGGCGCGTCTCTTCCAAGCAGGGCGCGCTGCTGCGGTGGAATGCCGAGGCCGAACAACAAGGCCGGCGTTCGCGTCAACAGACATGCCAGCCGCGAACGGAACAGGCTGCGCAGACGGTCCAGCGCCTCGATGCGCTCCGGCGCGTCGATCTGGCCGGTCAACAAGGCAGCAAGATCAATCCGGGCTAGTCTTGCCACGAGATGCGCGAGCCCGATAAAGCGGCCGAGCATGCCGTGGCGGTAGAAGCCGTCCGTGAAATAGGCATGCCGCGGACGTCCGATGATGTTGCGCTTGTCCCAATAAGCGCGCGCCTGCTGATCGAGCAGTGGCCAAAGCCGATCGCTATAGAGCCGCGCGTTGGAAGGCGACGCGCCCTCTCCGAAGAACTGCCAGAACTCGGAATAGCCGGAGAAAGCCCGGATCCCCGCCAGCTTCAGCTTGAGCAGCGAAAGATGGGCTTCGTTGAGATCGACCGCATAAACCTGAGCCGGCTGCGCCGTCAGATAAGACAGCGCGTTGCAACCGCCGGACGAAATCGTGACGATGGTCGATCCCAGCGGCAATTGCAGCGCGGCGAGGTCGGCTTCCGGATCCTCCCAGATTTGCGTGTAGACGAGCCGGCGGAACCAGAACGCGAAAATCCTGTCCCAAACGGTCTCTTCATACCACGTCCCGCGCTTGCGCACCTCGTCCGCGATAAGCTGCGTATTCATCCGCGCCTCGAATCAAGAATCCGATGACGATATCGCGCGTGCACTTCAGTTTTGCGACAACCGGTCAGCATGACGCCAAGCGGCGCGCAACCTTGTCACATGCACGTCGCGCGAACATCGCAAGGATGACTCAGGTCATCCAGAGCGTGATTGTGCTCTAGCGCACAGTGACTTCAGGGATGATGCGTCACAATGCTCTCGTTTATTGCTTGAGCATGGTCACCGCGCAAACGCTTCGCGTTGGCTAAGGGAAAACCGGTACCGCTTTTCCAGATCTGCTCTGAGGGCTGAGGCGAGCGAATGTCGTATCCTTGCGAAATCGTCCAAAATGCCCCGCAGCAGGACAACACGTTGCGCTGTCTCGAATGTGGGTTACGTTGCGATGCCCGATGCCCCTTGAGGGTTGCGGAGAGGATTCCGATGAGGACGAGAACGCAGTGAACGCATGGCTTGCACTGCTCGGCGCAGGCCTGCTTGAAGTCGCTTGGGCGCTGGGACTGAAATATTCAGACGGGCTGACTCGATTCTGGCCAACGGTTGCGACCGTGATTGCGATCGCGCTCAGCTTTGTACTGATGGCGCTGGCGCTACGGTCGCTGCCCTTCGGCACGGCGTATGCGGTATGGACGGGGATCGGCGCCGTCGGCAGCATCCTCGTCGGCATGCTGATCTATAGCGAGCCGACCGACCCGGTTCGGATCATTTGCCTCACATTGATCGTTGCGGGAATGGTCGGGCTCAAGCTCAATTCGCCAGTCTGAGTTTTCGGCATCAGCCATGGCTGACGCCTTCGCGCCCAGGCTTCGCCAGGCCTCGACCCCGCCGAACAAGGCCAGCGCGATGGAGAGCGGTACAAAGTGATATAGAAGACGGAACATCAAGAGTGCCGCGAGCAATGGCTCCCTGTGTTCGCCGCCCAGTCCGATCAGGATGATGGCGTCGAACACACCCAATCCCGCGGGCGTATGGCTTGCGAAACCCAATAGCGTGGCCGCGATGAAAACGGCGATCAGGCGAAACAGCCCGATATCCAGCCCCGCCGGCAGCAACACGTACATCGAGATCGCCGCGGCTGTGAGATCGAGAAGCCCGACCACGATCTGCACCAGGACCAACGGACCAGACGGGAGTCGGACCAGCCACCGGCTCCTCCCGATGCTTCGCGGATGGAGCCAGCTCCAGATCAGGAAGGTACCGACACCGCACAGCAACGCCAACGCAAGCAGCCGATTGGTCCCGGGCGAGAGATGATCGATGACGCTGATGGCGGCGGGCTCATACAACAGACTGAAGCCCAAGGCCGTCATGTTGCCGAGCCAGAATGTCAGGCCGGTGATGAAGCAGATATTTGCCACGCCAATGGCGCCCAGGCCGTTGCCGGAATAGATCCGATATCGAATGACCGGCGAGATCAGCGCCACCGCGCCGATACAGTGAGCGATCGGATAACTGGTGAAACTTGCCAGCGCGGCGATCCGGTATGGAACATCCTTACGCCCCATGGTATGGAGCGCCAGCCAGTCGTAAAGTGTGATGCTGCCATACGACGCCGTGACCAGCGCGAGCGCCAAGGTAATCACCCGAAAGTGCGTGTCACGGATGATCGCGAAGACTTGATGATAGTCGACATTCTTGAGCGCGTGGCTCAGCGCATATAACGCCCCAGTGCCGATCGCGACGCTGAGAAGCGCACCGCCCAGGCCTCTCAGGCGGCCGATACCGCCAAACCTCTTTTGCAGTGCGTTGAAATCCAGGGCTCGTATCCGTTCAGATTATTGCCATTAACTTAAGACGGCGGCCGATTCGAGGTAATTCACTGTTTGATCTGACACGTTGATGTGACAGTCGCGTAACCGGCTCGGCAATTCTCGCAACCGAATGTGAATGTCAGCACACATGCGCAACCAAAATCAGGCTCAATATGGTCGCATCCTTTTCACGCAGTGTTTGTAAGAGACACGCGAAGTATCGACGATTCGAAGCCTTCGAGGCCGCATGGATACAGAACTCGACTACGACCTCACGCCGGATCAATGGGAAACACTGAAGGCGCTTCGCATTCCCGCGACCGATCGCCGCGGCTTGAGCAGGTCGATTATCGATCACCTTGTCGCGCTGGAGCTGGTGACAATCAGTGATGGTCGCGCGCGCATCACGGCGAAAGGCCGGAGCGTGCTCCTGCGTGGCTCGCCGCTACTGTTGGATGTCGCGGCCTGACCTCGAGATGAAACCGCGCAATTCGTCTTGTGCGCGCCTACCACATCGTCTGGCGCGCGCGCTCCGGCCACTCCCGGTCATACGCCTCGCCGCCGACGGTGTTGTCGCTCATCGCAGCAAGAATCTGTCCGGGCGTCGGCAGGGTCTTGGGGTCGACCCGCTTGTCGGGATTCCACAGTTCCGCGCGCACGATCGCGCGCGCGCATTGGAAGTAGATTTCCTCCACAGTCATGACGATGACCGACCGCGGTGCCTTGCCGTCCACCTTGAAAGAGGCCAGCAGATCGGCAGCTCGCGACAGATGCGCGCGGCCATTGACGCGTAGCGTATTGCCGGAGCCCGGAATCAGGAACAACAGCGCAATCCGTGGATCGCGGACGATGTTGCGCAGCGAATCGATCCGGTTGTTGCCGCGACGATCCGGCATCATCAGGGTCTTGTCATCGTGGATGCGAACGAAGCCCGGCAGATCGCCGCGCGGCGAACAGTCAAGTCCTTCCGGACCCGCCGTCGCCAAGGCCGCGAACGGCGATTTTTCGATCAGGATACGATAGGGCGGCGTGACCCGGTCAGCCACTTTCACAGTCGAGGCGTCGTTCGGATGTCCGTAGATCGCCTCCAGCTCTTCGATCGTCCCGATGATTGACATCGTCTGCTCTCCCGCTGTCCGGTTTCGCAAGCGTCATTATCTTGCGGCATCAGCTGCCCTTGATGATTTCAACCAGGCTCCGCGCGTGAACTTCGGCGGCGCCGACATTGACGATCGTGGCATCAGGGATGGCTTCATCGACGGCGCGGCCCAGCCGCTGCTCGATCGGCCCATCGCTGCCTCTTGCCCGCATCGCTAGCCGCTCGGCGAGAATCTCCGGCGGGGCGGTGACCAAGACCACCACGACGTCGGCATAGGCGCGGCGCATCTCGCCGATTACGGTCCGCGACACATTGACCACCACCGTTCGCCCGGCGCGGATATCGTCCTCGATTGCACGCAGCAGCGCATAGCGATGACCATGCGCTTCCCAATGCATGGCGAATTCGCACCGCAGCAGCGCCTCTCGGAAGCCATCTGGACTGACCTGCGCATTGTCTTCGGCTTGCGAGGCCGCCCGTGTCACCACGCGGCGCGGAAATACGACGCCGGAGTCTCCAGCACATGCGACGCGGGCAAGATTGAGCAGGGTATCCTTGCCCGCACCGCTCGGGCCAACGACCAGAACAAGACGGCCGGGTCCGATCCGGACGGCTGCGGAAACCGATATGGCCGGCGTCTCGCTCACGCCACGCGCTGCCCTTCGCGCCAGACGCTACGCACCACTGGAACCTCGCGCGCGACATGGACGCGGATCAGATCGGCGCGCTTGCCAACCGCGATCTCGCCGCGATCGGCGAGACCGACGGCCTCGGCGGGCGTCTTGGTGACGGTGCGGACCGCGGCGGCGAGATCGATCGCGCCAACGCGCATCGGCAGTTGAATCGCCGCCATCAACAGGCTTGAGGGAATATAATCCGACGACAGGATATCGAG
>WNGJ01000088.1_pt1 | contig 66842 bp, 60 predicted proteins | sample 5400611 | NCBI WGS metagenome assembly WNGJ01 (sample SAMN13153375, study PRJNA577476) | soil metagenome | isolation source: 40 cm soil or saprolite under Garry oak tree replicate 1 | place: USA:California | collected 2016-06-15 | reverse complement strand
GTCCTTATGGTCATCAAGCGTGACCAACGTCGAGAAGCCTTCGACAGGCAGAAACTTTTTGCCGGTATCAGCAAAGCCTGTGAGAAGCGTCCGCTGCCTGTTGGCGAGATCGAAAACGCTGTCGAAGAGATTGAGCAGGAATTGTATCGGCAGGGCAAACAGGAAGTTCCAAGTAGCGTCATCGGAGAGCTGGTTATGGAACGCCTGCGCCTGATGGACAAGATTGCCTACATACGCTTCGCGAGCGTTTACCGCTCATTCAACGACGTTGAAACCATGCTCGAGGAACTCCAACAACTGCTGAATCGCAAGAAGGTGGAACCGGCAGTACAGGCACAAGAGATGTCGCTTCAAGCCGGAAACGAAACATAGGGAAGCGAAGGTGTATCTCCCTACAGGATCTGTAAATATCCTGTGTACCCACCAGGAGCACAATCTCCGCTCGAGCGGCCTGCCACGCCCGTGTATAGTAGGGGCGGGGCTTGCCCCCGCCCTGTGGGCTTGCCCCCGCCCTGGAGTGGTGCGGATGCAAGGGGCGGGGGCCAGGCCAATCGCCCGGATGCACAGAGCCACCTTACCATTAATCGCGGCTTTGACTCTCGGCCTTACGCAGCCGGTGACTGAGAACAGAAAGCAGTCTTAGAGCAATATCGGGATGATTACGTATTGTGGTGCGAAATTCCCAGACCGGCAAGAGTAGAGCGGATACATCATCTACAGCGGTGACCGTAGCCGAACGGGGCAAATCATCCAGTAGAGATATTTCGCCAAGTACACTGCCTGGTCCAGCAGTGCCGAGATCCGCCTCCGCCTTGTCAGGATTATTCGCCTGTGTAATATGTACCGTACCACTGGTAATTACATAGAGTCCAACACCCGTATCGCCCTGCTTCATTAAAGTCGCGCCTGCCTTATATTTGCGTTCCTGGCAAGAGCTCGCGAGCAACTGTAAATCTTTCTTGTCCAAACCAGAAAAAAGTTCTACGCGTGCTAGGGTATCTTCATACATAAGGCTTACTCCTTTGGACCAAATAAATAAAACGTACCAGATCGAACCGCCACCTGATTCTATCCGCAGCACTTATCTTACCACAATTGTTGTGTCCAGCCTAGCAGCAGTTTTTTGACTTTCTTCCCCACAAGAACTACAATGAATCAGACAAAGAGACATGTACAACCGGGGTGATAGACAATCAGAGAAATCAGGGATAGTATTCCATGTCGACACAGGATGTGCAAACAGCTGAGAAACGCTTACAAGCAGGCATTGAAGCTTTTAATAACGGTACATTGGATATAGCCTCAGAAGCCTTTTCTGATGCGGAAATACGTTTTCGCTTACTTGGAGATTTCAAGCGGGCCGGAGACAGCCGCAGCATGCTCGCAGATACACAGCGCCAGAACAATATGCTCGAGCAGGCAGCAAACAGCTACCAGAGAGCGATGAAACTTTACCATGATGCAGGGCATCCGTTGAATGAAGCCAGGAGTGCACTCTCGCTGGGACATGTCGAACGCCAAATGGCGCACCTCGACCTTGCTCAAGAGGCTTACCAGAACGCCTGGAATCTTTATTCAAGCCAGGATAACGACCAGGGAAAAGGCAACGTGGCTCTTGCATTAGGGCACATAGAGATGCAGCGCGGCAACACCGGGCTCGCCATTGAGCACTACAATCGAGCTATTTCCTTTTTTGTCAACGCCAAAGATGCTATCAATGAAGCTGATGCACGCCGTAGCGTTGCTGACCTACAGCGCCTAGCGGAGCACTTTGACGAAGCCATTGCTGATTACCAGCGCGTGCTGGAAGTGTACCGGGCGCTTAAAGATAACTTTGGTGTGGTAGATGCACTCTTAGGCCTGGGACGCATCTACCTGGATCAGCGACAACTCGACAAGGCGGCTGACACATTTGCGGAGGCCTTCGAGCTGGCGCGCGCTATTGAATATGACTTAGGCGAGGCGGACAGCCTCCTTGGACTCGCAGAGGTCTCTTTGCTGAGCAATCATGTTGACCAGGCGCTGACAAGCGCACAATCAGCGCTACAAATGTATACGGATCTGCGCAATGCCCTGGGTACGGCCAACGCAAGCCGCTTACTTGGCGAAATTCATATGCGCCGTGGGCAGCTCTCGTATGCCAATGGTTTGATGGAACGTGCCATAAGAACCTACAGGGCGATTGCATACCGCATAGGACAGGCAGAAGCAGCCGCAGGACTGGGAGAGATCCAGCTCCTGCGAGGTTTTCTCGATCGTGCCGCACAGACCTTCGAAGATGCCCGCAAGCTGGCGCACTCGCTGCAAAACGTGATAGTTGAAAGTCATGCATTACTGGGCCTTGGCGATATTTACAGCAAGCAAGGCAGGACTATACAAGCAGGGAATAGCTACTACGAGGCTCAAATGCTATTAGAGCAACAGCCCAGCACAGCACACAGCATTGTCGGAGCAGAGGCCCTTGTACGTAGAGCACGCTCGGCAGTATTCATAGGACGGCTGGACCAGGCGGCATCTTACCTGGCAGCAGCGCATAACATAACAGAGAAGAACGCACTTGCCGCGCAAGTGATACCTATGGCGCTACACGCCCAGGGACAACTCCTCTTAACGCAAGGAGATTTTACCCAGGCCGAGGCGCGTTTCACTGATGCCCATAACCAGGCTGAAGCGCTGCAAGAGCCGCTGCTTGCCGTTGAAGCACTATTAGGATTAGCCCGCACGCGCCTGGCTCGTAGTGATTTAGAAGCAGCAATGTCGAGCTTTGTTGAAGCTCGCCGCCAGGTTCAGTTACTGGAGAGTACCGACGGTGATGGTGCGGCCATGCTCGGCATCGCTCAAACGCTCATTGGGCAAGAACAATGGGTGGAAGCAATCGAGTATTGTGAGAGGGCATTAACACGTTTTAATCAGAACAGCGACCTGGTTGGCCAGGCTGATACCATACTTGCTCTGGGGCTGGCACATCGAGGCAATGATGACCTGGAAGAGGCCGCTTCACAATTCGACCAGGCAGTAGCTCGGTACCAGCAGCAACACCAACCTTTAGGTGAGGCTGACGCACGTTATGAACGTGCGGGCATCCTGCTGGCCCGTGAGCAGCTGGACTCTGCGATCAATGATTTGACCGGCGCCATCGCCCTGGTTGAGCAAGTTATGCATACATTAAGCTCACCAGAGCAGTGGAGTACATTCTTGCATCAATATACAGAGCTTTATGCGCAAGCAGCCATCACTGAAGTAAGACGAAACCAGGACGCACAAGCACACGCGATCCTTTCCTCATTCATCAGCATCGCCGGCAAATCTGCAATCGCGCAGCACATACAAGACTTTGAGAACTCAATCCCCACCAGCGGTGAGGAGTTGACTGAGGAAGAGAAAATTGCTAACAAAGATCTCGTAAAGCGCTTGAGAGAACTTCGTAAGTATGTGTCGCTTGCCATATAAGGCTAAAGAGCATATTATAAAGCTAGAGTAAGATATGTCACGTGGAATCACCAGGGCGGTCACTATGGGTCGTCCATTGTAGAAGCGATCCCTCGTGGTCGCCCTGGTGGCATTAGGCTATCTAGGCCAAATCATTGCACTATCAGAGAGGACTCTTCGCCATGAGTATACAATTCTTGCGTGGTGATCCACAAGCCCCAAAGGGGCACGCCGTTTTTATTGCACACAGTACGTCCGATACGCGTACTGTCCTGGCTACCTATTGCATTGTACCCCCGATGCCTCTCTCCCTGGCGAAGTATCTCCCTTCTTTTTTGGCTTCGCAGTTATCTCCCGAGGACTTGCAAGATGCTACCAATGTCCCCGTCATGCCCATTCCCCCGATGTTGGAAGAAGGAAGCACCCTGGAGCGTCTCCAGATGTTAGCAGAGCGTCGCGATGATGACTTGTGCGATATTGGTTCGATCAACCCCAGGGACGAAGGGGCACGCATGCAATTAGTCGCTCAAGGGTGCCAGGAGTACGGGCAACTCTACGTGAATTATGCCTCAACATTTGCCCAGGTCCCATCTATTGCCCCGGCAGAGGATGAAGCGCCACTTTCCTTAGACGACCTGGACGCCGAAGAGCTTCTGATCCAAACCATGACAGACCGGCAACGCCTGGCGGAATTGGGCAAGTTAGTGGGGGTAGCACGTTACGCACTCGAAGGACACGATGCGCAGTTGTTACAGGATACCAGGCAACGCATGCGCCGTATTTCGCACCCCTTGCCGGATAAATACCGCAGCGCTGACTTAACGGTAGCTGCCTCCGATCCCAATGAGCGCGGGGCAAGGCTTGCAGAACTCTACCTGGAGCGGGCATACAAATTGCTCGATGAGGAATACGCGGACATCCCGCGCATCGAGCAAGCTATTCGAGAATTACAACAACAAAATTAGGGGCACGGATTTCCCATGCCCCGCAGCGGAGGTTGAAACACTTATGCCAACTGTTGGGATGTATATCGATATTTCAACACTTGTCGATGCTGTTGTTGCCGGCGACATCGACCGCATCATTGCCACTGGACGCGAACTGACACTGCGCGGAGCCGATGCTTCTGAGTTGATAGGGCGCGTAGGTATGATTGCCGCCCACGGAGATAGTGACGGCCATACGATTCTCACACTCGCTGCCGCCAGCATGATGTGCCGCTGGCTCATAGCCCTCCGCTATACACTTGGAGAAGAAGCAATATACTACACGCGCGGCTTACCTTTCCTCGTGCAGTCATTGGCCGCGGCAGTGCCGGCGGTACGTGCCGGCAAGTCAGCACAGGTTACCTACCCAGAACCACTCTTTCCGAGCAGGCTGCCTGAGGGGGAAACTGTCAACTCGATGATGCATAAAGCCGTCTTTGAGAATGACCCTGCTATGATTGAGCGCTTGCTGTTTGGGCTCTATGGCACAGGCGCGGATTATCGTGCTTTGCAGATACGTATATATGATAGCATTTCGACCACGTTCCAAAACGCCGGGCACCCGCTGATGTTTGCGGTTCGGGGTACACAATTGTTGGATGCGGTAGAGTGGAGTGATCGAACGCCTAATATTATACACTGGCTTACACTGCATCTCCCATTACACACCGCAGAACCGTCCTGGGTCAATACAGTACGTTCGTTTCTTTCCGATCCTCTGCATAGCCTTGATAGCTACCGCACACGTCTCAGTCAGCCAAAAGAAGAGAGCGCGCTTCCCTTGCGCCGCCTCATCCTTAGCGACGCCGGTACTCCCCAGGTTTGCCAGGGAGTATACGAGGCACTCATGAAGGCAGGAGCATCTTCTCGCGGCATCGGTTCGGTAATCGCTCTTACTGCAACCGATCTCATGCAAAGAGTCGGCGATGGTGACCGCGCGGATTTTGTGCGTGTCTCGCATGCTCTGCTCTACACAGCAGCCACGCGCCTGGTGTACGCAGAGGTCCAGGAAGTAGAGGCGTTACCCCTCTTATTCATGGCCGCAGCATATTTGAATGCGCTGCATAAAGAATTGCCAGCACAGGCAGCCCCGGCGCAGCCAGCAGTCGCGCGCTCTCCAATCCTGGGCGGAGGCCTGATTGCCCCGGCATTGTTAGATACATTGCGCGAACAACTAGACGCGCAGGAGCTGGCCGGGGCACTTTCAACCGCGCACCGCTATATTCAATTGGGGCATGATGCCCGTTCTATGTTCGCCGTCATTGGCCTGGGCGGCGCCCAGGCAGACGCCGCCGCTGACCAGGGGCATACGCTGCAAATCGTGCAGGCCGCGGGCGAAGAATATCTTGCATGGCCCTTAACTCTCACAGGAATTAATATCGAAGGATTTATACACATAGCATTGCGTGCCGTGGCATTTGCCAATCGCAATACGCTGGTCAACGATTTGTGATGTTTGATCGCTCCTCCTTTACTCTCTGACACTTTTTGGGAGGGCAGTGGACCACTGCCCTCCCAAAAAGTGTCAGAGAGTAAGCTACCATCGCTCATGATATGTTTGGTGGATATCTGATGGGAGAAAATTGAAATGGAAACTACTAAGAAGAAATGTACTCAGCTTTTTTCACCAATTGCATTATGTTTGATTGCTCTGCTTCTGTCCTCTTGTGATCTATTTGGGGGCAGCAATAATAACCTACCGGCTAAACCCGTGAAGGCTCCACTCAAGCAGCAGGTCTACACTGCTCCCATACTCGGAGCCTCAGATATTTTGACGTTTGACCCTGCGCTCGCGTACGATGTTTCATCCATCAGCGCCATTCAAATGGTTTTCACAGGACTGGTGCAACTCGACGACAAATTCCAGGTGCAGCCTCAGCTTGCGCAGTCCTGGGATCAAAGTCCCGATGGACTGACCTGGACATTCCACTTGAAACCTCACCTGAAGTTCAGTGATGGTAGCCCCCTGACCTCAGCAGACGTGATCTACAGTATTGATCGCGCATTACAACCAGCCACAAAGTCCACAGTCGCTCCTATCTTCCTGGCCCTGATACGCGATTCTGACAGGCTGCTGGCCGGCCGGATCCCAACGCTGATAAATGATAGCCTGCTGGCTCCCAATCCGAACACAGTCATCATACAAACAAGTAAGAAGGCTGCTTACTTCCTGGCCATGCTCACACAACCATGTTCCTATGTCGTAGAGAAGAAGTTGATCAGTGCATACGGAGCGGACTTCACCGACCACTTGGCACTGGGTGGGGGCGCCGGTCCTTTCAGAGTAACTCAGTATATCCATGGCAAAGAAATAGACTTTGCGCCTAATCCCGATTACTACGATACGTTACCACAACTGCAAAAAGTCATCTTCCCATTCTATCCAGAAGCGCAGGCTGCTTACCAGGCATATCAAAGTAGTCGCATTGACGTTACCGGAGTGCCTATCGGCAGTTATAGCATCGATAAGAAGCGCCCGGATTTCCACCAGGTTCCTCAATTGTGGATCAATTACTATACCATGAATTATCTCGTCAAGCCGTTCGACAATATCCATATCCGCGAGGCATTCGCACTGGCTATTGATAAAACAGCCATTGCGAACAATGTCTGGCAAGGGACGGTGTTACCGACAAATCATATCATCCCCCAGAACATGCCCGGCTACAACCCAAATCTGACAGGTCCCGACGGAACCCAATCATTAAAAGGTGATCCCGGCAAAGCGCAGTCGCTGCTACAGCAGGGCTTACATGAAGAAGGTATTGCGAAGTTACCTCCTATCAAATTAACCTATGCGAAAGGGGTGCGCAACTTCGATCAAGAAGTCAGAGCAATGATTGCGATGTGGCAGAGGGTCCTGGGCGTAACTGTCACACCCAACCCGGTAGACTATAATACGCTGCTCGACGAAGTGACAGCAGCGACGAGCAATCCACAGGGCCTGCAGTTCTGGGGCCTGGCATGGGTTGCTGAATACCCGGATCCACAGGATTGGCTGACGCGGCAGTTTGACAGGGGCGTGCCCAATAATAACATGAACTATGGCGAGAATAACAGCAAGAGTTCAGCCCAACAACAGGCTATCCAAACGCAGTTGGAAGCAGCCGACGCCAACTTTCAACAGCCTGCTCGCATTCAGGCCTACCGGAAGGCAGAGCAGCAGCTGGTCAACGATGTAGCATGGATGCCCATGGAGCAGGTGACGAGCGTATTTTTGCGCAAGCCTTACGTGGTGGGCATGGTTGATAACGGACTGGGATTGATTCCCCCCGACGACTGGGCTAACATCTACATCATCCAGCATTAAGTCAAATTGTGTGAGATTCAAGTTTCCTCTGACGTAATAATATTGTGCCACCGTCCGTAGCGGTTTACATTTGTTTACGTTTCTTCCGCTATTCACCCTACTTTGTGGCGGTTTTTACGTGCTTGCGCGTCTAAAGGCCTGGATATACGTCGGCTTATGACCAGGCCTCAACTAATTCTCCCTTCTGTGAGATTTAGCAGTACATAGACGTAATTCCAAAAAGAGGCATGTTTATCCCGTTTTCGTTAAAACACCTCACAGTTCATGCACAACAAGGAGGAGTCAAGAATGCGATCTGGCAAGAAATTCACCGCCGGATTCCTATCAGCCCTTTTATGCCTGATGGTCATGTTCCTGGCGGCCTGTGGTAGCAACACCCCGGTCACAGCGCAGAAAGCTTCTGCGGATAAACAGGTGTATGTCCTCCCCGAGGATAGCGTCCCGGACATTCAAACGTTCGATCCAGGCCTTTCAACGGACCTTCCCTCTATCCAGGCAATTGACATGGTGTTCACCGGCCTGGTGCAGTTGGACGACCAGATGGCCGTGCGACCGCAGCTTGCTTCGTCCTGGAGCCTGGCTCCCGATGGGCTGACCTGGACATTCCACTTACGTCCCAACTTGAAGTTTAGCGACGGCATGCCCCTGACCTCAGCAGACGTGGCCTACAGTATTGACCGCGCCTTGCAGCCCGCCGAACACTCCACCGTTGCTCCAATCTATTTAGCGCTCGTTGCAGATTCTGATAAACTGCTCGCCGGCAAGATCAAAACGATCATTAACGACAGCCTTCTGACGCCCGATCCGAACACCATCATCATCAAAGCGAACAAGAAAGCGTCTTATTTCCTGGATGCGCTGACGTACTCGTGCTCCTATGTAATCGAGAAGAGCCTGATTGACAAGTACGGCACGAACTTCGCCGCCCACCTGACTGAGGGCGGCGGCGATGGGCCTTTCAAGGTAGCGGAATATACCCGCGGCACGCAAATCGTCTTCGTACCCAATCCCAACTACTACGGCCCCAAGCCCCAATTGTCGAAGGTCATCTTCCCTTTCTACAAGGATCTGGAGACCCTCTATAAGGCCTATCAAGTCGGCCAGGTTGATACGACCGGTGCTCTGAGCATCCCCTCGGGCCACTTTCAGCAGGCCAAAACGCGCGCTGGGGAGTTCCACCAGGTGCCCCAGTTGTATATCAACTACTATACGATGAACTACCTGGTGAAGCCGTTCAACAACATTCACATCCGCCAGGCATTCGATCTGGCCGTCAATAAGTCCCTGCTTGTGCATGCAGTGTGGAAGGATTCGGTGATTGCTACGAACCACATCGTGCCCCAGGGGATGCCTGGCTATTACCCGGACCTGGCCAGCCCTGATGGGACACAGAGTACTTCCGGCAACCCGGCCAAAGCCCAGGCATTGTTCAAGCAGGGCCTGCAGGAAGAAGGGTGGTCTAGCGTTTCGCAGATGCCACCCATCAAACTGACCTACGAAACCGGTAGTCCAGATCTCGCCAACGAAGCGGCCGCAATGACCCAGATGTGGCAGTCCGTTCTCGGCGTGAGTGTCAAACTTGATGCCATTGACTTCAACAAGCTGCTCACCGAGACCGAGGCCACTCTCAACAATCCCCATGGCTTGCAGTTCTGGGGGATCGCCTGGATCGCTGACTATCCTGATCCACAGGACTGGACGACCCTCCAGTTCGACAAGGGCGTACCCAACAACCAGATGAACTATGGCCAAAACAACAGTCCCGACGCAGTCCAGCAGCAAACCGTGCAGAAGCAACTGGAAGCTGCCGATGTCAACCCTGACCAGACTTCTCGCATGCGGGCCTACAACCAGGCGGAGCAGCAGTTAGTCAATGACATTGCGTGGATGCCAATGGAGCAGGTAACGCTCAACGTCTTGCTCAAGCCGTACGTGAAGGGCGTGGTGTTCAACCCACAGGGGCTGACTCCACCGAATGACTGGGGTGCCGTCTACATCGCTGCACACTAAGTAGACGGTGTTCGGCCTCGCAAGAACACCTTTACGCTCTTTAGATGCGCACAGGCTTCGGCTCGGAGGGGGCAGCGATCACACAGTCGCTGTCCCCTCATGGTCCCAGGATTTTTTGCCTGGTATGGGAGATACGGTCATTTTAGATGGGTAACATACGCCCAACACCCGTCGTAGTCTACACATGCTGCCAACTTTCCGCCTTGACGCCTGCCCTGAGGCCGCTTCCGCAAGGCTCGCGAGCTTGACAATGGTAGCAACGCATTTTAAAATAAGTAGAAATCAGCTTATGTAGCTTCTGTTGTTAGTGATCTTGTCAATGAAAAGGTGCCGTTATATCGACAGTTCTTCGCCACATGGACGATGCATATGTACCCCTGGGATAGGGATAGTATTTAGAGCCGCCTCATACACGGCCACACCTTGAATAAGAGAGCAAAGGAATAGCATGCTTCAATTCCTGGTTAAAAGGTTCATCGGACTCCTATTTGTGCTCTTAGGTGTAACCTTCATCACGTTCATCATGGGGTATTTTGCCCCTGGTGATCCGATTCGCACCTTGTTGAGCGAACATTTTAGACCAGACCTCTATGTGCAACTGAAACATGCATATGGACTGGACCTTCCCTGGTATCAACAGTACTGGAATTATATAACGCATCTGGTCAGGTTCGATTTCGGGCTTTCGTTCAAAGAGCAAGGTCGTCCTGTCTGGGATATCCTCAAAGATGGTGCCCCGACCACAATGGAGCTAGGGCTCTGGGCACTCTTCTTGCAAATAGTGATAGGTGTGCCAGTGGGTATCATTTCTGCCCTCAAAGCCAATACCTGGATTGATACTGCCAACATGGGAATAATGCTGATCCTCTTTGCGATTCCTTCTTTCGTCCTGGCCGTTTTCGTCCAAATCGTCATCGTATGGTTGGATTCTAACATTGGCCTCGGCTGGCCAGTAGCGAACTGGGGCAATACCTGGCAGTATACGTGGCCCGATATACAGTCCAAATTACTTCCAATTCTTGTCCTTACAGCAGCCGGGCTAGCCTACTTCGCCCGTATCTCCCGCACGAGTATGCTGGAAGTCTTACGCCAGGATTATGTCCGTACGGCAAGGGCGAAAGGGATGCGTGAACGCGTGGTTATCTACCGTCACGCCCTACGCAATGCAATGATCCCACTCGTGACTGTCTTCGGCTTCTCGCTTGGCCTGATTATCACCAGCACCTTTTTCATTGAGCAGATCTTCAACATTCCTGGTATAGCTCAAGCCACGATAACATCCATCACTGACCGCGACTATCCGGTCATTCAGGCTACGGTTGTCTTATTGGCATTCACTATAGTAATAGGAAACCTGATATCAGATATCCTCTATGCTGTTGTTGATCCCCGTATTAAAGTTCAATAGGAGGCAGGCATACAGATGGATACACAGGATAAAAATTTGGAGCCTGCCTCTTCAGAAGTCATACTTCCCGCTACGGATCCACCACTAGATTTGTTAGACGCGTCAATTAACGTAACAGCTTCTACTGTCCCTGGTGAAGTTCCCGTCACCGCTATGCCGAGTGACCAGGAGCCGAAGAAATCTCCCACTCCATTGCAAGAATCGCTGCGGCGGCTGCGGCGCGATAAACGTGCCATGATTAGCCTGTATGTGATCGTGCTCTTCATCCTGATCCCTATCCTTGGCCCTCCCATTTACCAGCATATCGGCGGCAGCTATCAGAGCACCTTAGCTGGCCGCATAGGCTCACAGGTGTATCACAGCCCTTTCCACCAGGAACTTGACCGCCAGGATGAGTTCATATCAGCTCAGTACTGGCTTGGCACTGATGCTATTGGGCGTGACCTGTTGGCACGCCTGATGCAAGGCATGCTTGTCTCGTTGACAGTGGCCCTTATGGTCGAAGTGATAGATATCGGGCTAGGCGTTCTCGTCGGCGTCCTGGCAGGCTACTTTGGCGGATGGATCGACCAGGTGTTGGCACGCTTCACAGATATTATGTTCGCCTTCCCGGGCCTGCTTTTCGCCATCCTGATTACAGGCATCTTTGGCGAATATGCTGATACCTACCTGAGTAATATCCCGCTGATTGGCCCCAATGGGAACTCACGCCTCATACTTGTCTCGCTGGCGTTATCATTCAGTGCCTGGCCAATAATGGCACGCTATGTGCGTGGACAAGCACTTCAGCTCAAAGAGCAGCAGTTTATTGAGGCAGCCAGAACCGCAGGTACCAGTGATGCCCGCATCATTCTTCGCCATATTATACCTAACCTGTTCAGTATTGTGGTCATTGTCGCAACGCTTGACATCGCTACCACGATTATCGGCGAAGCGGGGCTCAGCTTGCTTGGTTTGGGCGTACAGCAGCCAGGCTCCAGCATCGGCCTCATGATCGCAGATGGTATTTCCGTCATAGAGACGCATCCCTGGGAGGTTCTGCTTCCTTCTATCGTGCTAACGATCATTGTGTTAGCAATTTCCTTCCTGGGTGACGGCTTGCGCGACGCCTTTGACCCTCGATCAAAAGATTAGTGAGTGGAGAGACAAACATGGCAGAGAACCTGCTGGAAGTAAATAACCTCAAAACCTACTTCTTCGCACGCAGCGGAGTGGTGAAAGCAGTCAATGATGTCTCCTTCGTGATAAAGCAAGGTGAAACGTTAGGGGTGGTAGGAGAGAGCGGCTCTGGTAAAAGTGTGACTGCCCTTTCCGTTATGCGCCTGGTGGCCAGTCCCCCCGGCAAAATTGTTGGTGGTGAGATCAATTTCGAGGGAGAGAACATTCTGGAAAAGAACCAGGAAGAACTTACCGACCTGCGGGGCAGCAAAATTTCCATGATCTTCCAGGATCCGATGACTTCGCTCAATCCAGTGTTTAGGGTTGGCTATCAAATTGCTGAGACGGTTAAACGTCATCGTAAAGACCTTAGCCAGGATGAGGCGTGGCAGCGTGCTCTCGAAATGCTTGAACTTGTGCGCATCCCAGACGCCAAAAAACGTATGCGGAGCTATCCTTATGAGTTTAGTGGAGGCATGCGCCAGCGCGTGATGATCGCCATTGCCCTGGCATGCAGCCCCCAACTGCTTATCGCCGATGAGCCGACAACAGCCCTCGATGTAACCATTCAGGCCCAGATTCTTGAACTGATAAAGAGCCTCTCAAAAGATTTTGATACCGCCGTGATGTTGATTACCCACGATTTGGGCATCATAGCAGGGATGTGCGAACACGTCAACGTGATGTATGCGGGCCATGTAGTCGAGTCGGCCCCAGTCAAGCAAATTTTTGAGACACCTGCCCACCCATACACTGTGGGGCTGTTGCACTCTATTCCTCGTCTCGATGAGAGCCGTGAGACCAAACTTACGCCAATTGCAGGACAACCACCCGATCTATCCAAAGAAATTGTTGGTTGTCCCTACGCCCCACGCTGCCCCAAGGTGCAGAGCCGCTGCCGGCAGGAACTGCCAGAATTAATGCCTGTAGGTCGCGGCGAGCAAGTAGCCGCCTGCTTCTATCCAGACTAAGGGGAAAGGAATTACATGGTGCTAGATATCACAACACCCTCGAAGACAGGAACCACGCTGATCGATGTCAAAGGCTTAAAAGTTTATTTCCCCATTAAGGGGGGAATTCTGAGCCGTACGCTAGCAAATGTCAAGGCAGTCGATGGTGTTGACCTTTTCATCCAACGTGGCGAGACGCTGGGGTTGGTGGGTGAAAGCGGCTGCGGCAAATCGACCACCGGTCGTGCTATCCTTCAATTGATTAAGCCCACGGCGGGTAGTGTCAAGTTGGATGGGATGGAACTAACAACACTCTCATCTTCTGAGATACGAAAGAAGCGTGCGCAGATGCAGATGATTTTCCAGGATCCATACGGCTCGCTCAGTCCACGCTTCACGCTTCAGCAGATCATCGCAGAGCCACTGGAGAATTTCAATCACGGCAACGCGAAAGAAATTCGAGAAGAGGTAGCCCACTTGCTCGAAGTGGTAGGACTCAACCCATACTACATGAACCGTTTCCCACATGAGTTCAGTGGCGGCCAGCGCCAGCGCATCGGGATCGCGCGGGCTTTGGCTCTGCGGCCATCATTCATCGTAGCTGATGAGCCGGTATCTGCACTCGATATGTCGATTCAGGCACAGGTGCTGAACCTCTTGCAGGATTTGCAGGGGCAGTTTGGCCTCACCTATCTCTTCGTGGCACATAACCTCTCGGTGGTGAAGCATATTAGCGACCGGGTAGCTGTGATGTACCTTGGGCGTGTCGTGGAACTGGCAAAGAGCGAATCACTGTATGAGGTGCCCCAGCATCCATATACACAGGCGCTCCTCTCCGCTATTCCAGTACCCGATCCCGACAAAGAGCTGCGACGCAAACGTATCATCCTGGAAGGTGACGTACCAAGTCCGGTCAATCCGCCCTCCGGCTGTACCTTCCATCCACGCTGCTGGAAAGCCCAGGCCATCTGCCGCGAGGTCATTCCACCCTTGGAAGAGAAACAGCCAGGCCATTTCGCGGCCTGTCACTTCCCTGGATAAGCGCATCAGGCATCACGTTGTTCCATGCGTTTCATACGTGAAAGCAAGTGGATGCGCGCCATTAAGTGGCGCGCATCAAACGGTTTTACCACGTAATCATCGGCGCCAGCATCAAATCCGGCAATTTTATCCTGCAGGGTTGTGAGAGAGGTAAGAAGCATAATAGGGAGATTACGCAGCGGCAGTGTGCTGCGGATAAAACGACAAAGTTCTAAACCACTTGCCTGTCCAAGTAAGACTTCGCAGATCACCAGGTCAGGCACATATTCCTTCAGATACCGCTTGGCCTCATCTAAAGAGTTCGCGCTATGAAGAATAAATTCGCTTTCTAAAGCCTGCTGTATCTTAGCATAGGTACTAGAATCCTCGTCCACCAAAAGAATGTGTAATCGACGCAGTCTCTGTAATTCAAGCACTATTATTCTCGTTCAGCATGCACCTGTAGCAGGTAATCCATACGACGTTGTCGCTCCGCCGGTGTCAGGCATAAAACCCGTTCGATGGCTGCATTAAGTGCCCTCGGCTTAAACGGTTTTGTAAGATACTCATCAACGCCCGAGAGCAGGCCCGTCATCTGATCTTCCTCGCGTGTCATTGCGCTGAGAATGATCATAGGGATATTCGCCGTGCGCGCATCGCCTCGTAGGCACCGAACCAGTTTATACCCATCCATGCGCGGCATCTTTACATCGATAATAATGCAATCGGGATTTTCGGTATAGACGCTCTCCAATCCTTGCTCACCATCATAGGCAACAACAACCTCATAGGTGCTCTGCAGATTCACTGCATATTTTATTAGTTCTACGATTGTCGGATTGTCATCAATAACTAAAACTTTTTTCATAATATCCTGCGCGTGTAAGCTGTACCATTTATACAATGTACTACTTTCTAATCGCCATCTGCATTGTAACACAGTAATGGACACCTGCCAACCCATTATGAGTATGAGATCCACTCATAAAATAGGGGTGCAGGGGACAAAGTCTCCTGCCGGGGTTTGGGGTGTCCCCAAGTTTTTTCAAATAGGGGTGCAGGGGACAAAGTCCTCTGCCAGGGTTTGGGGTGTCCCCAAGTTTTTTCTTTCTTCGGGGCGGATGGGTCGGGACGAAGAGGAATTATGAGGGATGTCAGATTATGAGTATGATGTGTTAGAATAGAATGAGATAAGCAGGGTTCCAAAAGGAGCTAATTCGATGCCAGTAACACATGCATTAGACCGTTATTCACGCCAGACACTGTTCGCACCTATCGGTAAAGAAGGACAAGAACGCCTCTTTAACTCATCAGTCGCCATCATAGGTTGCGGAGCACTGGGAACTGTACTCGCCAATAACCTCTGTCGCGCCGGTATCGGGCGGTTAGTGATTGCCGACCGCGACTATATTGAGTTGAATAACCTGCAGCGGCAGATTCTTTTCGACGAGGACGATATCGCGCGACGACTGCCAAAAGCTATCGCAGCCGCAGAAAAGCTTCACCGCGTGAATAGCGAAACGAAGATAGAGACGCTGGTGGAAGACATCAACGCTGACGGCATAGAGTCCCTTGTAAGAGGTGTAGACCTCGTGCTTGATGCCACGGACAATTTTGAGACACGCTACCTCCTCAACGATGTGTGTGTAAAAAATGGACGCCCATGGATCTACAGCGGTGTAATCGCGTCCTACGGGACAACCATGAACATCATTCCAGGAGATACACCCTGCCTGCGCTGCGTCTTTCCAGAAATGCCCCTGCCCGGCACTACCCCCACCTGTGACACCGCGGGCGTGCTCAACGGCATCGTGGGGACGATAGCCAGCGTCGCCTCTACTGAGGCCCTTAAGCTGCTGTTGAAAAGCGAGAGGGTGAGCCGTGCAATGTTCTGGATGGACCTGTGGGAGAATACAAGCGAACGCATAGAATTGCCGCGTCAGCCCGATTGTCCAACCTGCGGCCAGCACCATTACGAATTCCTTGATTCGCTCAGTGGAACAAGCAGCACAAGCCTCTGTGGACGTGACGCCGTGCAGGTGCGCAGTGGCAGAAGGGGAGACAAGATCAATCTGCCTGACCTGGCCGAGCGGCTGCGTCCCGTCGGCCAGGTCTCCTTCAACGAGTACCTATTGCGCTTCATCGTAGATGGATATGAACTGACCATATTCCCCGATGCGCGTGCGATCATCAAAGGTACCAGTGACGCGCAGGTCGCACGTTCAGTCTATGCGCGCTACATCGGGATGTGAAAAGAGGTACCAGAGCAAGCAGTTGACTCCCAAAAATATTACCGCGCAAAATGAGCGCTATTTGCACCATATTTTCCCCACACCGTCAGGGCTATTCCTTAGAAAGTCTCTTTCATTATCTTCTCTGTACGTAGTGACATGGCGCTTTAAAAGTTGTGCACAGCAGGGATCCAAGGGGCGGCCGCCCCTTGGCGGGGCGTGGGGTGTCCCCACATTTCCCCTTTTCCAGGGGTGGGGAGGGGAAGAAGTAGACCTTTAAATAGCCCCGCCGCACCGTGGTGAGATGCTTGTACTCTCCACGAGCTATGTTATAATACCAAAGCTAGCTTGAAATTTATCCTTACCTCTTCAGGGAGATTCATAGAACAAATGAATGAACATATTCTTGTTTGTGTGGCATGGCCTTATGCGAAAAGCTCTACCCACGTCGGCCAGATCGTCGGAGCGTATCTGCCCGCTGATACCTTCGCGCGCTATCACCGCATGGCCGGGAACCACGTGCTCATGGTCTCGGGCAGTGACGAACATGGCACGCCGATCCTGGTTGACGCCGAACGAGAAGGCATTAGCCCACACGATTTTGTGGCACGCTATCACAGGCAAATTTGTGAAGTGTGGGATAGGCTGGGTATGTCCTGGGACTTATATACCCAGACGGTCACAGAAAACCACTATCGTATCACGCAGGATTTCTTCTTGACGCTCTACGACAAAGGTTATATCTTCAAAAATACCATGGAATCTCCCTATTGCCCAACCGACCGGCGCTTTCTGCCTGACCGTTATGTAGAGGGAACTTGCCCGCATTGTGGCTATCCCTCCGCGCGTGGCGACCAGTGCGACAATTGTGGCCGGACCCTCGACCCGGTTGATCTGATAGCGCCCCGCTGCCGCATCTGTGGCAGCAAATTTGCCCCCCTGGAAATCCGTTCAACGGAACATTTCTTCCTGGATTTGCCCAAACTGCAGGAGCCCCTAATGGCATGGTTGTCAGAAGGCAAGGACTTCTGGCGCCCCAACACCCTGGCATTCGCCATGAACTGGCTCAAAGAGGGACTGCGACCTCGCGCTATCACTCGCGACCTGGATTGGGGCGTCCCCATTCCAATCGAGGGCTACGAGGACAAGCGCATCTATGTGTGGTTCGATGCCGTCATCGGCTACTTCTCTGCTTCGGTCGAGTGGGCCGAAAGGCGCGGCACGCCCGAGGCCTGGAAAACCTGGTGGGTGCCCGGTCAGACTGATCCAGCGGTCAAGTCCTATTACTTTATCGGCAAGGATAATATCCCGTTCCATGCGATCATCTGGCCCGCGATGCTGCTCGGCTACGGCAACCGCAACCTGCCCTACGACGTGCCCGCGAACGAGTTCATGACGATGAGCGGAGCAAAGGCTTCGAGCAGTCGCGGCAATGTGATCTGGACTCGCGATGTACTGGATCTTTACGGGGCAGATCCCCTGCGCTACTACCTCTCGGTGACCGCTCCCGAAGGACGCGATACAGACTTTACTTTTGAGGAACTCATTCGCCGCAACAACGACGAACTGGTGGCAACTTACGGCAATGTAGTTCACCGTACATTGACATTTTTGCAGAGCAGGTTCGGCGGCGTTGTGCCACATCCTCAAACCCTGCGCGAGGCGGACCGTGAGATGTTGGCAGAGATGGAGCGGGGCTTCACGCTGGTAGGATATAACATAGCCAATTGCCATTTTAAAGATGGTATCAATGCCGCTAAGGCCGTCGCGCATGCCGCAAACCGCTACCTGGACGAGCAAGCTCCCTGGAAACAGATTAAAATAGATCGCGAGCAAGCCGCCACGACCATCTACATCATGCTTCAAGTGCTGAGCGGCTTACACGTGCTATTCTGCCCCTATCTGCCATTCTCGTCGCAAAAACTGCACTATTACCTGGGATTTGAGGGTGACATGAGCAGCGTAAGTTGGCGACCACTGACAGTTCCCGAGGGCATTACCCTGCCTGTGCCTTCACCGCTGTTCCCCAAGTTGGAAGAGCTGGCAGCCGTCGAGTAGACCAAATCTCCAGCGATACAACGGACACAAATGATACAAATGATACAAATGATACAAATGATACAAATCTCCTACAGCAATGTTTTCAGGATGTTTCTGCTTCTCGCTTGTCTCTTCCATCCGTGGTGTGCTGCTCTCCTTTTTGCGAGCTCTGCTCACGCACATGTTCGTGACGGACAGGCGTTTTCTTTTTGTGATCAACGATGATATGCGTGATCTCATCAAGTTTTTCAGGAGACCACTCGGCAAAATGATCCCAGGCACTCGTTTGCCAATCATCGATAGTCCTTGTCTCCGGGATCCAGGGAGGGAGATTCAGCAATAGGTGATCAGCTAATGCATTGAGAAACGGCTCGTACGATCGTCGCAAGTCATAGAGGCGCTGTTGAGCATCTTCTTCATGTTGCAGGCGTAGACCAACTTCAGCGAGAGCGTCGCGCATACGCGCAAAATCATCCGGCGTGAGGCGATTGAGTTTGCGATTCAGCGGTGGTATCCCATAGACCTGGGCAAGGTCAACTGCCGCGTGACGCGCCATCGCGAAGGTGAAGCGTGCTGTGGGTGCCGAAATACCCTCAAAACCAATGTAGAGTAACGCGCAGGTATCCAGGACAGCGGTCAGTGCTCCGAGCCAGGACTGGCGCTCATGCTGGGAGCGGTAGTAGGTCAGGACCGGATAGGACAGGTGGCTTTCCAGTAGTTCTGCACTCCATCTTTCCCAATCACGTAAAAATCGGAGAAGTTCGTCTATATGCTGGTCACGGTAATGCCGGCGCAACATTTCCGTTGCGCTTGGTGGTGAGCCAGCACGAGCATCAAGCAGGGTGATATTGATCTCCCGCTGGGAGAACGCCTGGTAGATCACGGGGACATAGCCAATAATCAGGGCTAGAAACAGAAAGCCCATTCCAGCCTCTGCAACAGCCAGGAATCGCCCCAGCCCGGTCAGCGGCGTGACATCACCGTACCCAAGGGTGACGAATGTCGTCCCACTCATGTAGAGATAGGAACCGAACATTATTTGATTCTCCGGAGCCTTCAAGGGGGCACTTACTCCCCATTGGAAAAGTGCGAAAGCGACGACGAGGACAGCCGCCCATGCAACAAGCAAAATGATGAGCGAAAGCGGACCATAGTAGCTTAGATAAAACTCGCGTCGATTCCCGGGGCGCATCTTACGTGCCAGCGACGCCCACAGCAGCCAGCTCGATGTGTAGAACCAGCGCGACAGTCTAAAACGCCGTGATACCCTGCGCGGCAAGACGATCGTCTCGAAACTGTCTACCAGAATAACAATAACCAGAATAATACCGACAATGGTTGCCAGAATTCTCATGAATGCTCCCTCTATAGCAACGGCACACACATATGACCGGTTCGATGCAGACGCCCGCGAGATTATTTATGTGCGCGATAACACCAACCTACGTAAAATAATTCCCTCTTCTCTAGATGCGTATTAGGCACAACATTCAGGTTATATGAAAGATGATGGTATGATTGCTACTTCACCGCAGCTTCTTGCCCATAAAAATAGCCACCTCGTGCTCAGCCGAGCCCGGAGGGTAGAAGTGCCGATGAATGCTCCACACTTCCAACCCATTGCGCAGGTAAAACTGTATTGCAGGGTAATTGACATTCTGGGTTTCTAACACGATGGCCCAGCACCCACGGTTACGTGCCCAGTCAGAGGCACAATTGAGCAGCAACGAGCCAATGCCATAACGCCGGAAATGACGGCCAACGATGATATCTTCAATGCGCGCTACCGATCGCCATTGCTCTACATTGAGCAAAACTACACCCGCCACCTGACCGCCGGCAAGTGCTACATAGCCACCATCGATGTTGCTCAATTTGGCCTCGACTTCCTCCAGGGTACGGTCGTATTCACGGTAGCTTTTATAGAGCGGTAGATCGACAGGTGTTTCCCACAGTTCAAATGCTAATGCTGGCTTGTCCGGCACATTTGGACTATCGTCGCTTTGCGCCAGGACCCCGCTTACGCGTAATGTGTAGATTCGCTCCGTCTCGAAACTGTAATCAAGTCGATGCAGAGCAGGCGCGTCTGTGACGCTTACAGACCGCACATCAATAGCGGGCGTTACTCCGTCCATAGCTCCCCCATTCCTCTCTCAAGGAGAGCAACGATTCATCGGAGGGGAAAAGTAAATCCTGCTGCCTCTGCTCCCAGGCATGCCGCGCCCACGACACCGGAAAAGTCTCCCAGCTTGGTTCGCATCATCTTTGTTTTGCGGGATGGTGCCGACAGCGCTGTTACGCGGGCACGATAGACGGCACGCTCATAGAGCAGATCTATAGCTTCAATGACTCCCCCACCCAGGATAATACACTCAGGATTATAAAAGTTCATTACCGACCCCAGTCCATAACCCAGGTAATCTGCCGCCTCGGTGACGATTTCGGTGACCAGGGCATCGCCTTGCTTGAGAGCGTTAGCCAGCGTTCCCGAGCGAATGATGGTTTCACCCTCTTTCAGTTGGCGTGCCGCTTCATCGGCCAGCACCGATTCGCGCCCATGATGTATCTCTGCCATAATAGCTTTCGTCATTGCAGTGCGCGAGGCATAAGCCTCTAAGCAACCACGAAAGCCACAACCGCAGATGCGTCCACCCGCCTGGATAATCATATGCCCAATCTCACCCGCGGTACCAGTATAGCCAGTATACACGCGCCCATTCTGTACGATGCCGGAACCAATGCCTGTGCCAACGAATACGCAGACAAAGTTAGAATATCCCTGCCCCGAGCCATAGATGTATTCGCCGAGGGCGGCCACTTCAACGTCATTGCCAACCGCAACAGGCTTCCCAAATTGTTTGCCGAGTATTTCACCTAAAGGCATGTCTTTGACACCCAGGTTTGGTGCATCTACAATGACCCCGGCTTTACGATCAATTTGCCCGGCAGCTCCGACACTTACTGCGACTATGCCAGTATCCGCCGGCAGCTTCGCTGCGTCAAGAGCTGCAGTTGAAAGCTCGATGATGCGCTGTGAAACGAAGTCCTGGCCCTTTTCGGCGCGTGTGCGTTTGCGTGCCGAAGCGACCACTTCACCGGTGGTGATATCCACGACCCCAGCCAGGGTTTTAGTTCCACCCAGGTCGATACCAAGGGCATACTCTTTTTGTTTCGCCATACAATACACTCACTTTTCTGTAAATGGCAGGCTTAATCCAGGCTCGACGTCCAGATCAAAACCATGCTGTTCGCCTCTCAGTAGGTGAAAGAAAGCCGCACTGGCAATCATTGCGGCATTATCTGTGCAGAACTCAACCGGCGGATAGCTGAGACGGATATTGAGTGGTCGCAATTCCTGCTCCAGGCGTGTTCGCAGGCTGATATTGGCAGCCACTCCACCAGCAAGTAACACTTGCTTTACATGATATTGTTGTGCCGCAAGTCGCGTCTTGACTGCCAATACATCTACAACGGCTTCTTGAAAAGAGGCAGCAAGTAATGCAACATCTGCTCCACCTCTCTGCGCTGCCTGTATTCCCAAGCGCGTGTACTGGCTGACTTGCTTCCCGCTCGTACTAGCCGCAAAATGAGCATCACGCTGATACTCATCCTCGGTAGCGCCTTCAGCAAGGTGGAGCACGGCAGTCTTTAATCCACTGAAACTGAAGTCATGGGTGCCACGCAACCAGGCGCGGGGCAATCGATAGGTGCCGCGGGCCAGTGCAGGAGATTTTCCCTGTTGCTGCAATTCTTTTTCAGCACGCTGGGCCGCCTGCTGAATAGCTGGTCCTCCGGGATAGCTGAGACCTAAAATGCGTGCTACCTTGTCAAAAGCTTCTCCGGCGGCATCATCGCGTGTACGACCCAACAGTTCGTATTGACCATGACCACGTACGAGCACAAGTTCACTATGTGCACCTGAGATTACCAGGCATATCAAGGGAAAAGTCGGATCGCCCTCTTGATATTCCCAGTCGGCATCATCCACCTCCTGTGGCGAAATGATGGTAGTCTGATCGCGCAACCAGTTAGCATAAATATGCGCTTCAAGATGGTTCACGCCAAGAAATGGTAGATTGTGCGCCAGGGCTATCGCTTTGCCCACCGTGAGACCCACCAATAGCGACCCAGCCAGCCCGGGGCCATAGGTAGCAGCAATAGCGTCGATCTCTTCCCAACCGCAGGCAGCCTGGTCGAGTGCTGTTTCAATTACTGGAATAATTGTGGCAAGCTGCTGACGTGAGGCAACCTCTGGCACCACACCCCCGTAGCGATCATGAATTTCAGCCTGTGTGGCTACTACATTTGAGTGTAGATAACGACCATCTTTGACGACAGCCGCTCCAGTTTCATCGCATGAACTTTCGATACCTAATATGAGCATACTTCATGTTCCAACTTATCGTTTAGGATACTATTTTGTCTTGTGGCAGCCAGGCCTCTTGGCTTCCCTACTACACTTCAAGTTTTCGCATGAGCGCAGATTTCAGGTCCTGGAACCTTTGCTTATAGCTGGGGGAGTTAATTTCGTCCGTCCACATAATCAGGGCATCTTCCTGGTTATCGCTATAATAGCGATGGCGCAAACCAGCTTCCCGGAAACCATACTTACGATAAAGATTCTGCGCGGCATAGTTGGAGACACGGACCTCAAGTGTGACCCATTTCGCCCCAATGGTATAGGCAATATCAATCAGGCCCGCCAGCATGTATTCCCCCAATCCTCGCCGACGATAGTCAGGATGCATTGCGATTGTGGTGATATGAGCCTCATCAACCATTAACCACAACCCAGCAAAACCAACGATCGAAGCCAGGTTGGGTGCTGGAACTGCGGTAGATGAACGGCCGGGTAAAAGCGTTAGCGGAAAGAAACGATGCTGTCGTTCCGGCTCTTGAACAGGCAAGGTCATATACTCCTCGGCAATCTTTTTATCGCGCAACACAATGTAGTGTGCCCACCGATTTTCCTGTAACTCCTTACGGTAGGCGCTCGGAGGCCAGGTCGACGGATAGGCTAGACGCTCGATCTCGATGACACGAGGCACGTCTGACATTGTCATGCGATCAATGACGTAACGCACCCTGTTCCCTTTCTGTTTTACTCTGATCAGCCGATCGAGGCGGTTTATTCCCTAGGAGCGGCTGTTTACGAGTACTGGCTGTAATAGAAGGTCGTCGTAGATACATTGGTTCAAGCGACATCGGATCGTCAACTCTACCATCATGCAGGCGTTGTAGCGCAAGAAGAGCCAGGATTGAAGCATGCCGCACCGCGTGCGCGTCACTAACAAAAAGGCTTTTTCCCCGCATCTGTATGTATAACGCTTGACGAGATGCTTCGCTCAACTCACCACAAAAGAGCAATGGGGGAAGTTGATACTCACCTGGTACTCCAACCCACAAGTTTAAGTTTTCCTCCAAATAGCTAGCTAAATGTGAAGGATTAAGCAAGAGGTAATCACTGAGTTGCCGCAACTGATACGCAATCTCCCCGTCACGATACACTTCATCGAATACATAGCAAGCAGCATAAAGATCGGACCGGCCAGCTTCTAGAACAGAACAGACCGGACCCCGCCACTGCCGCTGTTGAGCAGCAATGACATCAAGCGTGCTCACCCCTACAAGCGGTCTTTGTAGCGCGAACGCAAGAGCTTTGGCTGTAGATACTGCAACACGCACTCCATTGAATGATCCCGGCCCGGTGGCAACTGCTATCCCGTCGACATTTTGCATGGTATTACCACATTCAGCTACCAGGCGCTGAACGCGACTCAGCAACTCTACGCTGTGATTGTTGCCAACCTGCCAGGTATATTCGCCATAGAGCGTATGCTCATCAGAGAGTGCAATACTTGCCTGGCGGGTAGACGTATCAAGAGCCAGTAGTAACATAGGTATTCTTCTGAAATTGCCGCAATAGTTCGCAGTAACCTTCCCCGGTTGCAATAAACAACAGGCCGCGCTTCGTCTCAGTCACCATTTTCATACGAATGTTTAGATGCCCGACTGGCCAGTAGGAGCCAGCCTTCTCCGCCCATTCAACTACACAAACGCCATCACTGAAAAAATAATCCTCAAAGCCGAGATCAACTATTTCTTCGGTATTATCCAGCCGGTATAAATCAAAATGATAGAGCGCAGGTCTCCTACGTGGTGGAAGACCGGGGCGAAGCTGACCACGATATTCTTTAAGCAGGGTAAAGGTCGGACTGTTGATGTTCTCAGTTATACCCATGCCCTGGGCCAGCCCTTGGGTAAAGGTCGTCTTGCCCGTTCCCAGTTTTCCATCGAGCAGGATGAGTTCTCCTCCTTGCAGTAACTCTCCCAGACGCATACCAATGCGCTGTGTCTGTGCTGCGCTGTGACTGATACTGTCAAGGGTTAAGCTCGTCTCTTCCTGAGAATAGTTGGTCAACATGAACCCTTTCACGCCGTCTGCCTATCTACTACGATGCCTGCCGTGCCACCTAAAAGGCTGTCCCTTTCAGTCACAATTGACATCAAAGGTAACAACCATTATAACACAGAACTACACCAATCAGCGTAATTTTGTACCACAACTACGACAGTAAAGAGCATTGGGACGCACTGAATTGCCACAGTTTGGGCAAATTTGAACCTGCGTACCAACTCCAGGTGCCTGGTAGGCTCCTGCTTTCGTAGTCGGTGGTGCTGAGGGCGAAGCCGCCGGCGGCGTATAATCTGGAGTTGCCGTGGGCACAAACTGATTCGCAGGGTAGGCTTCGCTTTTTATCTCTTGCAATTGAGTTTCGCGGTTTTGGACATCATGATCCAACTCCTGAATACTGGCACACAAGCGCGAGAGTTGCGGTTCGGACAACCTATCCTGTTGATAAAGGTTCATTACTATCTGCGCAAGTTCGTCGAGAAAGTGCTGGCGTTGCTCTAAAAGTTTTTCGATTTCACCCTGCTTACTGCGAACCCGTAGTTGCTTCTGCGCTTCCCAGCTTGTGCGACTTACCGCAGCGTTCACCATATTTTTTGCGGATTCTAAAAAGTCTGCCATGAACTGCCTCCCATTTCAGTATTTACACAGATTGTTTGTTCTCTTCTATTAATCACTCTCAGTAAAAGCATGTTGATAGACACGTATTTCTTCGAGTTTGCCAGCTTTGCTAAACTGCACAGCCACCACATCGACTCTCCACGAGCGCTCCGAACAGGAATGAAGGTCCAGGTAATAGGATGCCACCTGCAGTATCTTATGACGTTTGTAGACGGTTAGCGCATCTTCGGGAAGACCATAGGAGGTTCCCCGACGAGTTTTGACTTCTACAAAGATCAGATCGTGTTCATCTTCGGCCACAAGGTCAATCTCTCCATGACGGCAACGAAAGTTGCGCTCAAGAATGTGATATCCTTTACGCAGCAATGATTCCGCTGCAAGGCGTTCACCTGTGCGGCCCAGAGCTTGACGTGCTGCATGCGTTGGCTCGTATGCACCGGCTGCTTTTTTCTTCAAGAATCTATGCTCTCATCAGGTAATACGTTGTTTTACAGAACGAGTTGTAAACCGTTCTAACTGTCACAAGGATATATCACTGTGCATTTGATTACAAGAGGTTTGAGGAAATCTTGAAAGGAAATATTCTCCCATGAACCATTCCATCGTCTTTATTCATGGATCCGGCGATAGCGCATACATCTGGCGTTTACAGATCGAGCATTTCGGCACCGATCGCGCTTTCGCGATTGATCTACCTGGCCATGGTCAAAGGGCCAATACGCTGCCGGACGAAGTCGGCGTGCTTGATTACGCCAGGTCTGTTCTTGCAATCATCACAGGCGAACTGCACCTGGATCATCCTATCGTTGCCGGACATTCTCTTGGTGGAGCGATTGCCCTCATGCTGGGCCTGGAATATGCCTCGGAGTTGAGTGGGCTTATTTTGATCGGTACAGGAGCACGTTTGCGTGTCCATCCTGACCTGCTTGAATCAGCACGCATAACTCCTCAGAAGGCCGGTCATCGATTACAGGAACTGGCCGTGGCTGCAACCAGTGCTGCCAGTATGCCTGGCATATTGATAAATGAGCAGGTCACGCCAGGGCCAAACATGCTTTATCGTGATCTTGCCGCATGCAACGCCTTCGATATCATGACAAGGATCCATGAAATTCAACTACCTACGTTGATTATCTGTGGCACAGAAGATCGGCTGACGCCTGTTAAATATAGCCAGTATCTTCATGACAAGATAGTCAGTTCGACCCTACACATTATTCCTGACGCAGGCCACTATGTCATGCGTGAGCAACCGGAAGCGGTGAACCACGTCATCGAGGATTGGATAGATAAGAAGGACTGTAAATAAACCTGACAGAGACTAGCTCTCGCCAGGTTTCGTACCCCCCTCGACGCTTAGCGGTCAATCATGTTACAATGCTAGCAACAGGATTTCTCATAATACACAAGCATTAAAGATACCTATTTTCGTGATTGTTCAGCTTAAAATCAACTAGGGGGGTGATGGTATATGTCAGGTCATTCAAAGTGGGCACAAATTCGCCGTGCCAAAGGTGTCAATGATGCCAGGAGAGGACAACTTTTTACCCGGCTTGGGCGTGAAATTGTGGTAGCGGTGCGCGAAGGCGGCGGTGGCGACCCCAATGCGAACTTCAGGCTGCGTTTGGCTATTCAACGCGCTCGCGATGCTAATATGCCACTGGATAACATTGAGCGCACAATCAAGCGGGCATTAGGAGGCACAGAAGGAGCATCACTCGAAGAGATCACTTACGAAGGATATGGACCCTCCGGCACTGCTATGATGGTGCAAACGCTAACAGAGAACCGCAACCGCACCGTTGCCGAAGTACGCAATGCTTTCAACCGCAATGCCGGAAACCTGGGTGAAAATGGCTGCGTTGATTGGCTCTTCGAGGCAAAGGGGATCATTGAGGTGGAGCTGCGAGGGCATGATCCCGATGAACTCAGCCTGGAGGCTATCGACCTGGGTGCTGATGATGTCGACCCGGTAGGCCCTGGCGACGAGGTACTGACTATCTATACTGACCCTTCAGACCTTGAGAAGATTCGCCAGGCGTTGGAGGCAAAAAAGTATAAGGTAGTGAAATCCGAGAGTACCATGCTACCAAAAACCAAGATCGAAATTAGCGATGAGAAGGTCGCACACCAGCTAATGCGCCTGGTAGAAAGGCTCGAAGACCTGGATGATGTACAGAATGTGTATACCAATGCCGACTTCCCGGAGGAGTTCGCGGCTTCTTACGAGGGTTGAGCAATGGGCAATACATCAAGCCCATCGTCAACAACTCCCCCTCCCCGCCTTACTCTGGGCATAGACCCGGGTACTGCCATTGTCGGTTATGCGGTTGTGGCCGCGCGAGGGAGCGAGTTAAGTATGGTTGTATGTGATGTGATTACAACGCCCGCAGGTATGCCACTGCCCGAACGCTTGCAAAATATCTTTCACCGTTTGAGCGAAATAGTTTCCACGTATCATCCAAACGAAGCGGCAATGGAAGAACTCTTCTTCGCCAAAAATGCACGTACAGCTTTATCAGTGGGCCAGGCGCGGGGAGTGGCAATGCTGGCGTTAGCTAATGGTGGCCTTTCAATTGCCGAGTATACACCCAAGCAAGTCAAGCAGGCCGTGACGGGCTATGGTGGTGCCAGTAAAGAACAGGTAGGGGAGATGGTGCGTATTCTTCTACGTCTCAAAGCAGTCCCTCGTCCAGATGACGCCGCAGATGCCGCAGCCGTGGCCATCTGCCACTTGCATACAGCCTCGTTTCTCACTCACACCCGAATCTCCTAAAATAGATGCGAATTTCTGTATCATATAATTATAGAAGAGTTAAAGGCAGGTTTTCATGATTGCCAGCATTCACGGCCTTCTGGAAGCGCGTCGAGCAGGTTACGCTATCATACGTGTCGGCGGCTTTAGTATACGTATCTTTGCACCCACCTCCACGCTGAGTCGCCTGGGTGATGTCGGAGCAGAGGTCATGCTTTATACACATTTTCATGTGCGTGAGGACGGGATGGCCCTCTATGGCTTCTCTAGTGAAGAGGATAGGGACGCATTCGAGCAGCTTATCGGGTTAAGCGGGGTCGGCCCAAAGATCGCATTAGCGCTGTTGTCGGTGATGGACGCACGAACTTTCTATAAAGCGATTGCCGATGAGGATCAGCAACGTCTGGCACTGGCCCCAGGTGTTGGCAAGCGCCTGGCGGCCAAGTTAGTGCTTGAGCTAAAAGGGAAACTTCCATCACTGGTTTCCCTGGGAGGTGCTGATGCACTCTCACCCTCTGGAAAAATACAGTCAGAGGCACTAGAGGCGCTGATGGGCTTGGGGTTTTCCGCGGCGGAGGCGCAAGCCGCATTAGCAAAGATTCCGCAGGACCGACCAATGACGCTGGAAGAACAAATTACCCTTGCTTTGCGCTCTTTTGCACGCGAACCATGAATTCTGGGCCTTCTTCAGCATAGAGGCTCCACGCTTTATACCGAGCCCGGTAATCTGCGATGAGGATAGGAGCCTAATTTACTTCACAACATTGACAAAAACAATGGTCTATGTCATGCTTCATGACGAAAATTATTTTAGAATGAGTCAGGGATGGAACTACTGGTTGCAACACTGGCACGTATAGCGGCGGGCAAAGATATAGACGGACTGGCACGCCTGCGCTTCATATCAGACACAGTACGCAATGCGCCCGGGTTAGTGAATGCCCGTTTCTACCGTAGCCGGGAACCAGAATCGTACTATTTCATGCTTACCACGTGGGAGGATGAAGAGATCTGGCAGAAGGCGCAGGACCGGTATAACCTGAAGAACCTGTTAATAGGATCGGCTGGTGGGTTATTGACAACACCTCCTGAGCAATGGTTAATGCACTACCTCTGGGGCTATAGTCGCCCCTCGGCTCAACCTACGATCGCAGCGGCACACTTGGCCACCATCCGACCGGATCAAGCTAACCGTGTAGAACGAGGCTGGATAGAGGGTCTTCGACGACAGGCAGTGCAGCCGACGTTGGCATTCGCGTTTTTGGCGCGCGGTCGAAACGAGGATAGTGCTTTACCTCAACAGGCTCTAACACCAGATAATAAGGTTGCAGCTAGTGTGGCTGATGAATATAGCTCACACTTCCTGAATTTGCTGAGTTGGCCCGGTGAGTCACAGCGCAAGGAATTCTATGCTGACCAAAATTATCGTGTGATTAGTGGTTTCCTCAGTAGTTTAGGAGTTGTACGGGTATTTGCGCTTGATCCCCAATAGCTATCAACTAATCGGATGAAGTTTCCGCAACTGGTTTGGAATAATATTTATCCAGTTCACTTAGCAACAACGCTCGATTCGCCCACATGCTACTGGTGAAAGTATGATATTCACCATCGCAGATTGGCGCTGTCGTGGAGCACTTACGATGGGGAGCGAGCCTGAAACGGATAGTGTTTCCATTTATCTCCACCCAAATATGACGACGCGTGTAACTCGTACCCCATCTGAGGAGCACCATCGAGTCATATTCTTGAAAACTGCCTCTTCCTTTTAGCGAATTTCTGTTGAGCGTTTTGAGCATTTCGGCAAGGCCGCTTTCCTGCAAGACACGCTTTGCATTCTCCCGCAGGGCCAGACGGCCGGCCTCATCCACTTCATTGCTCAGGATGCTTTCTAATTGTTTTTCTTCCTGGCTCGTAGTCTTCACCACTTTCTAAAGAATGCTTTAGTACAGAGGAAACGTCACCCGCTCACTATAGGCCAGCGAATGCATGTTCACATTACCTACGATATCACGATGTCCAGTGAAACTGCAACGTTTGCAATTTCCATACCCTGCCGTTGGGCTTTTGTCGATGCAGACATGCAGTATTATGCACCAGGGAGTACAACTCTCACCCAGTCCTTCTATTCGTGTCAAGACTGCGCCGTACTTCCAGGTAGCGCATGATTGCATCCCGGCTTAACACCCCGACCAGGCGACCATCTTGCACAACGGGCAACTGATTCACGTCACGCCCGGCCATCAGCGGTAACACATCATTCAAGTTTTGCTGTGGAGAAACGACGTGCAACTTGTTCACGGGAATCATGACATGACCAACAGGAACCTGGCTCCACTGTTCACGTGGGACAGAGCGGATATCACCAAGCGTAATCAAGCCAACTAGCTGGTCGTTTTGCATGACCATGGCCGACCGCAGCCCACGCGGCAAAAAGTAGTCATCTACCAGTTTTTGGAGCGAAATGTTGGCAGGAACCGTCAGCGGTGAAGGATTCATGACCTCGCCTACCGTCACGCCTTTAAGCATCGATTGTAACATCGATTGAGCATTAGCAGACTGTGCTGCGCTGAGCAGGAACCAGCCAATAAAACCAAGCCAGATGCCATCCAACAGGTTCCCACCGAAGAAGAGCCATATTCCCAGGAGAATGAACAGGTAAGCAATCACCTCACCTACAAGCGTGGTGACGCGGGTTGCTGTACGTAAACTGCCGCTTAGCTTCCAGACAATCGAACGTAAAACACGACCTCCATCAAGTGGGAAGCCAGGGATGAGATTGAAGATGCCCAACAGGATATTCGTAACTGCCAGGTACTTCAGTATCGCTGCCAGTGGGGAGGTATTATTTCCAAGAGCTAACAGGAGGAGGTAAGCAACGCCGCCTATCACGAGACTGGTGAGCGGGCCGACAAATGCCATTTGGAACTCTACGCCTGGAGTCTGCGGCTCCTGCTCGATGTTCGAGACGCCGCCGAAGATGAACAGTGTGATGTTTTTCACTTGCAGACCCCGTGCACGGGCCACCAGGGAGTGTGCCAGTTCGTGCACGAGCACCGCGACGAAGAGGAGAAGAGCCGCGATCAAACTGACGACCCAATAGGTGATGGTTGACCAGCCCGGGTATAGTACAGGGAACCAGCCAGTGGCAAGGGACCATGTGAGAAGTACAATGATGATGAGCCAGCTTACATGGATAAAGATGTCGATACCAGCAATCTTGCCGATGCGAAACGAGCCAGGCATATCCGGCCTCCTTGGGTAGGTTTCAGCTTAGAAGTATAAGAGTTGCGGTTCACAGGATCATTCCAGTTCAACAGAGTAAGCCTACAGATAAATCACGAAAAGGCACTCTTAAAGGTTACTGTGTATAGGGAAGGAGAAGAAGTATGAGATATGTATTTTGAGCTTGCTGCAAAAGAGCAAGGTATTCAAAGAAGAGCAGCACTCTCAGCGTACTTTTTGCTCAAATTCTTCGAGGATATTCTCCTCGGTGATAGATAAAAGATGGTGACGATTATAGATATGACCATTAGCGGCCCGGGCAAGCGTAGGAGGCAAGGTAGACGACGATGCATAGCGGGTCTCGTGACCTGCTATTTCCCGGCGAGATGGCAAATGGTATACATTATCGATAGATTGTTTGGCATAGCATTTTGCTTCAGCCGCTAAATAACTCACTTCTTCTATGCTATGAGGCTGCCACATCTGATTATTAATTACTCCGATTGATAGGGAGACCAGGGAGAACAGATATGATCGTCCCTTACGATCCACACCACTAATCGTGCCACGCCTGAGATCTTCGGGACGGTAAAAGATGGTGCTCTCTTCTTTAAACTGGGCGCTAATGTACTCGCACAGTATAGGAGCACATTCAGGCGTTGTAACCACCACAAAGTCATCCCCGCCAATATGACCTACAAAGTCATCTGGGTTGCCATACTGGCGCACCACGCGTTGGCAGATCTGTCCGACCAGGCGAATCATATCATTGCCCCTGAGGAATCCATAGACATCGTTAAAAGCCTTAAAGTTGTCAAGGTCGAGGTAGAGCATGCTCCATGGCTCTACGCTATTCAGCTTATACTTGATGGCTAACTCGACCTGAAAGCCACCTGGCAGGCCGATAAGCGGGGATAGAAAGTTCTGTTGCACGCGGCGAAGCTGTGTACGAATACGGGCAAGCAATTCATCGGTATGAAAAGGCTTGGTGATATAGTCATCCACACCTACCTCAAAAGCATGCACCTTATCCTTTGGTTCACCCAGGGAACTGAGAACAATGATGGGGACATGCATGCTCTTGGGATGAGAGCGCAATCGTTGAACCACCTCATAGCCATCAATGCCGGGTAGCATAAGATCTAAGATAATCAGGTGTGGTATTTCCCGTAGCGCAAACTGGACAGCATCTTCGCCGTTAAGGACAGTCACAGCCTGGTAACCCTCGACCAGCAATGTTTCCTTTAGCAATCTGGCAATTAATTGTTCGTCCTCGACGACTAGAATGTTGGCCATAAATACTCCTGCCCCAGTAGATTTGCGACTACCGAACTATCACTTTACAACCACCATCGCTTAAATGACAAGTTTATCTAGAGATGATGTTCCACCAGGATTGCATGACACATTTTTGCCATAGCAAAAATGGCTATCCGGTACACTTGGTGGGATGTAAGAGCGTTCCTTACTTATGCTCAACCGCAAACGCTGATCGAGCAGAAAAGGCCGACTTCCACATACCATCAAGCATTACTAGCTTGTGGAATCTTCTGCTACCTGTATGGTACGTCAATAACAAGCTCAGCGAGTATCCTTCCCCCACACGGATACTGCATAAGCCGAAGTTACCAGGAGAGGGATTAAAAAATAGAGAAATCAATCAGTCCAAGGTCAATTCCTACATCGAGCGTAGGGTGAATCTCATGGGTACTTGATCTCCTTCGATGACCTCTCGAAGTAACCAGAAAAACTAAGATAAACCGGCAAAAGATAGAAATACATTCCCTAACCGAGATACACTATGTGAATCAAACGTAGGCAAAACACGTATGTCAAACATAATTTACTATTCAGTATAACATTCTTAAACGCATATGCAAAGGGTATGTATAGTTTCGTTGAAACATTTTACAAATTTCATGAGCTTCCATAAACTATAACGGATTGCACATGAACCAATAACTATGTTGGCATATCAAAATTTTGAGCGTAATGCTTGCCTTCTTAAGGACTCTTCGATAGTCGCTTTGATGAATAGCCCTGTTACCCTCTTATTAGCCAGTTGACGCAATGCCTTGGCTGCGATAAGATGAAATGCGCATCCTATAAACTAGGCGAATAGCAGGAAAGGGAGGAAATGAACTCAACAGCATCCGATGAGCGACCAATTACTTTTCCTAGTCGGGGGCAACCCGGATTTCTTTTGGAGGGAATGCTACATATTCCTACAGAAGTCAAGTCTGCTCCCGTAATCGTTTTGTGTCATCCCCAACCGGCCATCAGCGACATGAATGATACGTTGACAGTTGCACTGGCCCGGCAGTTGACCGATGCAGGGATGATAGCATTGCGATTTAACTTCCGAGGAGTAGACAAAAGTCAAGGTCGGCAAACGGATGGGCGCCTGGAACCGCTTGATCTCGCGGGAGCTATTGATTGCGTACTAGCGCAACCAAAGGGGAATCCGGTTAAGGTCTGTGTGATTGGTCACGGTTTCGGTGCATATATTGCTCTCCTGTATGCTCCATTTGATGCACGTATACGCACCATCGTTGCCATAAGTCTACCACTTTTTCGTGCAGCGGGCGGATTTCCTAAACCCTTTGAACGCCCCAAATTATTTGTGACCGGTGAATTTGATGAAATTTGCCCACTTTATAAGCTGGAGCCGTTTGTCGAGCAGTTGAAAGGCCCTAAGGGCATCAAGGTGATTACCGGCGCTCGTCACCTCATGCGTGGACATGAAGAGGCAACTGTCACTACCATCGTGAAATATGTGAAGAATTGGGCGGAGATGCCAGGAGTGTAACAGGAAAGCATGAATCCAAGTAACCCATTGATTGTTCAGAGTGATCGCACCATCTTGCTAGAAGTCGATCACCCACAACATGCAGAGGCGAGAGATGCCATCGCCCAGTTTGCTGAGTTGGAGAAATCACCAGAACATATTCACACTTATCGTCTATCGCCGCTCTCACTCTGGAATGCTGCTGCTGGTGGCATGAACGCACAAACGATTCTCGACTTACTGGCACGCTATAGCAAATATGATATCCCATCAAATATCACCGTTGATATTCGCGACTATATCAGCCGCTATGGGCGCATCAAACTGATACGTGAAGGGGACGCGCTACTCCTTACTTCTAGCGATGCAGCACTTATTGCTGAGATTATGCACCACAGGCGCACTCAGCCTTTCCTGCTGCGTCAATTGAACAGCCATACGATCCAGGTAAACGCCTCACGCCGGGGGCATATTAAGCAAGCGTTGATCCATATCGGCTTCCCTGCCGAAGACTTAGCTGGCTATACCGAGGGTTCCCCGCTACCCATGCATCTGCGGACGATTGCAACAGCAGGGAAAGAGTTTCAGCCACGCGCATACCAGTATGGAGCCTCGGCTGCATTCTATGCAGGAGGTGCACCCAGTGGAGGCAGCGGTGTGGTCGTGCTACCATGCGGTGCAGGCAAAACAATTGTCGGGTTAGTCACCATGGCCGATATTCAACGCGCCACGTTGATCCTTTCTCCCAATACCATAGCGGTAAGGCAGTGGATACAAGAAATTCTCGACAAGACGGATATCCCACCGGAGATGATAGGTGAGTACACGGGAGATCGCAAAGAAATCCGTCCCATTACGGTCAGCACCTACCAGATTCTCACGTATCGTCGTCCTACTCGCAAAGAGCAAGCAGATGGAGATGGTCGAGAGGAGGCAGCAGAAGAGGATTTCCCGCATTTCTCGCTCTTCACCAGCTATGATTGGGGGTTGATTATCTATGACGAAGTGCATTTATTGCCCGCGCCCGTTTTCCGCATTACTGCGGAGATTCAAGCACGCCGCCGCCTGGGCCTGACTGCAACATTAGTGCGAGAAGATGGACGGGAAGCCGATGTATTCAGTTTGATCGGTCCCAAAAAATATGATGTGCCATGGCGCGAGTTAGAGCGGCAAGGATGGATTGCAACCGCTGAATGTCACGAGATTCGCGTGGGGATGACCGAGGATGAACAATTGAATTATGCCGTTGCCGATGAGCGAGAGAAATATAGGATTGCAGCGGAGACACCTGAAAAGTTGAACATAGCACGCTTTCTCGCAGAGCGCCACCGAGATGACCAGGTGTTAATTATTGGCCAGTACATCGACCAGCTCAAACTGCTTGCCGAAGAACTAGAGGCTCCCTTGTTGACGGGCCGAACAACAAATAAACAGCGGGAAAAGCTGTACGAGCAGTTCCGGCGCGGTGAAATCAAACATATGGTCGTGAGCAAGGTGGCGAATTTCGCGATTGACCTGCCGGATGCAAATGTTGCCATCCAGGTATCTGGTACGTTCGGTTCGCGCCAGGAGGAAGCGCAACGCCTAGGGCGTATCCTGCGCCCCAAGCAAGATGGCGGACTCGCGTATTTCTACTCTATCGTTACTCGCGATACGCGCGACCAGGAGTTCTCAGCCAATCGCCAGTTGTTTCTTACAGAGCAAGGGTATCGATACGTGATCGAGGATGCTGAGGAGATGCTGACATCGCCTGCGACCAATGTCGGGTGAGTATCACGAACTTGCTATCATTGATTTCCTTGACATCCTAACTCTTCGATGATACGCTTTTAAGACGATAGCATGGGCAACATGAAATTGCTGTAAAGAGGATAGCATGGCAGACCACATACATAGCTACATTGAAGTAACGAGCCAGGATTTCGCTGAACAGGTGCTAAATGCACCACAAATGGTGGTCGTTGACTTCTCATCAGAGCGCAGCAGCTCCTGCCAGATATTTGATCCAGAGTTTGAGGCGATCAGCAAGGAATACCTGGGGCGTGTAACATTTGCCAAAGTGGATGTAGATGCGAATGAAGTGCTGATCAGCCAGTGGAAAGTTGATGGCATCCCTACCTTGATTTTCTTCAAGAATGGTCAGGAAATTAATCGCATTAAGGGCATCGTGATGCGCGACAAACTGCGTCGCCAGGTCGAAGGTGCATTGCTCGCGACCTGATCGATCATTAATTTGTTGGACGATTTGGCTTAAGAGGCCCGATGTATCGCGCAGTTAGTAGTGAGAAGAGCAGCATGCGAGTCGGATACACCGGGCTTCTACATCATCAATGCTATAGATACTTATTTTAGGAGGGGTTTGTGGGGACTCTACACCCTATTGTACTAGAAGCGTCATTACATGAGACGCTTTGGGGGGGACGACGACTAGAGCGTGAAGGCTGGAAAAAGCTTCCGCCTGGTGACGTCGTCATCGGTGAATCCTGGGAAACCGAGATAAGCACTGTTGCTCTGAACGAGCCATATGCGGGTAGGACACTTGGATCCCTTGTCGAAGAACTTGGACCGGAGCTGCTTGGACAGCAGGCAATGGCTATTGCGGGTCAACGCTTTCCTTTGCTTGCAAAGTTTATAGATGCGAACGATAAGTTATCGGTGCAGGTACATCCCGATGACATCTATGCAAATCAGCATGAGCACGGTAAACTCGGCAAAACGGAATTCTGGTATATCCTGGACGCTGTCCCCGGCGCTTCTATCATTCATGGTTTTAAGGCCCCCGCCTCGCGCAGAGAGGTCCAGAAAGCTATCGAAGATATCACGTTAGAGAAACTACTTCAGGATGTAAGTGTTTCTGCTGGCGATGTCATCTTTGTGCCAGCCGGTACCGTCCACGCGATTGGTAACGGCATAATGCTCTACGAACTACAGGAATACTCGGATATTACCTACCGCATGTACGACTATGGTCGCCTGACTGCCACAGGGACCCCCCGCGAGTTACACGTTGAACGAGCACTGGAGGTCTCAGTCTACGACCGCTCCCCTCACATCAAAATGCAGCCACTACCTCTTCCCAGTGGAGAAGGTTACCGAGATCGCTGCCTGGTAGCCTGCCAGTATTTCGTGACACGCGAACTGATCTTTGAGCAGGATGGAGTACCTCATGGCTACATGAAAAGCAAGACCGGGGGAAGCTGCATCATCCTGTCCTCTCTAGGGGCCGAGGTAATGGTGAGGTATGGCGATGCTTTTGAATATGGAGAGAAGCTTACCCGTGGCCGGACGATGGTACTACCTGCGGCGCTAGGTGACTATTACATCCAGGGCAGCGGTAACTTGCTGCTCTCTTATGTGCCTGCTCCCAACGATGAGGTACGACGATTATGGGAAGAGAAGAACGGGGGGATATAAGTGAAGCCGGACGACCGAGAGTCACTTATATCCCCCCGTTCTTCTCACTCTTGCCTGCGTTTCTTGCGTTCTTCTTCCAGGTCAGTTACAGTACCTTCAACAACTCGATCGTCTTTATCTGGCCTGGTGAAATTGCTGAACGGCGCACGTGGAGGAAAGCCTTGTTGCATGCGGTTCATTTCTGATAAAACCGTGGAGACACCGGTGCTGAAATTAAATACGAGTAAGACCAGGGCCAGTAAACCCCACACTCCCAGGCCAACCAGCAAGGTTCCGATAAAACCAACAATACCATTTATAATACTCTCGTAGATGACTGCTCCGAGTATGAGTATATAAAAGAAACGCACAAGTACTCTTAAGAGCCAGTGCATAAACCAAAACACGGCTTTGACTGGATCAGAAGGCATCTCCCAACGCGGAATCAGCTCGCGTTTTCGTCTCAGGTTTTTCAAAGAAGCCCCCTTCGAGTACCCTTTAAGTGACAGGCTTCTATGCCCTGCGGTGGGTACACTCTATACGGCTCATGAGACCGCCTACCCTAAAGCATATTGTAGCAGTCCTATATTGCATACGCTAGTGACCTGCATAAGCATTATTGCACGCCAGTCTTGCACCCGCAAGAGATATTTGGCCTACACCAAAACGTAAGGGTTATCGATTCAACCTGAAAGTGTAAAGAGTACAGCAAATGGCGCAATGAGGTTTTGTTGCCAGAGGCAGTCTCTTTCTAGACATCATTACCAGTGGCAAGATTACCCAGTGTTTTTCTTACCGACTCGATATTTGCTTCTATTGCATCACCTTGTTCTGGTTGAGGGATACCAGTGTGACTATCCTTGAGCAAATTGCCGGTTAGAATACCGACAACGCGCTCTCCTCGCTTGATAATGCCACGTTCCACGAGTTTGCGAGCGCCTGCCAGGGTTGCCGCAGAAGCTGGTTCGCAGCCGATACCAGCACGATCTATTATCCTTTTCGCAGCCAGGATTTCATCATCAGTGACTTCTTCAACTACACCATTGCTTTCTTCGATGACGCGGCGGGCGCGCGTATAACTGACCGGGTCACCAATTTTGATAGCGCTGGCAATAGTTTGTGCCTGAACGCGCTCCCTCTGAGCAAATCCGCTTACGAAACTACGATAAAAAGGATTTGCTCCTGCGGCCTGAATGGAGGCAATACGGGGCAAATGACTGATCAAACCCAACTGGTGAGCCTGGCGAAAAGCTTTACCAATGGCAGAGGTATTGCCCAGGTTACCAGCGGGCAGGATAAGCCAGTCGGGAGCCTGCCAATCAAGCTGCTGCAATAACTCGAAACCGATTGCCTTCTGACCTTCGATGCGATAAGGATTGAGCGAATTGAGCAGGTAAATACCAAGTTCGTTGCAAACCTGCTCGACTAAATGCATGGCATCATCGAAATCGCCTTCAATCCGTATGGTTGTAGCACCATACGCCAGCGACTGTGCTAACTTGCCACCTGCGACATTAGCTGAAGGCAAGAAGACGATACACGGCAATCCAACCTGGGCAGCATACGATGCAAGGGATGCAGAAGTGTTGCCAGTCGAAGCGCAGGCCACGGCACGCGCGCCAAGTAGATGAGCCATGGACACCCCAACCGTCATACCACGATCCTTAAAACTTCCCGTTGGATTTTCGCCCTCATGCTTCAGGAAGAGTTGTCCCAGGCCAGCATAGTATCCAATTTGCCGGTGACCGGCGCGGTCAACTCCGCAATTTTCTATGCCAACAGGATACAACCCTGTGTTGCCTTCAGGACGACTGACGATGTATGCTTCGGGAACCGGTAGGATGAGTTGGCGATAACGCCAAACGCCACTGGCATCGAGTGCCCGTGTGCCGGTACCTGCAGGCCAGGTCTGAGGAAGCGAGGCACGTTCGTCAAAAAGCTGCCTCCAATGTGCGCCTGTCAGAGGTGCAAATTCACTCTCAGTAGCAGTGAGCGCCTCGTAAGCGTCTTGTAGAGCAGTTTCCGGTGGCTGCCCAGGATGTCGAAGTGCCATTTCGACATCCAGAACGCCCCCACAATCGCAGCGATAGCGCGGCTGATGCTCTACTCCCGGGTAGAGAGCAGCGCATTCCACGCAGCGCAAAGAAACAGTCGCAGCCAGCTCGTGGCTCGGCACAAGACTATGCGATTGATCAGGCTGTAGAGCCGCAGGGTCCATTCCCATATGGGTAGTGATATCCTTTCAACTACGCGAAGTATCCTGTATTCTTAATGAAGAGCAATGGAGGAAGAGCGATAATTATTATCCTTGCGCTTCCGGTCCTGCGCGGTACTCAGTACTCTTGCGCCAACCTGGTCTGCACGTAAAATCATACCAGTTCCATCTACACCTAATGAACGGGCAGTTTCCTGCATTGCTCGCAATATAGTATGAAAATTGGAGCCGGCAAGGGCAATTAATGATGAACCACCGCCGGAAAGACTGGCTCCATACGCTCCAGCGGCTATAGCAGCATTGATAATATCAGGCATAGCCGGGAACAGCACCTGGCGGTAAGGTTGATGCAGGCGATCCTGCATCGCCTCGCCGATAAGATCATAGCGCCCCGTGTGTAATGCTGTCAGCAGGAGAGCTACTCGTCCTGTATTAAAGGTGACATCTTCTCTGGAATACGTGGCTGGGAGTAATTTCCTTCCGGCCACAGTATCCATAGGAAATGAAGGAGTGAAAATGATCGCTCTCAATACATCAGGGAAGCGCGTTTTCACGGCACGGATCTTCCCATTCATCGTTGTAGTGGCGACCAGGCCACCCAGTAATGCCGGGGCAACATTATCGGGATGATTGCCCGCTTCAACCTCAACTGCTGGCGCTAAAAGTTCCTCTTTCTGCACTGCCAGGCCCTGGACACGTAAGAGTTCATTTGCTGCTACCAGGCCTCCCACGACAGCGGTGGCGCTGCTGCCCAGACCACAGCCTGGTGGGACATTGATAGACATGCGTATCTTCACCGCGGGTAAATCAACCTGCTCGCGCTGGAAAAGCAGAGCAAAGGCGCGGAAAAACAAGTTATCCGGCCCGCTGGAAAGCCCGCCTCCTAATACTCCTTGCACAAGGATCTGCGGACATTGAGGATCGCCATCCACTACTTCTACATCAAAACGGTTGTAAAGTTGTAGCGCAAGGCCAAGGGTATCAAACCCTGGGCCGAGATTAGCCGAGGTAGCAGGCGTAAAGACAGCAACAGTAGTGGGTAGTGGTACGAGTATCAATGCTGGAATCCTTTTCTATAGATGAAACTCGAAATAAGACCGCTCGCAACCCAGCCATTGTAGCGGGAACTGAGCATTACTATTTTACCAGGTTTGTCCACAAATATTATCGCATAAGTACGAAAAGCTCTTCATTGAGCCGGCAAGTCAAGCTTTCTCAACCATGACAGTGCGATTTTGCTATGGAGGTGTTAGCGACTGCCGCCTATCACTACTATTGCAAGTTGGAATTGACGAGGCCAAACTCTCGTAAACAGGTATACTTTGCGCCCGCTCTTGAAAGCTCACTTTTCATAACGTTCACATGATTGACACGATACAGGGGCGAAGATGCGCCAGCTTGCTTACTGTGGAGCAGGCGCTGCAAGGATTGTTGTTCATAGGGAGAGAGAGGCTGCTTGATACGGGCAAGCGTGAGATGTGGTGAGAAAGGCCGCTTTTCAACCTCGAAGCCTTGCTGCTCAAGCCCTTTAGTAAGTACACGGTGTAGTCGCTGCAAGGGTGATCCCTGCACTTGCCCTGATGGCTGATCTTCAACGCCCATCCAGATCACGCGAGGTTGGAGAGATGAGCCAAACACTCCTAATCCTTTGAGCCGATACTCAAAGGGCACAGCTTGTTGTGCAGCTGCTTGGGTAGCATCGATGGCTGCCGCCAGTCGCTCATCGGTCAATTCGCCAAGAAAAGCCAATGTCAGATGAATCCCTGCCGGGTCGACCCAGCGCAAATCAGGTAATTCCTGGGCCGCCCGGCGTATAATATCGCTAAGAAAGCGTTGGAGGGATTCATCTAATTCGAGAGCAATAAATGTTCGTGTCATGTCGAAAATAACATCGCGTCGAGCTCCGAGCCATCGATTGTTTCGACCTCGACCAGATGCTCTGCAATGGCGATAAGTTTATCTTTCTTCTCACGCAAAATGTTAAGCGCAGTATTGTAGGCTTGATCGACCAGCAGTGCCACTTCCTTATCAATCCTGGCCGCAGTCTCGGCGCTGATAGTAGAAGTGCCATCGGGTTCCGCCTTGAACGCAATCAAACCCACTGGACTCATGCCAAATTCACATACCATGCGCCGCGCGATATTCGTGATATACTCGATATCCTGGCTGGCGCCTGTCGTGATATCACCGAAGATGATCTCCTCGGCGGCGCGGCCGCCCATTGCTCCAGCCATTTTCGCCAGCAACTCTGACTTACGCATGAGGTAGCGATCTTCAGCCGGTGCCTGTACCGTAATGCCAAGGGCCATACCTCGCGCAATGGCCGTCACCTTTTGTACGGGATCGGCTCCCGGCATGGAACGCATGACAATAGCATGCCCGACTTCGTGGTAGGCAATAATCGCTTTCTCAGCCTCAGTGATCAAACGACTCTTGCGTTCGGGTCCCGCCATGACGCGCAGGATGGACTCGTCAAGTTCAGGTTTGCAAATGACATCCTGGTGGCGACGCGCTGCCAGTAAAGCGGCCTCGTTCAATAGATTGGCGAGATCAGCGCCAGAGAAACCTACGGTCTGGCGTGCCAGGTCCATCAAGGAGACATCGTTTGCAAGCGGCTTGCCCTGCGCATGAACCTCGAGGATGGCAACGCGACCGCGAATATCGGGTTTATCGAGCATCACCTGGCGATCAAAGCGCCCTGGGCGCAGCAGCGCAGGATCAAGCACATCAGGACGGTTGGTAGCTGCAATGACAACAATATTCGTATGTTTATCAAAGCCATCCAATTCAACAAGCAACTGGTTGAGCGTCTGCTCACGTTCATCATTACCACCCACACCAGAGTTGTTTCGCTGGCGGCCTACAGCGTCAATCTCATCGATGAAGACGATGCATGGCGCATGTTCTTTAGCCTCTTTAAAAAGATCGCGCACTCGCGCAGCTCCAACACCTACGAACATCTCTACAAATTCAGAGCCGCTAATGCTGTAGAAAGCCACATTAGCCTCGCCCGCCACTGCACGTGAGATCAACGTCTTTCCTGTTCCAGGAGCACCCACTAGAAGCACTCCCTTAGGAATCCGCGCTCCCATGGAGATAAAGCGCGCCGGGAACTTGAGAAACTCAACGATTTCTTGAAGTTCCACCTTGGCCTCTTCGACGCCTGCGACATCTTTAAAGAGCACCGAGGGACGAGACTCATTAAAGCGTTTCGCTTTTGAGCGGGCAAATACATTCGCCTGGCCACCTATGCCGCCACGTCTAAAGAAGAGATAGAGAACGCCTACGATGACACCTATAAATAAAATGTCTACCACCACCTGTGTCCACTGAGCCTGTTGCCCATTATCGATATTGACGGTCACACCATCGTGCCGGAAGATCTCAGTAATGGACTGCCCATCCTCTTTGACGGCATGATAATGTTGACCATTTCTATTTATAGCGTAAATATCGTCGCCATTAATTGTCACCGATTGCAAAACATGCTGGTCTGCAAGATTCAGCACATCGCTAATTGGCTTCTCCAGGGTGTTATAGTGGCTCATGTTGCTACTCACCAAACGAGCTACTACAAATCCCAGGAACACAGCCCCCAGGAGCACAACAAGCGCAGGGACACCAAAACGAACCAACATGTTCCGTTTCTTCGTTATTTTATGTGGGGAACGTGGCGAATTGGGATCTCCCGGTTCCTGGTTATCTGGTTGAGGTGCTTGCATGAAATAACGCCAGACCCTTCTATATTCTGTGGATAAGCGGGCGACCATAAGGGTAACCCTATACAACACTGACCATCTGCCCCCAGGCAAAGGTCTTCTCAAAACGTTACAGCATGTATTATTGTATGTCAGATAGGAACATGTGGGTAGTATAACCCATGTGGTACAGGTAATCAAGGTTATTGCTTAGTTGAATTCCGTGACGACTCCCACGGCTAAAGCCACAGGGTTTTACGGCGCAGTCTGATAAACCTGGTAGCACTTCGCAATGGATTTGCTGCTTATCCGACATTAGCGGGGAAAAAAGATGGTACAATAGCATTGTGAAACAGCCCGCAACTGAAGCTGGTATCTTTTACTGGAATTGAGGTTAGCGTCCTATGCAAGAACGTACACTTCTGCCTGAACCGGTACGATCAATCGTCTCACAGGTCATGCAGGTAGGCTCTCGAGTACAGCCATTCAGTTCAGAAAGTCGCGAGAAGGTCCCACGTATCCGCGATGCAAAAGTTGTGCACAGCGTCTGTCCCTACTGCGCGGTTGGTTGTGGATTGAATGTCTATGTCAAAGACGGCCAGGTCATTGATATAGAAGGCAATCCAGACAGTCCCATTAATCACGGCACACTGTGTCCCAAGGGATCGGCCACGTTCCAGTACACGGTGAACCCCAGCCGTTTGACCCAGGTGCTTTACCGTGCGCCTTATAGCGATCACTGGGAACCCAAGTCGCTCGACTGGGCCATGGGGCAGATTGCGCAGCGTATCAAACAGACGCGCGACGAGACATTCGTGGAGCGCCTGCCCGATGGGCGAGAAGTGAACCATACGCTGGGCATTGCCTCTCTTGGCGGCGCGACGCTAGACGTTGAAGAGAATTATTTAATGAAAAAGCTCTTCACTGGCGGGCTCGGAATTGTCTCGATCGAGAACCAGGCCCGTATATGACACAGTTCCACTGTACCCGGTCTGGGTACATCACTGGGACGTGGCGGAGCCACAACATTTCCACAAGACCTTGTCAATAGTGATGCTATTTTGATTATGGGCAGCAACATGGGCGAGGCTCATCCTATTGCTTTCGCCAATGTCGTCAAAGCCAGGGAGCGCGGGGCAAAGGTTATCCATGTAGACCCGCACTATTCGCGTACCTCGGCGCTGGCGAATCTATATGTCTCTACACGTGCAGGAAGCGATATCGTTTTCCTGGGCGCGATTATTCGCCATTTGCTCGAGACCAAAAGTTATTTCCACGACTATGTCGTGAATTACACGAACGCAGCAACGCTTATCCGAGAGGACTATCGCGATACTGAAGACCTCGATGGACTCTTCTCTGGCTTCGATCCTGAAACCGGGACGTACGCCGATCAAAGCAGTTGGGGCTATGAGCAGGACGCAGACGGAAGACCGCTGACCGATCCGACGTTGCAGCATCCACGCTGCGTTTTGCAGATTATGCGCCGTCACTTCGCTCGCTATACGCCTGAGATGGTTGAGAGTGTCTGTGGTGTGTCTGGCGAGCAATGGTTGCAGGTTGCACAAACGCTGATCGAGAACTCCGGACGGGAACGCACCTCCGCCATCTGTTACGCAGTTGGGTGGACACAGCAATCGAAAGGCGTGCAGATTATCCGCGCCGCGGCTATTATTCAACTACTGCTCGGCAATATTGGCCGTCCTGGCGGAGGGATTATGGCGTTGCGCGGGCATGCGTCCATTCAGGGTTCAACCGATGTGCCGACACTATATGATTTGCTGTCCGGCTACATGCCACAGCCTAGCACGATAGTACAACCCCAGCCGCGTGCGGAACAGCATCCTACCGCTACTACCTGGGGAGAAAAGAGGGACGTGCCCTCTAATGTGCTATCACAGCAGACGCTCCAGGAGTATATTGACACATCGGGACAAAAGCTCGGCTGGTGGTCAAACCTACCCGCATATATCAGGAGCCTGCTCCAGGCATGGTATGGTGACGCAGCAAACGCGGAAGACGGCAATTACTGTTATCGCTGGCTTCCCAAGGTCATTGGGGATCATTCACACCTGGCAACCAGCTACGAGATGCTGGATGGCAAGGTACATGGTTACCTGCTCCTCGGCGAGAATCCCGCGGCGGGTAGTACTAACGCGCATATGCAGCGCAAGGCATTAGAGCAGTTAGACTGGTTGGTGGTGCGCGACCTCTACGAGGTAGAATCGGCGGCATTCTGGTACAAGCAGCCAGGATTTGGACCGGATACAGAGCCAGTTGATTCGAGCAAGATCAAGACGGAGATCTTTCTTATGCCTGCTGCGGCCTCTACTGAAAAAGAGGGCAGTTTCACGAACACTCAACGTCTCATACAATGGCGAGACAAGGCGGTTGATCCATCCGGGGATGCGCGTTCAGACCTGTGGTTTGTCTACCACCTGGGCAAGCGTTTGAAAGAGCTGTATGCCAGCAGCAGCGCACCGAAAGATCAGCCGTTGCAGGCATTAACGTGGGATTATGACCGTGAAGAGCCGGAGCCGGGGTCACGCATTCCCGACGAGCCAGATGCGCTGCTGGTGTTGAAAGAGCTCAACGGGTATTATGTACGTCCTCCAGCCCAAACGGATACGGAGGCTGATACACAACGTGCCGATACTCTACGCGATGCGCAACATGTGCCGGGATTCGCAGCACTCAAGGCTGATGGGAGTACGGCCTGCGGCTCGTGGATTTACAGCGGTGTCTATCCAGAACCCGGGAACAACCGTGCAGCTTCGCGTATCCCTGACGGTTACACGTTCCTGCAATGGGGTTATTCCTGGCCCGCTAACCGGCGTATTCTCTATAATCGCGCCTCAGCAGACCCGCAGGGTCGCCCATGGTCTGAACGCAAGAAATACGTATGGTGGGATGAGCAGCAGAAAAAATGGACTGGCGTGGATGTGCCAGACTTCCCTATAAGCAGATCACCTGACTATACTCCTCCAGCAGGAGCGGTCGGTATGGATGCGCATTCCGGTAGTGATCCATTCATTATGAAGCCGGATGGGAAGGGCTGGCTCTTCGTCCCCAAGGGGTTAAAAGATGGCCCTTTGCCGACCCATTACGAACCGGCGGAGTCGCCGGTTCACAACGCGATGTATCACCAGCAAAGTAACCCGGCTGCGAAGTACTACCGGGACCGCCCCGACAACCGCCTGGCTGCGGTAGGTGATCCAAACTATCCCATTGTAATTACAACGTATCGCTTGACTGAACATCATGTAAGTGGGCCGATGACACGTTGGATGCCGTGGCTAAACGCGCTGCAACCAACGTTGTTCGCCGAGCTCAGCCCTGAACTGGCAACCGAACGCGGGATTAAGCATGGGGAGTGGCTGATCATCAGTACGCCGCGCGGCGAGATTGAAGGACGGGCACTGGTGACACGCCGCATGCGCCCGTTATATATGTCGGGGCGCGTGGTGCACCAGATTGGTCTACCTTTCCATTGGGGCTTCCAGGGAAAGAGCACCGGCAGTATTACCAATGACCTGGCGCATATGGTATTGGAACCAAACGTGAGTATTGAAGAGGCCAAGGCATTTACCTGTAATGTGCGCCCCGGACGCTTTCCTTAAATAGAGGGATGCGGCTCTTTGCGTCCCTACGTTTATCTAATAAAGGAGGATTCTATGGCCGTTGAAACTACTCTGCACGGTATTACACGGTCAGGGCAATCCCGGAGATCTCCCCTAAGAGCTATGGCATCTCTGTTTGTAGGTAGCAAAGAGTCTCCGCTACCGCCCCAGCCCGCGATGGGCTTTTTCACAGATACCAGTCTGTGTATCGGCTGCAAAGCCTGTGAAGTTGCCTGCAAGCAGTGGAATCAACTTCCGGCCAAGGATCCAGCCTGGACGGGCTCCAGCTATGATAACACGGGGCAATTGAGCGCAATCACCTGGCGACACGTGGAATTTATCGAGCGTATTGGTCGTGAAAACGGGCGCAGTGCAAACATTGATGACCAGGTAGCACAGGCGAAGCTCGATGGTATTATCCCGATGATGCCACCGGGGACGGCATTGCCTTTTTTCAACACTGATCGCTGGTTGATGCAGAGCGACGTGTGCAAACACTGCGCCAACGCGCCCTGCCAGGAGGCATGTCCCACGGGTGCGATTATTCGCACCGAGTTTGACACGGTCTACGTGCAGCAGGATATTTGTAATGGATGTGGGTATTGTGTCGTCGCCTGCCCATTTGGGGTGATTGCGCGTGATGAGCACGGCGATCACATGGCTCACAAGTGCACGCTGTGTTACGACCGCCTGAAAGATGGTTTAGAACCGGCCTGTGCCAAGGCATGCCCCACCGATTCTATACAATTCGGCGAAGTGGAGCAACTCAAAGCGCACGCTCGCGAGCGCCTTGGCATCTTACACGAGCGAGGTGTCGAAGAGGCACGACTCTATGGCGCGGATGACAACATCCTCGAGGGGGGCCTGAATTCGTTCTTTCTCTTACTTGATGAGCCCGAGGTATATAACTTGCCGCAGAATCCACCACGGCCCTCGAATAATGTCGTCCCAGCCTCTCTGTGGACGATAGTGGCGGCGACAGTGCTGGGTTTGTGCGGGATTCTTTTTTTCAGGAAATAGACTTGCGCCGGGCATCTATAAGAGTGCCTTGTTGCGCGTGCATATTGTATCTTTGTAAAGCGGGAGGGTTCCAATGGAGGGTAAGCGTCTTCCAACCACAACGACACCTTTTACAGGTATCCAGGAACGTTTTTCACTGTCTAACCTGGTCGAGCGATTGGCAAGGCTCACTACGGGCTACACACCAGACCTGGATCACGAACTACAAGAACCATCCTATTACGACTATCCTGTGCTGAAAGCTACCACCTGGCACTGGGAGATTATCTGGTATTTCTTTTTCGGTGGATTGGCGGCCGGTTGCTATGTGATTGCCAGCATCGCCGCGCTTTTTGGTTCGCGTGAAGATCGTGCCGTGGCCCGCACGGGCTACTATCTTTCACTCTTAGCAATTTTGCCCTGCCCACTGCTACTCACCAAAGACCTGGGCAGGCCTGAACGCTTCCTGCACATGCTGCGTATATTCAAGGTCAAATCACCCATGTCAATGGGAACGTGGGGACTGGTCAGCTTTTCTCTATTCAGCGGGGTTACGGCGGTTATCCAGGCCGCTAGAGATGGTATCCTGGGACGCTGGTGGGGCGCGAGATTGCTGGCTGCGCTGCCCCAGCGATTGATCGCGCTGCCTGGAACTGTGCTGGGGGTTTTCCTGGGAGGCTATACTGGCGTGCTGTTAACGGCGACGAGCGTTCCGCTCTGGTCACGCAGCAAGGTATTAGGGGCAGTCTTTATCTCATCCGCTTTCTCAACCAGTTCGGCGTTGATTTCACTGGTGTTACGTTTCACCCGCACCCCTGCCCATACCTTACACAAACTGGAACGCCTGGAATGGGTTGCATTGCTGGTTGAGATGATGGATTTAGTGACATTCCTGCGTGGCTCTGGTCGCGCGGCTCGTCCACTGGTAGGAACTGCACCGACGGAGCACGGCCGCACGTTCTGGCGCTTTGTTTTCGGCGGTGGATTGGCGCTACCCTGGCTGCTCCAGACGCTCTCGCTGTTTGGTGGACGTTCTGGTAAGCGTCGTACTAATAGTAGGGGAATCGTCATTTCGCTGCTGGTGTTGATGGGGGGCTACTTTTTGCGCCGTACAATGATCGAAGCCGGGCGCTCATCGAGTACAGATGCACGCACTACATTATGGAACGCGAAGCGATAGGACGAGCGAGGAGCTGAGTCGTGCTTTCTCGATGGCACTTTTGACGCGAGGATCAGAAATGTCTGCATCTACTCCCCACTGCCCCAAGCGCGTCCTTTGTCGCACTTGTCGCACTTGTATCATTTGTATCATTTGTATCATTTGTATCATTTGTATCACTTGTATCGCTTGTATCAGATGAGGAACTTTATGGCTTATCTAAAAGAATATCCAACACTTGGAGACCTGCAAAACTATATAGACGAGGTTTGCAAAGAAAGAGGGTGGACGAAGGATAACTACGCGGAGAAGTTCTTACTATTGACCGAAGAAGTTGGAGAACTGGCCAAGGCCATACGTAAAACAGCCGGTCTCTATACTGAGAAAGCCAGGCCGAAAAATATAGAGCTTGAAGAAGAATTCGCCGATGTACTCAGCTATCTGCTGGACTTAGCCAACTATTTTCAGATTGACCTTGAGAAAGCTTTCCGTGAGAAAGAGCGGGTCAATCAGACCAGAATGTGGGAATAGTCAGGCTTTGCTAGCTGCTGATGGATATTGCGCCAGTTGCCTTATCAATATGAATGGGCACCGCTGTCAGCGGGGTACTTGCAGGTCCCTGGACGACAGCGGCATTATGTGCGGGGTCAAACTCGGCTCCGTGACATGGGCAAACTAAATACTTGCTACCGGGATCGTATTGAACAGGACATCCTGCATGGGTACATGTCGCATCGTATGCGACAAATGAACCATTGCTGAGATGAACCAGCACTCCTGGATCTCCATTGGACGGGATAGTGAAGCTCACCGAGCTATTGGCTGACACCGCATTCTCATGCGCGATGGTCGACGAAGCTCCCGCGGTACCGCTGGCAGTTGCCGTCCCCGAGGTGCTTCCTGACCCGGATGGACTTCCCGCTGATGATGCCGTTCCTGCATCATCGGCGGTGCGCTGGAAGACATGGCTCCCCAGCCATACGATGGCTAGCATACCGGCGCCTCCTGTGACAAGGCCCCAGAGGAAGTTACGCCGGGATTGCGATTGTCTTAAAGCAGTTTGTTTGCCTTTATAGATATCAGCTCTATTGACACGAGTTGGCCTGCCCTGGATCTGACCTACTGTTGTAGCAGGTGTAGGACTAGAGGTTTCTCTTACTCCCAGGAGGATATAGAGCAGACGTGCAAGTCCGGGACGCCACGAGGAAGATGCGCTCAGAAGCAGGCGAGGGACAAGCAGTGAATCCAGTGCAGGCATTAAGCTGCCCTCTGGTCCAGCGAGGAGCATGGTGATCCAGCAGAAGACAAAAACGATATCGGCGCCATAAAAGTATGGATAGACGCGCCAACTAGCCGAGAGAAAAAACACAAAACTTAGCAGCATGCCAAAGAATGCGGCAGGACGTAAGAGCAGGCCAAGGAGTGTGCCTATGCCAATAGCCAACTCACCATAGGCGACCAGTGCGCCAAAGAAGTGGGCATGGGGCACAACAAGGTGAACGAGAATATCATGTATCGGTGAACCAACGGCAAATCCCAGTATCTGTTTGCCGATATATCCTGGAGCAGACGGGTTAAAGTATTGTGGATCCGTCAATTTCTGAATGCCAGCATAGACAAAGGTGATACCAAGAAAAAGCCGCAGGGGTAGGAGGACCCATCCAGGTAGGCGCCTGGCCGTCCAACGAGAGCCGGGTCTTCCAGTCGTGTTCACATCACTTTTAATGGTATTGGTTGACTGTGGGATAGAAGGGTTCGTTTTGTGTACTTGCTTCATTCGCTGTGTTTACCTCAGTTTTATACGCAATCAAATAAACTATGACAGGGGTTTCAATACTGCTTCGATCACCCTGCCGCATGCATACATCCCGAGTATACAGGAGAATTATGAGAAGACGATGAAATTTGCTATGAACGTGTGGCTATGAATAGTCCTGTATTACCTCCTCTGTGGGCTTGATCAGCAAGAGGGAGAGCTACGATAAAGGCCGTTCCTTGCCCAACCTGGCTTTCGACCGAGATTGCGCCTCCATGCGCATGCACAACCCAATCAACGATTGCCAGCCCCAACCCGCTGCGGCCAGTTGAACGCGCCGGGTCGGCTCGATAGAACCGCTCGAAGATGTGTGGAAGATGCTCTGGCGCTATGCCAATGCCTGTATCGCGCATGGTGAGGCACGCGCCATTGTGCTTAACCTGGACGCTCAGTTTCACCTTTCCGCCAGCATTTGTATAGGTAATGGCATTAGCGAGTAGATTCATGATGACCTGGATGAGCCGGGCTTCATCCCCCATAACAATAGCAGGCTCATGATTGTCAACTTCCAAAGTAATACCTCGCTCGGCAGCCAGTGGTTCGGTTGTCGCAGCGACATCGGCAGCCAGGAGGTCCAGCCGGACCGGTTCGCGTTCAAACAACTTCAGCCCTTCGTCGGCGTGTGCCAGAGCCATTAGATCGGTAATGAGGTGTCCCAGACGCTCAGCCTCGTTGTTCACTTCACGCAGCACAGTGACATATTCCTCCGGTGCAGCATCCTGGGCCAGCACGACATCGGTCATGCTGCGAATGGCAGCAACCGGTGTACGCAGTTCATGTGAGGCGTCAGCGGCGAAGCGACGTTGCTGCATAAACGCCTTATTCAGGCGCTCGATCATTTCGTTGAAGGTCAAGGCGAGAGATTGCACCTCATCTTTAGCAAGAGGCACAGGAACACGCTGCTGGAGGTCTCCGTCTTTGATACGTCGAGCGGCTCGCGTCAAGCGCTTGATCGGGGCAAAGGCGTTAGTCGCAAGCCAGTAGCTGCCAAAAGCACTGAGAAGCAGAACGAAAGGCACAATCAAGAGGAATTCGACCAAAACACTATGCAGGGTGGTATCCAAGGAAGCCAGCGATTCTCCAACCTGCGCGACACCGAAGACTTTACCATTATCAATGAGTGCCGCACTATAGAGGCGAACTGACTGCCCATTACGTGCAGTGATGGTACCTTTCCATGAAGTTCCGTGCAGCGGTTGGATGATACTAACCAGGGGCACATTGAGGTTAAGAAAAGCAGGAGAAACGTACACAGTCTGCCCTGTAGCTCCTATGATGCGCACGAGAGCACCAAAGACAACATCTGGATGCGTTTCCCTATGCCTAGCAGGAGTAATGTGCCCCGCTGTAGCGGCCCCTTTTACCTCATCGCCATCTACTATGCCTGGTAGTCCACCCGTCACATCCGAAATGGTGATCTTGCCGTTCTCCTCGGCAATGCCAGCAGCAATTTGCTGTGTACGCAAGCGGAGCGCATCGTCAAAACTAGACACAAGCGACATATGCAGGTTCACGTAGAAGACCGTACCGAAAAGGAGGATTAGTATGGCAAAGACGATGGTGTACCATAATGTCAATTGCGCACGGATCCCCAATAGTCGAAAGCGCTGCAAAGGTTTCGCCACGTTATGGCTCCTTGAGCTGGTAACCGAATCCCCGAACTGTCTGGATGACATTAGGTTCTCCACATTCACACAATTTACGCCGCACATAGCGTATGTAAACATCGATTACGTTCGAGAGATTGTCTGCGTCAACGTCCCACATATGTTCTGCGATCATCGTCCTGCTCAGCACCTGGCGCGGATGGCGCATCAGTAGCTCAAGTAGTACATATTCTTTGCTCGTAAGATTAATGATGCGCTCACCCCGCCGTACTTCATGCGAACGCATGTCGAGCGTGATATCCATAAAGCGCAAGATCGGTGTCTTTGAGGAACCCTCACGCCGCAGTAGAGCACGTACACGGGCTTCGAGTTCACGAAAGGCAAAAGGCTTCGTCAAGTAATCGTCAGCCCCGAGATCAAGCCCTTTCACGCGGTTATCGATTTCGTCCAGCGCGGTCAGGAAGAGGATTGGGAGCGTCCTGTCCTGGTTCCGTAGTCGCTGGCAGACTTTAAAACCATCGAGCTGTGGCAGCAAGATATCCAGGATGATAAGATCATAGGGGACGGCTAACCCCAAAGACAAGGCCTCCTCGCCATCCTGTACGAGGTCAACCGCATAATGGCTACTCTCCAATCCTTTTTTTAAACTCGGACCCAAATGTGGATCATCTTCTGCAACCAGGATACGCATACTTATTCTCCGTCCGAATGCTTACTCTCTTTAAGATAAGCAATTGGGTGATACGTGTCAATACATGGATAAATCCTGCAGGGTTATTTAAAAGTCGTCTTCTTCCCCTCCCTACCCCCTGGAAAAGGGAAAAGGTGGGGACACCCCACACCCCGCCAAGGGGCTGCAGCCCCTTGGATCCCTGCTTTGCTCGACTTTTAAATAGCCCTGTAAATCCTGTGACACAACTGTGATAAGAAAACCCAGCGCGGGGGATGTGTTTGTGAACTGGCAAGCATATACTTTTTATTAGTAGAGACGGCAGATGCCTGAAAAATGTTACAAAATTGATTTATCTCCGAGCGCTGTAATACAATTAAACCTTAGAGAATGAGTATGACTGGTAAAGAACAAGGATTGACGCTCACTCTTTTCTCTGCTACCATACACCTGTAAAACCTCTTAAGTACGTTTCTGTAGCAGTAGAGGTGTAAAGATGCCAGAACCAGCCTCTTGGCGTGACTTGCTGAGGGACATCATCAGTGACCACGACGAGCGGGAGCGTATCGCCAATGAGATAGGCGTTCGATCTATCACGCTGACTCGTTGGGGCAACGGTGAGTCGAAACCGCGTCCACACAACGTACGGCAATTGCTGCATGCACTGCCTAAACGGCAGCGGGATCTGCTCACCGAATTGCTGGAGGAAGAGTACGTTGAGATCTCCGATGCACCAAGCGGAGATCAACCCGATGGGGTCGAGTATGCATTCATCAGGCAGGTATTCGAGACACGTGCTACAACCCCTGCTAACCTGCTGTTCTGGTCACTTTCCCGCAGGGTAATCCAACAGGCGCTGCGGCGACTCGATCCCGAACGGGTTGGTATGTCGATCACGCTGGTGCAATGCATGCCTCCATCCAGCGATGGCAAGATTCATAGCTTGCGTGAGAGTGTAGGCCTGGGCACTCCACCCTGGCCAGGTGACCTGGAACAACAGGCTATATTTTTGGGAGCTGAGTCCCTGGCCGGCCATGTAGTTACGAATAGTCACTCTGAGACAATAAATGATCTCAGAGCCGATAACAGTCTTCTCCCTGCTTATCAAACGGAGTATGAAGTGAGCGCATCGGCACATCCTATCATGTATGCCAATCATGTGGCAGGATGCCTGCTGGTCTCTAGCACACAGCCCAACTATTTTCTCTCACAGGCCCGCCTTTCGCTTATCTCTGACTTTACACAGTTGATTTCCCTGGCATTTACGCCAGAGCAGTTTTATCCACTGGATAGCATCGAGCTGCGGATAATGCCCTCACTTGAGGTGCAGCGAGATCTTTTCACTACATTTCAGCAGCGCATCATCACACTGATGAAAGAGTCGTTAAACGCATCACATCCACTTACGCGTTTTGAGGCAGAAGAGTCTGTTTGGAAGCAGTTCGAGGAGGACCTTATTCACACACAGCACTCTAGCTAAGCTTAGGCAGGCTAGATAGGACAGAAGAGAAGACTGTGGCTCTTTTGATTTTACCGGCCACGAGTGCGCTTTTGCTCCGTGGCTTTTTCGTTGTCGATTTCACTGCCAGGGCATCAAGCAAAAACGATGTTAATAGTGAGTCGAAAGGAACGAGACATGGGTCTCCCGCTCAAAAAATATCTAGATTTGCTGGTCAACTACTTGAAGCCCCAGTGGCGCAAGACGCTTTTGATGGTGGTGCTCCTGCTGGCAAGCGTGGGCCTGCAACTGGGAAACCCACAGATTCTGCGCTACTTTATCGATACTGCGCTGAGAGGTCGAGCCGCGGCATCGCTCACACTGGCTGCTGCGCTTTTCATTGGCATAGCTCTGGCGAACCAGGCCGTGTCTATCTTAGCCACGTATATCAGCGAGAATGTTGCGTGGACTGCAACGAACAGGTTGCGCACTGACCTCGTCGCCCACTGCCTCTCATTGGACATGGCATTTCACAAGGCGCATACCTCCGGCGAGCTTATCGAACGCATCGACGGAGATGTGAATACGCTCGCCAACTTCTTTTCGCAGTTCGTTGTACACCTGCTGAGCAACGTTGTCCTGCTGATTGGTGTATTGCTCTTGCTGTTTGGCATCAACTGGGGCGTAGGGCTGGCTGTAAGTATTTTTGCTCTCCTGGCCCTGTTGATCCTGGTACGCATTCGCGGTCGCGCTGTTCCGCGCTGGGTTGCTGATCGTCAGATGAGCGCAAACTTCTATGGCTTCCTGGGTGAGCAGTTGGCGGGAACAGAAGATATCCGCGCAAATGGCGCTACCCGCTACGTCATGCGGCGGTTCCATTTACTCTTACACAGGTGGTACCCTGTAAGTAAAAAGGCAAGCCTGGCTGCCTATGCAATGGGCATGATAACGATCACTGTGTTCGCTATCGGTAATGCGCTGGCTTTTGCACTAGGCGCTTACCTGTGGAGCATAGGCACGATCACCATCGGGACAGTATACCTCATTTTCTACTATACCAACCTGTTGACGCAGCCCATCGAGCAGATTCGCACGCAGTTGCAGGACTTGCAAAGAGCAGGAGCAAGCATCCAACGTGTCCAGGAACTATTGCAAACTACACCTTCGATTGTTGAGGGCGCCGGGTCACTGCTTCCCACGGGGGCGCTCTCGGTGGAGTTCCGCAATGCCACCTTCGGCTACGTTGAGGACAATACGGTGCTGCGCAATATGACGTTCCACCTGCAACCCGGTAAGGTACTGGGCGTATTGGGGCGTACCGGGAGCGGCAAGACCTCGCTGGCACGCCTGCTATTACGGCTGTACGACTACCAGGAGGGAGAGATCCGGCTGGGGAATGTGCCGATACGCGAGGTATCGCTGCACACACTGAGGCAGCGAGTAGGTATGGTTACGCAGGACGTACAATTGTTTCGGGCCACGGTACGCGACAACCTGACCTTTTTTAATCACACCATTCCTGATGCACGCATCATAGAGGTGCTGGATGACTTAGGACTTTCTAAATGGTATCGCTCGCTTCCCAGGGGGTTAGACACCGAGTTAGGGTCCGATGGCGAGGGGTTATCGGCGGGTGAGGCACAGCTGCTGGCCTTTACACGCGTCTTTCTCGCCAGCCCTGGTCTTGTCATCCTGGATGAAGCCTCATCTCGGCTTGATCCGGCCACTGAGTACTTAATCGAGCGAGCCGTGAGCAAGCTGCTGCTGGGTCGTACCGGCATTGTGATTGCACACCGCCTGGGAACAATCCAACGAGCCGATGAAATTTTGATCCTGGAAGATGGACGCATACTCGAACATAGCAGCAGGGAAGGCCTGGCAGGAGACGCCACGTCTCGCTTCTACCACCTGCTCCAGACCGGCCTCGAGGAGGTTCGCGCATGAAGACTTTTCAATTTATGTGGCAAATGATACGCTATCGACCCTGGCTTTACCTGGTCGACTGCATTTTCTGGACGTTAGTCCACCTGTTGCCACTGGTACCTGGGCTGATCGCACTGGCGTTTTTTAACACGCTGACTGCGCATAGCCATCTCAACTTCACCTTGTGGGGATTGATCGTGCTCCTGGTAGTGACCGTATTGGCGCGAGTCGTGGTATTGCTCGGTGGAGCACTGGCCGATATCCTGCACCGTTTTACTATGAGCGCCTTGCTACGGCGCAACATGTTTGAACGCATCCTTGAGCGCCCCGGTGCGCGGGCCGTGCCGTATTCGCCTGGTGAAGCTATCAGTCGTTTTCGCGACGATGCTGAACTGGCCGAGGATGCTATCAGTTGGACGCTCGATGCGATTGGCCGTGGCCTGTTTGCGATCATCGCAATCGCCATATTGCTTACCATCAGCGCCAAGATAACGCTGCTGGTGTTCTTTCCCCTGGTGGGCGTGGTGGCAATTGCGCAGGCCGTAAGTAAACGACTGGAAAAGTATCGCACTGCCAGCCGCCTGGCTACGGGGAATGTGACCAGCGCCATCGGCGAAATTTTCGAGACGGTGCAGGCTATCAAGGTAGCCGGGGCCGAGAAGCATGTGGTCGATCATTTCCAGGTACTGAACGAGAAGCGACGGGAGACGATGCTCAAAGATACGGTGTTGACACAGGCGCTCGATTCGACTTTCGGAAATATCGTTGGCCTCGGAACAGGTCTCATTCTGATTCTGGCTGCTCAATCACTCGGCACAACTAATTTCAGCGTGGGTGACCTGGCGCTGTTCATCTACTACCTGGCATTTGTGACGGATTTTACACAATTCTTCGGTATGTTTCTGGCGCACTACAAGCAGACGAGAGTTTCGTTTGAACGCATGGTTGCGCTGCTCCAGGGAGCGCAACCGGCTATGCTCGTCAGGCACCAGCCGATCTACCTGACCAAAGCGGTCCCTGAACTAATGTCACGAGGCAAAGGAGAGACATATCCCGACAATAAACTTGAGACACTGGAAGCCTCGGAGCTCACCTATCACTACCCCGACACAGGGCGAGGTATAGAAGGGATCAGTTTGCGCTTGAAACGTGGCTCGCTGACCGTGGTTACGGGGCGTATTGGATCGGGCAAGACGACGCTCTTACGAGTACTGTTGGGCTTGTTGCCCAAAGACGCGGGAGAAATCCGCTGGAACGGTCACGCTGTCGGGGAACCAGCAACTTTCTTCGTGCCACCACGCAGTGCCTACACCGGCCAGGTACCACAATTGTTCAGTGACACACTCAAGGAGAACATCCTGCTCGGTTTGTCAGAAGAGAACGTTGATCTGCAGGCAGCAATCCACATGGCGGTGATGGAGCAGGACGTGGCAGAGCTAGAAAATGGACTGCTGACGGTTATCGGCAGCAGAGGGGTAAAGCTATCTGGTGGGCAGGCGCAGCGCGCGGCTGCCGCCCGCATGCTAGTACGCGAGCCCGAATTACTGGTATGCGACGATCTCTCCAGCGCGCTGGATGTGGAGACGGAGCGCACGCTCTGGGAACGGCTCTTCGCGAGCCGGGCGAGCACCTGCCTGGTAGTTTCGCACCGCCGGCCAGTGTTGCAGCGTGCCGATCATATTATCGTTCTCAAGGAGGGGAGGGTAGGGGCGGAAGGAACGCTGCAATATCTGCTGGATTCCAGTGAGGAGATGCAGCGTTTGTGGAAAGGCGATGTCACATCGTGATGCAAGCAAAAGCCCTCCCCAGTGTGAGCCAAGACTCAGTCACGTGACTGCCGGGGCAGGCAGGAACTTGCCCTGCCAGAGCGCAACAAGTGAACGGAGCGCGATACCACCTATGAACAAGGTAATCGCTGCGAGCACCACATAGCTCAGCATGGCCGCCCCTGCGAATCGCTGAAGGTGGATCCAGCGCAGCGCGTACGCGGCAGTAGCCGCGTATGCGAAGGTAAAGGCCCAAAAGCCTGGAGAGAATTTGAGCTTGAGGTAGAGCGGCAGCAGGCGCAACTGCACGAGCGTCATCAGCACTACATAACCAGCGAGCACGTAAACCAATAGATCAATCCTTCCACCAGTGAGTACGAAGTAGGCATTACCCGCTATCACCGGCGGTACGATTACGATCGCCAGCATGGGAATAAGTGCTGCCGGAAGATCAGGGCGGAAGAGCAGCCGATTGAGGATGATCGGGCCGAGCGCCAGCCAGGAGATTATGCCAACACCGAAACTCATCCAGCCCAGTCCTGTCAGGCCAAAGCTGGCGGCACTATCAGCGCCGAGCAGACCGCCGGCTACGGTGGGCAGGAAATAGCCGGGGCCGAACTTGTCGGCATCCAGGACGGCGGCGATCCACTGGCCGGTGAACCACCCTCCAAGTAGCACCATCGCGACGAAGAACACCAGGAACAGTACTCGTGCTGCACCGAAGGCGTAAGGCTCGAGGCCGACTGCGAGCAACATACCGGTAATCGGGAGCAGCGAGAAGAACGGGCCGATTACAGAGTTTGTCAGGTCAGCCTGGACAGTCTTAGGTGCAAGCACAAGCTTGATCACAAGCACGGCGGAAAACAGCAGGAAAACGATCGCTGTGACCAGGAAGAGCGCGTCACTGATCCCGGCAGATAGTCCATAGAGGCTGCCAGCGAGATGCCAGACTCTGGCCAACCCTACCAGTCCAAACGTAATCGAGTAGAAGGTCGGAGGTATCGCCAGCAGCGCGTGCAGCATTCTGTCAGCTTTAAGGTTTTCTATTATTATGTCGAATTGCTCGTGAACAGACATTGTTTCTTACCTCTCCTATCCGGCTGCATCTCATCTTCTCTGGTGCTAGTATGACCAGGAAGCGTCATGAAATCGTCATGAGCATCGTCATGGGGAGTGGCTCCAAAATCTGAGCAGGAGATGAGCCAGAACGCGCTTAGGAGGAAGAATGGGTTTCTTGGGACCACTATACTATCATCACTCGTACCGCAGCACATCTAGAGGGCGTACACGCACGGCACTCCAGGCAACCACTGTTGCCACAATCATGGTAATCAGTGACGTAGCTGCGATGATGAGCGCTACCAGCGGGGGGCCAATACCCAGTTCGGTATGGAAGACGAACCGGCTGAGGGCGGTGATGGCACCAACCACCAGCAACATGGCAACGAGCGAGCCAAGCAGGCCTACCAGGCCATTTTCAATCAACACAGTGGCGAGTATTGATCTGCTTGTATGGCCGACGGATTTCAGGATGCCGATTTCGCGCCGGCGCTCCAGCATGGCTAGCGCTACGGTGTTCGCAATGATGATCAAACCGGCGATCATCGCCAGTGAAGCAAGCGTTGTCAGCATAATTATCAGGTTATTGAGCACCTGGTTAACGAAGGAATCGATATCTACGACGCTGAGAATGATGGCGCTGGGCACAGACTGGTTCAGGTGTTTGCGCAGTGCTGGCACTTGATTGGGATCGACCTTGAGCGAGAAGACTTCCAGCGCCTGCGATCCTCCAAGCTGTTGTGCCGCGGTCGAGTCAGCCAATATGTTAGCGAAGTTTGGGTTGCCCATGGGGGTCGAACTATCATAGAAACCCACCACTTTGAGAATTTTAGTTACGGAACCATCCACGCTCTGCACCACGATGTTATCACCAACACGCAAGTTCACCGGGGACAGTTCTAGTTCGGAGTTCAGGACAACCGCATTGGTGCCAGCATCAATCAACCGTAGATTGCGACCAGTTTTAAGGGTGATGGTGGGTAGATTATTCTTGCCACCACCCAGGTCGAAGCCCTGGATAGTGGTCAGATCGCCGGTAATATCTTGTTTGTCGATCTTATCCGTCTTGCGCACACTTCTGAGGATAGTGTTGATATCCCGTCCCGCAACAAGGATGGGGTAGATTTGTGGCACCACCAGATTCACCTGTGTTTGGCCGGAATCGATACCTTTCAGACTCGCAAGTTGATCTTGCACCACCTGCTTCCGGGCCGGCGATACAACAACGAAGACGTTATGCGTAAAAAGCGTGCTGAGTGTATTATTGATCGCATCTTTGATACCCTGGCCCAGGATCAGGACAAGGCCGATGGCGAAGACGCCAACGAAAAGTGCCGTCAGGGTGGTTGTCGTGCGCAGACGCTGCCTTCCCAGGTTGCGATATGCCAGCATGACAGCGGTTTTCCATGAACGCGGTGTGAAGACGACGACACAGTTGACGATAGTTGCGAGTAAGTAGACCAGCGATCCACCTACGAGCACAATACCTACCCCACCTAACACAACCAGTACATACGTGCCGATCAAACTGTTGCCAGCCCTGGTTGCAAAGGCGCTGGCAGCCTGACCCAGGAGAAAGAGAGCAACCAGTACAAGTGTCGATAGGATAGTGATACCAAAGGCCAGGAGTATCCACAAAAGCAAACGCGGCCTGGGCTTCTCATAGACGGGCAGCCTGGAGATTGCCAGCACCAATAGGCCGAATCCGAGCGCGAGCGAAAAAATCACGCCAGCGCCACCGTAGACGGCTATCGCGGCCGTTACCACGTCACCCAGGATGGCTGATGCTAACACGACGAAGAGCAACGACAACACAATGAGCAGCACAAAAGTGATCAGTCGCGAGGAGACTTGCCCGCGCTCATGAAGCTCGCGCAGCACAGATAGGGGACGTACCTGGCTGGCCTGCACAATCGGCAGTAACCCGAAGATCAGCGCGGTTGCCACCCCGATCAACAGGCCGGATGCGAGCGTGAGCGCGTCCAGGACGATCGGCAGGTGGATGAAAAATGCACGATCCACGATACCGCGCACGAGATAGCTGACACCCAGTCCCACAAGCGTGCCCAAAACGCCTCCCAAAATGCCTAAGAGGGCTGCTTCTAAACCGAAGAGCGCGTACAGGTCGACCTGGCGATAGCCGGTGGTTTTGAGCATAGCAATTTCGATTTGACGACGGCGCAGCAGCACCTGTATGGTATTGATAATGCCGATACCGCCGATGAAGAGCGCCAATAAACCGACGATGCGTAAGAAGAGGCGTATCTGGTCGACCTGGGTCTGACGCTGCTTAAGCAAGTCAGTGGCGGTTATGACGCGGGCGGAAGGAAACTGCTGGCTCAACTGTGTCTTGAGCGCATTAAGGTTTGACGCGGGCACGGTCATGTAGACTGAGCCATATTGCGCCGGCTCTGCAACGCCCTTGGGGCCAGGGGTAGAGTTCAGGGCAGTCTGTGAAATGATGACCTGGGGGCCGCGAAAGACACCATCCTCCTGAAACTCGGCGGCAACGATGATGGGCACAAAACGACCGTCCAGCGTCTTTACGCGATAGGTACTACCGATATGGGCATTGAGGGCGTTGAAGACGGTTGAACTCATGGCAACATGATTGCCGGTGAGAACGCTCTGAAGCGCCAGGTTCTGAGATGGAGCGATGAAGTTCGCCTGGCCTACCAGGGGAAAGTTGCTCGAGACGGCAATGAAGGCAAAGGTTTCCTCCTCACCGCCTGGGAGCGTGATGGTGCCCCCCGGATCATAGGCTGTCGCATAACCGGTGATGCTGCCCTGCTGCTTGAGTCGATTAAAGAAGGCCAGGTCACGCTGGCGCAAAGGCGCCAGGTCAGCGCTCAGCCGGATGTCGCCGCCGTTGGCCTCGACGATGTTGCTGAGCAGAGCTTGATTGACGCTGAGGCCGACCAGTTGCAGCGCGACGATAGCCATGACGCCGACTGCAACACAGAAGATGGCAAGTACGGTTCGCTGCCCACCCCGGGCCAGCGAGCGCGTGGCGTAGGACCAGTAGAGGCCGAGTTTCATAGAGATAGTTCTACTTTCACAGGCAGATCAATGCGCCTGGCATCACCCTGGCCCATGTAGGGTGCCCAGGTTAGATCATACAAGTTTGTCGCGCATTTCGTCAAGAAAATGTATCACACTAACATAGTGTATGATAGTTGAGTTTTGCCAGTTATGCAATGGCAGGGCGATCGCATCTTATTCCAGGGCTGTTGCAAAGGCTCTTTTGCCGCCTGCGGCGGCGCGCAGAGGGGAGATAAGCGGGGACACCCCGCACCCCGCAAGGGGACTACCGTCCCCTTGACCCCTGTTTGACTGCTTGGTATTTCTGATCTTGCAACAGCCCTGCATCTTATTCGATGCTAGTGGATAGACGACCCATGAGGACGCAGGCTCCAGCCACAAACAAGCTAAAGACACTAATGAGAAATTCTTGCTGGTTCGGTTTCTTCCTTACAAGTATGAAGACAAGCAGAGAAAAGGTTATAAGGATGGTGATGGCAGCTTCTGTGTAAAAAGCGATTGGATAGGGGTTTCTAGTGCGCTGATTTTCGTTCTTGTCTTCACTGTTATCCTCATTCCAAAAGCTCCAGGTCTCAAGAGCTTTAAAAGCGATGATAATGCCTGCAAAGAGCAGGATGAAGCTGGCGAGATCAAGCTGAAAATTGGTTAGACCTATGTCTTCCAGGTCACTCAGAAGTATGCCGAAAAGAAGGCAGGTGACGCTTAATAAACTTAACCGGCAAACGCGGCGTTTAAAAGTGTTGGTCATTTGCTGCTTCTTTCTGTACCGTCGATGGTACCATCAAAGGTAGCCTAATTCCTGCGCTAAAGTAACCACCCGTGCAAGTTGAGTTTGTGCAGTTTCAGGTTGACCTGTATTCCATGCCTGGATTGTTGCTTTAAGGGCCGCTGTCAAAGAACCGGGGAGGCACTGCTGCTCGGGGGCAAGCAGTTCCTGTACATAGTTCACCGCGCCAGGAATTTGATTCTGCACCAGAGTTACACAAATCAAAGGGAGGAGCGCAGTCCAGTGAAATGGGTAGACAAGTGGGGTCTGCTGCCACATCTTCAACGCGATTTGACCATGTACTTGAGCCTCTGATAGTTTGTTCTCACACAAAGCTGCCCATGCCAGGTTGGCTTCGCTCGCGCCTACGTCTTCGGATCTCTGCACTGCTGTTGCTATTATCAGGGCTTGTGAACTGAAACGTTGTGTTTCTTCAACCTGTCCGCGTTTCCGTTTCACTAACGTTAGATAGGTCAGGCAATATGATTGCACGGTCACATCACCTGTTTGCTCGGCCATTGCCAGGGCTGCTTGCATGTGCTTTGCTTGTTCCGCCTCTTCCGCCCTGGTCAGCGCTTGCCCGAAGTCCAGCACATCGACCGTCCAGAGCCCATGCGGCTGCCACTGCAGTTCCTGCCGTTGGGCCTGCAGGAACGTATCTGCGTTGGGCAAGGATTGGCGCAGTTTGTGTAGTATATTACGCAAGTTGGTGTGAGCCTGCGATTCAGTTGAATCAGGCCAGAGCAGATAAGCCAGGTGGGAGCGCGGTTGAGGAGTGTTGTGATGGAGCACGAGGTAGGCCAGCAAGGATTGGAGGCGAGGCACGTCGATTCCGCTAAGAGGCTTATCACCCGAGAGCAGCAGGAAATCACCCAGCAGATGCAAGCGCAGGTTTGGTACCACCAGGAGCCTCCTTGCCTAGCGTGTATGATCGAACTGGACAGTAAGCGCGCGTTCTCCAGCAGACAGTTCTAACCAGGTCATGACCGGCGACGCATCCCATCAACAGGGATACGGCAGCTTTCGCCTAAAAGTATTGTACACCATAGGATGCCGGTCAAGACAATTACACATTTTGTAACATTTGCATCAGTTGCAACACTTGTAACACTTGCATCAGTTGTATCTGGTATGAGAAAAGGAGATCGCGTCTCACCATGTGATGTACTTTGCGAGGGCGCTGGTGGGATCAGCGGTTTGACTTTCCCCCACAATGCATCACTGACTTCCCACGGGCGCGTTCTTGACATCGATTTCTGCCTCTTTCTCTATCTGGAGCCAATCTCCGTGAAGGAGGTTATGAAGTAGAAACCACCTCTGTGCTTACCTGCTTATCCCAGTCGATTCGATAGTGGTAGAGCCAGGTCTCGGCTTCGGGATGGACAAGGTATTTGAACACCACAGGCAGGAGCAGGTCTTGAAAGCCGCGCAGAATCGGCCCAGCAACCTTTGTCTGGTTTGCTCTCCTGGCTAATTTGGCTACTTTCTCCACGCGCGGACGGCGCAGCGCTTCGTACACTGTCAGAGCTTGCTGGAAATCCGCGCCATCCCGAAGACACTTCGCCAGCATGATACTATCTTCCAGAGCAAGCGAAGCGCCTTGTCCAGAAGTGGGAGAGGCCGCGTGGGCGGCGTCACCGACAAGCACCATCGATTCGCGGTGCCAGAGTGGCACGTGAGGCAGCATGTTCAGGAGAGTAGCAGTGAAGCCGTCGTGTTCCGCGGTTGAGCGGATAATCTCGGCAGCAGAGGTGGCATCATGAGCGAACAGCTCAAGGAGTCGCTGCTTCCATTCCTGCCGTGAGACCGTTGCCACTGTCTGCCTCTCAGGTTTATCAGCGCGTAGGGAAGAGGGGATATTGGCAAACCAGTAGATCTCGCCCTTGGGGCTGGGTACCCAACCGAAAAAAGCACGCTTGCCTAACACGAACGTGAAGATCTCTGGAACTGTTTGGATTCCAGGGACCTTCGCCCAGCCACCGACTCCAATCAATCCCACCGGCTTCGGGAGGGGGGCTTGAGCATCAATAAAGTTACGGATGCGTGAGTGGATGCCATCAGCTCCAATCAGCAGATCACCGTTCGCCAGAGAGCCATCCTCAAACTGCACAGTGACTCCATCTGGAGTCGTCCGCACGTTAATCAGCCGCTTGCCTGTCTGAACAGGAATCCCACGGCGGATAGCTTCGTCACAGAGGGCTGATGCAAGCTGACTGCGTTCGATGCCGACTCCTTCGGCAGTGCTGCCCATCTCACCGAGACGTTTGCCTGTACCACTATAGATTTCCATCCGAGACACCCAAAAGCCACGCGCCATGACCGCTTCAAAGGCATCAATGGTGTGTAAAGCATTGATGCCGTTCCTGGCAACCGTTAGAAACGCCCCCTTGTTCTGTTCAGATGTTTGGCGTGCCTCATACACGATGGCATCGATGCCAACTCGCTGCAAGGCGATGGCTGCCGCCGGACCAGCTATGCCCCCTCCAATAATCAGTGCTTTTTTCTGTATGGTCTTTGCCATGCTCTCCCTCCAGGTGGTATACTACGTTTAGCTCAAAAAGTGAGCAAACCAAATTGTAGCTATCTTAGTTTTTGGTTATCTTGATTCTCAAGTTAAATAGAGTGTACCCGAAAGGATGAACGATGTCAAGCTCTCCAGGAGAACGAACCGAACTCATCGAGGCCCTTTCGCTTTCCGTGCGCAAGGTCATTGTCGAAACAGTTTTATTATTTGATACGCTGGCGGGGCAGATTGGGGTCAATGCTACTGATATGCAATGTTTGAATATCCTTGATTTTGAGGGGCCAGTGCCAGCCGGGCGGCTTGCTGAGTTGACCGGTTTGACCACGGGAGCCATTACCACTGCAATAGATCGGCTCGAAAAAGCTGGCTACGTGCAACGAGTGCGCGACCCCCACGATCGTCGTCGCGTGGTCATCCAGCAGATTCCACACGAAGGATTTGATGTGTTCGGTGCGATTGACCAGGCATGGCAGGAGTTGTGTTCGCATTATAGCGACCAGGAGCTGGCTGTCATTTTCACCTTCATTGAAGCCATGCACCAGATGAATCGCGGCACGGTTGCTCACTACCGCAAAGACGACACTCACAAACAGACGGAAGTCTGAGGAACATGCGGTTGAGCAGCGGGGAGGTGACAGACCACAAAGAGAGAAAGGACACGAGAACATGCCTTCTTTCGCGTGTTCGTGAACCTCGTGTTCTGTACCTTACCCTGCCTTGAGCAAGCGATGGATCGTCCTGAGCGGTTCCCACGCACCATGTTGGATATTTGCCAGCAGGATGACATTGATATCCTGGTTGGGGTAG
>WNGJ01000190.1_pt1 | contig 66892 bp, 55 predicted proteins | sample 5400611 | NCBI WGS metagenome assembly WNGJ01 (sample SAMN13153375, study PRJNA577476) | soil metagenome | isolation source: 40 cm soil or saprolite under Garry oak tree replicate 1 | place: USA:California | collected 2016-06-15 | reverse complement strand
CTGGATCAGGCGGAAGTTGTATTCACACGTAAGCCCGAGACGCTCGACCCGGCGCTGCTCGAAAAGCTTGCAGGCGCATACGTGACTCCGACCAAAGTCAAATTTGAAGTGCTTTATCAGCCGGGGGCCGGTCTTTCGCTTTCCTTCCCCGGCGGACCTCCCATCAAGCTGATTCCCCTCAAGGGGCTGAAGTTCAGGACGCCGCAATTTGCCGATATCATCTATGAGTTTGTCATGGAGAACGGCAAAGTGACCGCGCTAAAGCAGCGCAACCCGTCCGGTGAATTCACGTTCCCGCGCCAATAAGCGCGGAAATGATCTGATAAGCGCGCAGCAATTGCAGCCGGGAGACTAAATGGCCCGCGCCCGTGATCGTGCGTCTGGTCGGAAACCCAATCAAGAACAGAGTCCACTGAAATGCACTCCCCGAGAGGAGCTTTGGGCCGCTGTGACGTGCCCGAATGGAGCGTCCTCTGGGGGAGGAAAAAAATATTGCTTGACATATTCCCATATAGGAATGTATTGTGAAGGCATGGCACGAGCGGCGACAACCTCGGACGCGTTTAATGCGGTGGCGGAGCCGCGGCGGCGCGCTATCCTGAACTACCTCGCGCTGCAGGAGCGGCCCGTGGCGGAAATTGTGGATTCTTTGGGGCTGGAGCAGCCTTCTGTATCCAAGCACTTGAGGGTATTGCTCGAAGTGGGCCTGGTCAACGTGCGCCGCGACGGCCGGCGGAGGCTGTATCGAACCAACGCCGAAGCAATTCGGCCGCTTCACGAGTGGACGGAAACATTTGAACGGTTCTGGCGTCACCAATTGAGCCGCATCAAGGAGCGCGCCGAAGGGAAAAGCAACCCGTCAAGAGATTCGGGCTCAGACTTTATTCCACGGAGGAAAAATGATTTCGACAGCGACAAGAATTGAGGATTTGACGCTAGGCATCACAGAAGAAATCCACGTGCGTGCATCTTTAGACCAGACATTCACGGCGCTGCTGGAGAAGTTGGGACCGCACAACGGAACTCCTGATAGCGGACCCATGCCGATGAAGCTCGAGGCTTGGCCGGGCGGCCGTTGGTACCGCGACATGGGTGACAACAATGGCCACTTCTGGGGAGTGGTGCAGGCCATCAAGCGGCCGACGCTGCTCGAGATTACGGGCCCTTTGTTCATGTCCTATCCCGTCGTCTCGAATGTCCAGTACCGCTTGAGCGAGAAAAATGGCGGGACACTGCTTACCTTTCATCACACCGCGCTTGGACTGATTCTGGACGATCACCGCAAAGGTGTTACGGGTGGCTGGAAGCACATCAACGAAGGTGTCAGGAAGCGGGCGGAGGCGGCGCGTTCGCGGTGAGTGCCCTTGTCGCGAAAGGAGAGATTGTATGTGTCCGGCGTGTATTGCGAGTGCGACTATGGTGCTAGCCAGCGTGATGTCGACGGGTGGATTAACCGCACTGGTCCTGAAGGTTAGAGCGAACAAGCGCTCAAAGGGTGCAGTCCAACGCACAAATCCAAAGGAGGAAACATGGGCCAAGTAACGAACGAGCAGGTGAATCTGATGTTGCGGCTGTTCGAGGACCGGCGCGAGCCAAAGTTGAGAGAAGCGCGCGACTGGTTCTCGGCAAACTTCCACGTGAAAACTGCGGACGACTTAATACGCGTGTGTCCTCCCGGCAGCAAGGAAAACACATACATGCGTATGGTGCTCGGTTACTGGGAGATGGTGGCCAGCATCGTGAACCGCGGACTCATCGACGAAGAGTTCTTCTTCGAAAGCAATGGGGAACAGTGGGTTGTCTGGGAACAGGTTAAGCCGGTGATTGGCGCGTGGCGCACCATGTTCAGCAGCCCGAACTTCCTCGCCAACCTGGAGACGCAGTGCAATCACCTGGAGGCCTGGAGAGAAAAGCGCAGCCCAGGATCCAACGAAGCTATCCGCAAAATGCTCGCGCAAATGCAACAGGCAACGCAGGCGCAAAAGGCGCAGGCCGCCGCCAGTTAGAACAGCAGTTCGCACCGTTATCGGTAAGAGCCAGTGGATGCGGGGCTCGTTCGAACTCGGCCGGGCTTCCGCATTCAGGGGCGCAAGAGTGTCTGCGGTGAGAGTAGACAAGCACGAGAGGAGAATCAGGCATGGCAACGAGAGCGATGGGAAACCCAAAGGTTGTGTCGCCGGCCGAATGGCTGGCCGCCCGCAAGGAACTGCTGAAGAAAGAGAAGGAGTTCACGCGGCTGCGCGACCAGTTGAGCAAGCAGCGCCGCGAGCTGCCTTGGGAAAAAGTAGAGAAACAGTATGTCTTCGATGGGCCAACAGGCAAGGAAACGCTTGCGGATCTTTTCGGCGGCAGCAGCCAGCTAATCGTCTATCACTTCATGTTCGGTCCCGGGTGGGCGGAAGGCTGCCCGAGCTGCTCCTTTATCTCGGACCACATTGATGGCAGCGTGGTGCACCTTGCGGCTCGCGACGTAAGGCTGGCCGTAGTTTCGCGGGCGCCCCAGGCGGAGATCGAGGCGTTCAAGAAGCGGATGGGCTGGCGGTTCCATTGGGTGTCGTCGCACGGCAGTGATTTCAACTATGACTATCAAGTGTCGATGAAGAAAGAAGAGCTGGGAAAAGGCGAAGTCTACTACAACTACGGGATGCAGCAATTCCCCAGCGAGGAACGCCCCGGCACGAGCGTGTTTTTCAAAGATGCAGCCGGCAATATCTTCCACACCTATTCGAGCTACGCTCGCGGGCTGGACATCCTCATCGGGGCGTACAACTGGCTGGACCTTTCGCCAAAGGGGCGCGACGAAGAGGGGTTGAAGCATGGAATGGCCTGGGTGCGGCACCACGACAAGTACGATGAAGGGTACAAGGTGGACGCAGAAGCCGAGTACGTGCAACCCGCCAAAGCCTCAGATGCCGCAGGCAGCTGCTGCGAGCATCATTAAGCGCGAATGCCTGCGCTAACACGGAAACTCCACCAGGCGACGGCACCGAGGCATCACTTCTGAAGCAGAAGGCCGCGTCCGGTGTTGCCTCCTAAGACTTCGGAAGGCTACTCTTTCGGAGCGTAGTAGCCTCTGCGGGCAAGGACCTTCAATTCCTTTTCTGTCGTTGCCACTTTGATCTTGCGGAATTTTCCGTCTCGCGCCGCGTTCGTGGGGTAGTAGCTGAGCGTGTATTGGTCGCGCAACTCCTCGGCGATCTGGTCGAATGCTTCCTGCAGGTGCTTCATCGATCCAACATCAATCATGCGGCCGCCGGTTTCCTCTGCCATTTTCTTGGCGACGTCGGGCCGCGTGCCGTAACCGGGATCGTGCACCAGCAGGATGTGAATCACTGCGTCCGTGCGCTCGGCGACTTCGATGGCTTCCTTCAGCTCCACTTTGCTCCCTTGATCGTCGGCGTCGGTGATAATTACAAGCGCCTTGCGCCCCGCCTCCGTCGCCAGCTTTTCAGTGCACGCCACCCAAACGGCATCGTAGAAAGCCGTTCCGCGCAAACCGCGCGTGCGCGATTCGGGCGGCAGTGGGCCCGCATTGACCATGCTCACGTTCGCTGCGTTGATACGCGCGCTGCGGATGGCGCGGTCAAGCTGGGCTCGGTCATCGGTAAAATCGGAAAGCAGGTCTACGTCGGTCCCGAACGAGATCACCATGGCTTCGTCGCCCTTGCGGAGGACCTGGTTCAGAAAGCCGGTAGCGGCCTCCTGCTCGGCTGGCAGACGATTCTCCTCGCTGCGGCTGGTATCGATGAGCAACCCGAGGGTGATGGGCAGCGCTCTCTCGTTTGCGAAGAAGGCGATCTTCTGCTCCTGGTCGTCTTCGAAGACATGAAAGTCTTCCTTCTTCAGGCTGGGCATGATGTGTTTCTTCTTGTCGCGGACCGTGGCGAAAATGTTTACGAGGCTGACTTGGCTCTTGATCACCGGCGGTGCTTGTGCGGCAGGCTCCTGCGACGTGGCAGGAATCGATAAATTCACCGCAACCGTTGCCGTCACACAGTGCATCAAAAGCTTATGCATCGATTGCATGTATACTTTCCTCAGCGAGAGATGCCCGGCTGTAAAAACCCCGCGGGGTTACTGCCGCCCTGTAGGATGCCGCGAAGCGGTGCGATGGATGCGTGACTAAAATCGCCGGCGCGGATAATCTCAATACGAAGTCTGGCTTGGAGACTATGAAAAGTCTACGAAAAACGGTGTGGATGGCTGGAGCGCTGCTCCTGTCTGCGGCCTTTGCCTATCTTGGCGCGCAAACGACAGCGCAAAGTGCTCCTGCTGCAGCACAGGAACAGAGCACTCCGCCTGCCCAACAAGCCACCATTCGCATACCGGTTAACCAGGTCATTGTCCCTGTCACCGTAAAAGACAGGTCAGGCCAGCTCGTCCCGGACCTGCGCCGGGATGAATTTCGCGTCTTCGAGGATAAAGTCGAGCAGAAAATCGCTTCCTTTATTGCCGACCCCGTTCCCCTTTCCATGGTCGTGCTGATTGATAACGATCTAAAATCCAGGGATGCCAAACAAGTTGGGGAGAGTCTTATTGCCATTGTCGGCGGCCTGAGCCTGAGCGATGAAGCCTGGGTCTGTCGCTTTGACCAGCGCTTTCACCCGGGTAAGGGTTTCATCAACGATCGGGACAAATTACTTACAGAGTTGCAGCGGACGCGTCTGGACGCCGAACCCTCCACAGGACCCTCCAGCGCGGCCATTGCCAATAGCCCTTCGATTAACGGGCACTCCGCTACCGGAGATGCGCCGAACATCACCGGAGGTCTGACGAATCTCAAGAACCAGCCGACCAAGGCGCTGGACGACGCGGTTTATGCCGCGGCCCAGTTGCTAAAGGACCGTGACCCGGAGCGCCAGCGGCGCAAGATTATTTTTCTGATTTCCGATGGCGTCAACGGACCAAAGTTCAATGTGAATAACTACGACACGGTGCTGAAGGAACTGCTTCGCTACAACATTACCGTTTACGGAATTGGCGTGGGCAGCGCCTTTTTCGAGCGAAGATTCGAACGTCTCTCCAAATACGCACACGATACGGGCGGCGATGTCTACTACGGATTGAAGAGCCGGGCGATGGAGGAGCTGTACGCCCGAGTCACGGAAGAGGCTCGCAACCAATACACCCTGGCGTATGCGCCCAGCGGAACGGACCGCGGCCTGGAATACCATTCCATCGAGGTCCGCGTGAGGCGCGAAGGCTTGACCATCCTGACCCGCGAGGGCTACTACGCCGGGGCTACACCGAGATAGACTGCTTTTTTCCTGCAAATTGTCTTGACTCTTGCGTGAACCACTCGTATATGAGGTCGGAGGCCAGTGGCTGGCGGTGACGCTGGTTGTTTGCCCAGACTGAGGAGGAATTTCGCATGAAGAAAAAGGCTAAGAAGGACGAGAAAAAGGTCCCTAAGAAAAAGAAGTAAGAAGAACTCCAACAAGATTCCTAGTTGAGGCGCCCTAACTCAGGTTGGGGTGCCTCTTCTTTTTTTGCCTCTGTCAGGTCTTGGCCGCCGCTGCTGTTGCTTCAACTGTTCCCGGTAATCCTGCCATTGCGCGTTCGCGAAGATAGAGAAACAACGGGAACGCCAGGCTCACTCCAACTGCGCATAGCCCGACTATCGGAAGCCAACGGAATCCTGTCTGGAGCCGCCGCCCCTCGATACGCATGAATACCAAGAGGACTACGGAAGAGAGGAGCACATCCAGCCCGAAGAACGCGCTGATTCGGTTGGCGAAGAGCTGGCGTGCCAGCAGCCCGAGCGGCAGGCCATTCTCCATGACCCATGGGACAAATTGCGAGTAGGGGATTGCGGCGCCGAGAACGCAAAGGAACAAATAAATATTTTTGCGATTCACAGGATACTCTCCAATTCGTCGAGCGTTGGGAAGCTCATGGAAACGTTTTCAAAATCTGCTCACGTGCTAAGCGTTTCTTCATGTGCCGGACAAATGGGTTTATAAGCGCAATTGCGGCAGATGAAGCCCCGTTTCGCCGGGAATTCTCCGGCACGAATGTCCGCCGCGGCTTCTTGCACAACTTTCTGCGCTTCCTCCAATTGCTTGGCGTCCCGCGTGGTTTCTTGCCGCTGATTGTCCTGCAAATAATGAAAAACCAGCCGCACCGGGTTCAGCTCCAAAATCTCTTTCACCGCAAGCGCATACAAACTCAACTGCAAATCTTTCTTCGCGTCCACATCCTTTTTCGGACGTCCCGTCTTGTAATCCACGATTTCCACGTCCCGCTTGTTCCCCAAGGAATTGATTTGGTCAATGCGCCCCTTGATGATCACATTGTTGTCGAGGGGCAATTCGAACGCCTTCTCTTGCGCCAGCGCTTCCGGGGGTTCCTCCATCATGCCGGCATGGAACGCTCGTAATTGCTCCAGCCCATCCTTCTTGTACTCCTCTTCCTGATATGCGTCTTCAAATCCCTTCGAATTCCATTCCGTCTCAAAGATTCTTTGCACTTCTTCAAACGGCAGCTTCACGCCTTTGCGCAGTTGGTCCACAAAGCGTTTGATCGTCGTGTGCATCACGGCGCCAAAGCTCATCGCCGCCTTTGGCCCTTCCCGCAGAGACCACAAATACCCGAACAAATACCGTTGCGGGCAGGCCCGGTAACCGCTCAGCGCAGAAGGGCTGAGCGTCAGCGGCTCTGCGGCCGGCGCATGGAACTCCTCCGCCCAATCCGCGATGCGCGAAAAAATCTTGGCCGATCCTTTGGCGGCCGGAAAGAGCTCCGAATCTTCCCAAAGGTTTTCCTGTACCCCATCATCTCTTCCAGCAGGTGGCAGCTTTGGCATGAGTTGGCGCACATCCTGCCGTTTTATCGCCGGATCCATCACAATGTCTTCGATGAATACCGGCACTTTTCCTTTTTTCTCCGTCATCGTTGTGATGGTGAGCCGCTCTTCCGCTCGCGTCAGCGCCACGTAAAACAGCCGCCGCTCTTCCTGGATATGAAACTGTTCCGCGGGGGCGCCTTCTTTCATAAGCTCCACCGGGAATTCGAATACGCGTGGTCGCTCGGTGGCCGGAAAAGCGCGGTTGTTCACCCGCAACAGAAACACCTGCGGAAACTCCAAGCCCTTTGCTCCATGGACGGTCATCAACTGCACCGCGTCTGGCGGCGCGTCGTCTTCCAGGCTCACCACTCCGCCAGCCTGAGCGTAGTAATCCAGGTACTCGATAAACTCCGTCAGGCCGCGCGTTTCGCTTTTCGGTTCCCACTCCATCATGAATTCCGCCAGCCGTTTGACGTATTTTCGATCGTGCTGGTTCGCGCGCTGCCGAATCTCCAGCCACTCCGTCAGAACTCCCAGAATCTCTCGTGCCGTGGAGCGCTTCAGAGTTTTTCTCTGCGAAGAAACAAATTCCACCAGTTGCCCTAGCGCCGCATGCGATCGGTCGAACGCCAGTTGACCCTGGGGTAGTTGCAAGAGGTCGTAGATAGCCTTTTTCTCTTTTCGCGCGCGCTCCGCCAGGCGTACCAAATCCGCTGCTTCCAGGTGCCATGCCGGCGCTGCCAGGACACGCGCGCAGGCAATGTCGTCGTACGGCGCGGCGATCAGCCGCAGGTAAGCGAGCACATCCCTCACCAGGGGGTGCTCCAGAATGGAGAGTCTCGTGATCACAAACGGAATCTTTCGCCGCGACAGCTCTTCCACCAGATGATCCCTGTGCGCATGCTGGCGGTATAGCACGGCGAAATCCTTCCAGCGCCGTCCCGCTCCATGAATGCGCTGCAGTTCGCTCGCCACCCATCGCGCTTCTTCTTCGGGAGTTGCCAGCTCGACGATGCGGATCTTTTCGCCCGCAGGTTTGTTTGCCGAGAGGACTTTCTTTGGAAAGTCGGTGCTCACGGCGTTTTGCCCGATCACCTGCATCGCGACGCGCAGGATGTTCGGTGTCGAGCGATAATTCTCCGTCAGCGCCACGCGGAGCCGCGTGGAGTCCTGGCCTTCCTTCCATCCCGCGAATCGCTCCAGGAATAATTTGAAACTCCCGAACGAAGCTCCGCGGAACCGGTAAATCGCCTGGTCGTTGTCGCCGACCGCGACGATATTCCTCGCCCGTCCGGCCAGCAGCTCCAACAGTCGAAGCTGTGCGATGTTGGTATCTTGAAACTCATCGACCAGGATGTAGCGGTATTTTCTTTGAAGAGTCTCGCGCAGTTGCGCGTCCCGCTCCAGCAAGCCAACCGCTCCGGTGATCAGCGAGCCGAAGGAAACGCGATTCTTTTCGCGCAGCAGTTCTTCGCTGGCCCGGTAGGCGCGCGCCAACTCCTGCTGCAGTGCGACCGTCTCCAGGCGTTCAGCGACGGTGTCTTCGTCCAGCGTTTCCCGTTCGGACTCGAGACGCGCCGCCAGCCCGTTGGCATACCGCTGATAGTCTTCGCCGGACACCAGTTCGTCCTGGCAACGCGAAAAAAACTCCACGAAATCGTTCAGGAACTGCCCGGGATCGGCCAGTCTCCTGTATTTCTCCAAACGCAGCCGCCGCAGGTTGCGCCGAAGCAGGATCCAGTGATCGAACTCGTCCAGCATCACCCGTTGCGGGTCAGCTTCCGCTAGCAGCGTTTCGCAGAAAGAGTGAAACGTCGCCAGCGTCACCGCTTTGCCGCGTGCGCCCGTGGCTTTCACCACGCGGGCTTTCATCTCGCCCGCCGCTTTCTTCGTGAACGTGAGACCGAGAATATTTTCGCCGGAGAGTGATTCATCCGATTGCAACAGGTGCCGGATGCGTTCGGTGATGACGCGCGTTTTTCCGGTACCTGCGCCGGCAATCACCAGCAGCGGTCCTTCACCATGCGTGATTGCGCACTTTTGCGCGTTATTGAGCTTCAGTCCGCTCTCCTCGAGCGGCTCCATGTCAAACAGCGTGGCCATGACCTAAGCAGGGTATCGGAATTTTCGTGGAAGAGGAAACGAGAGCTATTTTTCTAATTTAACATGAATGGATCGTGGTTTCGGATCATCGAAGAAATAGGCATCTACGGCATCACTTATCATGAATTCTAGTTCTTCCCATGTGTCGCCTTGTGTAAAAATACCTTCCGTCAGACATTCCGCACCATAACCGTCGTCTGACTCCTGTGTCACTCGAAACACCAAGTCCGTGTTGCTCTCCATGGGTCCACTCCCGCTATCGTTGCGACTTGTCGCCCGCGGCAACCTGCTTGTTGAACTCCGTCGATTTCCTCTTCGGGATGGTGAGCGATTGCCATTTGTCGCCAGCGAAATGCCGCCCCAGATAAACGATCTGCCCCACATGATAAGAATAGTGTGCGATCTGGCGGTTGATGGCTTGCGTTACGGAATGTGGTTCGCCGCGGATGGTGATTGTTCGATCTAGATCCGCATCGGTGAGTGGTTCCAGGGCGTCAAACAAATACTTCCATCCGCGGTTCCACACTTCCATTAGGTCCGCGCGCGTCACGGGCGGCGCTTCAAATTCCGTGTCGCGATTACGATCGGGTTTCTCACCGTCCGTGGTTAGAAAGTCCGTCCAGCGCGAGCGCATGTTACCCGCCATGTGCTTGACCACAATCGCGATGGAATTCGATTCCACATCTAGTACGGCCAAGAGTCGTTCATCTGGACATTGAGCCATCGCGCGCTCGCCCAGCTTCTGGTAATAACGAAACAGGTCGATGGAGTCTTTCAAGTGGGACGTGGTGAACCGGTGTGCCATAGCGTCATTCTCCACCGCCGCACAAACCTGTCAACCCCGGCCTTCATTTTGATGCGCTCATCAATTTCACCCAGGTTCATTCATGGCAGGCAACCGAGAGCCTCGCTCGTGCAACGAAGTGGAACACGAATTGAGCCGCCCGAAGAACGGTTTCGAGCGACGTAAAAGAAATGCTTGACAATTCGCTTTTTGTTCGCCTAATATCGCTGCGCTGAAATCTCGGATTTCAACAAAGGGAGGTCGGTATGACGATTGGACAAACCATGCTGTCCGAATTCGACGAGGAGATGAAAAACACTCGCAAAGTACTCGAACGCTGTCCCGATGAAAAGTGGAACTGGAAGCCCCACGAAAAATCCGGCACGCTCGGCTGGCTCGCCGCCCACGTCGGCACTGTTCCTGAGTGGATCACCATGACCATCAATACGGACGAGCTCGATTACGCCCCCGTTGGCGGCCCCGCCTTTGAGCCGCCGAGAATCACCAACCGCAAGGAACTCCTTGCCGCTTTTGATAAAGGCTCCACCGAAGCCCGTGCCGCACTCTCCAAAGTCAGTGACGCCGACATGGCGAAAGGTTGGAAACTGCTGGCCGGTGGCCAGGAGATTTTCACCATGCCGCGTGTCGCGTGCATTCGCGGAATGTGCCTCAACCATCTCATCCATCATCGCGCGCAGCTCACGGTTTACTTCCGGCTCGTCGGAGTTCCTGTGCCTGGGCTCTACGGTCCAAGCGCGGATGAAAGCCAGCCGGGCACGGCCGAAGCTGCGGCTCATTGAGCCCAGAATGATTTATCCGGGGGCGGAGCAATTCCGCCCCTATGGTTTGTCCGTGGCGAAAGCCTCCTTCATCGCATCGCGCTATAATAGTGCCTGCTCTCCTCTGGAGGCTCACCATGACCACGGAAACCCCAGTCATTCTCTCCGCTGTTCGAACGCCCATCGGCAAATTCCAAGGCGGCCTCGCCGGATTCTCCGCGCCCGAGCTCGGCGGCAAGATCGTCGCCGAAGCCATCCGTCGCGCGGGCCTCGATTCGAACCGAATTGATGAAGCGATCCTCGGCAACGTGGTGCAAGCGGGCCTCGGACAGAATCCCGCGCGCCAGGCAGCGCTCAAAGGCGGGTGCAATCCCCGCGTCGCCGCGATGACCATCAACAAAGTTTGCGGCTCTGGCCTCAAAGCCGTGGCGTTGGCCGCGCAGGCGGTGCAGCTCGGCGAGTCGGAAATTGTCGTCGCCGGCGGCATGGAATCCATGTCGAACAGTCCGTATCTTTTGCCGCAAGCCCGCACGGGTTATCGCATCGGCGATGGGAAAATTGTGGATTCGATGATCGCCGATGGCCTGTGGGACGCTTACGAGAATTTTCACATGGGCATGACCGGCGAACTCGTCGCCGAAAAATACGGCATCACTCGTGAAGAGCAGGACCGCTTTGCGTTCGAAAGCCACCAGAAAGCAGTGCGCGCACGCAAGTCCTGTTTCTTCGAAGCGCAGATTTTGCCGATCGAAGTGCCGCAGAAAAAAGGCGACGCGATCGTCATCAAGTACGACGAATCGCCGCGGGAAGACACTTCGGTCGAGGCTCTCGCAAAATTGAAGCCGGCATTCAAGAAAGATGGCACCGTTACCGCAGGCAACGCGCCTGGCACCAACGACGGCGCGGCGGCACTTGTGGTCACCAGCGAGCGCAATGCTTCACGCCTCGGCAAGCAGCCCGTCGCGCGCATCGTTGCGCAAGCCGTCAGCGGCGTCGAACCCAAGTGGGTAATGATGGCGCCCGTTGATGCCGTCGAAAAACTCCTCACAAAAACCGGCTGGGACCGCAACAAGGACGTCGATCTAGTTGAGTTGAACGAGGCCTTTTCCGTTGCCGCTATCGCCGTCACGCGGCAGCTCAAGCTCAATCCCGAAAAAGTAAACGTCAACGGCGGCGCTGTCGCGCTCGGTCATCCCATCGGCGCGTCCGGCGCGCGCATCCTCGTTACGCTGCTCCATGAATTGCAACGCCGCAACCTGAAGCGCGGCATCGCCGCACTCTGTCTTGGTGGCGGAAACGCCGTCGCCCTCGCAGTCGAACGTTTCTAAATTTCGAAATTATTTTTACTGAATGAGCGTGCTCTGGCTGGCCACGCATTTCCATTGACCGCTTTGCTTGATCCAGGTGTCCGTGAATCGCGCGCGCCGCGTGTACGGTTTTCCCTTGGTCACGCCGGTTTCGCGATAGACGCCTGAAACCACGCCCGCGTTGCTGTAGACATGAACCTTCATGCCCTCGTCGTACATGTGCTCGGGTGTCGAGCTGGGGTTGGCAACTGATCGCAGGTATTCCGCTCTAGTCTTGAGTGAGCCGTCGTAATCCACGTAAACGAGCGTGTCGTCGAAAAGTGATGCAATGGCCCCGGCGTCGCGGCCCATTTCCGCCTGATTCCAGGAGCGTTCCAGCTGGATGAGCTGGGTTTCGTCGTCTGCGGCTTTGGCGCGGTCCTGAGTCAGCAGCGTGAAGACGACTGCTATGATCGCCAGGAGCGGTAGCAAGATTCTTCTCATGAGGTTTTTCCTCCGGCCGCTAAAACAGTAAGGCAACAATGCTATCGGGCACTTCGTCCGTCAAGAAAAAACGCGGCTAAGGAAGCGGCGAAGTAACAGCCCGAGAAATTTCTTGAGAAACTCGGGCGCATGCCGCCATCACCGCGCATATCTTCCCCGGGACAGGATGCGCCGTGCGGCAATATCCGAGGGGCCCATTCTGCGTAAGCTCTGTCATCAAAGATTATTCGGGTGTTTACCTATTGAATTTCCTGCATGGCAAGAATAGAGTATCGCCCGGGCGGGGACAGTGGTCTCCACGCCCAGGGTTGGTGTCCTGGAAGCAGGTCCGTGTCCCGAAGACAGCTTTCATTCTTGTCACGATGGGGTGCCGTATGAAAAATACCTTCTGCAAGTGGGTTTTGCTAGTGTGCTTTGCTTTGCTCGTTTCGCAAGGGTTGCTTGCGCAGTCAGACCTCGGCAAGATTTCAGGTTTTATCAAGGACCCGTCAGGCGCGACGATTGCCAACGCCAAGGTTACGATTCGCAATAACACGGGCGTCGAACGCCAAACCACGACGAACGATTCGGGGTATTACGTCGTTACGAACGTGCCGCCTGGCCTCTATTTGATGATCGCAGAGGCAACTGGTTTCCAAAGATACGAGAGTTCGAACAACAAGCTCGATCCCAGCGGCGATCTCGTTATCGACGCGACGTTGACCGTTGGTGCCGCCACACAAATCGTCCAGGTTTCGGCGTCGACGGTGCAACTGCAGACGGAATCCGCGTCGGTGCAAAAGTTGGTGACCCGCGAACAAATTGACTCGCTCGAACTCAATGGCCGAAACCCGATTTGGCTTGCTGCCTTGGTTCCTGGCGCTCGCGGGACCACGCTGGCCAATCTCAACTTCGGCTTCACCCAGGGGCCGGCGAACTTTAACGGTTCTCGCAATCCCGAGAATCTCATCACCTTCGACGGTGCACCGGCTACCCGCACGCGCTCCAACGGCACCAGCTTGGGTGCCGCAGACGTTGACTCCACGCAGGAGGTGCAGATCCTTACGACCGACTATGCTCCCGAATACGGCCGCACTTCCGGCGCGCAGATTCGTTTTACCACCAGGACCGGCACAAGCCAGTTTCACGGCGCGGCCTACGAGTATTTGCGGAATACCGCCTTGAATGCGAATACCTGGGCGCGCAATGCCAACTCGAATGGCCTCACGTCTTCTGCGGCTCCGGTTCACTATAACCAGTTTGGCTACAATATCGGGGGCCCCATCTACATTCCTGGCAAATTCAACACCAGTAAGAGCAAGATTTTCTTCTATCTGGGACAGGAATGGCTGAAATACAACTTCGTCGAATCCGGCTCCACTGTTGGATCGGCGGGGTTGTTGACGGTCCCGACGATGAACATGCGCAAAGGGGATTTCAGCGAACTGCTTAATCCTAACAATCCTTACGTCACTCGCAAGGACGCCTCCGGCAACAAGGTACCTGTGTATATAAAAGACCCGCAGTCCGCGAACCCTTGTACAACAGCAGATCAGAGTGGATGTTTTCCCGGAAACATAATTCAAGCGAATCGTTTGAGCCCGGACGGAATCGGAATTCTCAATATGTGGCCTGTCCCCAACACCTTGCTTGGAGGTAACGGTAACTGGTTTGCGGCGAAGCGGCACACTTTCGACCAGCGCAAGGATACAGGCGCCGTCGACGTAAACGTTAATGACAAGCAGCGCCTGCGATTCCGCCTCTCGAACTACACGTACCTCGAATATCAGCCGCTTGACGGCAATACCGATCGCACCCCTAAGTTTTTCAATCGCCCCAACAAGACCGGCTCACTCAACTATACGTGGACACTGAATCCCAGAATGGTGAATGAGGTTCTGATCACCGCCAGCGAGGACATTGTGAAAATCCCCGTTGATGCGGCGAACTTTTATGATCGCACCCAAGCCTGTGTTGGCTCGCCAGTGCCTTGCGGCCTTTACCAGTACCTATTCCCCGTGAGCCAGAAGTTGCTGCCAAATCGCATACCCACAGTGAACATGTCTAACTTCTCCGGGCTAAGTGGCGGGCCGTACCCCTCACACTCCGCCGGCCCCATCTATGATGCATCGGATAGCTTCACCTGGATCAAGAGCAACCACACGATAAAGTTTGGTTTCCTCTTCGAGCGTTCAGGCGAAAATGACAACGACGAGATCAACGTGCAGGCGTGTCCAACGTGCACGAACAACCAGAACGGCCAATTCTCGTTCACCGATCTCCGAGCAGGCGCGACCGGGGTGGCTGTTGCCAACGCCGCTTTGGGATTGTACGACAGCTACTCGGAGATCGGACACCGCGCGTACACCATCTTTCGCGCCAACATGTACGAGAGTTTCGCTCAGGACTCTTGGAAGTTCCGGCAGAATCTGACCATCAACTACGGCCTCCGTTACACGGTCATTGTCCCTTATCACGCGGAATGGGGAAACATGATCCTGTTCGACCCCAGGTTTTACGATTCGAGCAAAGCAGTGACCGTCAACTCCGCGACTGGTCTTGTCGTTGGTACAATCGATCCCAAGACTGGCCTTGTTGCCGGTACAGGGGCTGACACGCTTAACGGTATGGTCATTCCCGGCAGCGGGTTCCCCTCCTCCGCGAATGGTCGGGTCCCCGAGGCCGACCCGACTCAGTTCGACTTCAGCCGCTTGTTCCACAACGTTCCCAACCATTACTCAGATATTCAATGGAGCGATATTCAGCCGCGCGTCGGGATTGCCTACCAGTTGGACCGCAGGACCGTGCTCCGCGCTGGCGCGGGACGTTTCGTTACACGTCTTGGCGTAAGCGATTCGATATTTCTGGGAGGAAATCCACCGTTCCAGCCGAACGTCAGTGTAGCCAACGGTGTCGTTGACGCTCTGGCCCCAGGAATTGGCGGTAATACTGCTTTGGTGGTGACCACTCAGAGCAAGAATTTTAAGAATCCCGAAGCCTGGGCCTGGAATTTCACTTTTGAGCGCGAGACGTTTTGGAAGTCCCTGCTCAGCGTTGGCTATGTGGCGCGGCGCGGTGTCCATTTGCAACGGGAATCAGACATCAACCAGCCGACTACCGCTGTCGTAACCGCGCCGGCTAATGCCGGTGTAAACCTCAATGCGCTGCGGCCGTACAAAGGTTTTGGTTCGATTCGAGAAACAGATAACGTAGCCAATTCCATGTACAATTCGCTGCAGGTTGCCTGGAACCGCCGCTTCTCCGACGGCCTCCAGTTCGGTGTTTCCTACACGTTGTCGAAGAGCATGGATGACGGCTCGAATCAGCGCGACGTCATTCCCAACACCTACGACCCACGTATGATGTGGGGGCCATCCCGCCCGGCATATCCTGGTGTTCAGCTATCTTTATGATCTGCCCCTTTTCAAGAACCGTTCGAACCTAAGCGGCAAGCTGCTCGGTGGATGGCAAATCAGCGGCGTCACCCAGTTTCAGACGGGCCTGCCCTGCGGTGCCGCGCACCAAAGCGACTACGCCGGCGTGGGACTCGATTCCAATTTTGGCTGCGGCGTTAACGGTCAATATTGGACCGTCAACGGAGTTCCCAGAATCATCGGCACGTTCGGCTCATCCGGCCAGTGGTTCTCGACAACGAACCCCGATGGTTCCTCGATCTTTGTCCAGCCTGCGGCTGGGACGTTCAACCACGCTCGCGTGCGCGACCTGATCTACCAGCCCGGGTTTCAGAACTGGAATCTCGGACTGTTCAAGTCTTTCCCCGTCGACGAGCAAAGAGGATTCCAGTTCCGCGCCGAAGCGTTCAACTTCATCAACCACCCGAATTGGGGCGGAGGGAGCGGCGGCGGTGTGAATTTTGACCCGACCAGCTCGAACTTCGGGAAGGTAACCACCAAGGGAGGCGGCGTTGGCGGCGGCGAACGCAACCTACAGCTCTCGTTGCGCTTTTATTTCTAACTGTTGCGAATAGGGCCGTCGGAATGCGTTCGCAGTTTCTAACCCGTGTAGGGCACTAGGCTGTGCCTTGCGCAGAAATCTCAGCGGGGTTTATCGCTGATTTCAGATCGTTGCCGCAGTAGGGGCAGAACTTGTCGGATTCCGCGATTTCGCGCTTGCAGTGCGGGCACGAAGGATGCAAGTTGCATTTGCAGTTCGGGCAGAAGTTGAACCGCGCGCCCACGGTGTTTCCGCATTGCGGGCAAGGATACGGAAGCGGCTCGCGCATCAGAAAATAAATCACGAAGCCGATGAAGCCCCACGCGGGCAGAAGAATGAGCACCAGAATTGTCCACAGGGCGGCGCTCATCCCGCGGCGTGAAGCATCGCGGTTGACGTACGCGATCATGAAAATCATCAACGCCATGCCAAGGCTGGCTAGGGTGACGATTCCTGCCAAAGCCAGCGACGCCAGCGCCGGATTATCCCGCAGCTCCGGCGGAAACATGTCGTTTCCGTTCGGATTGTGTGCGTTCGCCAGGTTCACCGTAGTGGCGATCACCAGAGCGACCACATAGAGAAAGGCAACCAGTGCCATCAGCCAGCGGGGAATAATCCCAAACTCCTGCCAGAAGCGCAGATTCTCTTTCCGCCGCCGAAGGCGAATCAGCCGCTTTCTCTCGTTGAATGAATCGGTCACGCGTTGTTGGTAGTCAGACATTCTTTTTCTCTCTCTCCGCTCGTCCGGGTCAGCTTCCCAGATTGATCCAATCAGCCTGTTCGCCCTTTCGCGAACTTTCCATCAACAGCACGGCCACGGCAAACAGCGCCGGAATCGACCACCACAAACCAAATCCAACTTCCCAGACCAACTTGGGAACTCCGGTGCGCTGGCCAAGCCATTGAAACAAGCTCCACACATAAGGCGCGCTTGCGACGCCAAAAATCCAGGACAGGACGCAAGCCAGCCACAGCGCGCGGCGCCTCGGTTCCCGCTCGCGCAATTCCTGCGCGCGCAGGCGAACGCGAAATTGTGTGCGGCTGGCGAGTCCCTCCGGCAGGGAAATAGTCGCGGTCCGCAGCATTCGCAAAGCCCGATCGGTCCGGCGCGCATGCTCGGCGCAGAAATCGCATTCTTCGAGGTGCGCCCGCAGCCAGTTGCGGTCGGTATCGGGAATTCCTTCCACGCGCGCTTGCGCGATCAATTGCAGCGCGCGTTGGTGAGCAATGTTGTTGCTCTTCATCCGGCGCCTCCCTGGAGCGCTCCGCGAAGCGCTTCGAGACCGCGATATAGCCGCGACTTCACGGTGGAAAGGGGAATGCTAAGCACGCCCGCCATTTCATCGATTTGCAATTCTTCCTGGAAGCGCAGGACCAGCACTTCGCGGTAAATTGCGGGGATTTTCTGGAGAGATGCTTGAACGTTTTCTTCTGTCTCGTGGCTAAGGACCTGGCGCAGCGGCGAAGGTTCATTCTCGTTCGCGAGTTGCAGAGGATGTTCCTGTTCGGAATCCGTCAGCGTGTCCAGACTCTGTGCTTTCTTTGAGCGCTGCCAGTCAATAACCAGGTTTCGCGCAATCGCGAAAAGCCAGGCTTCGAATTTTGATTTGCCGTTGTATTGATGGCCGCGCTCGAGAACGCGGATCCAGGTTTCCTGAAAGAAATCTTCGGCGCGTTCCTTGTTTCCGGTGATGTAGACGAGGTAGCGGAACAGGCGATATTGATATTGCTCGATCAGGCGGTCGAGAAGATCGGGGTCGCGGCGCTGCAGGCCGCGCGCGATGGTTCTTGTTTCATCGCCCATCAGCGTGGAAAAAAACAGCGTTGGACCCGGCATCGCCGATGGACCGAAGAAGATGGACCGTTGTGGCGTCAAGCATGAAGTCGTGGCGCTCATTCTAACTGGTATACGGGTGAGCGCCGCGAAAAGACGCAGGCACTGGGAAAGGGAATAGAGGAACATTATGTAGGGGGGGCCCCCATTACATTCATGATTATGAAAACAAAGGGCTTACAGAATGGGCAACTCGCAAGTTGTGGATTCTAAATAGCTTGTTTCTTGGTGGTTACGACTAGAAAGGCGGAAATGGCTGCCTTGAAAAGAAAAGCGGGAGCAAGCTCCCGTACTCCCAACGTAGTTCTCTACAAGGTTAAGTATATTAAGGAATAAGGGACAGTCAAGGAAAAGTTGAAAGTCCGTCGGAACTCGATTGAAAAGTCCCTCTTGCTAAAGCCGAGAAAAGTGTAACCTTGGGGGCCGGAAAGGGCCTGGGGCATGGCACACATGTATTGTCCACAGTGCAAAGCGGAGTATCGACAAGGGTTTACCCGCTGTTCGGACTGCGACGTGGAGCTGGTGGGAAACTACGTGGAAGCGGTTCGCCATCCGTTGGCTAAGAAAATGGCAATAGGGGATAAATATGGGGCGGGCTTGTGGCGCGGGACCGATCCTCACTTTTATTTGGCGCTGGTGTGGAGTCTCTGGAGCAAAAAAGTGGCTTGCTACGGCGCGCCCGAAAATCCGCCATTACCAGACTACATGAAGGGGCAGCTGCTTAGCAGTTCAGATCTGGGCGGATTTGAAGTCTGGGTAGCGGAAGAAGATTTACCACTCGCAAAATGGATTCTCGACTCCGCCAATGAGGAGTTTGCGGAAGCAGCGTTCGATGAGAATTCTACGAAGACAATACTGCCCGATATTTCTCCTGAGACGAGTGGCGTTTGTCCCTTGTGCTTCGGGGAATTCACGACGGTTTCTGCGAATTGCCCGAACTGCGGAGTTTCGCTGCGCTCCCCGCAGGTAGAAGTTGCCGCTGAGGATTCGGCCTGGCAGCTTTGCAATCTTGCTCATCCCAAGTTCATCACCGAATTGAGGAAGGCGCTGCAGACGGCAGGGATTCCGTTTAATAACGCAAACATCTCTCATGGCGACTTTATTTCCGGCCGGAGGTACGTCCCGAACTACGAGGTCTTGGTCTTGAAGAAGGATTTCGAGCGGGCCACGCAAGTGATGTCGCAAATCTTGCAACATTGGGAGTTCGAACCGAGCGCCGGCTTCCATGTTGGGAGAGATCCGTTCCTCGACTACGGGCTAGAGCTGGCGGCACAAAAGGGTTGGTTTCCCGAGGACATTTCGGCACTGGTTTGGTCCGGCGAGAACATCGGGCTGGTTGGAGGCATCGGCTTGGCACTCCAGGAACACGAAATCCCCTACCGTATGGAGACCGAGCCCCTGGGGACGGCGAGAGTATTCATTCACCCTGAGGATGAGATTAAAGCCCGCGAAATCATCCGGGAAGTGGAGGAAGGCCCGCGGCCGGAGTAGGTCTTGCTATGGCTCAATCGAAACAAGCGGCGGTTGGGTTTCGCGTGCACTCGGGGTGGAGCGCGATTGTTGCGGTGTCGCTCGAAAAAAGCGCGCCGGTTGTGCTGGCGCGCCAGCGCGTTCACCTGGTTGACACCTTCACGTATGAGTTCCGGCAGCCGTATCACACGGCAGAAAAAATGCTGGCGGGGGAGGCGCGCGAATTCATTTCACGGATGCAGGCCGAAGCGCGGCGGCTGGCTTACCGTGCAGTCCGGGAGCTCGAATCCAGAACGCATGAACAGGGAGTGAAACTCACGAGATGCGGACTGCTGCTTGCTTCTGGCAAACCGCTTCCTGGGCTGGAGAAGATTCTTGCTTCGCACCCGCTGATCCACACTGCAGATGGGGAGCTCTTCCGCGAGGGGATTCTCCACGCGATCGCCCGTTGTGGCCTGGAAGATTTCCGAGTCAAAGAAAAAGAACTCCTGGACCGCGCAGGACGAATGCTGCGTATCAAGCCAAATGCGCTGATGCAACGCGTTACCGACCTTGGGCGGTCGGTTGGCTCCCCGTGGTCGCAAGACGAGAAGTTCGCCACCCTCGCCGCGTGGCTGGCGTTGGCCGCTCCATCAGAACGATAGGGAGACTTTGCGAGAAGCTTCTCAAGAGGCGCTTCAAAATATCGAAGGGCGCTCGGGTACGCTACTTCAGAGGCTTGATTGGTTTTACCGGGGACTTCTGGGAGTATCTGACGGTGACGGTTACGATGCCCGAGGCGTAAGGTGCCTCTAACTGTCTTGCTCGTACAGTCACAATTTTCGGTCCCGGGCTTGCACTTGGCGCGGTGAACAGGCCACCTCCAAGGCTACCGGCCGTTGCCGTCCATGACACTAATTGCGAACAGCCAGATGGCTCGACGATGGCGGTGAACTGTATCACGCCCCCCGCAAATACGCTTCCTCCGGCCGGGCTTATAGATACCTTGCAGGGAGCCGCCTCCGCATGTGCGGGAAGCAATGCGCAAAGCACCAAACCAAGTTTTATGTATCGCTTCCTGTTGCTCATACGGCCTGACTCTAGCTAACTCGATGCCCGGCAGGCTAACCAAGTTGCCTCAAATTCGCTAGGCAGCGATCCCTGGCCACGCTTCCCGTGCTTGACGGTGACGCACACATCCGCGCATGCTTTACTGCCAGATTTTGCGGAGATGCTACAGATGAATTTATCTAACATCAAAACCGTCGCCGTTCTCGGCGCGGGGACGATGGGAAATGGGATCGCGCACGTGTTTGCGCGGTCGGGCTACAAGGTGATTTTGAGGGACGTGGAGCAGAGGTTTCTTGAGCGCGGGATGGACACGATTGGGAAGAATCTCGATCGGGAGATCAAGAAAGGGAAGATTGCGGAGGCGGAGAAGGGAACTGTTCTGGGCCGCCTGCACCCAGTGACGGAGATGGGTGCGATTGTGGCGGCGGATTTTGTGGTCGAGGCCGTGCCGGAGAAAATCGAGATAAAGCGCGCTGTGCTTGGGGAAGCGGACGGGATTCTGCGGCCGGAGGTCATCATCGCGAGCAATACTTCGGCGATTTCCATGACGGCGCTGGCGGCGCTGACGAAGCGGCCGGACCGGTTTGTGGGGATGCATTTTATGAACCCGGTGCCGGTGATGGCGCTGGTGGAAGTGATCCGCGCGCTGCAGACGAGCGATGCAACGTTTGGGACGACGATGAAGCTGGCGGAGAAACTAGGGAAGAAACCGGTGGCGGTGAACGATGCGCCGGGGTTCGTTTCGAATCGCGTGCTGATGCCGCTGATCAACGAGGCGGCTTACTGCGTCATGGAAGGTGTTGCCACGGCAGAAGCCGTAGACGCGGTGATGAAGCTAGGAATGAACCATCCCATGGGGCCGTTGGAGTTGGCGGATTTTATTGGGCTGGAGGTCTGTGTGGACATTATGCACGTTCTCGAGGAAGGGCTGGGGGATCCGAAGTATCGGGCGTGCCCGCTGCTGAAGAAATATGTGGCGGCAGGCTGGCTGGGGCGGAAGGCTGGCCGCGGATTCTATACCTATCCCGCTTAAGAGCGACATACGAGGCGAATATAAGGCGAATAATAATGTTTGCTTTTTGTTCGCCATGGTGGTAGTTTGGCCTGGCTGTTTTCAACAGGTGCACCATGCGTGGTTTTTCGAGCAGTGTTCTAAGCTGTCTGGAACGTGAGAGACTCGAAGAGGAGCTTTCCGAGGCTCGCATCCGGGGCCGGAACCTGTCCCGGTTGCGGCAATTGACCCAACGGGAACGGATGGCGTTGGATGAACGCGAGCAGACGGCTCAGAGGCGGCTGAGAGACCATGACGCGGAGCACGGTTGTCAACGGTGATGCGGCATTAGACTGTACGGGGTCGGCACCGTTTGCGGTTGAGATCCTTCAGCCATCCTCGTCGGATGGCTTCAGGATGACAAGGCCGGGTGCAACCATAAAAAGGGATGGCGCGGAGATGAATCGAGTGGTAAACTCCACACTTCGTTATATCCCTGGGCAAGGGCGAAGCGCTTTCCCGGCGCAATACCCAAGTCAGCGGCTCCGCAGGCCCAAGCTTCCAATTTCCTCCACCGAGGTGTGAAATGACAGATGAGAAAGAAAAACTGCTGGCAGCGGCGATATCGCAGATTGAAAAAGACCACGGTAAGGGCGCGATCATGCGCCTGGGCAGCCGGGATGTTCTGGTGCCCGTCAGTGTGATTCCAAGCGGATGCCTGTCGATTGACGCGGCGCTGGGTGTCGGCGGCTTTCCGCGCGGGCGCGTGATTGAGATTTACGGGCCGGAATCCGGCGGCAAGACCACCATGACGCTGCACGTGATCGCCGAAGCGCAGAAGCTGGGCGGGCAGGCGGCGTTCATCGATGCGGAACACGCGCTAGATCCGGTGTACGCGCGGAAGCTGGGCGTGGACGTGGACAACCTGCTGGTGTCGCAGCCGGATAACGGCGAGCAGGCGCTGGAAATCGCCGAAACGCTGATTCGTTCCGGCGGCGTGGACATTGTGGTGGTAGACTCCGTAGCGGCGCTGGTGCCCAAGGCCGAGCTCGAAGGGGACATGGGCGACCCGCAAATGGGTTTGCAAGCGCGCTTGATGTCGCAGGCGCTGCGCAAGCTGACCGGCATTGTTTCGAAATCGCGCACCTGCCTGATTTTCATCAACCAGATTCGCGAAAAGATTGGAGTGATGTTCGGCAATCCGGAGACCACTACGGGCGGCCGCGCACTGAAGTTTTACGCATCCATGCGTGTGGATATCCGGCGCATCCAGGCGATCAAGGAAGGCGACAAGGTCGTCGGCTCACGCACGCGCGCGAAAGTAGTAAAAAATAAAGTTGCGGCGCCATTCCGCGAGGCCGAATTCGACATCGTCTACGGGGAAGGGATTTCGCGCGAAGGCGATTTGATCGATCTTGGCGTGGATAAGGGCGTGCTTGAAAAGAGTGGCGCGTGGATCAGCTTCGGCGGCGAGCGCATGGGCCAGGGTCGCGAGAACGCGCGCGTATTCTTGAAGGAAAACAAGGACATTCGCGACAAGCTGGAAAATGTGCTGAGGAAAAAACTAGAAATCCCCGTGCCGGGTAATTCAAACGCAGCTGCGCCTGGGCCGAATGGACACGCTGCTTCCGCACAGCCAGAAAAGCCGCCGATGAAGACCTCGGCGGCGACCGCGGGCGCAGATGCGTCCAAAGCGCGCCCTACCCGCTAAACGCCATAGCATGATGATGAAACCGGCCTTTCTGTGAATGCGCAGAAGGGCCGCGTCTTTTTAAAAACCAACTGGGAAGGATGTACTTCCACGAGAGGACCGCCGCGTGGCCGGACGAAGGTTCAGGCTCCTGCCCGGACGGTCAGCTATTCAAAACAAAGCACATAGCCTCGTACTAGGGCTATGAGGCTATTGTGCAGCCAGAGGCAAAACTCTAAAATATGTCTCATTCTGAGAGAAGTGTTTCTCTTGGATGCTGAGACTTTTGGCCGCGCCGAGGCTAAGTCGCATCAAATGAACAATGCCCTTGAGTGGCGGGCGGGATGCAAGGAGTCTCAGAAGCGTGTCCAACGGCAGTAGCGAGCCGGTAGCGGCGACGAACACTTTTAGTGAATGTTTGTTGACCTGTGGGCCGCGTAAGGTAAAACTCTGACCCCCGGTGTTTTTGGCGTGGGCAGAACGGGGCGAGTTGACCGGTTCGCGGTCATCCAGAAGAGGCGGGAACGGTGAAGCAGTTCGGAAAAGCAACTATTGCGATGTTAATGGCGGCAGTCACCGCCATGCCTCTGCCGGCAGCGCCCGGCGCGGGTGCGTCCGTGAGGCGCGCTCGCAAATCCGTCGCGCGGTATCGCGGAGTCCCCACGTTTGCGGATTCCACCAAGGCGGACGACGGCGCCTACGATGATCCCATCGTTCGCGAAGCCGCGGTTTCCGCTCTTGGCCGTTACAACGGCGCAGTTGTGGCGGTAGATCCGAACACCGGCCGCATCCTCACGGTCGTGAATCAAAAGATTGCATTTGGCGATGGCTACATTCCTTGCTCGACGATTAAGCCGACTATCGCGCTTGCCGCCCTGGAAGAAAATGTCATCACCCGCGACACCATGCTCAAGGTGGGGCGCCGCAAGTATATGAATTTGACGGAAGCGATGGCGCACTCGAACAACGTATTTTTCGAGCAACTCGGATCGCGCATGGGATTTGAGACGGTTTCCAAGTATGGCCGCCTGCTCGGGCTAGGAGAACTCGCGGGGTACAATCTGCCTGACGAACATCCGGGATCGTTTCCGACAGTGCCGCCTGCTTACGGCGGAGTCGCGCGAATGTCCAGCTTTGGCGAGGGGATTCAGGTAACTCCGCTGCAACTCGCCGCGCTTTCTGCCGCATTTGCGAACGGCGGGACACTTTATTATTTGCAGTATCCACACAGCCAGGAAGAAGTTGAGAATTTTACGCCGCGAGTGAAGCGGGAATTGAATATCGCGCCGATTTTGCCGGAAATTCGCGAAGGCCTGCTAGCCGCGGTCCTCTATGGCACGGGCAAATCGAGTTTTGACCGGGGCGGTGACGAGATGCCGCTGGGCAAAACGGGCACTTGCGACGACCACACGACGCCATCGAAAATTGGCTGGTTCCTTACCTACGCTGACGACGCACACCCGAAAATCGCGCTCGCGGTTCTGCTGCGCGGAAACACGCGCCGAGTAAAAGGGCCGACTGCCGCCGTTGTGGCAGGACGAATCTACCGCAAACTCCGCGAACAGAATTACTTTGCGGACTCCGCCCACGCGGTGGCCATCAATACCGGCAATTAACTCGACTTAAGATTTCTCACGACTATTTCTTGCGCTGCGGAGGACCTCCGCAGCGTTTCCTTTTGCAGACGCAGCCTCAACAGTTTTAACCGATGTGAGCGGTCAGGATGCGAGTGCCGCAGGGATGCCGCGCACGTCTTAGGAGGGCAAGCAGTTGGACGATTGAGCGCACGCCCAGCGAAACGCGTTTGACTGCAAGCACGATTTAAGACAAAAGAGTGAGGGGCGCTCGTTTGTTAGAGTGGTGGCGGGGAGTCGTACAGGGAAGTTTCACCTGATAACGTGCCGGCAACGGGTGGCTTGGAGGAATTGTGAATCGTCGTTTCTTGTTCTTGTTGCTTTTTGTGTGCGGAGCCGGAGTCGCAACTCTGGCGTATGTCTTCCATTTGCGGCTGGCCGCTGCGGAGGAATTCGACCGCCAGGTAACGCTCGCGAATGAAGAAGCTGCAAGAATCCGTGAACAAGTCATCCTGCCGACTGAAAAGAAGGTCCCTAGGGGAGTGAACTTCACCGCTGCACTCCAGAAATTCGGATTGAGCGCCGAAGAGGCGGCGAGCGCTTCGGCGGCGGCTCAGCATGCGTTTAACCTCCGCCAGGTTCGCGCTGGAAACACCATCACGGTAGGGCGGTCGGTGGAAGGAACGCTTCGCGAGATCGATTACAAAATCGACGCGGACCGAATGCTGAAAATCGTCCCGGAAGACCGGGGGTTCACGGCGCAGGTCCAGGAGATCCCCTCGAAAACGGAAGTCGCGGCGGTGACGGGTCGCGTCGACGATTCCCTCTTTAACGCCGTGGAGGACACCGGAGAATCCGCGGAACTGGCCATGCGGCTGGCGCAGATATTCGGCTACGATCTGGATTTTTACACCGATCCACGCAAGGGCGATACGTTCCGAATCATTCTTGAAAAGAAAAAATATGCCAACGGCCAGACGGCCGGATATGGAAACATTCTCGCCGCGGAATACGAAAACGCAGGGAAGAAATACCAGGCACTGCTCTTTCGCGATCCCGCCGGGCGGCCGGCATACTATTCAGCCGACGGAAAGTCGCTGCAGAAGGCGTTTCTCCGCTCGCCGCTGAAGTTCGGTGCGCCGGTGACGTCGCATTTCAACCGGGCGCGATTTCATCCCATTCTCAAGACCTATCGCCCGCACATGGGGACGGACTACGGGGCACCCGTCGGCACTCCGGTGCAAACGATTGGAAGCGGACGGGTAGTATTCGCGGGACGCAAGGGCGGTGAAGGCAATATGGTACAAGTCGCGCATCCCAACGGCTACGAGACGATGTATTTACATTTATCGCGCATGTTTGTGCGCAGCGGAGAACGCGTGGAGATCGGAAAGACCATCGGCCTGGTGGGGAGCACGGGCCTTTCCACAGGTCCGCACCTCGACTTCCGTATCCTGCAAAAGGGCCAGTACAAGAATTTTGAGAGGCTTGGTCTGCCGCCCTCCGATCCCGTTTCAAAGAAGAACCTGCCGGAGTTTGCGGCGGTGAGCGAGAAGTGGCTGCCGCTTCTCAAGAACCCTGAGCTGATTCAAGCGCGCGTCACTCTCCCGAACAACGGTGAAACCCACTAGCGTTCGAATCAATAAATAATCGGCAGCTTTGAAAAGTCCGAGGCGGTTTCGTCCGTTACCCGAAGGACGACGAGCGTACGATCGTCGTGGGGAGCGATATCAGCGCCGCTGTGATTATCTGTTTCCGCGAGGATTCGATCGGCAATCACGCGAGCGGAATCTTCCGGAGAAATTCCGGATAGAAGGGCAGACAAACGTTGCAAGCCGAACTCCTCTTCCGTGGCGTTTGCTGATTCGAGGATGCCGTCGGAAGCAAAAATGATCACGTCACCGGGCTGCAGATCGATGGCGGACTCATCGTATTGCGTCCCCGGAAGCAGACCGAGCGGCACACCTTCCAGTCGAATAGAAATCACATGGCCATCGCGGACGAGGAGCGGGTACGGTCCACCGGCGTTGGAGAGTGTAAGCCGCCGGGTGGACGCGTCGTAAACGGCAAACAGCATGGCAATAAACCGCGAATCCAGCCGCGCGCCGTGTAGCCGTTGATTCAGAAGGGCCAGCATGCATGCTGGTTCACAAGCGCGTTCGACGACAATTTCGCGAACCGTGCCGATGGCCAGGGAGCCGTACAACGCCGCAGCCGTGCCTTTACCGGAGACATCGCCCAGAGCCAGCGCCAAGCGGCCCTCGCCATAGGGAAGGAAATCGTAAAAGTCTCCGCCCAACTCCCGCGCGGGAACATACCCGGCCGCCAAATCAAGACCCGGGACTTCGCGCGCACCAGTGGGAAGGAGTTGCCGCTGAATCTCCCTCGCGGTGTCCAGTTCGCTGCGGAGCCGGCGCTCGCTTTCCCGGGCTTCCTGGTAGAGCCGGGCGTTTTCCAATGCGATAGCGACGTACGAGCCCAGCGTTGAGAGCATGCGCTCATGTTCCAAGGTGAACGCGTGAGGCTCGGAGCTTTCAAGATCGAGAACCCCGATGAGACGGTCGCACAACAGAAGAGGCACAACGAGTTCAGAACGCGCCACCACGCCGCTATCACAGTGGAGGTAACGCGGATCTTCCGTGACGTCATTGACCCGGAGGACGCGCCGCTCGCCCGCCGCCGATCCGGTGAGCCCTTTATGCAGCGGGACGCGCGTGCGTGCGGCAATGGAATCACCGCAGCGCATGGCGAAAACGCTTTCCAGATGCTGGGACTGCTCGTTCCAGAGCATGACGCTGAAAACGTCATATTTCACGATTTTCTTGATGCGCTCGGCGACGCGGCTGAGAAGTTCTTCGCGGTCGAGGATGGAGGTTACTTCACGGCTGACTTCGTAGAGCAGAGCGAGCGTATTGGCCTGATCCGGATGAGAAAGGAACAGGCTTTGCGGGACGGGGTCCGCATCACCCACCAGGGCAAAAGAGCCGATTTTTGAAAGGTCTTCCATTGCGTATGCGAAGGCTAGCCCTTGTTTGATGTAGCAAATCCCCAGAGGTTTCACAATTGAATTCTTAAGGAGGGCCTAGAAATGTGGAAAGAGCGGCGGGCGGTTAGTGAACTTACTGTTACGCGATGGCTTGGCAGAGCGTGTTCGTCCGGTTGAACAATCAGTTGGCTCAAGTTGCGGGTATCTCAAGCTCTTCGCAAGGCTGTCTTGGTTCCAGCTTCCTTATGAAACAGCGCCGTGCTGCAGCCGCGCAATGTCAAAAGCTCCGATTCGTCCAATCCGTAGCGATCGATCGCTGCGTGATAACCCTTCCAATTGAACGGACGATGCCGCCTGGCCATGGTCCGGAAGAAACGGTCAAAAAAATGGAAGGCGATGCCGAAATTGCTGTCCATAAGGCCTTCGCTATTGACGCTCCGGTGATGAATGTCGTGCATCCTTCTGGCCTTCAGGAACCATAACCTAAGCAGAGGGATTCGCGTCATCCAGAAGTTGTCGACGTGCATTCTGTCGTGCAGGTAGTTGAACATCAGGAAAGGCCAGCCGAGCAACGTGCACAACGCAAGCGCCTGATAGGCGGGTGGTACGCCGAGCAAGGCCATCACGGCCCAGCAAAGCAGCAGGATAACCGCAGAGGGCGCCAGCCATTCCATCCCGACATTGCCGAGTGCGAAGCGGTTGTCCGTCGCGTCGTGGTAGCCTCCCACACGCATGGGTTGCCGGGGGCCATAAATCAGGAAGTGATGGATCAGATGGCCCCGGCTGAGGGCGGGAAATTTATCGCTGTGGAGAAGCCGATGCAGCCAGTAGCCGGCAAATTCCGCGACAACCACGGAATCTACCAGAGTCGCGACGACTCCAACGAATGTGACGTGCAGGCGTTCGTAAAACATGCGTGCTTCTCCTGCTATTCCACCTGCGGTTCCTAGAGCGAAGCAGCGGTGCCGCCGGTAAATCGACACTAAAGAGTGTGGAGGCAGCGTTCAAGCGACAAGGAACGCCAAGCCGACAGCAAGGAGATATGTCGCACGATGTCGCGGCAGTTTGATTTCCGGGGGATTGAAAACAAAGGACTTACTGGAGGAAGCGGCTGGATTGATATATCAAGAAAACGGCGAATCTACGCCTTAGGCGCGGCCCCGAGCGTCACAAGAAGATCGAGCGCCATGACTGCAGTGGGCACGGCGCTGTCGGATGTATCAGGAAAAGTTGCCTTCGTAGCGAACCGCCGACTACTTTACTTCCCAGGTGTCGCCGGCACGCAGGAGTTTGCCGAGGTCGCCGGGGCCGCGCTTGGCGATGACGTCCTTGATCTGCTGGTTCATCACGTCTTCATAGCGGGGAAGATCGTCCCAAGCACGGAAAACGCCGATCGGCGTGGGGAAGCCCGGCCGGTGCTCCATATGCGAGAGCAGGAAGGCGTAGGACGGACGCGGGTGGTGCGCGTCGTGCACCGCGAGATCGCTCTCCGTAATGCCATTGCCGAGCTGGACGACTTCGATGTCCCCGTCGGATTTGCGGCGGATGCCCTTGTCACGGTTCTTGCCGAAAACGAGGGGCTTACCATGTTCGAGCTGGATCACGTGCTCGCTGCGCGCATCGCGCTCAGTCAGAGAGAACCACGCCCCATCGTTGAAAATGTTGCAGTTCTGAAGAATTTCCACGAATGCGGAGCCCTTGTGCGCCGCAGCATGCTTGAGCGTATCTTTCAGGTGCCCCTGGAAGACGTCGACGGAGCGCGCCACGAAGGTCGCTTCTGAACCGATTGCCAGCGACATTGGATTGAAGGGCCGATCCACGGACCCGAAAGGCGTCGACTTCGTCTTCTTATTGAACTCGGAAGTCGGCGAATACTGGCCTTTCGTCAAACCGTAAATCTTATTGTTGAAGAGCAGGACCTTGATGCCGACATTGCGCCGCAGCATGTGAATCGTGTGATTTCCGCCGATGGAAAGCGCGTCGCCGTCGCCAGTGGCAACCCAAACTTCCAAGTCCGGGCGAATAGCCTTAATGCCGGTTGCTACGGCAGGCGCACGGCCATGAATCGTGTGGAAGCCAAAAGTGTTCATATAATACGGGAAGCGGCTGGAACAACCGATGCCGGAAACGATCACGAAGTTCTCGCGCTTGATGCCCAGCTCCGGAAAGACAGACTGTACGGCGGAGAGAATCGCGTAGTCTCCGCAGCCCGGGCACCAGCGCACTTCCTGGTCGGTTTGAAAGTCTTTCTTGGTGAGAAGCGGTGGCAGCGTGGCTGTTCCCATCATCAATTCTCCTAGAGTCCCAACATCTCTTCGATTTTCTGTTCCAGCTCGGCCTGCTTGAACGGGCGGCCCTGGATCTTGTTGAGGCCGACGGCATCCACGAGATATTTCGCACGCAACACCCACAAGAGCTGGCCCATGTTCAATTCCGGCACAAGCACTCTCCTGTAGCGCTTGAGAACGTCACCCAAATTTGACGGGAGCGGATTGAGGTGCCGAAGGTGGAGATGGCCGATCCTGCGCCCCTTGGCTCGTTGCGCCTTTAAGGCCGCGGTAATCGAGCCGCAAGTTGAGCCCCAGGCGACGATCAACAAATCGCCTTCCAGATCGCCCGCGGGAAGCACATTCGGAATGTCCTGGGCGACCGCCGCGACCTTGGCTGCGCGGACGCGAACCATGTTTTCGTGGTTCAGCGGCTCGTAGTTGATGTTCCCTGTGGGGTCCTGCTTCTCAAGGCCGCCGATGCGATGTTCGAGCCCGGGAGTTCCCGGCACCGCCCACGGGCGAGCCAGAGTGTGCGGGTCGCGTTTGTAAGGAAGGAAGCTGACTGGGTCGGTCGCAAATTTCACTGGAAAATCCGGAATGTCTTTCAGCTCCGGTATTCGCCACGGCTCCGCGCCGTTTGCGAGATAACCGTCCGAGAGAATGATTACCGGCACCATGTACTTAACGGCAATGCGGCAGGCTTCGATAGCTACCCAGAAGCAATCCGCAGGCGTCGCCGCGGCCAGAACCGGAATCGGAGCCTCGGAGTTGCGGCCGAAAAGCGCCTGCAACAAGTCGGCTTGTTCGGTCTTGGTCGGAAGGCCGGTTGACGGGCCGCCGCGCTGAATGTCGCAAATGACCAGCGGAATCTCCACGGCAACGGCTAGGCCCAACGCTTCCGTTTTCAGAGCCATTCCGGGGCCGGAAGTCGTGGTGATGGCGAGAGCCCCCGCGTACGCCGCGCCGATCGCCGAAGTGATGGCAGCAATTTCGTCTTCCGCCTGGAAGGTCATGACGCCAAAGTCTTTGTACTGGGAGAGTTCGTGAAGAATGTCCGAAGCCGGGGTAATCGGGTAACTGCCTTGAAAAAGCCTCAGTCCGGATTTCTGCGCCGCGGTAACAAATCCCAATGCCAGCGCCTGGTTGCCGCTCATGCTCCGGTAGAGTCCCGGGGTTAGCTGCGCCGGCGGAATTTCATAACTGATCTGAAAAGCTTCCGTGGCTTCGCAGTAAGAATACCCGCCCTTCAACGCGAGCTTGTTCGCTTCCACGAGCAGCGGCTTGTTCTTGAATTTGTCTTCAATCCACCGGACCGTCGGGTCCATCGAGCGGTTATAAAGCCAGTAACACATGCCCAGCGCGAAGAAGTTCTTGCAGCGATCCATGGACTTGGCGTCGAGTCCCAGATGCTCGAGCGAACGCCGCGTCAGCCGTTCGAGCTCGACTGAAAACAGCCGGAACTTGTCGAGCGAATGGTCTTCCAGCGGATTCGAGGTCATCTGCGCTTTGCGCAGGTCGCCCTCTTTGAAGCTGTCGCTGTTGACGATCAGGATCCCATTAGCCCTGAGGTCGGCAATATTCACTTTTAGCGCGGCCGGATTCATGGCGATCAGCACGTCGATGGCATCGCCCGGCGTGTAAACCTCATTCGAGGAGAAGTGCAACTGAAAACCGCTGACACCGGGAATCGTTCCCGCAGGAGCGCGAATTTCGGCCGGGTAGTCCGGAAAGGTCGCAATATCATTGCCGTAGAGCGCGGCAGTGTTCGTGAACTGGCTGCCGGTGATCTGCATGCCGTCACCGGAATCTCCCGCGAAGCGGATCACCGCCTGATCGAGCACTTCGCGCTTATTTTTTACCGGTGGAACTTCCGCGAGTGTAGACATTCTTGTCCGAACCTCCGCACTTCGATGAACTCCCTTGTCCCCCCGGGAGTGTGGCTCAACCCCAAGGATGAGGCGGTGCGGTGAAAGGACGGTTCTAAGGCAGCCCGCCAGGAGCCGACACCCAAAGGATATCACACCGGTCCGCGCATGGCAGAGCGGGAGTCTCCTGAGTGGCGATGTGTCCTATCGAGAAAGGCGAGGCAAATCGTTCGTCGCCTTCGACTTCCGCGGTGGGGCGGCGTCAGGTTGCAGCTGCAGCCCTAGAAGCCGCTTCGAAGAAGCGCTGCCGGTAGTAAACGAGCAAGCCGAAGATCGCGCCGCCGAATACGAGTCCGCCAACCATCATCCAGCCGTAGTGCTGGGCAAAGTCAAACGGAGAGGAGTATGTTTCCGGCAGATGTAAGGACGCCTGCACCTCCTTCATATAGGAATCCATCACGGCGCCGTAGTTTGGCGTGAGCAGGCTTACAACGCCACTAGCAAGCCAGAACAACTGAAGGCCGATCGTCAGTGAGTAACTCCAAGGCTTGAGCTTTAATAGACCGATGCCCGCGACGACATACGCCAGGCTAGTGACTATCAACACCGTTTTCCCCGCGCTCCCGGGAAGAACGTACCCGAATACGAATAGCGGCACATAGGATGGAAGCAAAGGAAGAAAGAAGAGATTCAAGAGCAATCCGACGTAAAACCAGGCGAGCACGGCGATGGGGAGAGGGCATGCTGGTTTCCGCGGAAGCTCTGGGTCGGCAGGTCCAGTTGCGTCGGAAAACTGGGCCTTGACGCTCTTGCGGTTGAACAGGATAAGCCACCAGGCGCCAATCACAAACGGAATGCCGTAAACAAAGAGCAGAATCAAGCGGACCGCTGTCATGCTCTCCGCCGGAAAAGCAGGAGAATTCGGATTTGGAGGAAACTGCGTGAGAAATGCAATCGGGATCCCGATGAGGCCGAAAAAGACCGAAAGGCCACCCCCAATTAGGATGGAGATGCGCGCCCAATTGCGAAGGTAAAACAGACCAATACCTGTGGCGATACCGAAGAGCGACACACACATCAAAAGACCTTGGGCAGCCAGCATGGCGTTTTTCATGAATGGTGGAGCTTCAGGTGTGGTGCCTGGTAACTTGACGAGCAGCGTCCCGAAGAATACGACGGCACACCCCAATAGAAGGAAGAGGCTTTCTAAAATGGCTACCACGCCGGCGACAGTAACAGAGGTGGAGCGTTTCGCTGAGTAATTCATCGAAAGCCTGTATAACACTTCTCGATGTAGCGGCGAAAGGGAGAGGTGCAGGTAACGCGAAAGGAAGAAAAAGGGGCTTGACGTTCGCTTTTTTTTCGCCTAAAGTGCCTGTGGAAAAGATTTACGAGCGGAGGCGCGCACATGGCTCTGACCAAACGGCAAAAAGAAGTTCTCGACTACCTCGTGGCGTTTGAGACCAAGAATGGCTACGCGCCAAGCTTTGAGGAAATCGGCAAAGGCCTCAAGCTCACTTCCCTGGCCACCGTGCACAAGCACATCACCACGCTCGAGAAAAAAGGCTTCATTCGCCGCGGTTACAATCAGAGCCGCTCCATCGAGATCATCCAATTGCCGAAGTCGGTCAAGGAGCAAGTCAGCGATCGCAAGATGCAGGAGCTTCCGCTGGTGGGAAGAATTGCGGCGGGGCGTCCGCTGGAAGCCGTGGAAGAACGCGAAACGATTTCCCTGGGCGATTTCGCGCGCGGCGGCAATTCCTTTGTGCTACAGGTCAAAGGCACCTCCATGATCGAGGACCACATCATGGATGGGGATTTCGTTGTGTGTGAGCAGACGCAGGTCGCCAATTCTGGTGACATCGTTGTGGCGTTGATCGGCGGCGAAGAAGCCACTCTCAAGCGCTTCTATCGCGAAGGCCCCGGTAAGATACGCCTCCAGCCGGCAAATTCGGAAATGTCTCCCATTATGGTGCCGGCGAACGAAGTCAAGATTCAGGGCCGCGTGATCGGCGTCCTTCGCAAATACTAGTTCTGAGCCACTCGAAAATACCTCCGACGCCAGCGATAGCCAACCTGCCTTTGGGAATCTTGGCCCTCCGTGGCCAAACGTCGCCGCTACTCCCTCCCTGTTGGTAAATTGTTTGTGTCAGAATCCTGTTCCGTGCATCAGAAGAGTGTTACCGGTATCCTCATGGAGCGCTTCCAGGCAACGTGGCAGGGAAAATCAAGCTGCACTAAGATTCGCCGAGAGATCCTAAACCTTTGAGGTAGCAAACTTGTCCTCGAACCGCCAAAGCATTTTGATCGTTGACCCCGACGCGGCCTCGCGCCAAGTGCTTGAGGAACTTGTGCGTTCGGCTGGCTACGATGTGGCCGTATCCTCCTCCCAGTCGGAAGGATTCAAGTTTGTTCAGGAGGCCAGCATCGACCTTTTAATTCTTTCCGCCGACCTTGCCGACATCCAGTGCTGCGACGCGCTGGCCGAAGTCAAGGGCAATGCGGCTACCTCCGGGACCCGCGTCATCCTTCTCACGAAAGGAGGCGGGGCGGAACGTGCTCGGGGCCTCGATCTCGGCGCGGACGAAGTGCTCACCTCGCCGTGGGACGGGGCGGAATTACTCGCGCGGGTTCGTGTTCAGCTGCGCGATAAACACGGCTTCGACGAGTTGCGAGAGAAAACGCGTATCGCCGACGAAAGCCGGGAGGTGGCGCAAACCGCTTTCCAGGCGCTCGCTGTCACGGAAAAGATGACCCGCGATGCATTCTCGCTCGAGCGGGCCTTGAAGATTGGCGTCTCCGCCCTATTTGCCATCGCCCTGATGATCGCAGGGATTTTCGTTCTTTTCTCCAGACGTGCCAGCAAGGAAGCCAACCGCGCCTATGCCGTGATCGCCCAATTGGAACGCGGTGCCCACCGCCAGGAACAATTGATGGCGGATGCTCGCAGTGCGCGCGCCGATCTAAAGCAATCGGATGTTCTCGAGCAAAAGCAGCAGCTCAAGCAGCATACAGATGAGTTGCGGCAGAAAATCTCGGACGCCGAACCGGGCGAGGTGTCCGCGCTTCGCAGGGAACTCGAGGAAACCACCACCCGCCTGAAACGCGTGGAGACCGAGTCGCAGTCCGCGGAGGGGGTGATTCGCGCCTACGCGCCAAGCGTGTGTCTCATCCACGTGTCCGTAGCTTTCCTGGACCGGGCGTCCGGCCGCCCCTTGCGATACGGCGGAATCAATCCGGACGGCGAGCCGCTTCACGACAGTGACGGCAACTCCGTGTATACATTGGAAGGGCGCGCGCCGGAAGTTCGCGCCGATTTCTTCGGCACCGGATTCATGGCCGGAGAGGGCCGCATTCTCACCAATCATCACGTGGCGCAACCTTGGTGGAAGAATGACGAACTCACGGCCGTCACCAGCCAGGGGCTTAACCCCACCATTGCCGACCTGACCGCCTATTTTCCAGAAACCACTGCCGGTGTTCCCGTCAGCGTTTCCGAAATTTCCGAGGTAGCGGACCTGGCAGTGCTGAAAGGTGATTTGTCCGGCTTGAAGAAACCCGTCCTGAAAATGGACGGGCGTAAGGAAGCGGCAATCAGCGGCCAGCCACTGCTTTCGCTCGGCTACGCTACCGGTATCAGCGCCATTCTTGCGCGCGCCGGAGAAGACGTCGTGGACGAAATCGCCAAGAGCACTGGTGGCAAGCCGAAAGCAGTTGTCAACGAACTTCTTCGGCGCAAACTGATCCGCCCCCTTGTCACTCAGGGCCATATCGGCGACGTTCTTCCGGACAAAATTGTCTACGATGCGCAGACCACTTCCGGCGGCTCGGGCGGGCCGCTCATCAATCGCGATGGAGAAGTGATTGGCGTAACGTTCGCCGTGGTCAAGGGTTTTGGCGGGTCAAATTTTGGCGTTCCCATTCGTTTCGCCCAGCCGCTCCTCAAGCCATGAGGGAGCGTTTTGCTTTATTCTTTAAGCGTGGAGCGGAGACCGCACCAACCTTGGCTGACTCGAAGCATGAAGCGGTTGCCCAACCGCATACGTTTGACTCTCGTTTTCCTGATCGCCCTTCTGCTGGCCTTGCCCGCTCCCGTTTACGCCTACGCTGTTCTGTCTCATGAGGCCATCGTCGATGCGGCCTGGGAAACGCACATCAAGCCTCTCCTCTTGAAAAAATTCCCTCAGGCAAGCGAGGAAGATCTGAGCAGGGCGCAAGCTTACGCTTACGGTGGCGCCATCATTCAAGACATGGGCTATTACCCGTACGGCAGCCCGTTCTTCAGCGACCTCACGCATTACATTCGCAGTGGCGATTTCATCCAGGCTCTGCTGCGCTATGCGGAGGACCTCAACGAGTACGCTTTCGCTGTTGGTGCGCTCGCGCACTACGCCGCGGACAACGACGGACACCGCCTCGGTACCAACCGGGCAGTCCCCCTTCTGTATCCCGGCCTTCGCAAGAAATTCGGCGACAGCGTTGCGTTTGAGGATAACCGGCTGGCGCATGTAAAGACCGAATTTGGTTTTGACGTTCTCGAAATCGCTCGGGAACGCTACGCACCTGACAGCTATCACGACTTCATCGGTTTCGAGGTTTCGCGCCCCGTTCTTGAGCAAGCCTTTCGGGAAACCTATGGCCTGGAGTTGAAAGATGTGCTCGTCAGCGAAGAGAAAGTCCTCAACTCGTACCGCCGCGACGTGAGCAAGCTGATTCCAACGGCCACTCGCATCGCCTGGCACCTCAAGAAGGACGAAATCAAGGACGATATTCCGGACGCGACGAAGAAAAAGTTTCTCTTCAACTTGTCCCGCGCTAATTACGAGCGCGAATGGGGCAAGGATTATCGCAAGCCCAGTCCAGGCGAGCGTTTTCTGGCGTTTCTCTACAAGTTGATTCCCAAGTTCGGACCCCTCAAGATCCTGCAATTCCGGACGCCTACGCCGCAGACCGAGCAGATGTTTGAAGCCAGTTTCAATGCCACTCTCGATCGCTATCGAGAGTTACTGACGGAAGTTCGCGAAGGCCGGCTGGACCTGCCCAACAATAATTTCGACACCGGCGAGAAAACTGGCCCCGGGAAATACCGTTTGAACGATGAAGCCCATGCCGAACTGCTGGATAAGCTGGCCGAGAGCAAGTTCGCGGGCGCCACTTCCGAAGTGAAGGCGGAGTTGGTGCGCTTTTTTGCCGAACCGGATGCGCCGTACGCGACAAAACGCAACGCCAAAGCGTGGACAAAAGTCCAAACGCAGTTGCAAGAGTTGAAGTCAGCACAAGTCTCGGCCGCTCCTGCCAATTCTGGACGACAGGTCGTGTGCGAGCCGCCAACCACTCCATAGATTAAGCCTGCGCCCCTGCGTGGCCTCCCCCTCTCTCGACGCCCAAAAATAATTGATGCTCCGAATTGAAAAGACTGCTACTTGGTCGCATCGTCGCCATGAAACAATGTAGAATTTCGCGCGACGCATTGATCGCCTCTGAGATGAAGAAGACCAAACCCATCCGCAAACTGCTCGCCGCCAATCGCAGCGAAATCGCCATACGCATCTTCCGCGCCGCCAACGAATTGGGGTTGCGAACCGTGGCCATCTATTCGCAGGAAGACCGGCTTTCGCTCCATCGCTTTAAGGCTGACGAAGCCTATCAGGTTGGCGCCGGCAAGGGCCCCGTGGAAGCCTACCTGGACATCGCGGGAATCGTCGGGCTCGCGAAAGAGAAGGGCGTCGACGCCATCCACCCAGGTTACGGTTTTCTTTCCGAAAATCCTGCGTTTGCACGCGCCTGCGAAAAAGCTGGCATCACTTTCGTCGGACCTTCGCCGAAGCTTCTTGAATTGCTTGGAGACAAGACCGCCGCACGAGGACTGGCCACTTCGGCGGGCGTTCCTATCCTTCCGGGAACCGAGAATCCCGTCAAGTCGGCAGCAGAGGCGGAAAAAATTGCCCGGGAGATCGGCTATCCCGTCATCGTAAAAGCCGCGATGGGCGGTGGTGGCCGCGGCATGCGCGTCGTCCATGAGGCCACGCAGCTCGACGTGCTGCTCGAAGAAGCGCAGGGCGAGGCGCGCTCCGCTTTTGGCGACGCCTCTGTTTTCCTTGAAAAATATTTGCCCCGTGCCCGCCACTTGGAAGTCCAAATCCTTGCCGACCATCACGGTAACTTGTTGCATCTCTACGAGCGCGATTGCTCGATCCAGCGCCGCCACCAGAAGGTCGTCGAAGTCGCTCCTGCCGCGAACATCCCTGCGAGTATTCGCTCCGAACTCTGCGAAGCCGCAGTGCAGTTGGCGCGTAAGGCCAACTATCGCAATGCGGGGACCGTCGAGTTTCTCTACGACGTCGACTCGCAAAAATGGTATTTCATCGAGGTTAATCCGCGCATTCAGGTTGAACACACCGTAACTGAAATGGTGACAGGAATCGACCTTGTCCGCTCGCAGATTCTTGTTGCCCAAGGCCACAAGCTCCACGAGCCGCCCATGTCCCTGCCAAATCAGGAGAATATTCCGCTCAATGGCGCGGCTCTACAATGCCGCGTGACCACGGAAGACCCGGAGAACAACTTCGCCCCCGACTACGGTAAACTTTCCACCTACCGCTCGCCGGCAGGCTTTGGCATTCGTCTCGATGGCGGCACCGCTTATGCCGGAGCAACGCTGGCCGCCTATTACGATTCGCTTCTCGTCAAAGTGACGGCCTGGGGCGCGAATCTTCCCGAAGCTTGCCAGCGGATGGACCGCGCCCTCCGCGAATTTCGCATTCGCGGCGTGAAAACGAATATTCCCTTCGTCGAAAACGTCGTCAATCACGCGAAGTTCCGCGCCGGCGAAGTCACGACCTCTTTCCTCCATGACTCCCCCGAGCTTTTCCGCTTCCCCAGCCGCGGGGACCGCGCCACCAAACTGCTTTCCTATCTCGGCGATGTCATCCTCAACGGCAATCCCGAAGTGAAGGGCAAGCAGATTCCTAAAGAAATCGAAGTCGCGGTAATTCCGCCGTCACCCACGGGCAAACCGCCCGCCGGCTCCCGCCAGCTCCTGCAAAGGCTTGGTCCGGCAAAATTCGCTGCCTGGGCTCGAAAGGAAAAACGCCTGCTGCTTACGGATACAACTTTCCGCGACGCTCATCAATCTCTGATGGCTACGCGCGTCCGCACCTTCGACTTGCTTGCCACCGCCGTCGCCGTCGCGCATCGCCTGCCGAATCTCTTCAGCCTCGAGATGTGGGGCGGGGCGACGTTCGACACTTCGATGCGCTTTTTGCACGAAGATCCCTGGCAACGATTGCGTGAGGTGCGCGAGCGCATTCCCAATATCTGTTTTCAGATGCTCCTCCGCGGCGCCAACGCCGTCGGCTACACTTCCTATCCCGACAATCTCATCACTGAATTTGTTCGCGAAGCGCACGCCCAGGGCATCGACATCTTTCGCATCTTCGATTCGCTCAATTCCATTGAGAACATGCGCGTTTCGATTGACGCCGCCCTCGAAACCGGCGCCGTTTGCGAAGCCGCCATTTGCTACACCGGCGACATTCTCGATAAAACCCGTCCAAAATACTCGCTCAAATATTACGTCGCAATGGCCAAGCAACTGGAAAAACTAGGCACCCACTTCCTGGCCATAAAAGACATGGCGGGACTTTGCAAGCCTTATGCGGCATTCGAATTGGTGAAAGCCCTGCGCGACGAAGTCGGCGTTCCGATCCACTTTCACACGCACGACACCAGCGGCATCAACTCCGCCTCCGTTCTGAAAGCCGCCGATGCCGGAGTCGACGTCGCCGACGGAGCCGTCGCCGCCATGAGTGGCGGCACCAGCCAGCCCAATCTCAATTCCATTGTCGCCGCGCTCCGCCACACTCCGCGCGACACGCAACTCGATCTCGACACGCTCAACGAATGTTCCGACTATTGGGAAACGATTCGCACTTACTATCTTCCGTTTGATTCCGGTCCCAAGGCCGGCTCCGCGCGCCTGTACCAACATGAAATCCCCGGCGGTCAATACACGAACTTGCGCGAGCAGGCCGCCGCCATGGGCCTCGGCCATCGTTGGCGCGAAGTCGAACGCACGTATGCCGAAGTCAACCAGCTTTTCGGCGACATCGTCAAAGTTACGCCTTCCAGCAAAGTCGTCGGCGACATGACTCTTTTTCTGATGGCCAAGGAAATGCAGCCGGCTGACCTTCTCAAGCTCGACGAAAAACATGACGTGGCGTTTCCAAATTCTGTCGTCGAAATGTTTTCGGGCGTACTCGGCATTCCTCCCGGTGGCTGGCCAAAAAAACTGCAAAAAATAATCCTGCGTGGCCACGCTCCTCTCCGTGGCCGCCCGAGCGCAAACTTGCAAGCAATTAAATGGGAAGAGGAGCACCAGTCTATCGAGAAAAAACTAGGTCACGCTGTCCGGCGTGATGACCTGCTGAGCTATCTGCTCTATCCCGATGTTTTCACCAAATACGACAAATTTCGCCAGACCTATTCGGACGTTAGCGTCTTGCCCACTCCCGCATTTTTCTACGGACTAAAGTCCGGCGAAGAAATCACCGTCGAAATCGAGTCCGGAAAATCCCTCATCATCAAGTTTCTGACTATCAGCGAACCGCATCCCGACGGCACTCGCACGCTCTTTTTTGAGCTGAACGGCCAGCCTCGGGAAGTGAACGTCCGCGATCGTGCCCTGCGCGTGGTCGAGCGCGCTCATCCCAAGGCCGATCCTGCCGATCCCGGCCAGGTGGCCGCGCCGACCGCCGGCGTCATCAGCGGCATCGCCGTCCAGGCGAATCACGCGGTGGAACGCGGCGCAAAACTTCTCACCCTCGAAGCCATGAAAATGCAGTCCAATATCTATGCGCCCATTTCAGGACGCATTGTGAAAATCCTTGTGACCTCCGGGCAGCATGTCGAAGCGAAAGATCTCCTCGTGATGATCGCGCCGTGAGTTCCGGACAGCTCCGCAAACACGAACAATTCCGCTCGCGCTTCCTCCGCAATCAGCGCGACCTCATCGTTTACACTCCGCCCGGATACGCCGACCAGCCTGCGCGCCGCCTTCCCGTCCTCTATCTTCATGACGGACAGAATCTTTTCGATGGTGCCACTTCCTTCATCCCCGGGCAGGACTGGCACGTCGGCCAGACCGCGGACTATGGCATTCAAGCTGGCGTTGTCGCCCCGCTGATTATCGTTGGGATGTACAACACCAAAGCGCGCATTCGCGAATACACTCCCACTCACGTCCCCAAACTCGGCGGCGGTCGCGCCGACCGCTACGCCAAATTTCTCATCGAAGAAGTAAAGCCCTTCATCGACAGCGAGTACCGTACTCTCGCGGGCTCCCAACACACCGGCATCGGCGGTTCCTCGCTGGGTGGACTTGTTTCTCTCTACCTCGGGCTCAAGCATTCGCGCATTTTCGGAAAGATCGCGGCGCTCTCCCCATCGGTGTGGTGGAACCACCAAGCGATTCACCGCTTTGCGCGAGCGGCAGTAATCGAGCCCCGCCCGCGTATCTGGCTGGACGTCGGCACTCGCGAAGGCCCGCGCATTGTGCCGCAAGTCGAAAAATTTCGAGACGTACTGCTCGAAAAGAGCTGGAAGCTCGGACAAGATTTGCATTACGACGTCGTTGAAGGCGCCGAGCACAACGAAGCAGCTTGGGCGCAGCGCGTCGGCCCGTTTTTGCAATTCCTGTATCCCGCGCGCGAGGCCGCTGTATAATCCGCGGTCTAATCTCGCGCTTCCAGGGGCGTCGCATGTCGGAAGGCCGGCCTCTCACCATTCTCTGCGTCAGTTCCTACGAAAAGGGTCAGGAATTTATCCGCACCTGCAAAGCGCTCGGCTGCCGTGTTTTTCTCCTGACCGTCGAAAAACTTCGCCACGCCGGTTGGCCGTTCGAATGCATCGACGAAGTCTTCACCATGCCCGAAGAGCTTCCGCTGCAGGGCCTGATTCACGCCGTCAGCTATGCGGCGCGGTCGCGGAACATAGATCGCATCGTCGCGCTCGATGAATTCGATATGGAGAATGTTTCCGCGCTCCGCGAGCATCTCCGCATTCCCGGCATGGGTCTCACCACCGTTCGCTATTTTCGCGACAAGCTGGCCATGCGTGCCCGCGCTCGCGAAGCCGGCATCCTGGTCCCCGAATTCGTTCACGTCCTCAATTACGACCATCTTCGCGAATTCATGTCCCGCGTCCCCAACCCCTGGCTGCTTAAGCCACGTTCGCAAGCTTCCGGCATCGGCATGAAGAAAATTCATTACCCCGACCAGTTATGGCACTGGCTCGACCAGCTCGGCGATCAGCAATCCTTTTATTTGCTGGAGCAATTCGTTCCTGGCTCGGTCTATCACGTGGACAGCGTGGTTTCCGAGCGCCGTGTTGTCTTCGCCGAAGCGCATGCCTACGGCACGCCGCCCCTCGATACCTCTCATCAAGGCGGCGTATTCACCACGCGCACTCTTCCCCGTCAAACCGAGGAAACCAAATCGCTCCTCCAAATCAACCGCAATTTACTGGATGGCCTCGGCTTCATGCGCGGAGTTACTCATGCCGAATTCCTCCGCTCTCACGCCGCCGGCAAGTTTTACTTCATCGAAGTCGCCGCTCGCGTCGGCGGCGCCTACATTTCCGATGTCATCGAGACCGCCACCGGAATCAACCTCTGGCGCGAGTGGGCCCGCCTTGAAGTCGGAGCGGGGAATCGGCCTTACGAGCTGCCCGCAGCGCGCCACGATTATGCCGCAGTCATTCTTTCTCTCGCTCGCCAGGAACATCCCGATACTTCCGCTTACACCGATCCGGAAATAACCAATCGCATCATCAAGTATCACCACGTCGGCTTTATCCTGAGGTCCCAAAGCCCCGAACGCATCCAGCAGTTGCTCGATTCTTACGCCCCCCGTTTTCAAACCGATTTCGTCGCCACCCAGCCCGTCCCAGACAAGCCGACCTCCTAGCACCATTCCTCGCGCTCTGGCACTAGGAGTTCGGCTTCACTTCGGTGGCTTCGATTGGTTTACTTATGGTTACTGAATCAAGGACTTCTCGCTTTTCTTTCTCAACGCTACCCATGAAAACCATCACGAGTTGATACCGGCCCACGCCTTTGAAGTAGAACTCGATGTTTGCGCGTCCTCCGTAGTCTCCGTAGAACATATCATATTGGATAACCGCCCTCTGCCATTGGTCTTCTTGCCCGGAGCTAACTTGAACCGCTGGTTCATGAATCACTTGCGAAGCGACCTTCTTGGCGGCGGCAAACGCTGGGCCCGAGATTCGCCTGAGTATCTCGAACGAACTCAATTCAGTGACATATGCCCGTAACTGTAAGTCCCCGAAGGAAACGCCCTCGCGCCCCCAGCCTTCCCCTCCGACATGAGCTGCGCAGTATTCGAATGGCAGCGCGCTGTTGACTACATCTCCGTACTCGGAGTTCCATTCACCTGCTCCAAACCGAACTCTCTCTAACTCTCGGTGTGTCAAGTGAAGGTTATCGTGAAACTCAGCGTTCCAGGAAAGCCACTCCTGGGAGATTTGAAAGTTGACGTCGGACGGATGCAGATAAATCGTCCTGTTCTGGCGGGTTGCCTACCTTCCGGCGTCTCTAGTGAATATTCCCATTCGATAGGCTGGCCATAGAGCGGGCAGAAGGCAAGCGACCGCGGCAACAACAAGTGCAATTCTCGCCCTTGCGACTATCAATATCCAAAAAACGTTCAGTAGAGAAACTACAATCCCGACCAGAAAAGATGCTGCTGTCACGATGGCCAATATCATAGGAACAAAAGAATAAAACCCTCTCCATTCAAGAGCGTTTTTTAAAGTAAACATGGCGCAGAACCCGATGATAGCAGTTGCGTTGAGCCACAGCGCAAACCACGTGATTCGTTCCCGGGGCTTGCATTTAAAGTATTCCTCGGCGTGAATCTGAACGAAGTCCAATAGGCCAATGAAGAATCCGGGAATCATGAAAAGCAGTGCCTGAGCATTCCCCGCTGGAACCTGGCTGGCCACCAAAGCTCCTCCAAAACAGTACAGCGCGACCGATACCGTGGCATAACCCCCAACCGTTATGCCGAGGAGCCAGTTCTTAGACATAGAGCGTTTGTGATCGATGGGGAAAGACACTGCATTCACCCTATTCCCTTGGACTCCGCAAGGAGCGCAGTTGTTTCGAGTTTATGCCACGCGGGGCCTAAGCTGTTTGTCAATAGTCGCCTTATCGTAAACTCGCCTTCCACCCCGCTTTACATTTCCCTCCATTTCCTTCAGTATTCCCCCCGGCCAGCCCCGGCGCGACCTGTCCCAAAGTCTAGTAACTGTCTGGAACAGCGGCTTCACACATTGTTTGCCGCGCACTCTTCTGGGGAATACAGTTTGCAGTACCCCGGATGGAATTCTGCGTTGGGGTGGTTTTGTCGCTTTGGAGGTCCGATGTGGGGCAATAAGAAACCGGATGCAGCGCAAGCAGGGCAACCGGATCAACGAAACTTACAAACGAATCAGTCGTCGAAGCCTGCTTCGCCGGCTTGGGAGGATAAACCCGCGATGAGTACAGATGCGATGCGTCCATTGGGTGCAACCGCGGACCGCGCCACGGCGCGGCTCGGGGCCAGTCTGCACGTGAAAGGTGAGATCTCCGGCAACGAAGATCTGTTGATCGATGGATCGGTCGAAGGACTGATTCAGCTCGATGAGCGGAAACTGACTGTCGGGCCCTCAGCAAAAGTAACCGCTGATATCATTGCCCGCGAGGTAGTGGTGTTCGGCAACGTGAAGGGCAACCTTCGCGCAAAGGATCGAATTGAAATCAAGAAGGATGGTTCGGTCAACGGTGACCTAACCACTTCCCGAATCATGATCGAAGACGGCGCCTACTTCAAAGGTTCCATCGAGATCGACAAGAGCCCCGAAAAGGAATCTGGTTCGAACGCGTTTGCCCGCTCGTCTTCGTCTGCGGCCGCGCCAGCAGCCAAGACCATTTAACTTTTTACATTCAACCCTGTTTCAAAGACGGCGTCCCGGTATCAGCGGGGCGCCGTTCACTTGTTAGCTCGCCCGTATTCCTCTCTGGCCATCTGTTTGAGATGTAGAATTATTGTTCAGCTTGCCGCCGTTCCCCTGGGAATCGGCACGATCACGCCCACAACTGTTTTCGCAACAAGCGCCGCTCTCACCATTCGCGGCAGCGGCTTTCAGAGCGGCGCGACCGTCACCATGAATGGAAAATCCGCTAGTGTTACATTCAAGGACGCCAACACTCTCCCGGTCGTAACTCCGCCCTCAACTCCGGCTCTCAGCAAATCATCATCACCAATCCCGACGGCGAATCTGTCTCGCTCGACGCTGCCTTCACCGCTAACTGAGCAATTCTTCTCCACTTTTCTCTTCTCCGGATCCCTTCTAACCTTTTCGCGGTATCCTCATCCAATTTGAAGAAGATAAAATAGTCAGATTCGCCGCCAGGGAGATTTGCCTCGCGCGGCTCGCGGAGAAGATTCGAATGGAAACGCGAAAACTGGGAAACTCCGATATCAAAATTACACCCGTCGGCTTTGGCGCCTGGGCTCTCGGTGGCGGCGGCTGGGAATTTGCCTGGGGTCCGCAGGACGACACCGATTCGATCGCCGCAATTCATCGCGCGCTGGAGCTGGGCGTCAACTGGATCGACACAGCCGCCGTTTACGGCCTGGGCCACTCCGAAGAAATCGTCGCTCGCGCGCTGAAGGAATGGCGCGGCCCGCGCCCCTACGTTTTCACCAAGTGCGTCTTGCGCTGGAACGAGAAGGGCAAAATTTGGAAGGAGTTCAGCCCCGTTTCCATTCGCCGCGAATGCGAAGACAGCCTTCGCCGCCTGCAAGTTGATACCATCGATCTCTACCAGATGCACTGGCCCTCGGACGACGGCAAACCCGGAATCGAAGAAGCCTGGCAAACGCTCGCAACGCTGAAGTCCGAAGGCAAAGTTCGCTGGATCGGCCTGTCCAACTTCAACGTCGCTCAAATCAAACGCGCCGAGAAAATCGCTCCGGTGACTTCTTTGCAGCCGCCCTATTCGATCATTCGCCGGCAAATTGAAGGCGAGATTCTTCCGTATTGCCAACAGCAGGGAATCGGCGTGATCAATTACGCCCCCATGGCTTCCGGACTTCTGACCGGAGCCATGACTCGCGAACGCGCTGCCGCGTTGCCCTCCGATGATTTTCGCAGCCGCAATCCGGAATTCCGCGAGCCGCGCCTTTCAAAGAATCTTGAACTTGTGGAACGCCTGCGCCAGGTTGGCGCGCGTCACCATGGCACTCCCGGCGAAGTGGCCATCGCTTGGACTTTGCGTCATCCGGCCATCACCGCTGCCATTGTCGGCGCCCGCAATGCCAAGCAAGCCGAGGGCGTCATGCGCGCCGGAGAACTGAGGCTCACAGCAGACGAAATCGCGGAAATCGAAGGCGCTGCGGCGCTCGCCACTGCGCGATAATATTTAATCATTAGGCGCGGTGTCGAACCGCAGTGACCAAGCGCCGTACTCCTTAAAACAATTTGTTGCGAGCGGCGTGCGCTAGGCGCGCTGGTAGTCCGGCCTCCAGCATTTGATCAGTTGCTTGATGGCCTTACGCTCCGTCAGCTTTTCGTCCAGAACTTTTCGCGCCAGCGCCGGCAATTCCACGTCGCTTGAGAAACGCAGCGCAACAACCTGGTCGATGGTCAGCTCGGCGCACCTCGCCTGCAAATCCGCCGGCAGTACCTGCGAGTATCGCAGCCGCTCCTCGAGCCGAATGACGCGGTCTTGCACCGCTAGCGCAAACAACCGCGCCTGAAACGCCAGAATCACCAAGGCCGCGGCCAGAATCACGCCGAAGATTCCGGCGAAAGAAAAACCTAACTTCCACAGCCGAACCAGCGACCAAACAAAGTTAATCACAAAAACTGGCACCGCGAAAAAATGATACGTGGGAACAAACTTCCTGTGGTTCGCAAAATTCTGTTCTTCCATCGGAGTACCCCCCTTTACACCTTGTGCCTTTGCCGGCTGATTGTAACAAACTGCAGTCGGCCATTTCGGAAGACTCGCTTGCAACAGGCTGCCTGCTTCGATGCGGGGTTATTTATTTCCTTTCGCCGATTTTCTGAACCCATCCATTCGCTTTGTGCATCCAACCCTTGGAGGAATTCAAAGGTCGGGCGATCGACCTTTTCCGAAGGTAGCGCACTGCGCGGGAGACGCAGAAAATGACCAGAGCATCGTGGGGCGGAAAAATCATTGCCGAAAGCAACGCCACTGTCGTTGTCGAAGGCAACCAGTATTTCCCGCCCGAAGCGGTCAAGAAAGAAAACCTAAAGCCGAGCAGTCACACTTCGGTCTGTCCTTGGAAGGGCACGGCCCACTACTACCACGTCGAAGTGAACGGCATTCGCAATGACAATGCCGCCTGGTATTACCCCGAACCGAAGCCTGCGGCCGCTGAAATCAAAGACCGTATCGCGTTCTGGAAGGGCGTCCGTGTCGAAATTTAACTCTCCTCTCTGACTTCTTCTTATTTCGCAATCTCATTCTTGAAAATCGCTCCGTTGTGCATCACAAAACGCACACGCTCGAGCTCCCCGATGTCTTTTAGCGGATCGCCTTGTACCGCAATCACTTCCGCATAAGCGCCGGGTGCGAGCACACCAATCTCGCCTTTCATGTCCAGCATCTCTGCTGCCCGAGACGTGGCCGATTGAATCGCGTCCATTGGCGCCATTCCCAGTCCCACCATCCGCTTGAATTCCTGTGCGATCGGCTCGGTCCACGGAATCCCGCCCATATCCGTTCCAAAGACAATCTTCAAATGCGCCTGCAGCGCCTTCTTGAAGGTGATTTCGTGCACCGCGGCTCGCGCACGGTCGCGCTTTCCAGCCGGAGTATCCGCCTCCGCCCAATCGTCGTAATACGGGGAAAGCGTCGGGCAATACCAGGTCCCCTGACGCAGCATTTGCGCGATCTGCGCGTCGGTCATTTCCAAACCGTGCTCGATGGAATCGCATCCGCCATCCAACGCCCGCTGCAGCCCGATCCCGTTGTACGCATGGCAGGCCACTTTCTTCTGCCATCCATGCGCTTCGTCCACGATGGCTTTCAACTCTTCCACGGTCAGCGTGGGCTGCGAGACCAGGTTTCCTTGTTTGTCCACCCACGAGCGGTGCGTCATGTACACCTTGAGCCAGTCGGCACCGTGCTCGAGCTGTTGCCGCGCGGCCTTGCGCGCTTCCACCGGCCCGTCGACGAGCTCTGCGCCCTTGGGCATTTCCAGTTCCGGCGCGTAGCCTTCCAGGTTGTATCCGCCGGTCGTGGAGATCGCTCGCGTCACGCAAAACAGCCTCGGTCCCGGAATCGTACCCTCTTCAATGGCCTGCTTAATCCCGACGTCGCCATACCCCGCGCCCTCAGTTTCGACATCTCGAAGCGTGGTGAAGCCTTGCTCCAGCGCGCGCCGCGCCGCGTACGTGGCACGCGCGGCCCGAAGCGCAATCCCCGCTTTCAAAATGTTCTCGTCGTAACCGCCCTTTTTGGGATCCTCGCCCCACAGGAAAATATGTGTGTGCGAATCGATCAATCCCGGCAGCACCGTCGCGCCAGAAAGATCAATCACCTTCGCTCCATCGGGAATCTTGGTTGAAGCGTCCGCTATTTTTTCAATGCGCTCTCCGCGCACAAAAATAAGCTGGTTTTTCTTCGGCGATTCGCTTGCGCCGTCAATCAGCGTGCCCGCGCGGATGACCGTGAGCGGCGCCGGCGCAGGAGAGGTGGACTGACCTCGAACGGAAACAGCGCACAGAATCAGCGCGAGCGCGAAACAAGAAAAAGAAAGACGCATGCCAGGCTCCTCAACAGCGTCCGGTAGCTTGCCGCAAAGGGACAGGCGATTGCAACCATTCCGCACGGCGCCAGAGTTCATGACGGTTTCTTGCTGGGGTCGGGCTCTGGAATAGAAGGATCCCAAGTATTGTGGGAGACGGAAGCAGGATCTGGCTTTGTCTTTTGGGTCGCGCACGTTGGCATGTTTCAATTGTTGAACGGCGTCTTCATTACTGGCGCGATTTCCTGCCTGGCAAGCCTGGGCGTTCCCGATCTCATGGAACACGGGCCGAAATCAGCTGACGAGTTGGCCAACGCGATCGGAGCGGATCCGCGCGCGCTCTATCGGCTGATGCGGGCTACCGCCAGCGTAGGAGTGCTCTCGGAAGGCCCCGATGGAAAGTTTTCGGAAACGCCGCTCTCCGCGGTGCTACGCAGCAACGCGAATCCGAGCTTGCGAGCGTTCGCGATCATACACGGCAGAGCTTGGCACGGGCTCGGCTGGTCCGAACTCGAACATTGTGTGCGCACCGGGAAGCAAGCCCTCGATAAAATTTACGGCGAGCCCATCTTTCAATTCTTCGAGCGGCGCCCCGAGGAGTCGCAACTCTTCAATCAAGCGATGAGCGATTTATCCACCATCGACGCTCCGGCGGTGGCGGACGCCTATTCGTTCGACGGAATTCATTCCATCGTGGATGTGGGCGGCGGGCATGGGCTACTCCTGGCGACGATCCTGGCGAGGAATCCGCATATGAAGGGCACGCTCCACGAAATGCCGCACGTCCTGGCGGGCGCCAAAGACGGGCCGCCCAAGCCCATGATGGAACGGTGCACGCTGGCGTCCGGCGATATGTTTTCCTCGGTTCCCGGTGGCGCCGACGCCTACATCATGAAACACATCATTCACGACTGGCCGGATGGAGTGTGCATCAAAATCCTGAGAGCGTGCCGGAAGGGCGTGAACCCCGGCGGCAAGCTCCTCGTCGTGGACAACGTGATTCAGACCGGCAACAATTTTGCACCGGGCAAATTCATGGACTTGCAAATGCTGATCTTTCCTGGCGGGTGCGAGCGTACCGAAAAGCAGTTCCGCGATTTGTTCGAGGCCGCGGGGTGGCGGTTGAGCCGTGTTATCCCCACCGCCGTTCCCGAGTCCATTGAGGAAGGCGTTCCCGCCGGCTAGTTCTCGTAAGCCTTTTTCCGGCTATACTGGGCTGACCTTCCATCTGCAAGGGGGAAGCCATGCCGCGCAGATCCGCTCCAGTCTTACTCGCCTTTCTGCTGGTTCTTTTTGCAAGCGCCAAGGAAAAAGACAAAGTTATTTTGCCAGCCGACGTTCTGCAGGCACAGACGGTCCTCGTAGTCATCATGCCCGAAGCGGGAGAGCCCCTCGCCGATCCCACCGCCAATCGCAAAGCGCTGGAAGAAGTGGAGAAGGCGCTGATGAAATGGGGGCGCTTCCGGCTCGCTACGGAAGCGTACACTGCGGACCTGGTGATTGCGGTGCGAAAGGGAACCAAGCAGGCTATCACTCCCGTGATTCGCGGCGGTCCGGTTGACACGCGCCCCGTGATCCTGGAGCCGACAGAAGGGAACACGCGGGTCGGCGCACAGCAGGGACGCCCGCCCGATCTTACGCGAGCGGGAAACGGGACACCAGACAACGGTCCAAAGTTGGGAACGGAAGTCGGGCCGTCGGAGGATACCTTCGCGGTTTATCGCGGCAAGATCGAGTATCCACTGGACAGCTCTCCTGTGTGGCGTTACGTCGCAAAAGATTCGCTGAGTTCTCCTGGCGTGCGGGCCGTAGATGAATTTCGAAAAGCCATCGCGGCCGCCGAAAAAGCCGCAGCGCAGAAGCAGCAGAAAAAACAACCGTGACCTTTGCTCGTGCGGATTATCGACAGCCGAGGGATGCTTCAGGGGCTGAAGCCCAAATCACAAAGAAAAGACATACGGCGGGGCTGAAGCCCCGGCCTCCTAAAGAATCGGAGTTGCCAAATGGATTCTAGCTCCCGAGGAGGTTGGGCTGGAGGCGCGAGTAGCCGTGCTCGTGTGCCCAGAGTGTGAGCGGGATGGCCGCCAGGTCATCGACCACGGGGATGGCGTGGCCGTCTTTTGTGAGATCGACAGTGGTGAGGAAAAACTTGCAAGTGTCGCAGGCTTCGACGCGAATGTGCGGCAATTGCTCCGCAACGTAGACCGGCAACTTGCCTTCCTCTTCTTCACCGCACGTGGAGCAGAAGATTCTGCGGAATTCCCACTCCTGCGAGCAGAACGAGCAGAGGAGGAAGCGTTTTCCGCCGTCGCCTTCAGGACGCAGCACTCCCAGCAGCGGGCGCGCGTTGCACAAGGGACAAACGCGCATGGTTGTAACCACGGGAGGCTTCGGCGCCAGCGCCACGCGAAATTCGGCATAGGGCTGCAGGAAAGCTCGCGCCAGGAACTGCGCGAACGCACCTATTTGCTGGTCGTACTTGCCGGCGTGTTCCCAGTACGCTTCGAGGCTGGCAATCCAGGAATCCGAGGGCAGTAGGGACATCTGGCGCGCGGATTCGCGGAGAGCGGCCGGAGCGTGTTGCTCGATAGAGGAGAGAAAGCCGCGAAAGTGGGGAAGAAGCACGGTGAGGTCGAGCGGCTCTCTTATTTCGGTTGCACGCGTGCCGCTTGATTTCGTTCCACTCGACGACGCGATGTTGGCACGGAGCGTTTTCTGAAAGGCCGCGACGTACTTGTAGAAATTCAAAAACTCCGAGGCGAAAGAGTATTCCGAGGAAAGCCGATCGGCGCGCCGGATTCGGACGTCGTACTCGGTCACAGAGATTTGTGTAATAGAAGCCATCTCATAAATACACTAGTGGGACTAGACCGCTTTCTTCAGGGGCTAAAGCCCAACAACAGAGCAGCTCATATGTCGGAGCTAAAGCTCCGACGCACTGAAGAGCATTCACGAGACAGACCTGGTCATTTGCGCGGCGTGGACGAACCGCCGACGATTTCTTTATACCAGCCGGGATGGTAGCGCTTGGCGAACTCGATGGAAACATCGCCGCGAATGACCGAGCCAAACGCGCCGCGCTCCGCAAACACGCCCATGTACACGTGAATCAGGAACAGCCCAATAGTGAAGAGCGCCGCCGCGGGATGAAGGAGAACGGAAATGTAGCGCAAGAAGCGAAGATTCCAAGGAATGTACTCCGGGAACCATAGCACGACTCCACTGGCAAGCAGCGCCACCGCACTCCAGAAAAATCCCCAGAAAAGAAATTTCTGTCCTGCGTTGTAGCGTCCGGCGGGCGGCATCTTGTCGTCTTGATTGGTGCTGTAGTAGCGCACGGCTTTCCACCACGCTTTGTCCACGTCGGTGTGCTTCATCTGCGGCGCCCACATCACGTACATATTCCAGACCGCGGCGAAAAAAATCAGCCCGGCCCAAGGATGCAGCATGCGCGATACCGGCGCGCCGCCCAAAATCACAGCGACCCAGAAGAGCCACGGCGACCAAAACGCGAGGCCAGTCACCAGCAAATAAATGTACGCGACTGCCGCGACCCAGTGCGTCAACCTTTCCTTCAGTGTGTAGCGGAGGACATGTCCGTGAGGAATGATTTGTTCGGATTGTCTCACGATTTTCCTCCCGGAGTGAGATCCTCTTCGTCGCGGTCCTTGGGGCCGAATCGCAGGTAGTGCACGAAGAGGCCAATCAATCCGCCAACCATGGCGACGTTGCCGAGCCACTTCAGCGGCCCTTTCCACAGCTTGACCGTCCATGGAACGTGCGGATCGCTTGGCAGGCCCCCGTAAATTTCCGGCTTCGTGGCGTCATGCAGCACGTAAATGACGCCGGTGCCGCCAACGCCCGGAGGATCGTACACGCCGGCGTGCGGGAAGTTGGAATGCTCGCGAAGCTGCTTCGCGCGTCCTTCCGCAAGGAACTTCATATCGTCCTTGCTACCGAAGTGCAGGCATCCAGTCGGGCAAGACTTTATGCATGCAGGTTCGAGCCCTTCGCTGACGCGATCCGTGCAAAGAGTGCATTTGAAAACGCGATGCGTCTTCGGGTTCATCTTCGGAATGTCAAACGGGCATCCCGTGATGCAGTAGCCGCAGCCGATGCAATTGGCCTGCTGGAAATCGACGATGCCGTTGGTGTACTGCACGATGGCGCCGTCCGCGGGACACGCCGCCAGGCATCCGGGCTCGGCGCAGTGCATGCACTGGTTCTTGCGCATCAGCCACATCAGGGAGCCGTCTTCTTCGCGCACGTGTTCGTTGAAGAGGATGAGGTTCCAGTAGTTCCAGCGCGTTTCCGGCATGGTCTGGTAAGTGTTGTCGAAAACCGTTTCGCCGAAGGGCAGGTCGTTCCACTCCATGCAGGCGACTTCACAGGCCTTGCACCCGATGCAGGTCGTAGTGTCAATGAGTTTGCAGACGGTGTATTCGCGCTGGGTGCCTTCGCCGGGAACGGTTCCGGCATGGCCGGAGATTTTTTGAACGCGTAGTGTGGCTTGGCTCATGGCATCCCCTACGCTCTCTCGAGCTTCACCAGGAAGCCCTTGAATTCCGGCGTGTAGGCGTTGGGATCAAATACGGTTGGGGTCAGCAGATTCACCAGCGTTCTCGCATCCTTGCTCTCGTCCTCCTTGATGCCGCGATAACCCTGGTGAATGGGAATGCCGATCTGGTAGACCTTTTTGCCGTCGATCATCATGGACTTGATGCGCTTCGTGACCATCGCTTTTGCGATGTACTCGCCGCGGATGCTGGAGACTTTTACTTTTTCTCCGCCCATGAGGCCCATCTCCTGCGCCATTTCCTCGGAGATTTCCACGAACGGCTCGGGCACGAGCTGCACGTTCATCGGATTGTTTTTTGTCCAATAGTGATAAAGCTCGGTCAAGCGATAAGTCGTGCAGACGACGGTATAACCGTCCTTGGGCGTAGCATATTTGTCGTCTGGCGTTTTGAACCGCTTCACTACGGGATTGTGCGTTTGCGCCGGATGAAGCGGGTTGTCAATCGGGCTTTCGATCGGTTCGTAGTGTTCCGGAAAAGGACCGTCGGCGAATGCGCCAAGCGGCGCAAAGATCCGCCCGACGCCTTCCGGATTCATAATGAACGGGCCCATGTGATCCTTGGGCTTGGAATCGACCTTGAAGTCCGGCACGTCGTTGCCTACCCATTTTTGCGCGCTTTCATTCCACCAGACTTGCCTTCGCGTTGGATCCCAAGGCTTGCCGTCGGCGTCGCAGGACGCGCGGTTGTAAAGCACGCGACGATTCGCAGGCCAGGACCATCCCCATCCCGGATGCAAACCCAGATTCGAAGGATCCGACGGATCGCGCCGCGCTGTCTGATTGCCGGCTTCGGTAAATGAGCCACAGTAAATCCAGTTGCCACAGGACGTTGTGCCGTCGTCTTTCAGCCAAGCGAAGCCGGGGAGCTGCTGGCCGGCCTTGATTTGCTGTTTCGTCGCTGGATCCTCAAGATCCGCCAGCGCCTTGCCGTTGACTTCCTTCAACACCTCAGTGAGAGACGGACTCGTTGGGACAGTGTAGTTCCACGTCAGGTTCAAGATGGGATCGGGGAACTTGCCGCCGTCCTTTTTGTACAGCTCGCGGATCTTCAAGAAAATTTGCGCCACGATGGCCTGGTCCAGCCGGGCGTCTCCAGGCGTCGGCAAAGCCGTATTCTTCCAGAGCAACCAGCGCGCGGAATTGGTGAACGAACCGTCCTTCTCGGCAAAACCCGCGCACGGCAGACGGTACACGGTGGTTTGAATCTGCTTCATTTCGTCCGGCGTGATGCCGGGCGATTTCCAGAATTCGCTGGTTTCGTCCGGGTAGATTTCGCCGACCACCAGCCAATCCGTTTTTTTCAGCGCGTCAATATTTTTCTTGGAGTCGGGACCGATGGCCACGCCGTTCATCCCGAAGGCCAGCATGCCCTTGACGACGCCGTTGTACATGTCGTCCCACAACTGCACCCAGGAATAGTTGCGATCCACCTTCGGCAGATAGTCGAACGCAAAGCCATTCTGTTTCTTGGCCGCGTCTCCATAGAGAGCTTTCAGATAGCTGGCCGCGAATTTCGGCGTGTTGCCCCAGTAGTTGAACGAATCCCACGGGGCGGGCTTCGAGGATGTCGGCGTAATGCGCTTCATCCAGGCGTCGAAGGAAGTGTCCGCGGGAGTGGGCACTTTTAGGTAGCCGGGCAAGTTGTCGAAGATGCCGGCCATGTCCGTGGCGCCCTGAATGTTCGAATGGCCGCGGAGAGCATTTACGCCACCGCCGGCGCGGCCCACGTTGCCGAGCAGCAATTGCAGCATCGCGGCCGTACGAATGATTTGCGTGCCAAACGTGTGTTGCGTCCAGCCGACGGCGTAAATAATCGTGCCCGCCTTCTTCATGTCGCCGTCTTTGCGAATCGATGTAAAGAGGTCGGCGGCTTTGAGGAATTGTTCCCTGGGAATGCCGGTGATGCGCTCGACCATCTCCGGGGTATACCGCGAGTAATGTTTCCTCAGCAGTTGGAACACGCAATTGGGGTTCTGCAGAGTTAGGTCGAACTCGACTCTTTCCGGAAGCTTGGGAGCGGGTGGAGCGCTTCCGCCAACGGGATGCGTCGCGTCTCCGCCGCCTGTCCCTGCATAATTCCATGTGGACTTGTCGTAGCTCTGCGACTTGGCGTCAAATCCAGAAAATACGCCGTCCGTGTCGGCGGGCATCTTGAAATCGCCTTTGACGATAAACGCCGCGTTCGTGTAGTTAAGCAGGTAATCTTTCGCAATGCGGTTGTTCTCGATGGCATAGCGAACGACGCCGCCGAGGAAGGCGATGTCCGTGCCGGCGCGAATCTGGCAGAAGAGATCAGCGACCGCGGATGTCCGCGTGAAGCGGGGGTCGACCGAGATTATCTTTGCATTGCGCGTGCGTTTTGCCTCGACCGGCCACTTGAATCCACAGGGATGATTCTCGGCAGGATTACCGCCCATGATGAGCATCATGTCGGTATTCTTCATGTCGACCCAGCCATTGGTCATTGCGCCCCGGCCGAACGTTGGTCCCAAACTTGAGACCGTGGGGCCGTGTCAAACCCTGGCCTGGTTTTCCAGATGCACGACCCCCATGGCGCGCATCGATTTTACGACCAGATAGTTAAACTCATTGGTGTCGGTGCATCCGCCAATCCAGGCGACTGACTCCAGCCGGTTCACCGTGTGTCCCACGGCATCTTTTTCGATAAACGTTTCGTCGCGGGTCTTCTTCACTTTCGCGGCGATTTCATTCAGGGCATCGTCCCACGAGATATCTTCCCAATCCGTACCACCCGGCCGGCGTACCAGCGGCTTCAGCAAACGCCGGTCGTTCATGATTTCTTGCTGTAGTGAAGAACCCTTGGGGCAAAGCGTGCCGCGGTTGGTCGGATGATCCGGGTCGCCCTCGACGTGGACCACTTGCGCGGTCACGTTTTTAGCGCGGTCGCCAATCGTGTAGATGATCGTGCCGCAACCCACCGCGCAATACGGACACGTTGAGCGCGTCTCGCTGGCACGCGCGATCTTGAGGGTGCGGAGTTGCGCAAACGCGGGCTTCAAATCGAATCCGAAGACCGCGGCTGCAGCTCCGCCGACGGTCGTTATTTTAAAGAAATCACGGCGGGTAGGGTTCATGCCGGGCCTCACCTGCGGGGAGAATAAGGTAGGGGAAGTACCCGCAGAACCTCCTTAATAAGACTTGCCAGCCTGTGTGTCAAGGATGAAATTGCGGCATTCGAAATTTGCTTGTGTCCCCAAAATTCTTCGTATCCGGTTGCCTTCGAACTGCATCTAAATGGACCAATCAGCTTGCCGTGCTTCGCCGATTGCCCGCGAAAATCAGGATACGCGATGCTCATCAGCAATTCGGGTGCGCTCTTCAGTTGATGTCCCTCTCAAGCTGAAACATGACCGTAAGACGATAAGTCAAATCTCTACCAACACTTAAACAACGCGCAAAAAGATGCGGAGCCGTGTCGATTTCGCGGTTCCCCGTTCGACGTATAGGTAGGCGGAGATACAACCATGATGCGAGAAGGAAGACTTCGGGAGGGCCACTTGACTCGCCCAAAAACCCGCCGTCCGAGATAGAATGAATGTGACTCAAACCTGCCTCCGGCATCTGTTATTTATAGGGGTTGGAATTCGTAGATTAGGGTGGAGGTTCCCAACCAGGAGGGAACGGGGCGCTGATGGCTAGTCCAGAAGTTTCGGCAAAACCTGATCTTGGCTCGCTGCGCATCCATGATGGCCAGCGGAGCCAGTCGAGGATGGGCAAACGGGTGCTTTATGCCTCGATCCCTGTCCTGATCTTTGCCGGCATCGTTGCCGCTGCTTTCGCTTTCCGTAACCAGAAGCCTGTGGTGGAAGTCGCCGCGGCCGCGAAACCGGATGCGGGCGGGCCGCAGGCGCTGTTGAACGCCAGCGGCTACATTACGCCGCGCCGCCGCGCTACGATTGCAGCCAAGATTACCGGTCGGGTCACGGGTGTTTTCTTTGATGAAGGCACGCGCGTCGCGGAGGGCCAGCTCCTTGCCACGCTCGATGATTCGGACGTCAAGCGTGCTCTCGATTCTGCGAAGGCCGACCGGGATGCCTCGCGCGCTGCAATAGCCGACTTCGAAGTCCAGCTCAAGAACGCTCAGATTGCGCTGCGTCGCGCCGATCAACTACAAAAGGCCGGCGTCCAGACGCAAGAAGCTCTCGACAACGCCACAACCAACGCGGACAGCCTGAAAGCCAAAATCGAGCTCGCTAAGCAGCAGGTGGCTGCTGCCGAATCCCGTATTGCGGTCGCCCAGCAGGCCGTGGACAATTGCACGATTCGCGCTCCGTTCGCCGGCATTGTCGTTTCCAAAGACGCGCAGGTCGGCGAAATGGTCTCGCCTATCTCCGCAGGCGGCGGTTTCACACGCACGGGCATCGCCACTATCGTGGACATGAACTCCAATGAAATCGAAGTCGACGTGAACGAATCCTACATTGCGCGCGTGGTGCCCGGCCAGCAAGTCACGGCAACTCTCGACGCTTATCCCGATTGGCGGATTCCTTGCAAGGTCCGCACGGTCATCCCCACAGCGGATCGCCAAAAGGCCACTGTCAAGGTTCGCATTTCGTTCTTGAAACTCGACGCGAAGATTCTGCCGGACATGGGCGTGAAAGTTGCTTTCCTGGAGGAGGAGCCACCTCCGTCGAAGAACAAATCGAAAGACAAGGGGCCGCAGGCAGTGGCTTTCATTCCGAAGGGCGCGGTGCGCTCCGATTCCAATACATCTTTTGTTTTCCTGGTCCGCGACGGAAAGGTCGAACGACGCGCGGTCAGCCTCGGCATTGACCGGGGGACGGACGTGGCAATTTTGGCGGGAGTAACTCCCGGCGATTCACTGGTTGTGAAAGGCCCGGAGAATTTGCGTGACGGCGATAAAGTTGAAATCCGGCAATAGGAGCGAAGCATGATTCGAGTTGATGGGCGAGACGATTCATCCAGCCTCATCCGTGTTCGCGGTTTGAACAAGACCTACAGCCGCGGCGGCGAGAAGATTCAGGTGCTGCAAGGACTGAATCTCGACGTGGACAAGGGCGACTTTGTCGCGTTTATGGGACCCAGCGGCTCCGGCAAGACTACGCTGCTCAATTTGCTTGGCGGCCTCGATGTTCCCTCGGCCGGCAGCATCACCGTGGATGGCGACGAAATCACACACATGTCCGGCAGCAAACTCACGCGTTGGCGCGCCCGCCACGTCGGGTTCATCTTTCAGATGTATAACCTGATTCCGGTTCTCACCGCTTACCAAAACGTCGAGCTTCCGCTGCTCTTGACCAAACTCTCTGGCTCTGAGCGGCGCAAGCACGTCGAGACGGCACTCGGCGTTGTCGGCCTCACCGACCGCATGCACCACTACCCACGACAGCTTTCCGGCGGACAGGAACAGCGCGTCACCATCGCTCGCGCTATCGTATCCGACCCGACCTTCCTGCTCTGCGACGAACCCACCGGCGATCTCGACCGCAAGAGCGCGGATGAAATCATGGCGCTCATTGACGAGCTGGTCGGCAAGTACAACAAGACCATCTTGATGGTTACCCACGACCCGGTGGTGGCGGCTCGCGCCCATACCACGTTGCACCTTGACAAGGGCGTGCTCGTCGAGAGCAAGACATCCCGTGAAAGCGTCCTCGCCGGAGGTGCCGCATGAAATTCAGCCGCTTAATCTTCGCGAATCTTTTTCGCAAAAAAGCCCGATTGGTCCTGACCGTCGGCTCGTTCGCCATCGCGCTGGTTCTCTTCACGTTTCTTGCCGTGGTGAAGAGCGCCTTCAGCCGCGGCACGGAAATCGCGGGCGCGGACCGCCTGGTCGTCAAAAGCCGCATCGGCTTAATGCAATTAATGCCGATCTCCCACCGCGACAAGATCCTTGCCATCCCCGGTGTCAAGGCCGTCACGCACAATCACTGGTTCGGCGGCGTCTATCAAGATGAAAAAAACTTCTTTCCACAATTTGTCATCGACCCCGAAAATCAACGCCAGGTGATGACTGAGCTCATAGTCCCTGATGACCAATGGAAGAATTTTTTGAACGACCGCCAAGGCGCCATCGCGGGCGCCCGCACGGCTGCACGCTTCCATTGGAAGATCGGCGATCGCATCCCCATCAAAACCACCCTGTATGGCGGAGGATCTTCGGAGTTCAATCTCGACGGGATTTATCACAGCGAACGCCCGGGCGGCGACGAAAGCCAGTTTTGGCTGCAATGGAAATACTTTGACGAGAACGCACCGGCTCCGGTCAAGAGCACGGCCGGATGGTACGTGATCAAACTCAACAGTCCCGATGACGCCGTTCGCGTCGCCAAGGCCATTGACGAAAAGTTCGCCAACTCCTCGTTTGAGACCAAGACCGAGACAGAATCCGCCTTTGCCGCAGGTTTCGCCAAGCAGTTCGGAAACATCGAACTCTTAATCACTACTATCGGAAGCGTGGTTTTCTTTACGCTGCTCCTGGTCACCGGCAACACCATGGCCATCTCTGTGCGGGAGCGCACGTCCGAGCTGGCGGTCCTTAAAGCCATTGGTTTTTCCGGCCGTGCTGTTCTTTTCTTCGTTCTGGCGGAGTCTGTCGTCATCGCCCTCGTCGGCGGTTTCCTGGGCCTTATTCTTGCCTACCTGGCCATTCCGGTTATCGGCGTGGCTCTCACGGGTTTGCTGCCTCCTCTTATCCTTTCGAAGTCTCTCCTGGCTCTTGGTGTTGGTTTCGCTCTTTTTGTCGGGGCCGTGAGCGGCTTGCTGCCGGGAATCGGCGCCATGCGGCTGCGCATAGTGAATGCCCTTCGGAGGGTTTGACATGTTCGTTGCGGCGATTGGACTATTCTTGCTTGGCGTTGCATCGCTATTGGCGTTAGCGATCGTTGTCGGACTGCTATCGCCTCTTTTTATTTCGGTTCCCGTGGCCTACAACTTCCGTAGTATTCGCGTGCGGTGGGCTTCGGCCGTGGTTGCCGTCCTGGGTATCGCCGGCACGGTGGGCGTTTTTATCGCCATGCTGTCTCTCGCTCGAGGCTTTCAGGCCACGCTGGTTTCTTCCGGCTCCGCGGACAACGCACTCATCACCCGCGCGGGGGCCACATCTGAAATGACCAGTGGAGTCGCTCTTGATTCCGTGAAAATTATTCAGGATGCCCCGGGCATCGCTCGCGGGGCCGACGGTCCGTTGGTGACGCCGGAGGCTGTGCTGATGGCGCCGATTCCGTTGCGCTCCACCGGCACCGATGCCAATGTTGAGCTTCGTGGTGTCTCGCCTAATGTCCTTGCCATTCGCGGCAATGTCAAAATCATCGAAGGCCGCATGTTTCGGCCCGGTCTGTCCGAACTTGTCGTCGGCAAAAACGCAAAGGCCACGTATTCGGGCTTGACTCTGGGAAGCACCATTTGGCTCGGTAGCTCGCGTTGGCAAGTGGTGGGCATCTTTGACGCCGGCGGAAGCGCTTTCGATTCCGAAGTTTGGGCCGATCCCCACCTCCTTAACGGCGCCTACAAGCGTCCCGACACTTTTTCGCAGTCCGTTACCGTGCACCTGGCTTCACCGGTCGCCTTGCAGCAACTGAAGGACTCTCTCACCAGCGATCCGCGTTTGAATGTCGACGTAGTCCGCGAAATCGACTACTACGCCAAACAGTCCACGCGCATGACCACGCTCATCACGCGATTGGGCGGGTTTGTCGCGCTAATCATGGCCATTGGCGCAGTTTTCGGCGCGCTGAATACGATGTATTCCGCCGTCGCCGAGCGCGGCCGCGAAATCGCCACGATGCGCGCCCTGGGGTTTGGCGGCGCAAACGTTGTTCTGTCTTTCGTCTTTGAAGCTCTGATGATCTCCCTTTTCGGCGGCGTGCTCGGGTGCCTTGCCGTTCTGCCCCTCAACGGGTTGACCACCAGCACCATGAATTTTCAGACTTTTTCCAACCTGGCCTTCGCCTTCAAGATCACTCCGCTGCTGCTCCTGTCTGGTGTGTGTTTTGCGCTAGTGATGGGTTTTCTGGGTGGCATCCTGCCCGCTGTTCGCGCCGCGCTGCTTCCTGTGGCCACTGCACTCCGCGAACTGTAGCGAAATCTGCGTCCCGCACGATGGCCTAAGACGCGCCCCCAATCCCGCCATGCACGGGAGACTCCTGTCTAACTTTTCGTGTCATTTTCGAGGCGGGGATTTACTCTTCCGCACGGCGTCCCTTGACGATTCAAGGACAGCGACCCTAGCCTAGGTAGAGAGGTGGTGGGCAGCAGTATGGGTACTATGGCAAGACCGATTGCGCATAAGCGCCGCTGTGTATTCTGCGGCAAGCATATTGCTGGTCATCTGACACAGTGCCCATTTTGCCGCGAAGCAGTTCCGCAGGTGCAACTCTCTCGCCCTACAGGGCCGGATGGCGGTTATCAGATTCGCCGCGGACTCCTTTATATGCTTCTCGCCGGCGTCATTCATTACTTCGCTGCCGGTTACGCCGATCCCATTAGGATTCCGTTGCCTGCCCCCATCCTTCCGCTCGTAACCCAATACGGCACGCCACTTCTTTTTCTTGGCGGTCTAGGACTGGCGCTATACGGCGTCATTCTCCGATTTAGGCACTGAGCCTCGGCATTAGAACTGCCACGTTTTCCAAATGCTGAAGAAATTTTCGCGCCGACAAGGGAACCTGTTCGAACGGCCAGCTTGACTGATTGGAGTAGTACCCGCCTATCGTAAGCACGGTCTTCCTTACCTGCTGTGGCCTACTGGGAGAGAGGCCGTTTCCCCCAGCCTTGCCCGTAGATCTTCCACTGAGGAGTCACTATGAAAAGATCGATCTTGGTTGTGGCAGTCCTAATTCTAAGTGTTTCGTTGCTCTCGACGGTGGGCGCGGAGCGCGCAGGGGCGCAAGGTCCTGCGGGCGCGGGCGCATCCACGGCAGCACAAGGGAATTCGAACGCATCCAGTTCCAAGAGTGGACATTCGCTTAACCCCATCAAGTGGGTCAAGAAAGATAAGGGTTCAAAGAATTCTGGCGATTCGAACGGCAGCCGGAGCGACGTCGAAAAGAAGCTGACGCCAAAACTGCAGGTTCAGGGTCTTTTGCCGGCCAATGCGAACGCTACGGATGCGTGCGCATCGTTCACCGCACTTAATGAATGCCTAGCCGCGCTGCACGCCAGCCACAATCTGGGAATAGAGTTCAAGTGCTTACGCGCCAGCGTGACCGGCGTGCACACAAGCGCCGATCTCTCCGGATGCAAAGCGGGTGACAGCGACAAGGCCCTGAGTCTTTCGAAAGCAATTCGTGCGCAGAGTCCTGAAGCGGACGCAAAGGGAGCAACCAAGAACGCCGAGCAGCAAGCTAAGGATGATCTGAAGGGTCTCGGCGCGTAAGGCCGAACCACAGGATAATCTCGACGCGCCAAATACTTTCGGCGAAGGCCAAGAAAAATCCGCGAAATCGAAAAAAGGGCGAAGGCCGATGCATGTGGCTTTCGCCCTTATTTATTTGAAACTAAAGAGCCGTCCGGAAACAATCATTGGACGAAGGCACTTCAATCCCGTTTTAGCCGGAGGCAGCCGATGCAGGCGACGCGGACACCGGGGGTGACGCGGAGGAAGCAGCTGCGGAAGCGGATGATGAAGACGATGCGGACCCCGGGACGTCGGTGTCTGTGGTGGCAGCGGCGGCAGTTGCGCGGTAGCGAACGATGAGTAGCGTGAGGTCGTCGGCCTGGTGGGCACCGCGCGCGAAGTTTTCTACAGCTTCAAGGACGCACTTCTGGAGCAATTCAAGGGGGCACTCGAGCTGGCCGGTGAGAAGCTCTTTGAGTCGGGCGATGCCGAACATCTGTTCGTCGGGATCCACGGCTTCGGTGACGCCGTCGCTGAAGAGCACCAGCGTGTCGCCGGGCTCAAGCTTCAGGCAGACGGCGGTGTACTCTGCCTCAGGAACCAGCCCGACGGGATAAGAGCCTTCAGTAAAGGCTTCTTCGGCGACGCCGCGCCGAATGAGAATGGGCGAAGGATGGCCCGCGTTGATAAATTCCAGGTGGCCTTCCTGATCGAGAATACCGAAGAACATGGTGGCGTAACGGCCGACCTCCGAGTGATCACAGAGGAAGCGGTTGACATGATTGAAGACGCTCGCTGGATTAATACCGAGAGTCATCCCGGAGAGCGCACCCTGAAGCATGGTGGTGAGAATCGCGGCACCGAGTCCCTTACCGGAAACGTCCGCGATGAGAAACGCAGTACGGCCGTCGCTGAGCGGGAAGACATCGAAGTAATCTCCGCCGACCGCCAAGCAGGGGAGATTGAACCCGGTAACGGCAAGGTGCGGGTATTCGCGGAAATCGCGGGGGAGAAGCGCCTGCTGAATGTCGCGGGCGATGTTGATCTCCTGCTCGAGGCGCTGGCGTTCGCGCTCGCGTTCGACGAGGCGGGCATTGTCCAGAATGTTCGCAGCGTCGGCGGCCAGGGCATCCAGGATCTGGCGGTCGAGCTTGGAGAAGGCCGCGGGGCGGCGCGAATCCAGATAGAGAACCCCGAGGAGTTCTCCGCGCTTGATGTTGATCATCGATTCCTGGGTGTTCGCGCGTGAGATGGCGAAGAGAGGAATCACCACGACGGCTCGCAGACGTTGCGCGACGACGCTTTGTGCGGCTTGCAAGTCCATGTCTGCTTGCGCCAGGTCTTCGGTGATCACCGGCGATTGCTGTTTGAGCGCAAGCTGGATGGCAGTCTTGCTGGGTGTCACACTTTCCGGCGGCAGGCGCAATGCGCCGTTGCGCCGGGCGAGTTTTACTCTCAGCGCGTCCGTCGTGTCCTTCTCAAGAAGCAGGCCGCGATCCGCATCGGTTACGGAGACGGCATGATCCAGCATATGGCTCAAGGCTTCGTCGAGAGGAAGCTGAGAGTGCAGCAAGGCACTGGCTTCGAGTAGACGCTTGAGCTTGATCAGACCGCCGCCGGATGGTTCGGAGCTGGTGATGTGCTCCATCCGCGTGAGCAGTTGGGGAAGGGAATCACTGTCCGTACCCTTGGCGGAACGGAAGATTATTTCATAGGAGTCGTCGAGACCGAAGGTGATGGAGTCGCCATCCTGAAGCTCGCGGCTATCGACTTTTTCTCCGTTGACGAAGAGGCCGCGGCGCTGGCCGCGATCCTCGATATAGAAGTGATTGGCTTCGATGACCACGGCCGCGCAGTTGCGCGAGATGCGACGGTCGGAGAGCTGCAGGTGGTTGCCGGTCTCAACACCGCGGCCGATCATGAAAGGCGTTTGCGTGATGCGGGCGTAGCGGCGCGCGCCGTCCGGAGAGACGACTTCGAGAACAGCTTCACCGGCAAGAGGTACGGTGTCGGGCATGGGTGAGTCCTAAGGCGGGAATTGTAGCATGCGAGAGGACGTGAGTGGCCTGACGCAGACGGATTGCCCCTACTGTTAGGTGGCCAATGGCTGGCCGGCGAGGGGCCTGGCGGGGTCAAGGTTGGGAAGGAAAGCGGTCAGGATGCCAATGGCTGGTAGAAACGAGCACACGTGATAGACGAAGTTGAGATCGGTCAAATCGGCCAGCTTGCCCAGCAGTGCCGCTCCGACTCCGCCCAAGCCAAACGCAAACCCGAAGAAAAGGCCGGAGACCGCTCCCACCCTTCCAGGGACCAGTTCCTGGGCGTAGACCAGGATCGCGGAAAAAGCCGACGCCAGGATGAACCCAATCACCACGCTGAGGATAGTGGTCCACAGCAGGCTGGCGTACGGCAAAGCCAGTGTGAAAGGGAGAACGCCAAGGATGGAACACCAAATGACAAACTTGCGGCCGATCTTATCGCCCACCGGACCACCGATAAAAGTTCCCGCAGCGACGGCGCCAAGAAATAGCGAGAGATGGAGTTGGGCATCGTGGACAGAGAGATGAAACCGGTTCATCAGGTAAAAGGTGTAATAGCTGATCAAGCTGGCCAGATAGAAGAATTTCGAAAACATGAGAGCCACCAGGATTACCAGGCAGAACGCGACCTTCCTGGTGGACAAAGTCTGGTGCGGCTGAACAGACTCCGGGGACGCCGGAAGCGCGGAATCATTTGAGAATGGTTTCAACTGAAAGGACCGGTGCTGGCTCAACCAAGTGCCAATGTTCGTGAGCAATACCATACCCAGGAGAGCCACCAGCGAATACCAGGCGATGCTGGATTGTCCTTTGGGAAGAGCGAGGGCTGCCAGCGAGGGACCCAAAGCGGTGCCGGCGTTGCCGCCAACCTGAAAAAGGGATTGGGCCATGCCGTGTTGTCCACCGGAAGCCATGCGCGCGACACGGGACGACTCCGGGTGAAACACGGCAGAGCCGATGCCGACGAGTGCCGCGGCTACGAGAATGGTGCCGAAACTCGGAGCTATTGAGAAAGCCAGCAAACCAATCAGGGTGATGCCCATGCCGACGGCCAGGGAATAGGGCTGCGGTCGGCGGTCGGTGTAAAGGCCCACAAGAGGCTGAAGAAGGGAAGCCGTCACCTGGGAAGTGAGGGCGATCAAACCGATTTGCCCAAGATTAAGATGGAAAGAGGTGCGGAGAATAGGATAGATCGCAGGAATCAGCGATTGGACCGTGTCATTCAGGAGGTGGCAAAAGCTGATCGCCAGAAGAATCTTGAAGACCGTCTTCCCGCCAGTGTCTGCTGGAGCGGTCGCCTGAATTGCGGTCAAGTTTGTTTCGCTAGCCATCTAGAGCCGGAGTCTCCGAATCATCGTCGCGGGTGCGCATTGCTATTACCGCGCCGCAGAGGCGAGGCGGCGCGAGACGTAGTCGGCGACGTAGGCGTCGAAAAGCTCGTTGAGCCGTTCGCAGACGAGACCGCGAGTGGGGATTATGTTGCCCGCAATTTCGCACACGCTGATGAGATTGCGGTTTGTGGACGAGATAAAGACTTCGTCGGCCGAATAAAGGTCTTCCGGACGAAGCGACTGCTCGACGACGGAAACTCCGGCCTCCGGCGCGATTTCCATGAGGATGCCGCGCGTGACGCCTTCGAGGCAGCCGCAGTTCAGCGGGGGCGTGAAGACCTTCTCGCCCTTGACGACGAAGATGTTCGCGGAAGTGCATTCGGCGACTTCGCCGCGCTCGTTGAGCATGACGACTTCGTCGAATCCTTCTTTGACGGCCTCTCCAACCGCCCAAACGTTATTGAGCCAGGAGATGCTCTTTACCCCAGACATGGGAGACGCGGCATGGCGGCCGTTTTCGCGGAGGGCCAGCCGGACGACTTCGCGATATTCGGGAAGACCGGCGGTGTAGATAATCAGGTCGACCTGCGGAAGCTTTTCGTCGCTTTGCCAGAAGCCTACCGTGTTGTAGACGAGATAGATGCGCGCACAGCCCTCGGTGACTTTGTTGGCGCGAATCACTTCGTGGAGATGGACGCGCACTTTGGCCGCTGTGTAGGGCATAGGGAGACGGGTGATGCCGGCGTCTTTTTCCAGGCGGCGCCAGTGGCGCTCGTAAGCGAAGGCCTCGCCACGGGAAATACGCAGCGTGGTGAAAATGCCCCACCCGCAGATGAGACCAGCCTGACCCGGAGAAAGCCGCACCTTCTCGATAGGC
>WNGJ01000093.1_pt1 | contig 66911 bp, 59 predicted proteins | sample 5400611 | NCBI WGS metagenome assembly WNGJ01 (sample SAMN13153375, study PRJNA577476) | soil metagenome | isolation source: 40 cm soil or saprolite under Garry oak tree replicate 1 | place: USA:California | collected 2016-06-15 | reverse complement strand
CTCCATCCAGGCGCGACCACCACCACCGCCGCAGCAGAAGCTCTTGCTGCGATGGCGGCGCATCTCGGTAACGCCCTGGCTATTGATGACGCTGAGCACGCGGCGCGGCTCCTCATAGATGTCGTTGTAGCGTCCGATGTAGCAGGGGTCGTGATAGGTCAGCTTGCGCTGGTCAAAGCCTGCGGGCAAGGTGATCTTTTTTTCCGACAACAACTTCTCGATGAAGACGGTGTGGTGGACCACCTCGTAGTTCCCGCCAAGCTGTGGATACTCGTTCTTGATGGTGTTGAAGCAGTGCGGGCAGGCGGTGATGATCGTGCGGTGTATGGGCGCTACACCCACTACACCTGCTACACTTGCTACACTTTGGCCAGGAGCATGCCCGTTCGTGGCATGCGCATGCTGTTGCTCGCTCACATTCAGGCCGTAGCCGTTGAGTCCACAGGTATTCGTTGCCGATACGACGGGCGGGATCTCCGGTGCATGATTCTTCGGGGCCGAGGATGGCGAAGTTGACGTGTGCAGCCTTCAAGATCTTCGCGACGGCGGTAGCCACCTTCTTGTTGCGCTGGTCAAAGGAACCCATGCAGCCCACCCAGTAGAGCACCTCGGCATCCGGGTTCTCGGCCATCAGCGGGATGTCCAGTCCAGCCGCCCACTCGGCGCGTGTGTTGTTGCTGATCTCCCAGGGATTGGCGTTGCGTTCGATGTTGTTGAAGAGCGACGTCACCTCGACGGGAAAGTCGCTCTCTTCCATCACCAGATGGCGGCGCATATCGACGATGGTGGGCACATGTTCAATCGAGACGGGGCAGATTTCCATGCAGGCGCGGCAGCTGGTACAGGACCACAAGGCATCGGTGGAGATGATGCCGCCTACCATCGGCTGGTGGTGCGCTTCTTTCTCCCGCGCGTTCTCGTCGGCTCTTACACCGGCGATGCCCAGTTTGCTCCACAGGGTATTTTCACCCAGGATTTCATCGCTGTGGACAAACAACGCTTCCTTGACACCCAGGATAATTTCTTTGGGGAAAAGTGGCTTGCCTGTATTGGTAGCCGGACAGACGGTGTTGCAGCGCCCGCACTCGGTACAGGCATAGCCGTCGAGCAACTGCTTCCAGGTGAATTGTTCGGGTTTGGAGACGCCATAATCTTCGCGCTCTTCCAGGTTCTCCATGAGTGGCAGCGCGCCTTTTGATCTATGATTGCGGAAGAACACGTTGAACGGCGTTGCCATCAAATGCAGGTGTTTGGAGCGCGGCAAGTAGATCAGGAATGCAAACACGACCAGAAAGTGTATCCACCAGAAGAGGCGGAAGGCAGCGATGTTCGCATTGGTACCAAAGCCGCTAAAGGCAGGGCCAATCCAGCTTCCGATGGGTGTCCAGGCGGCTCCGTTGCTGGCAGCGTAGTCGAAGCCCTCGACTATCGCCAGTGTAAGGATCACTAAGAAGATCAATCCCAGGATGATGTAGCCATCCCAGGGGCCATGCAGGAAGCTGCGTAGCTGCCAGGGACGAACGATAGCGCGGCGAAGAGCAAACAGGATCAGGGCGGCTGCGACAAAAATGATGAAGGCATCCAGGACGATGGCAAAGCCTCGATTATCGCCAAGCAGCGGCAGCGAGGCGTTAAACGCGCCAAGCATAAAATTGAGCAGCCCGAACTGGATGATGATAAAACCCCAGAAAGTAAAGAAATGGGCAATGCCGGGAATGGGGTCGCGCAGCACGCCTTGTTGACCAAGCACGATCAGGAAAAATTCGCCGATGCGATCTTCAATATGGTCGCTGCGGTCCTCTGGCCTGGCTTTGGCCAGCAGGGCAATTAGTTTGCCGACGCGAATACCGAAGAGGACGAGCGCCGCCAGGAAGACCAGGACAAAGATGGTGGTACCGACCCATCCCCCTGTTGGTGAGATCACTGGGGGTGTCATAGTAACAACCTCCGTTTCAGATTACCATTGTTCAAGGGCAAGTTCAGCAATCCAGGTAAAGTGATTATCGCGTGCCGCAAGTGTAAGCCCAAACTGAATTGCTGTTGCAGCGATCCAAAGGTCATTATCTGGAAGTATCTGACCTTTCATTCGCTGCTCGTGCTTAATTTGACCATAGATTATTCTCGATCCTCTCACAGTCTTCTAATGCCAACTCCATTGCTTCAACGTCTTCAGGTGGTAGCTTGAATCGCAACAACGCTCGACCAGGAGTGCCAGGCGGCAGTGGTGTAGTTGGTGGAAATGTAGCTAGTCGATCTGTCTGAGCGAGAATTTGAGCATACTCAAGCACACGGCGTTGACGGTCTGGCGAGAGTTGTTCAAAAAGCTTGTGGATCTCTTCAATCGGGGTTGCCATACTCTCCTCCTAATTAAAGTCAAACTTTCATCTCTCAATTATAACACCGATGCAGTTGGCTCCATAGCTACTGCGCTTTTCGCTTCTTCACCTCACTGGTAAGCTGCGGCAGAATGGTCAGCGCATCGCCGATGATGCCCAGGTCGGCTACGGAGAAGATGGGCGCGTGTTCATCTCTGTTGATGGCGACGATGTACTTGGAGCCTTTCATGCCTGCGAGGTGCTGGATTGCGCCGCTGATGCCGCAGGCGATATACAGCGTAGGTTTCACGGTTTTGCCTGTCTGCCCAATCTGGTAGCTGTATGGCAACCAACCGGCGTCAACGATGGCACGTGTTGCGCCTGCCGCGCCGCCAAGGGCTGCTGCCAGTTCTTCGACCAGGTGGAAGTTTTCAGCTTTACCCAGGCCGCGCCCGCCGCTCACGATGATGCTGGCGTCTTCGAGCGATGGGCCTTCGCTTTCCACCTCGACCCTATCGAGTATCTTGATGGTCTGCGATTCGGATGTGAGGGATGCCTGTAGAGTTTCGACTTCCGCCGTTTTTCCCTCGTGGCGCTCGATGGCGAAGGCTTTGGGGCGCGTCAGGACGATGCCGGTGCCTTGCTGTGGCAGGGCTGCAGTGACAAGGGTCTCGCCGCCCCAGGGGACGGTGACTTTGAGCGTGTCACCCTCGAATTGGAGGTCGGTGGCATCGGTAATCAGGCCCATGTTGTTGCGCACATTCAGGCGGGCGGCGATGTCGCGCAGGTCGTAGGTGGTGGCGAGCATCAATAAGGCGGGCTGGTGTTGTTTGAGCAGATCGCTGAGCGTGTCTACGGCTGGCAGGGTCAAATAGGTATCGTAGGCTGCATCAGCATGAACATAGACTTTCTCCGCGCCATATTCACCTAGTGTCGAAGCTACCTCTGCTGCTTGCGAGCCAAGCACAATGGCTTCGGCGCGGCCAAGCGAGGCGGCCTTGCCCAGTACCTCTAGTGAAGAACGCGCTGGCTGGCCATTTTCTACTTCGACTAGCACCCAAATAGTTTTTGGCATATTATTTCCTCCTGGAGAACTAGAGCAACTGGTAGCGCTGTAAAAAATCAGCGATGGTCTGGGCGGCGTTACCGTCGTCTTTCACTACCTGTCCTGCGGCGCGCGCCTCAACTTTGCCAATGTCTATAATCTTTTCGCGTGCTCCCGCTTCTCCAACTTGTGAGGGGTCAATGCCCAGGTCGCTCAAGCTCAACTGCGTGAAAGGTTTTTTCCTGGCTCCCATAATTCCCTTCATGGTGGGATAAATAGCTTCAAAGGAGCCGCTGGCTATGGTGACAACGGCTGGCAGCGGGCCTTCGACGGTCTGGTAGCCGGTCTGCGTGACGCGCTTGATAACGGCTTTCTGCCCCTCTACTCGAATTTCGCGCGCGAAGGTGAGCTGTGGGATAGCGAGAAATTCCGCGATGCCGCCGGGAACCATGCCGGTATAGCCGTCGGTACTCTCGGTGGAGCAGAAGATCAGGTCGGCGTTTTCCTTTTTCAGAACTGCAGCCAGCACACGGGCGGTGCCAAGGGTGTCAGAGCCGGCCAGCGCGGGGTCTGTTACCAGGATGGCGCTGTCCACACCCATTGCCAGGGCGCGGCGCATGGCCTCTTGCGCGCTGGTGGGTCCCATGCTGACGGCGACGAGTTCGCTGTTGCCGATGGTGTCGCGCAGTTTGATAGCGGCTGAAATAGTGGTTTCATCACCTGGATCGAGGACGAGCGAGACACCACTGCGCACGAGCCGTTTGGTATTGGGATCGAGCTTGCTCACAACAGTGTTCGGGTCCGGGATCTGCTTAATGCAGACGTAGATTTTCATGTGCTCTTGCCTCAACTTTATATACGAATGTAGAAGTAAGGTTAACCCTAGTAGTTTCCTCGGCTATCCTATTGTACCTGTCAAGAAAAGAGAGTGTCAACGTTGCTGGCTAACGCGGCCCTGCTATTGCTGTAAGAATCTGATGATGGGAATTTTCCATGTTTTTCTCTGGAAATGCCCTCTGCTCTTTATTCGATTGAAGCGATAGCTGGAGGGGTTGATAACATAATTCGCTATAGATGCTTGAAATTGTGATAAAAGTCATTGAAAAATAGCCTATGCTGTCGTTATACTTTAGGTATTACAAATGACCTGGTTAATAACGCGAATGTATCCCTGTAAATAATTGCCAATCAGAGTACCAGATTCCGGCGAAAGGATGGGAGTATGGCTGATTCGACTGACCGTACCGGTCAACTGCTGGGGAACTATAGAATCTTGCGTCTTCTAGGCCAGGGTGGGTTTGCCGATGTCTATCTCGGGGAGCATATTCATCTCAACACCCAGGCCGCCATCAAGTTGCTGCGAACTCACCTGGTCGATGACAGCATAGACAACTTTCGCAGCGAGGCTCGCACTGTCGCGCATCTTACCCATCCCAATATTGTGCGAGTGCTGGACTTCGGTGTCGATGGTACTATCCCTTTTCTGGTCATGGAATACGCGCCCAATGGAACCTTACGCCAGCGTCATCCACGTGGAACACAGGTGCCAATCGAAGTTCTCATTCCTTATGTGCAACAAATTGCCGCTGCCTTGCAGTATGCTCACGACCAGAAGTTCATCCATCGTGATATCAAGCCGGAAAACCTCCTGCTGGGTAGCAAGCAGGAGGTCTTGCTCAGCGATTTTGGCATCGCCGTCGTGACGCAAAGTATGCGCATCCAGTTGGCAAACCTGGGAACGTCGGACACGGCGGGCACCGTCTCCTATATGGCTCCTGAACAAATACGAGGCGAGACTGTTCCGGCCAGCGACCAGTATGCTCTGGCTATCGTCATCTACGAGTGGCTTACCGGTACTCTTCCGTTTAAGGGTATGTACATGGAAGTTGTGCTTCAACAGATGAACGCGGCTCCACCGTCTCTCCGAGAGAAAGTGCCGAGCCTCGCGCCAGATGTTGAGCAAGTGATTCTGACCGCGCTTTCCAAAGACCCGCGCAATCGCTTCACGCGCATTGAATCGTTTGCCAGGGCTTTGGTGCAAGCCGTTCAACCCAAACCGTCTACTCATGTATCAAAACCACTGAATGGTTCATTGGAGGTATCTGCAATGGAAGCTTCGCTTAACGGCTCGCTTGGTCGCATAGCCCTGGAATTCGCCAGGCTCACAATTGGACGTTCCCAGGATAACGGACTTGTTGTGAACGATCTGAAAGCCTCGTCGCATCATGCCGAGATTCGCCCTGACGGTTCATCGTATAGTGTCGTTGATCTCAATAGTACGAATGGCACATTCGTCAACGAACAACGGCTCAATCCTGGCGCATCGCGCTTACTCCAACCCGGCGATACTATTCGTATCGGCGACACGAAATTTTCCTTTGAAGCGCGCGGTCTCTCGCAGCCTGGCGCTTATTCTACCAGTGGCCTCACCGTACGTGACGTTCCACCAGCTTTGAATGCCTCCACCAATTTTGGGGATTATTACGGCGGTACGCCGTCCAGCAACCTGGAGACATTGGCTTCTCCAAATTCCTTAAGTACCATACCGCCTCAATACACACCTGTCCCTTCTGCATACACTCCGCCTCAATATACACCTGTCCCTCCTGCATATGAGCCGCCTCAAATTGCACCAGCGCCACCTCAATATGGACAAGCGCCCTATACGGGACCTCAGCCACCTGTATCGCTGCCCGCTTCACAGCCTCAATATGGGCAAGCGCAGTATACCGGCCCACAATCACCCGTCTCGCCGCCTACGCCTCAGTCTCAATTTGCGCAAGGACAATATACCGCGCCTCAAACGCCGCTCTCGCCTCCCACGTCGCCGTCCCAAGCGCCACAGAGGCCACGTTCTCTAATGCAAATCATCATCCTTGCGGCCATAGTGATCATCCTTATCATTGGTGGATTGAGCGGATTCTTCGTTATTCACAACAACCAGGTTGCCCAGCAGAATGCCGATGCGACTGCTACGGCCAGCGCTCACGCGGCAGCCACGGCTCATGCTAACGCGACTGCTACAGCCAATGCCAACGCGACAGCGACGGCCATCGCCAATGCCAATGCGACGGCAACAGCTATCGCTACGTCTCACTACCCGCCTTTTACCATCCTGGCTCTCAACGATCCGCTAAGCACGAATAGTGCTTCCGGGTGGAATGAGGGTTCCGAGTGCCAGTTCACATCAGCAGGCTACCAGGTAAGTATTGCGCGAGCAGGATATTATCAGGGATGCCTGGCCACATCGACAAACTTTGGCGATTTTGCCTACCAGGTCACGATGACCATTGCCCAGGGCGATTGTGGTGGCCTCGTGTTCAGAGCAGTTGATGCTCAAAACTACTACATCCTCTACGTATGTCAGAATGGGCAGTACCAATCGGCTCGTTACGTCAAAAATGTGAACACAGGCTCAACCAGTTTAACTACCAGCTCAGCAATTCATACGGGCTTACATCAAGTCAATACGGTGGCGGTTGTCGTCCAGGGAGACACATTTAATTTTTATGTGAACGGACAACACATCTATAGCGTTACGGACACCACCTTTACCCACGGTGCAGTAGGTGTTGTAGCCAACGATAATACCTCTCCCACCACGGTCGATTATACCAATGCTCTGGTGTGGACCGCTTCGTAGGGGCGAGATTTATCGCGTCCTCGTAGGTCGATAGGACGGATAGATGCAGACCAGCATAAGCAACAGGCATCAACCTGAGAAGAAGGGAATGTGACCTTTTCTCAGGTTGATGCCTAATGATGTCCCTGTTGAGGAGATGTGATTCGTGTATGATGAGTAGGGAAGAAATAGCAACCTTAAGAGAGGACTACGTATCAAAATGAAGACACGACAACTTGGCAATACTGATATGCAAATTACGCCTATTGGGTTGGGGTGCTGGGCTATTGGTGGCGGTGGCTACCAGTTTGGCTGGGGGCCGCAAGACGATCAAGAGTCGATAGCCACGATCAAACGCGCGCTCAACCTGGGCATCAACTGGATCGATACCGCCGCCGTCTATGGCCTTGGTCACTCTGAAGAGATCGTGGGGCGGGCGATTCGAGGTCATGATTGGAGTCCCTATATCTTTACAAAGTGCGGGCGCGTCTGGGATGAACATGGCCATGTGTTCGGCAGTTTGAAGGCTGACTCTATCCGGCGCGAAGTCGAAGCAAGCCTGAAACGCTTGCAGGTTGACGTAATAGACCTGTACCAGATACACTGGCCCGATCCTGATCCCGATCTCGAAGAGGGCTGGAGTACGATGGCGAAGTTGCAGCAGGAGGGCAAGGTACGCTATATCGGCGTCTCAAACTTTAATGTGGAGCAGATGCAGCGCGCGATGAAGATTGCTCCCATTAGCTCGCTGCAGACGGAGTATTCGCTGATCAATCGAGAGGCGGAGAAGGAAATTCTGCCGTTCTGCGGGGAACATGGCATAGGAGTAATCGTGTACTCCCCAATGGGTTCAGGGTTATTATCGGGAAGCATGACGCGTGAACGCATCGCGGCTATGCCTGAGGATGACTGGCGCAAACGCGACCCTGAATTTCAAGAGCCACGCCTCTCGCGTAACCTCGCGCTGGCTGAGAAATTGAATGAGATCGGCTTCACGCACAACCGCATTCCCGGCGAGGTAGCGATCGCCTGGACACTGCACAATCCTGCTGTGACCGGAGCTATCGTCGGAGCTCGCCGTCCCGAGCAAATCGAGAATCTCGTTGGAGCCGCCGAGTTCCGCCTGTCGGATGTAGAATTGTCCGAGCTTAATGAATTTTTGAGTGAGAATCCCTAGAGAGGAACTCTCTCTCCCTTGTTTTCAGCCTCTTTTCAGCTTAACATGTATAATGACGGGCATGAATGTAATCTGTCTTATCCATGTTCTGATTAGAGGCTCATTTCATTATGAAAGATGCTGGCTCTGACCAGTCTCAGGATGACTTTGCAGTCGAGATAGTCGATTTAGATGAGCCGGGTTCAACATTCCCCTCATCTTCGCCCCGGCGGTTCCCTTTTTTATCACGCCGGTACAGGGTGCCGCTGACGATAATGACTACCGGCATAGTTGTGCTGGCATTACTCATCATCCTGGCAAGCACCGTTCCTGCGAGACAGTTACTTTTTCATGCTGCTTCACTTTCACCCACGACCCTATCTGGGCTGTCTACGTATTATATCCATGCAAACCCGCCCTGGGGAAATCTCACTATTGATGGACATCCTGTGCAACTCCTACCCAACGCTGATATCGGTACTCCCCTGGTGTTAGCAAGCGGTCAACATACCCTGGCCTGGCACGCTGCTCCATTCTTCGATCAGCATTGCACCCTGACAGCGCCTATAGAGACCGGCATAGATACCTGTAAGCATCCGCCCTATGAACCACCAGGAGTGTCAGGAAGTCCAGATTCAATTATTAACTTTTCGGTATCATTGGACATGCTTACTGCCGCTCAACGTACCGCATTGATACAGGCAGCGCAGCAGGCGTTCGACAGCAAACAATCAACAGAGATGGTGCGGCCTGGAGAGGTGTATACGCTTGCTTCAGATAGCAATTCAGTGCCAAAATCAGCGTGTAAGTTGGCGCTAAACTCGGCATTGTGTTATACAGCTACACAACAACCCCTGCGAGCAACGCTGCGCTTCCAACTGGATACCGACACTTCACGCAATGGGCCATGCATTGGGGGAGAGTGTACGGTTGATGGACAGGATTGTCGCCTGTTCTGCGATACTCCAAATTTCGGCGGGTCAGTAACTGCTACTCCCACGCCCGTATGGAGACCTTTTGTCATCGTACATACGCTCTGGCAGTTCGCCACGTTGGATGGACGAATTATTGTGCCCGAGCAGGCCGATACATTTATTCGAGGAATGGCAAATGAGCATTTCGTCCCGTTAAGTATTACCTGGGATGGTCAGCAGTGGCATGTCACAACACCTGGTCCGAACGCTCAAATGCCTTTTGATGATCCAACCTGTGATGCTGCTTTAGGGGATGCCGGAAATCTAATCAATGACACACAAAATTTTCAGTCAGGATTTTCGTATAACGCGGTATCAGGTGTAACATCTGCATCTGGATGCCTCATCGTGATATCTTCTCAACCGTATCCTGATGTGACACCCACTCCAACTGCCTCTCCTGCGCCAGTGGCCTATTGCCTGCATCGTTTTGGTGTCCTGCTGGCGGTGAATGACGCGTCGCATCGCCTCTGGCCCTTTTTACCGGTGGCCGATGCATATGAACGCCAGGTAGCGCAACAACTGATCGCTCGTAAGCCTGGTGGATAGGGGTAGATGCAATAGAGGGACAAAGAAGTAGGTACAGGTTACCCTCGTGACCTTACTATCAGGAACGCGGTGACTACCGAGACGAAGCCCGCAACACATAAGGGAAATCCGCCTTGCGGGTTCTGCGTGATAAGCCAGAGATATGCGCCGGCGATTTCCAGGAGCAGGCCGCCAACGAAAAGCAGGGTGATCGCCAGCGGCGAACGCTCAAATGGGCTGCGAATCTCCTGTTTGCCGTACACGGGAGCAGTTGGCTTTGTGGACGTGGTTGCTGTCGCAGACGATGCTGTTTGCTTCTCTTCTTCTGGCTCCAGGGTTGGCTGTGTTTCTGGAGTGTATTGCTCGATGGCCGAGCGGAGCGCCTCGTACAGGCTCTCCATTTTCTGGCGGGGAGCGCGAATATAGACGCGGCGCTGGTCGCTGCTGACGAGCAATTCGCGAAAAATTGGCTCGAATGATTTCTGGCGGAGGGAGACGGCGCGAATCGATTTGAGCGTCAGCGCATCCAGAAAGAGCCGTTCGCGCGGAAAGCTCACGTAGAAATACCCGAACACGCGCACATTTGTCACGACGATATCACACGGCGTAGCATGTTGCCCTTGCCCACCATCCCAGATGGCAGGCATAGAGAATAGCGGCTGTTCATCCGCTTGCAGGTTATTGCGCAGCCCCTTGAGGCGATTCAGTATTTTCTCTGCTGTGCCAGTTCTGGAAGGCATACTATGTCCTCTCTGTAAATACACGGAGATTATAGCATATTCTCCAGGTTGCCCTTCTTTTTCCTGGCTCTTACAATCTACTATGGGTAGGTAAGGAGATGCATGGGAAAGTAGATGAAACACGGGGTATATCATCGGCACCTATCCGTCCTGCAAACCTACCTGGGCGTGATAAATCTGGCCACTATGGGCAGGGCGATAGGAGAAGGAATGAATCTATGTCTGACCTGTTGGCTGCACGTACGCAGATGGGTACGTCACTTGCTTTTCATATTATCTTTGCCGCGTTAGGAGTGGGATTACCACTGCTGATGTGTATTTCGGAGGGACTGGCGCTCCGGCGCAAAGACGCGGTCTGGATGACGCTGACGCGCCGTTGGGCGACGGCCTCGGCTATACTCTTCGCCATTGGAGCGGTATCCGGGACAATTCTCTCGTTTGAACTTGGACTGCTCTGGCCGACATGGATCAAGTTCGCCGGGGCCGTTGTTGGACCGGCCTTTGCCTTCGAAGGTTTCGCCTTCTTCCTGGAGGCCATCTTCCTCGGCCTGTACCTGTATGGGTGGGATAGACTCTCGCCGCGTGCGCACTGGTTCTGCTCGTTTCCCATCTGGATCAGCGGGCTGGCCTCAGCGTGGTTTATTGTGAGCGCGAACTCGTGGATGAATACGCCCGCGGGCTTCGTGATTTCGCATGGGCAGGTCACGAACATTGACCCTTTGCAGGCCATGCTCAATCCCAGCACACCCTACGAGACTATTCATATGATCCTGGCCTGTTATGTGGCAACGGGTTTTGGCGTTGCGGCTGTCTATGCCGTGTCGATGCTGCGGGGGAAACGCGATGAGTACCTCCCTTCCGACGGCCTGAGCGAAGCTAGGACGCAGTCCGTTGGCCGTCGGTATAAGGATGAGTACCGGCGCAAGGGGCTGCTGCTGGCGCTGGCGATGGGCGCAATTGCCATTCCATTACAGATTGTCAGTGGTGATGCCAATGCGCGTTTTCTGGCGGATTACCAACCCGCGAAGTTAGCGGCGATGGAAGGTCTTTTCCATACGCAAGCAGGCGCGCCGCTGCAGATTGGCGGATTGGCCGATCCGCAGACGGGCAAGGTCTATTACGCGCTGGAGATCCCAAACGGATTGAGCATCCTGGCGAAATTTGATCCGAATGCCACTATTAAGGGGCTGGACGCGTTCGCTCCGCAGGATCGGCCCAATCCGCTGCCGGTGCATACTTCGTTTGATGGCATGGTAGCCAGCGGCTTCTTTGCGCTGTTCGTGGGCTGGCTGTTCTGGCTCATCTACTTCCTGCGCAAACGCAGGGTTTCTGAAAATCGCTGGCTGCTGTGGGGCATTGCGCTCTCCGGGCCGTTGTCCTTCCTGGCGATAGAACTGGGCTGGATGGTGACCGAACTTGGACGGCAGCCCTGGGTCATCTACGGCTATCTGCGCACAAAGGATGCCGTCACAACCGCGCCCTGGTTGAATATCAGTTTCCTGGTGTTCGCGTTCATCTATGTGGTGCTGGCGATAACGATGACCGTCTTGCTGCTGCGCCTGGCGCGGTCTCCCTTGCCGAAGATGGAATGGGATGAACTGGCGAGCGGTCAAAGCCAGAGCCAGGGCGAAAAAGCCGGTATATAGGAAAGAGGTGGAAATATGATATTAGCCTATATTACCTTGACCGTACTCTGGCTATCGCTCATCACCTATGCAGCGCTGGGCGGCGCGGATTTTGGCGCGGGTGTGTGGGACCTCCTGTCTTTTGGGTACAATGTGGAGCGTAAGCGAGAGTTAATCAATCACGCGCTGGGACCGGTGTGGGAGGCGAATCATGTGTGGCTCATCTTCCTGATAGTCGGCCTTTTTACGGGGTTCCCGTCGGTCTTCGCAATCCTCTCGATAGTGCTTTTCGTGCCGTTCTCGCTGGTATTAATCGGCATCGTGCTGCGCGGCGCTGCCTTTATCTTTCGCACCCATGGGCTGGGGAGCACCAATCCAATCACTATGATATGGAGTCGTGTCTTCAGTTTTACTAGCGTGATAACGCCGTTTTTTCTGGGAGCTTCTGCCGCAGCTGTAGCCAGTGGTCACATTCGCGCACCTGGCGGAAACGTTTCGACCGATGTAACGGGGGCAACCTGGCTCAGCCCTTTCGCCATCACGATCGGGTTAATGGCGGTCTCGCTCTGCGCTGTACTGGCGGCTGTTTATCTTTCGGTGGAGGCGCTACACACCAAAGATGAGCAACTGGTGGGGGCATTTCGCATGCGGGCGATAATCGCGGGCGCACTCACGGCCGTATTCGGCGCGCTGGGCCTGCTGCTCGCTCCGAGTGAGGCTCCCATTCTCTGGAGTGGGATGCTCGCGCACGCTATGCCGGTGGTGATCGTTACCATGCTGGTGGGATTGGCAACCGCCGCCGCGCTGTTTACCCGTCATTTTCACATCGCGCGTGTACTTATCGTTGTTGAAACGGCGGGTCTGCTCGGTTCCTGGGGCATCTCACAGCTTCCCTACATGATCCCGCCGGACGTGACGGTGCAAAACTCCGCCAATTTGCCCAGCGTACTACAGTTTATGCTCATCGGTACGGCGGTAGGCATGGCGCTGCTGCTGCCATCGCTCTATTACCTCTTCTCGGCATTTAAGCTGCCGTCTCCCGCGCCTGGGGTAGAGAAGAAAGAAGATACAGCTTAGATTTTGCTTCTGCTGGTTTTACTGCATTATAATGCTCAGTAGTAGCTTGTTCATTACAAAGGGCAGGTATGATGCAAAAAGAAGAAGCCGCCACATCTGCTGGAGAGGAACAAAAGCCCCTCCCGCATGATATCGATACCAGTAAGAAAGTCACCGACCATTTAGCCAATGAGCGTACTTTCCTGGCCTGGATACGCACCGGCCTGGCCACGATTACCTTCGGTTTCGTGGTTGAACGCTTCGGGTTGTTACTGCGGGAACTGGGCCTAAAAAGCTCGCTTACCAGCAGCACCTCGACACACTACTCCTCGATTTTTGGCATTTCTCTTACACTGCTAGGCGTCATCACGATGCTAACAGCTTTGATCAACTTCCTGCATATCCGGCGCTCCATTGACGCGGAACGCTTTCACCCACCTGCGGTGTTCGCTGTTGTGCTGACGATCTTAGCAAGCTTGATCGGGGTGTTGCTGGCGGTGTATTTGTTGCTTACCGCTTGACGCGTTATCACAAGCGTTTAGCCGCTTTATCAAGAATCAGTATCTCACTCCCGTTGTAATCTGTCACTTCATTGGCGGAAATCGTCTTTCCTCCGCCGAGTCGGAATGCCACGATGCGCAGAGCGACCGGTGGATAGGTATCCAGTAAAATATCGCTCACTGTGCCTAGCTCTCGTCCACTTTCACTCTTGACTTTGCCGGAGAGCAGCGAGCCGCTCCTGGGCAGTTGCGATAACTGCCCATCGTTCGATTCATCGATTAACATCGTGTCACTTGCGATAGTGATCGCATCACGCGCAATGGATGAAATGGCGTTTGCCGTGAGCGCGCAATAGCCCAATATACCAACCTTAACGCGCAGTGCATAGACACTGTTGGTTTCCAGCTTGTAGTAGAAATCCTCGACTGTTCCAACTCTTCTCCCCTCGCTGGGAATCATCACCGGTAGGCCGCGCAGTTCAAACCAGCTTCTTATTGCCATATACATCCTCCTCGTTTCGTTATCGTGTGCGTGCCAGCTGCTTTTTGGGCGGGATATGGATCGGGCGACCTTCGACGGCAAGTATTGCCTCGCGCAGACCCTCGCTCAGGGTTGGATGCGGGTGAATGGTCTCGATAATCTCGGCGGTGGTCAGTTCGCCGCGCATGGCAACCGAATATTCGCTGATGAGGTTAGTGGCATCGGGTCCAATGATGTGCGCGCCCAGGATTTCGTCGTATTTGCCGATGATGACTTTAGTGAAACCCTCGGTCTGATCTATAGCGACAGCCTTGCCAATGGCAGTCCAGGGGAAGCGCTCTACGCGCGCGTCAGGATACTGCTCTTTGGCCTGCGCCTCGGTCAGGCCGACATAGGCCACTTCGGGGAAGGTGTAGATGGGATTGGGTATCACAGAATAATCCATGCGGGTCTCGTGGCCCATCGCGTTATCACTGGCGACTTCGCCTTCCATCGAGGCAACGTGGGCCAGCCCTGCGCCATGAATAAGGTCGCCGATGGCGTAGATGCCTGGGAGGTTGGTTTCCATCTTCTCGTTGACGCGCACCCGCCCACGCTCGTTATCGAGTCCTTGCTCCATGAGACGTTCGAGGCCGCTGGTGTTGGCGCGGCGGCTCACGGCCATCAGCACATATTCGGCGCTGAAAGTTTGTGGGCCCTTTTCGGTGCTGGCCTCTACTTTTTTCATATTTCCATCATCTGCCAGTGATTCCACTTTTGTTCCGGTGATGATGTTGATGCCGCGCTTCGTCAGGATGCGCACGAGCAGGCGGCGCACCTCTTCATCAACGGGAGCCAGGACGTTTGGCAGCATTTCGACAACCGTGACGTTGGAACCCAGGGCATCAAACATGCAGGCCAGTTCCATGCCGATGGCGCCGCCGCCGACGCAGATGATGCTCTCAGGTACTTTGGGCAAATTCCAGCAGTTGTCGCTGTTGAGGACATTACGCCCATCGATGCCTGGAAATGGGGGCATAACCGGCACTGAACCGGTGGCGAGGATAATCTTATCCGCGCTGAATTGCTGTGTAGAGCCATCGCTTTTGGTGACGGTGACGTTACGCGAGGCGTCAACGGTTGCCAGTCCATCAAAGACATCGACATTGTTGCCTTTCATGAGTACGCCGACGCCGTTTGTCATGCGTTTGACCACTTTATCTTTAAATGCAACGGCCTTGCTCATATCGAAGGTGGGAGGTTTGTCCAGGTGGATGCCGAATTCGTCCAGCGTTTCCATGCTGTGCATCACCTCCGCGATGTGCAGCATGGCCTTTGACGGGATACAGCCGACATTGAGGCAGGTGCCACCGAGGTACTGTTTCTCCACGATGGCGACCTTTGCGCCAAGCTGCGCGGCGCGGATGGCGGCGACATAGCCGCCTGGGCCAGCGCCAATTATTGCTACATTATACTGTGTGCTTGCCATATCAAAATCATCTCCTGCGAAGTGTAAAATAGTGAGCGGGATGCAGCCCTCTCTTGCAACACGTTAGGAGAAGGCGCTGAAATACATTGCTCGTATGTACTTTAATTGTAGCATCTGACTCACGAAAACTGCCAGAGCGCCCTACCGGCATCGAGCGAGAGAAAATTGCCACGTTTGAGGAGCTTCTACTTTAATGAACTAATGCTTTCATAGGAGCATTTTTGTTCGCCGGAGCGAGAAAGATCATCTCCTCAAAATCATGTACCTCTCATGTCATTATATGTCATAGTATACTTTTATATATTATTTAATTTATTTATATTTCATGAATTAATACTTGACAAATATAGTTTGTTGCGGTACTCTTGCATGGGAAAGGGTGAAATGCTGTTTATGATACTCCTTTCTGATCGATCTCAAACTACTTCACGGCTATAAATCTGATTCTATGTATGCTAATAATGCCGGCTAGTGACATATGTAGAATAAGCCGTCACAAGCTCTGTGCCGACTGGGGGTGTCGGCACAATTCGTAACTTTCTACTTATATTTGAATACTCTTATGTTGTTTGATACCTTTTTTTGAATATTGACCAATATGTAATATTAGAGGTAAAAGACGCATAAGAGGTGATACAAATAGAGTCTCCTGAACAGGAAACTCTATTAGGAGGCTTCATGCGAAAAAAGTACCAGTATTTGCTCATTTCACTATTTGCAATCCTCGCTCTGCTCGCCAGTGCACTAGGTGTGGGTTTCACCTTCGCGAGAGGGAATAGCACTACCGCTTCTCAAGTTGGTATTTCCGCAGGAGGCAAGGCTGCCACGGCACGCATGGTGTCGATGCATGTAGTAAATATGAGCACAGTTCCAGTAGAGACCGCCAAGCAGCTTAGCGGCCTTCCAACGAAGAAGTTGCCGCTAGCTGGGACCGACCCAGCACTTTACGCGCAGTGGAAAAAGGCAGCAGCACAGAACAAGAATGCTCCTCTCATTCAGAATGTCCAATCCGCTCTGCCAAAAACGACCTCCGCTGGCCTTGATACTCCGGGTGCTACCACCAGATTTCAGGGGATTACCGACTCAACCTCTGTCTGTCCCTTCTTTGGTGGCTGCCAGCCGCCTGATATGGCGCTGGCTGCATCTCCGAACTGGGTATTTCAGGGCGTCAATACCTCATTTGCCGTTTACAGCCCAGGCGGTACACTTCAATCCGGCTGGCCGAAGACCTCGCAGAGCTTCTTTGGTGTCCCTAATCCTGGAAGCTGCGATAGTCGAGGTCCATTCTTGAGTGACCCACGCGCCTTCTATGATCCCAACGATAGCCGTTTCTGGGTGGCAATGCTCCAAGCTGAGGGAATTGGTGGCATCAACTCTTCATGTCCTGAAAAGACGCTCTATTGGATTGGTGTCAGCCAGACAAACAACCCGAATGGCCTGTGGAACATCTATGCGTTCGATATGAGGGCCGGTGCAAACACAACGAATTATGCTGATTATGTGCAGTTCGGCTTTGATCAGCAGGCGATTTACTTCTCAGCTAACATGTTTAACCAGGCGAACACTGCCTTCCAGTATGCTGAGATATTTGCTGCGAGCAAGTCGACAATGGAAAATGGCCAATTCGTCAGCTTCTTTGGCTTTTTGCAACTGTCTGTCACAGCCAATAGAACGGTCTTTGTGGATACGGTACAGCCAGTTGAGACTGAGGCTCACAAATACGGTGGGCCGCGTGGCGGGCTGTTTATCAACTCGTTCGATAAATTTTTCGGAGATCCTTTCGGTGATAACTGCAGAACTAGCAATTGCCACGGTCTCAGTGTATGGACCCTGACGCATCCCGGCACTTCATCTACCACTCTCTCCTTCGCTTTTGTCGACACCAATAGTTACGTTCTCCCCCCGCAAGCTGACGAGCCGGGATGCACTGGATGTATTGAAACCTTGGATACTCGCATCAGCGGAACGCCTCCCTACCACAATGGTTTGATCTCGTTTGCACTTGAGTCAGCACTCAATAATGGTTCCCAGGTCGTTCCTGGTATTCTCTGGGGACAGGTCACTCCTGAGCTCAATGATAACGGCACGCTCGCTGGGGCGGTACTGTACCAGCAGGGCTATTACGCCTACTCGGGGGATGGAGCGGCCTCCTTTGGAGCACTCATGCCCGATGCTGATGGTGACCTCTTTATGGTGTTCGAGTTTATGAATAGCAGCACCAATCCAGAAGTTGCCTACACAGCACGCCGCGTTGCATTTCCACTAGGAAGCTTCCATGATGGCGGTATTGTCCTTAGAAGTGGTGATGCGCCAACGACGGATGGGCGCTGGGGAGACTTCGAGGCAACCTCGTATGACGGTACTACCAAAGATGATGTCTGGTTCGCCGGAGAGTATGCACCCTCTAGTGGTCCTAGAAACGGTGACTGGTCTACGTTTATTGGTAAGGATAAATTCTGTTCGACTTGCAATTAGCAATCACCTTCCTTCGATAGGGACTTCTGCCAAATGGCGGTGTAGCAGAATGTTGCAAGAGGCGCGGGGAAGCTCTTTATATAACTTTTGATATCTAAAGAATATCAACTTTATTCACCTTAATCCGATTCACGGACAATGGCTCTTTTCATCACAGACTCGTTAGTCACTACAAAGGGAACGTATCCCCAACGATGTGCGTCTATATAAATGAGGGGATCTGATCGTTGTGCCCCTGGCTGGTAGTAAACACCGATTCGTAAGCAATGACATAGCATTAGAGACCCGGACAAAGGAAGGCTCACTATGATCCGTATAGACTGGCTGCTGCTTATCATTGGAACTGTGATGGGCACAGTACTGCTTTCGAGCTGTGGGTCGAACTCCACGCCGGGTACGAATGAACCAACTCCATTACCTACCGCCACAGAAGGCCCTGTAACTCTACGTGTTGGTGCAACTTTGTATCACACAAGCGATACCTTTGAGGTGATACTGAGCAATCGAGATGATCAAACCATCTATTTCGCTGATCATCAAACGAACTGCTCCGTTATCCTGCTACAGCAGGAGGTAAACGGAAACTGGGTAGATGTGGACAACTGCGGGCTTGGAAGCCTTTCAGCCTGGCATACACTCGACTCCGGGAAGCAGTTGACGGTAAAACTGGCTCCGCGCACCGGTGACCGCTGGCCTACTGGTCTCTACCGCGCGCAACTGCGTTATCGTCCTTCCAACAACTTCAGTTCGCTAATAACCATCTACTCAGCGGGTTTCGAGGTACTCTAGGTGAACTAGCTGATGTCAGACGCTATTTGAAAATACACCTTCAAGGCCGCGCGTTCTCGCATAAGCGCTACCCCCTCGTCGAATCGTTCCAATGGGAGGCGGTGGCTAATAAGGCGGTTCACCGAGACTTTTCGATCTGCCAGCAAGTCAAGCGCGATGCGTAGATCTTCGGGCGAGGATGAGTAGCTGCTGGTGATGGTCAGTTCCTGTGCGTAGATGGTTTCGAGATTGAGCGGGGCTGCGCTGCTATGTGCCGCGAAGATGTTAATGGCGCCGCCTTTGCGCACGCTTGCAACCGCTTGTAGAAAAGGCCGCACTCCTGGGGCGGTTAGAATTGCGGCATCCGCGCCTCGTCCGTCGCTCAAAGGGTTGAGAAGATTGCGTAATCCTTGCTCATCAGGTGGGGCCTGGAATACCGCATCCGCGCAGAGGTCGCGAGCGAGTTGGAGGCGTTCGGGCAGCAGGTCTACCCCATAGACCTGTACCGCGCCGTAGGAGCCTGCTTCAAGCGCTTTGGCGGCTTGCAGCATGAGTAGGCCGACCGAACCCAGTCCCATGACTACCACGCTATCGCCCGGCAACAGGGGTGTGCGCCGCACTGCTCGCACACAGCAGGCCAGTGGTTCGACGAAGGAGCCTTCCTCGGCGCTAAGCGTCTCCGGCAACAGCAGCGTAGTATGGCGCACGTGTTCGGTGGGGACGCGAATGTACTCTGCGAAACCACAGGGGTCGATATTGGAAGCTTTGAAAGCGGCGCACATCGAATAGTTCTGATGGCGGCAGTAGTGGCATGTGCCGCATGGGACATGATGCGCGACGATGACGCGCTGCCCTACCTCGAAATCTGAGACGGCTTTTCCACGCTCGACGATGGTGCCTGTTAGTTCGTGTCCCAGGATCACGGGCGGTGGAGCCTGCTGTGTGATTTTGAGGATGTCGGAGCCGCACAAACCACAACCATGCACCCGCACAAGTAATTCGGTTTCGTTGATGGTTGGTATAGACCTGTTTTCCAGGCGAATATCGTCATAGCTATGATAGATAATGGCTTTCATGGTTGGGAATCGATCTTCTATTTTATCGTGCATGCCTTTCCGACTGCCTGAGACGCAGTCTGTCTGGTTGTTGGGCAGTCGGAATACGGTCCCAGGTGTCAGTATAGCATGCTTGAGGAGGGGTGATAGAGGGTTAAGCTGATGGAGGGTCTATGGCCTATTTGGACTACAAGTATGCAAGCAAGGGAAGAATAGGTAACTTCGTACGTATTATTTAATGTAGAGGTTGCGGTTGGTAAAGCAACCCGGCCAATACTATATACTCTCTAATTTTATCGCGGAAAAACATCATGCACAACGTTTACGTGATGGAGGGTGCTGATGTATGGGTGGAAGTGCGCTAGACAATCTGAACTATCGGACTTTCCAAATTTTATTATGAGGAGTTATGAATCATGGTGACAACCGGAGAATTGCGGGCGATTATCGAGGAACTGCAACTGGTTGATATCGGCGATGCAGCCAGTTATCTGGGTGAGGAAGCAATGGTGGGAGCGGAATCACTCGTTTCGGCCCAGGCAGCTTCTTTTTCCGTTCCCATAACCATTGAAGATGTCGATGGCATTGGTGCATTCTCAATGAGCACGCAATAATCTTTCGCGTATGCGAGACCAGGTACCCACACGGGTACCTGGTTTTTTAATATCTGGCCTCAAGCAGTGTTTTTATCCGTTTCTCCGGGTTAGGCATCCCGGACGTTTTCAGTTGCTTGACAACTGCCTGCACATCATAGGCCACACGCCGTATTTCTACGCTCCAATCCGGATCTTGCGAACTCAGGACGGCATAGGAGGCGCGATGGTCTTCATCGCGTGGAATGCCGCAACTGCCGACATCGACTAACAACAGGTGTCGCCAGTGCCGGGTGTACGCAATATGCAGGTGTCCAAATGCCAGCACGCCGATACGTTCATCCAGTCCTCCCAAAAAATGCTCCAGTACGCTGTCAGAGGCGTTGGGGAAGATGGCATCTTCCAGGTTCAGCGGGTTGGCGTGCACAATGTACAGGTCACTGCCATCCGGGTTGTCAATGCGATGAGAAAATGGAAGTGATGCCAGATAAACAACGCCTGCCGCTCCAATTTGCTCGCGTGTCCAGCTAACAGTATTACGCTTTTTCTCGCTTTTATCGGGAGCATGTGTAACGATTTCCATATCGGTGTTGCCCTGGATGACCGGACAGTCCAGGGATTGCACATGCTCCAGGACTTGTTTCGGACATGGGCCATTCAAGCAAAGATCGCCCGCGATGACGAGCTGATTGACCGGTGGCTGTTGACGCAAGTCTTGCATCACTGCTTCGAATGCGATATGGTTGCCGTGAATGTCTGAAATAATAGCGATACGCATGGAATATCCTTGTAGCTCTCTCTCAATTACACACGATTTTACGCTTGGGTATCAGGATTGCCAAGAATACTATAGTTCCAAAAAATAGAGCGTTTTATTCCACACGTCATATTTCTTTGTTGAGTTTATACGGCAAGCCGTACGGGGTGAACTACATAGCCCGCTATTCCCTTTGCACCTGCATTGGCAAATGCATCAGGTCTACTTTTGCGCAAAATGTTGTATGCACCGTTCACATCGGCACAGATCTTGCGTCCATCTTTGGTGCGGTACAAGCGGTTTCTCCGTCCAATCCGCTTCCCGCTAAAGATGTGCTCTTCCTCATCATTGGGTTGGTAGGTAGGAATAGGGTCCAGATCAAGAAAGCTGGCTTTGCTGGTATAGCTCTCTTCTCTCACTTCCACCCCTATTCCCACTAACGCCGCTTTGTAGCTGAGCATGTCAATGAACCGCGCATGGGGAATGCTCACAAAGTTTTGATTGTTGCGCTTGCCCATGCCCGTCTCTTGCTTCCATAACGGGTTCTTCCCGATAATGACCGTTCCTATCCCCTCTTTCACCAGGAAGTCGATAATGCGCTTACTGGCGGTGTGCAGGTAGTGCTGAATGCGCCGGTTGCGCGTGTTGGTGATGCGTTCCATTTGCTTGGTCACGCGCTCTCGATCGTCTTTGGGAAGCTGTTTTTTGAGTTCCTTCATGCGCTTATTATACCACTGGTTCCACGCTTTTGCTGGACGACCGTTAACCAGTCGGGGCGCAAAACCCTCTCGGTTTGATGCTATCGCCGCTAAGTTCGTGACTCCTAGATCAATGGCAACACAGAAGGATGGATCAACATTGGCCTGAACTGGTTCTTTGGTGTATACCACCTCAACCACGTAGTAGCCGTGACGAGGGACAATCCGCACCTGGTCAACAACCGTATGCTCGGTTTCGATAGTGATGGGCAACCCGGACGGTCGAATGAGACCATCCCTCATGCCTGGCTTGCTCAACGCCTGCACCGTGTACACCAGGATGTTCCGGCCCTCCGTTTTGTGCTTGTACTTGGGCAAGCGCGGGCGTCCGGTGAACTTGGACGGGTCTTCCTCATAGGCTTCGCATGCCTCGAAGAATGCTGTCCAATTCTTATCGAGAAGCATCAAGATTTGTTGACTGACCTTCGCTGGTAGCGCCTTGTACGCTTCGTGGGACTGCATACGGTGGTCTATCTCGTTGTAGTTGAGGCGTGTCCCCTCATGAAAGAATGCTTGCCGTATCTCGTAGTTGGCCGCATTATAGAGGTTCTTGGACTTGAATGCTGCCTCATCAATCACGGCAAAGCGCGGGTCATTTCTGCCGATTACATGTTGTTCCACTAACTGCATAGTGTTTACCTCCTGCTGCTACTAGCGTTCGATGCCTGAGCAGTCAGGGACTTGCCAGATGTCCTCAAGCTCGCCAATCGCAAACACCTTGAGCAAGATGGCGATGGTGGCGTACTCGTTCTCCACCTCACCGAGCAAGTAGTCCTCATGGCAGAAGCGAATGAGGGCGGTGATGGTGTCACTCTCTGGGCTGTTGCGTCTGGCGGTGACCCGCACCTCAAGCTGGCGGGTAAAGGCTACAGGTTGTCCCTGGTTGATAAGTTCGCCGATTTCCTGGTAGCTATAGACAGTCTTCATATACTGTATACTCCTCTGCTGGTATGTCTAATCTGGCGAGTCTTACTTTCTTCTCAAGATCGCGGCGGGGCTTCAAACAGTCTTCCAGCTGCGTCCAGTCGGTAAGGTCTTTGTTAGCACGTAACCACTTGCCTGCTTTGGTGAGGGTAACAACAAAATCAGCAAGTAACCTGCTACCTGACGCAAGATGAATAAGATAGTATTCATCCCGCTCCCAGATCGGGTTATGGCTTCGGTAGATGGCTAGTCCTGTACCTGTAGCTTCAATTGCGTCAAAGAAACCGTCTGAAACGCTGATGTGAACGTGCCGAAACTGTTTCATGGTTCCCCCTTGTCTCTCAAAAAACAATCAGAACGATAAGCAGGTGTATGTGGTCGGCATCTGGTATCTGCTGGTTATCGGGTATGCCGTTTATACTAGCGTTCATAATACCTGGAAGTGTTACCAGTAAACGCAATGCCGTATTACGGGGTTTCCCTGCAATGAGCGTTTTAATGCTTTGCTGCGCTTTCGCGGTAAGTATGTACACATAGGTACCCTGACAGGTGAATGATAATAGGACTCCTGGTGTAGTTGTGTTTGTGGTTGCCCGGGTGACGCTTACTTTCACATCACCATAGAGCATGTAGCCCGTACCTACTGTTTTTGCCGCCTGGGTGGTGAGAAGCTTTGTAGCCTGATCGTCTAGTTCCTTCGTGTTGTAGGCAATGGCTGTACAGGATTCTGATACTGTCACCTGTACTGTAGTTGCCTCATCCCCTACGCCGTGATCGGCGGTAACAGTTGGGGTACAGGGCATTGTTTGAAGTTGTTCACCCTGTATAAGCTGTCCTTGTAACGCTGCTGTCATGCTGGAGGTAACTTTTGCTTTCAGGGTTGCGGCCGCGGTGTCTCGGTCTGCCTGGGTGACTACTTTATAGTCTCTCTCGTCCTGCCCGTTGCTAAAGGGCGTAAGATTTTTAACATAGAGGGCTGTTGAGAATGTACCGTTTATGTCAAGGGCTGGTATGTTTCCATTACTACCAGGCTGTACCGCATGGGCTGACACTTGCGCTTCTCCGTCATTGGGCGGGTTATTTGCGGCTATAGTAACAGGTGCATTGGTTGCAACTTGTACCCCGTCCTGTCCTGCAAATACCGTCCCTGCTGCAATACTCTGCACAGTTGAGAGGCCGTTATAAAAGGTTAGGGTTCCTGTTGCTTGTCGTGCGTTCTGGTGTCTGTGTCCCGTTGTCAGGACGGTTTGGCTCTCAGTCAAGGTTATTGGTGATAAGAGCTTGCCTAATGTGGCGGTGCTTCGTAGCGTGATGGTTTGTATACCAGGTGTTATGGTTATCGTTGCGGTTGGGGTCAGGAGTGCGGTTAATGCTGCATCTGCACTATCAAGAACAATAAACAGGAAAAGAATAAGAATGAAATGCAGAAAGTACGGGGGTTCTCGTCGCGTTGTCGGGTGGGTTGCTGGTTGCGGTGCTGGCTCTCCACTTTCAATAATGGTCTGTGGTTCCTGGTCTTCCTCTATGGGTGTCGAGGTAAATAGCAATCCCCCTTTATCTGTAGGGTAAATGTACACAGTATTGACAGGTTCTTCATCGGGGAGGGGTTGCGGCTGTGTGTCTCCCGCTCCACCCTCTTGCAAGGCTGCTAAAATCTGCTTCATGTCTTGTGCGTACTGGCTCATGGCTTCCTCTCTTCGTGGCTAGAAGATGAGATAGATTTCAAAGTGGGTTAACTCACCAAACAGCAATGATTTTGCTTTTCTTGTTGGCTTCCGTTTCCTCATGACTTCCATAATGTCGTACAAGTCCTCTGCTTTGTAAATGAAAATGCGCCATTTCCGTTGCATCCGTTCTTCTTACCTTTCAAGGTATGGGGGGATTGCTCCCCCCTTAGTTTGATGGTTGCGGTACAAATTGCCCGTTTTGGTTAAGATAGGTAAAGGTATCACCCTGGACATGTACTAACATGTTTGGCTTTCCGTCTCCGTTTGGGTCGGGAAAACTGAGCGTGACAGGGTATAGGTCGCTACCTGGGCCGAAAATTTGCGGGCCTTTGTAGATTTTGGCTTTCGATATGTCACCCCCTGGAAGTTCGATAACCACAACGGTACTGTTGAGGTTCATTGCTATTATGTGGGTTGGGCTCTGTGGTGAGTCGTTGTGACCGACAACCAAGTCATATTGGGCTGTCCTGGGGCGTCCATAGGTGCTATCGTCCTGATGCAGCTGCCACCACGAACCTAGCCACTGTAACCCCATCCAGAGGGCAAGCATGGCTATCATACCAATACCCACATACCACAACCAATGAAAGCCGCGCTTCTGCCGTTCGGCTTTTGCTTGGGGTACGTCTTCGGTGTATCTGGTTCCCGCTTCGTTTCCTGTTGGTGTCTGCGCGCTGCGTCGGGGAGGTACTGTGGTATGTACTACTTCGGGGCGGTACTCATACCGTATTTTTTGCCCTGGCATGGGTGCGTAGCGACGTGCGCTACTTGGTAGTCGTCCTGGCCTGGCGTCGTCGTAAAAATCTTGTTCCTCTATGTCGTCTATCTCTGTAACATGTCCTGCGCCGTCTTTATAGACAGTAGTTGTTGAGTCTTGCCAGTCTTCGCGAGTGCTGCGGGTGTGTTGGGTTGCCTGTCTTCCGTCCAGGGGTCTGACGGGTCGGCGTTCTCTGTATTGTCTAGTACTATTCATAACTGTACCTGCCTTTGCCTCGCGTGTGCGGTACAGGTGAATGGCTTCGCGTTGTGTGGTGCTATGGGTGTGCATCCAGGGCAATACCCACATATACCGCAAAGATGACACTCTTTTACGCTTGGCTCGTCTGTCTGCTCCCATGAATGGCCGTACAGTTGACAGAATACGGGTATGTCTTCAACCAGGGGGACGCCTTTTATAATATAGGTTGTAGGTGGTGTGTCGCCTTGCATAGCTCTGCCTTTCGTGAATTGACAGGCAAGGCCAATAGTTTTATACTGTCACTAGACCTTGAGCCTGTCCTGACAGCACAAAAGCAGCATGAAGCTACTGATGTGCTGTCACTGTTGAACTACAGTAAACGGGATAGGTACTTCTGATGTTGGTGCTGTCTAGCCTCGTAAACTGAACAGTACGCAACATGCACTACAAGAGGTCGTTGAGAAACGTCGTGATTGACCGTCGCGGCGTTTCTTGATTGTTGGTGGTTGTTCCTCCTTTCTAAACTGTGGGACAATAGACTACAAAATATTAAGACCTTGAATATCCATTACCTTGATCTGTCTTCCATACCCTTTACTGAGCGCATCAGCTATCTTCTTCGCTGTATCAGCTTGGATTGGGTCTGCCTTTCTAAATGTGTTCAAATGTATTCACATCTTCGATTGCGGTGAAAACATCCGCACACCGCACGGGATCGCCCGTGTGTGGCCCAAGCCGGGCAAGATACCGCTTGAGGATGTTGACCGCGCTATTCTCGTCACGGTCCATCACTAAGCGACATTCAGTATTAATACAGCGATAAGTCCGTTTCCAGAGTGGCATGTTTTGTTTGTTTCCGCACCCTGAGCATTGCTTGGACGTATCGCGTTCATCCAAGATCACCAATTCTTTCCCATAGAGCACACATTTGTAGAGCAACATCTGAACAAAGGTGTAGAGTCCCCAATCATTGAAGACTGCTCTATTCAGATGCTTGTTGCGCTCTTTGTGCTCTTTCATGACCATCTGCCGTTGGGAAAGATCACCAACCACAACGGTTCTCTCAACCAGTTTGTGGGCGATGAGATGCGATGCTTTGTGCAGACAGTCTTTCTGCTTGTTGCGCTTCTGCTCTGAAACGCGCTGGTAGACCTGGCTCAAGTGGCGATAGCGTTTCGATCCCTTCTTGCAACGACCCCGCTTAGAGCGTATCTTGTCGAGTTGGCGATTGTACCAACGACTCCCCTTGAACCCTCCAACGTGATAGAAACGGCCTTGCTCGTTCACTCCCGTTGCCAGCGTCTTGACACCTAAATCAATGGCAAGCACGCCATCGTGCTCATGTGTCTCTTCCTCGACATCGTGAACAAATGAGGCGTAGTAGTGTCCCTGTCCATCCCTGGATATCGCCACTTCTTTGTAGCCGGTAGGTGCTTCTTCGGTGAGCTTGGCTACCACGTCAGGATAACGCTTGTTCTTACCTTTGCCCCCGGTTGGAAGCGTGATATAGTTGCCTTCCACTTTGATGTACATCGCCGGATAGCAGAGTGTGAAGAAGTTCCGACGTGGTCGCACTCTCGGAAACCCCGGGGTTTCTCCGTTCTTCACCCGGCGAAAGAAGGCTTTCATGGCCCCATCCAGGCGGAAATAGACTTCTGCTAGACACTTGCCGTAGACCCATCTCAGTTCAGGGGCATGTTCTTTACTGGCTTGCAGGGTCTTCTTCGCTTCTTCCCATCCAGGCCATTTCTCTCCATCCCGTAGGCGCATCACCCACCAGTTGTACAAGCCTCTGCACTTTCCCTGCATAAATTCCAGGGTAGTAGCGTCCTGTTCACTGACCTCAAGCCTGATCTTTTTGCTTATCAGCATGTTCTACTGCCTTTTCTGGTATTCGTTTGTACGAGCATAGTCCGTGGAAGCGGGCAGAAAACATAGCAGCATAATTGCTAACAACTCCTTGCGGTTGCCTAGCAAGTGATTGCATTTGCTAGTCCGGCGTCTCGAACGTGTCCAGAGCCGGATTTTTATTGCTTGCTTCTCTATCACCCTTCCCTTCACGGTGTATCAGCTCAAATCAATGCGTTTTCGTTAGGATTATAACACCATACAAGGTAAAAATCAAGAGTTATATCGACTTAAATACTTTTAGCTGGTATAATATTACAAATAGACGTATCAGCAGATGAAATAAACCGTTAGCTTGATTTTAAAAGAATATAAAGGTAAATAAAGGATACTTGAAGAGATGTATGGACAAGCTATCCGCCATGCGGTATACTCCACACAACAAACTCTGAATACAAGAGGGTTGAACCGTATGGCAGATATACTCACTGTAGAGCAAGTAGCACAAGAGCTACAAGTTAATGTTAAAACTGTCTATCAGTGGATTAGGGATAAAAGGCTTAAAGCCACGAACATAGGCACGGAGCGGAAAGCTAACTGGCGTATAGAACGTAGAGACCTGGAAGAGTTTCTCGCTCAGGGAAAGAGGGATTAAAACCAGCATGAGGGTGTCTATGCAGAGCAAACACAAACGTCCTTACGTCTAGGCCCTGGCATATCCTGAGTCAATGGGTGGTCGAATCTTCTACGTGGGTAGAGGAACCGGACATAGGATGAATGCTCATGAGAGGGAAGCAAGAAAGGGAGAAATGCATAATCCCTACAAGGTGAACGTAATAAGAAAGATATGGGGTCATGGCGAACAGGTGGTAAGAAAAAAGCTTGCGGTTTTTGACACAGACGAAGAGGCTGCGCTCTATGAGACGGCCTTGATTGCCTCTCTCGACGGTCTCACCAATGTAACTGCAGGTGGAGAGGGGCGAACAAGAGGCCATATTGAGAAGACAAAAGGCGATCTAAATTTACAGCAATTATTAGACGATGCTGCTATAACAGTGTCGGAACTTTCTAGACGTGCCAACGTGGATTATAGAACAGCAAGGAAAGCGGTTGAGAGCACTGGACCGATACAGAGAGTAAAAGCGCTTGCTCTCTTACGTGTGCTTAATGAGCTTCTCGGGACTTCTTACAAACTAGAAGACATTGATGGTTTAGAAATTGATTAGCCAGGAACAATAGCCGAGAGAGTCCTTAGTAGCTACGTTAGAAGAAGTGTTTCAACCCTGGTAACTCAAAAAGAACCATTCAAGTAGTAGAAGCTACAAGGATGGGTTTTTCATGCTCAAAATCCCGCCCTATTTTAGAACACTCGTTTTAAAATGCATACATTTAAACACATTTTTGAAAACAGTCGAATGCTCCGCTGTACGGAAACAATTACACTTCTGGATAAGGCAGGATTTGCCCTTTTTTCTCTGCTCGTGGCACTATTCCAGCATGATTTGTAACCTCTAGCATCAATAAAGAGGCTGCGCTGTGACCTTCTCATTTCTCGGCAATGACGCAGAAACAAATCTGGCAGCAATACCGCAAAAATGTGGCGTTGAACAAATGTGGAAAATGCCAGATCGTCAAGCCGGTCCTTGAGGCTGATCCGATCTGTGCGGGTACGATGAGAACAAATATGGGATGTTTAAGGCAACCTCGCTCCGCAGTGATTGCAGAAGCGCTTGCCTGGGCGAACTGGTTGTCCGCACTGATCACAGAAAAGCGTTTCAGCCTCCTGCTCAGGTGTTGCGGTATGCGAGGGTTGAGCAAGAGTCGAAGCTGGCGGAGTTTGAGGAGCCTGGTATCCCTGCGCTTGCTGGTTAGCGCCCTGTGAGGTAGGATGAGAAGCAGGCATTGATTGCGACCCTTGCGGGGTCTGAATAGTATCCTGTATGGTCTTGACTGCCTTTATGGCAGCTCCGCCAACTGCTCCCGCGATTTTGAGTCCTTTGGCGATATCTTCCATATTGCTTTTCAAGCGGTGGGTGGGCGGAAGGAGCGTCGAATCTGACACTTTCTCGAAGAAATCATTGCCGATCTGGATGCCTTCCGGGGTGAGTTGTCCCTGTTCCTGTGTGCCATCATCGAGGTAGAATGTGATGGTATTGCCTGCGGAGGTATACCTGCCCTCGCGTCGCACTTCGGGAGCATTGGTGTCAACTTGCTGCCCACTTAAAAGTGACCTGGCAGCGTGGCCGATGCGGCTTCGTTCCTGAGCGACGAAGATACAACGTTTATTTGCCTGTAGTGTCAGGCGGTCAATGCGGGAGGTAAAGTAGTCGAGTCCAACTCCAGAACGGTGCACACATTCATATTGGCCAGTAAGTGATTTCATCGCCAGTAGTCCTTGAAATGCCGATTTGATTGAGATTGCTTTCTGCTTCTATACTTAACTGTATGTAGTATATACGCTTCATGTAGGAAAAGGTTTTTAGGTTCCTGGTTTCAAGAGCATAGGGAAAGAAAAACGTATGTCCAGAAAAATTGGAGTCATTTCGGATACGCATATTCCGCATTTCAAACGCTTGCCCGATGCTCTCTGGCAGCATTTCGCGGGCGTCGAGTTGATTATTCACGCAGGTGATGTGTCGGTGCTGTCGGTGCTTTCCGAGTTGGAGACAATTGCGCCCGTAGTGGCGGTGCAAGGCAATATTGAGGAGGATGAGGTAGTAAGGAAATTGCCCATCAAACGTGAGGTGGTGGTCGGGCATTGCCGTATTGGTATCGTTCATATCCTGGGCGAGGCGCATAACCGCGAACGGGTGGCGCGTCAGGAATTCCCCACAGCCCGCTGCGTGGTGTTTGGGCATAGTCATATCCCCTGGAACGAGGATCGAGGTGGGCAGTTGCTGTTCAATCCGGGGAGCGCGACCGACCGTCGTCGCCAGCCGCGATGCAGCATTGGACTGCTGTATGCGGATGACGATGTGAGGAGTGTGAGGGGAGAGATTATTTACCTGTAGTCTCTCCCTTGAGTTTGTCCGTCTATTTACCTCTCGGCTTTGACCGCCTCTCTCGGTCGTATGTATTCCTGTCCACCCATATAGGGCCGCAGCGCTTCTGGAATGCGCACGCTGCCGTCGGGCTGCTGGTGAATCTCGAAGAGGGGCAGCAGGATGCGCGGCGATGCAATCGCGGTGTTGTTCAGCGTATGCACGAACCGGACCTTGCCGTCCTCGTCGCGGTAGCGGATATTGACGCGGCGGGCCTGCCAGTCGTGGAAGTACGAACACGAATGGGTTTCGCGATAGCGTCCCTCGCTGGGGATCCAGCATTCCAGGTCGTACATGCCGACTTTGCCGTCGCCCATATCGCCGGTGCAGACGTTCACCACGCGATAGGGCAGTTCCAGCGCCTGCACCAGTTCTTCCGAGTTGGCGAGCAGTTGTTCGTGCCAGCGCACCGACTCTTCATGATCGGCCTTGCAGATGACATATTGCTCTACCTTGTTAAACTGGTGAATGCGGAACACACCACGCGTATCCTTGCCGTAGGTGCCAGCCTCTTTGCGGAAGCAGGGGCAGTAGCCAACGAAGGTCATAGGCAGGTTTTCAGCTTTGAGGATCTCGTCTTTGTACATGCCGGTGATCGAGACTTCGGCGGTACCCACCAGAAAGAGGTCTTCATCCTCAAGGGCGTATACCTGGTCGCGTCCCTTGGGGAATTGCCCGCTGCCGATGAAGCAGAAATCACGTGCCATAGCTGGTACGATGATGGGGGTGAAGCCCTTGCGAGCTACGCGGTCCATCGCGAAGTTCATCAGCGCCAGTTCCAGTCGCGCTGCATCGCCTTTGAGCGCGTAGCTGCGCGCCCCAGCCACCTTGACGGCGCGCTCGATATCCACCACATCCAGTTTTTGCATCAGGGCATAGTGATCGAGCGGCTCGAAGTCGAATTTCGGTGGCTCGCCCCAGTATTTGAATGGCACATTGTCGTTCTCATCCTTGCCGATGGGTGCGCTGGGATCAGGGATGTTGGGGACGTAGTAGAGCAACTGCTGGCGTTCATCCTCCAACTCGCGCAGGCGTGGCTCTAAAGCTTTGATCTGGTCCGCGAGTTGTTTACCCTGGGCTATCAACGCGTCGCGAAGCTCCTTGTCTTTGCCTGCCTGCTGGACGCGCTTCGATATCTGGTTTTGTTCTGCGCGGATCTCTTCGACCTGCCGCTGCAGGGCGAGTACCTGGCGGTCAACCTCTAACAGGTGATCAATGTCGAGTGTGTTGTTTTTGACGCGCGCGGCTTCTTTGACGATGTCCGGGTTGTTCCGAATAAATGCGAGATCGAGCATGATAGATCATTCTCCTTCCAAATTGTTTTGTTATATACACGAGAATACATGAACAATAAAAAACGCCGTTGTCCATTGTGAAGGACGACGGCGCGGAATTGCGCGTGGATCGTGGTGCCACCTTGATTTTTTCAATCGCTTAAAGGGATTGAAACTTTCCTGCCTGCTAACGGGGGCTGCCGTTGGCGCTTATCGCGCTGGCTCGCGGGTGGATTTCCCTTCGTGCCGGCTGCTGCGTTGCACCATCCCGCAGTTCTCTGTTGCCCGGTAGAAGCTACTCGTCCCGTTCGTTGCCGATTGTTTTTACTGTGACAAGTGTAGCAGTGGTTTTGTTGTTTGTCAAGTGCATTTCTGACAGCCAGGGCGACCGACTGTGATTGTCAATCAGCACGTTATACTCCCTCTTGTTCTTGCCTATGGCAATTGCCAGACTTTCGCGTTGGCGAAGGCGACATCGGTAGAGCCGGTACTGCTTTCCCCGAAGACCCCAATTTTGCCGGAGGTGAAGGTATTATTGCTGACACTATTGAGGTACTGGCCGTTGACGTAGAAGTACAGATTGCCGCCCTGGGCCACGACAGTGATGGTATTGGTCTGGTTAAGGCCATTCTTGAAGTTCTGAGCCGTATTGCTGAGCAGGCTCTGGGCCTGGCTGCCCTGACTATTGCTATAGAGAAAGAGGTCGTAGGTGCCATCCTGGGCGATGCGGAACAGGTAAAACCTGGAGTTGGCAGGGTCGGCGCGGAAGAGGATACCGCCTTCGTCCCCCTGAGTAATGGTCATATCGACCTGAAAGGCGAAATTGGTGAAGTTAGGCGTTTGCGCGTAGCACGGTTGAAAGTAGCCTTTCTGCGGCATATTCGAGTGATAAGCGCCATTGGTAAAGGCGCAACTACCCCCCACCGAGGAATTGGCGGGTGCGAGCGTATCCCACTGGCTGTTTGTTTGTGCGCTCAATGGGTCGTTCAAGGCCAGTGTCCCGTTCATAGCGTTGCTCAAGATGCTCTGGAGCGCGTTGGCGGTAGCGGTAACCTGGGCGTTAGCAGTGGCCTGAGCATTGACGGTGGCCTGGGCTATGGCTGTCGAGGTTGCTGCGGCAGCAGCCGTAGCCTGGTTATTTGCCTGGGCCGTTGCCGATTGCTGCGCCTGCGCGGTGGCGGTAGCCTGGTCATGCATCACCTTGGGTTGATAGACGCCTACATAATAGATCAGTCCACTGCCCGCGAGCAGCAGTAAGACCAGTACGATGATCAGTATGGTGATGGCCGGTGAGATGCCGCGCCGCCTGGGTGGCTGCGGTTGCTGTGGCGGCTGCGAGAATGGCTGCTGTCCTGATTGTGGATAGGCCTGATACTGTGATGGATCAGCGTAGGCAGTTCTGTCCTGGGGCAGGAAGACGGGTTCCTGCGGTGTCTGTGTGCGTGGCGCGTAGTTGGCATAGTCGCTCGCCGGAGTGGTCGCAGTATAGCCCGGCTGAGGCGGGTATGCCGTGTAAGGAGAAGGAGCATAGGGTGAGCCTGGTGTGGTTGCGGGCGGGTAATCTGGAGACGAGGAGGTGGGTGGGAAATAGGGCGCGGGAACGTATTCCGTCGGTGAGTTCTGGTTAAAGCCCGGATTCGATTGTCCTGTGTATGAGTCAACAGGAACCGAAACGGTCAGAATAAGATCACCAACGGGTCCACCAGCCCACGCGGGTTCGCCCTGACCCTTGAGACGAATTTCTTCTCCATTACGAACGCCGGCAGGGATCGATACGGTAATGCGGCGTCCTCCTGGGAGATTGAGTGTGCGAGTGCTGCCGGTCTGTACTTCATCCTGGCTAAGCGCTAACGTTGCGCGAATGTCCCCTCCATCTGGAGGGCCTGCATATGCCATAACAACACCTACCTCTCATCCGACTTAGCAACCAATAAACTGCTTTTCGGATGAGGTCTTAAATCATGCCAAGTTCCCATTTGGCGTCTTCGGTCATCTTATCGGGTGACCAGGGGGGATCGAAGGTCATATTGACTTTGCAGGACTTGACGTTCTCAACTTCTCCTACGCGCATTTCGACTTCGGAGATGACATCGCCAGCCATTGGACATCCCATAGCCGTGAGGGTCATAGTAACATCGACGTGTCCTGCCTCATCATTTATATCAACGTTATAGATAAGCCCCAGGTCAACAATATTGACCGGAATTTCGGGGTCGTAACATTCATGTAGCGCGTCCATGACTTCTGCTTCGTTAATGACTGCCATGGCGTTTTGCTCCTTTGCTGCTGAAACCATGTGGATTGATAAGGATTATTTTCCTTTATGATAGCCTATAGTGCGAAGCTTGTCAAAGGAAGGTTGTTTGTATCCTCTCCATGTACAGCTGGATAAACCGCTCGACATCGACACCAACAGAGGCCAGTACATTCGACGGATGAAGGTGTTCCAGTGACGGGTCGATGTCTTCTGTTTGTTCAAAATAAGCGACGGTCTCACCGAGAGTGAGCGTGCCCGCCAGTTCTACATCGACATAGGCGGGTTTCCAGGTGAGAAGTTCGGGATGCAAAGCGGCTGCCAGGCATAGTGGATCGTGCATGTGGAAGGCGGTGATGCCGCGCGGCTTGCCAAATTCGTCAAGGTGGTAATCGACCATGCTCTTCATAGCTTGCGTGACGGGATGACCGTTCGCGGCAAGGACGGCAAACTGTTCGCGTTGCATGTCTGTATGGTTGGTGGCATCGAGCGAGACCAGGCGGATAGGCCAGCCCGCGTGCAGTACGATATGCGCGGCATGCGGATCAGCATATATATTAAATTCGGCGCAGGGAGTCACGTTGCCAGGAACACGCAGTGCGCCGCCCATGATGACGACCTCGCGCACATGTTGCGCGATGCGCGGCTCGCGGCGTACTGCCAGAGCGATGTTGGTGAGCGGCCCGATGGGGACGAGTGTAATGGCTCCAGGTGCCGCCATAATCTGCTCGATGATGACATCTACGGCATGTTTGCCGGTGGGCTGCCGTTGTGGTTCAGGCAGCAGAACTTCTCCCAGCCCGTTGCGTCCATGCACATAGTCAGCGATGACTGTCTCGCGCACAAGCGGGCGATCGCTCCCGCGCGCTACGGGGATACCGGTTCGTCCCGCCAGTTCGAGCAAGGCCAGGGCGTTACGCGTGGTAATGTCTACATGCACATTGCCGCTCACGGTCGTAATGGCCTCAAGCTGAATTTCGGGCGAAGCCAGGGCCAGGAACAAGGCCAAAGCGTCATCAATGCCAGGGTCGGTATCAAGGATAATGCGGTACATAGAACCTCTCTTTATCACCAGTCGCCCTGGCTAATTATAAACGAAATGCATCCACTTCTTTGCGCGTGGGCAAACCCGATTGCGCGCCAAATTTGGTCACTTTCAACGCGCTGGCATAGACCGCGAAGCGTAAGGCCTCTCGTGGGGATTGCTGCTCGGTCAGGGCGACGGTGAATGCGCCTACGAAACAATCGCCCCCGGCGGTGGTGTCGATGACCTGGACACGGGGCGCGGGTTGGTGGATGCACTGCGTTTTTCCCGCGTGATCTGATATGGCGAGCAATGCGCCCTGAGCACCCAGCGTTACTACAACCATAGGGATACCCCGTTCACGCAGCACGGTTGCTACAATGCGAGCATCTTCAAGCGAGTCAATGCGCTGCCCGCTGAGCATACTGGCCTCGGTCTCGTTGACAATCAGGACGGTGAGCTGTTTGAGAATGTCCCAGGAAAGTGGTTGGGCGGGCGCGAGGTTTAGGATAACGGGTATGCCAGCCTTATGCCCCTCGGCAACCAGGTTTTTGACGGTTTCTAGTGGTATCTCCAGTTGCAAGACCAGCGCGGCTGCCTGGGGGATGGTCTCGTAGATACGGGTGAGTTGCTGCGCGTCCTCACCTACGCGCATATTGGCTCCTGACGCGACCACGATGGCATTGTCGCCATCGGGCGTAAGAAAGATAAAGGCGGTGCCGCTGGCCTCCTGCACATCGACCACGATGAGGTGGGTATCGACGGTATCGGCCTGTAATGCTTTGAGCAGTTGCTCTCCGAAGGGATCGCTGCCGACGCCTCCTGCCAGCATAACGGATGCCCCCAGGCGCGCCATCGCGACGGCCTGGTTTGCACCTTTCCCTCCTGGCACGAGTTTGAGCGAGCCCGCGCCGAGTAGAGTTTCTCCTAATACGGGTATGCGCGGCACCTGCACCACCTGGTCCATGTTCAGGCTGCCGACTGTGAGAATTGGGCGTTTCGACATAGGTATCTCCTACAATGCTAAATCAATCGCTTCTGCCGCAGGCGATTCATGCTTTCATCGACATCACCGATGGGTAGACCAGTAGCAGCAGCGATGGATTGCGGCGTTGCAGCTGGTCGGTAGGCAGCAAGCACTGTGCCATCGATATCCACCTTGCCAAATTCGGTGAGCATGAGGGCTAACACCTGGTCGATCAGCGTATCGGCTCCGCCGATGGAGACGAATTGCCCGCCGCCATGCCGGGCGATCTGCTGAAAGCTCTGGACCATGAACGGATTGTCGCCTATGCCCAGGCTAAAGATGGTGATGCCGCGCATACGGGCTTGATGGGCGATGGTTTCGGTATCGTGTCCACATGGGCATCCCTGCGGGAATTTATCCCTGCGCGCGCCTTTTCCGTGTGGGGGAGCATCACCTGCCAGCAGAATAACTTTATGCGCATGCTCGCGCCATTGCAGTTTATAGCAGGCATCGTAGAGACCATCAGCGACTGCTTCAGCCCCGTCTCCGCCGCCGCCCTGCACATGAGTGTTGTCGAGGGCCAATTGCAGGTCGGCCAGGTAGGTGGAGAAAGGGATACATTGGGTGACAAATGTCTTACCAGAATCAGGATGATCGCGGTAGAGTACCAGGGCGTAGGACAAATCTGGTCGTAAGCGGTGGGCAGTTAACTTTCGGGCGAAGGTTTGCAAATCTTTGCGTGTGGCTTCGATGTGGTCGCGCATGCTGCCTGTCGCGTCCATCACAAAACACAGATCCAACTGGCGGAGCCGTTCGTCCGGGAACAAGGCACATCCACAGCGATTGCAGAACTTTGCTCCATCGCGATTCGGTGCGCCGCATGAAGGACAGATCATACCCGCGTTCCTTTCTCTCTCGCCTCTCAATTGCATCAAGTGGGATTCAAAGGGGCCATAGCCCCTGTACCCCGGTGAGGTTTGGCTGTTGGTTGAGTATATCCGAAAATATTGAGCAAGTACAAGAGAAATGGGCGACCAGGACAAATGCCCAGACCAGATAGGCAAATCACTTGAAAGGAATTGCATCGTCACCCAGGGGATATGAGCAAAATGACCCGCAAGGTTAAGAACTCTGCGCATCTTTTGGCGAATCTTAACCTTTCCCATAGTCCTGTCTCAATAAAAGGTTAACGCTAAACAGGTATATATAAGAGGTAGACGAAAAAACGGAGACAGCCGCGGGAGTAAGGGCTATGGTGAAGGGAGAAAAGCGGCAAGGTTAGAAAAGGAACAAGACCATGCTCGATGTGCTTGATGCCCTGGACGCGGTAGATACACAGGCCACGCGAATGGTACAGGAAGCGGAGCGACGGCGTATTGCGCGCGAACTACATGATGGCGTTGTGCAATCACTTACCGCGCTGGTGGCCGACCTGGAATATTTCCGGACGCGTTATCCGTCCGCAGATGAGGAGATCAATCAGAACGGTCAGAGGATAGCCGAAAAAGTCGAGACATGGCAGGAACTGGCCCGCGATAGCCTGACCTCTATGCGACAGGCACTGGGAGGATTACGTACACCATCGGAACTTGACCGGGGCCTGGTAAATGCTCTCGAAGGCTTGTTGAGACAAATGCAGAGCGCGGGGTACCGGGTCGAGTTCGAATGTGAGGATTGGTCGGCTCTTTTGCCTTTTGAATACACATCGAATATCTATTATATAGTGCGCGAAGCGCTCACCAATATATCCAAACATGCAAGGGCGTCTACCATCAGTATCTGTATGTTTAGCTTCGAAGGGCACATCTATATCAGTATTGCGGACGATGGCAGAGGAATGACGAAAGGCGCGTCGTTGGCATCACGAGGAAGCGGATATCACCAGGGTGTCATTGGTATGTGCGAGCGGGCCGCATTGCTTGGAGGGCGTGTGACGCTCGATAGCGTCCCTGGCAAGGGTACACGCGTGGATATTGATATTCCTTTATCCAATGGATTGATGGAATAGGGCATCAATGTCTGTACAAGTTGAGGAAGAGCCGGTGCAAATACAGACCAACTTCTGGTCTGCTGGCGAGCAGAACCAGCAGGAGATCAAGATTATAGTAGCGGACGATCAACGGCTTTTTCGTGAGAGTATCGCGGGTATGTTGAGCGCGGAGGTGCAGTTTTCGGTAATAGGAGTAGCCAGTAATGGCCAGGAAGCTGTTGAACTCGTGCGTCAGCTGCGCCCGCACATTATATTGATGGATGTCAAAATGCCGCATTTGGATGGCATAGCGGCGACGCGCCAGATCAAGGCCGAGTTGCCTGACACGCGTGTAATACTATTGACTACCTTTACCACTGATGGATATGTGCTGGAGGGATTGGGAGCAGGCGCGAACGGCTATATTTTGAAGGACATCTCTGCTATTGGACTGATAGCAACCATCCGTGCCGTGAATAATGGAGAGCAGGTAACAGCGCCTGATATCACAAGCCGCATGATGCACTTGCTCGAAGGGCAATCTCCTGAGAAAGGTCCCTGTTTCGATGGCCTCACTTCTCGTGAGACGGAGATGTTGAAACTGCTCGCCAGGGGGAAGATTGCCAAAGAGATCGCGCGTACTATGGAGATCAGCGAAAAAACCGTGCGCAATCATATCAGCAATATCTATCGTAAACTTGAGATTTATGACCGCTCGCAGGTGGTCATTTATGCTATGAAAAAAGGCCTGGTAGACCTGCATGACGCTTGAATATCGCCGGCCTGGATGAGAAAATCGTCTCATCTGATTAATGAAGTATGCTTCTGTTCTATATTGCTGACGTCGTTACAGTTAGCAGTATATCGAAATATTTGGCTACTATGATTGGGGGAAGTTGTGTCTACTATTTTTCTAGACCGGGATGGGGTCATCAATGAAAACCGATCTGATTATGTGAAAAGTTGGAGCGAATTTCGCTTTTTGCCAGGCTCACGAGAGGCGATAGCGAAGCTGACACGGGCGAGACACCGTATCGTTGTTTGCTCAAACCAGGCGGGGGTAGCCAAAGGCTGTATTGCCCCGGAGATTGTTGAGGATATACATCGCCGCATGCTGGCGGAAATACAGGACGCGGAGGGAGTCATAGAAAAGGTATATTATTGCCCACATAGTAGAGATGCGAATTGTCACTGCCGCAAGCCTCGTCCAGGCATGTTGCTGCGTGCAAGTAGTGAACTGGGCCTTGATATGGGCGACGCGGTCTTCGTTGGAGATAGTATCACTGATATACAGGCGGGGTTGGCGGCTGGAATCCATCCCGTACTAGTGCTAACCGGGCTGGGGATGGAGCAATTCCGCGAGTACCATCACGAGGTTGATAAACCATTTCGGATTACGGTGAATTTGCAGCACGCGGTTGAAATGATTTTGGAGAAGATGCATATTCACACCGGTGTCCGAACCTCACTTGAGCGCGCCTGTTATGCTCATCTCGATATCAAGCAACCCCTGGAAGCCTTACTTCAGGATCGGTACGCTCTGGCTACCGAGGTGTAGTCGGCCTCGCGACAGGAGTGTGAGTGTAAGCGATGACCGCGTCCATACCCCGGCAATAAGTGAGTAGCCTTTGAAAAATGGGGAGGCTCTCCAAAGCGAGGGCATGTCCTACCAGGATGAGCTTGCGCTGTGCGCGAGTAAGCGCCACATTCAAGCGGTTGGGGTTGGTGAGATGCTCGCGTATCTGGCTCTCCACGTCAGGAGTGCTGGTGGTGGCAAATGAGATGATGATGACTGATCTCTCGCCCCCTTGAAAACGATCCACTGTATCCACGCTGAGCGGCGTTGTAGGCAGTAGAGCTTTCCACCCTATCGCCTCATCGTCGCTGAAGAGATGCCTGCGTAAATTGGCAACCTGCGCCCTGTAGGGAGCGATGATGCCTATACCTGCTTCCTCTACACCTCGCGCCAGCAAACCCGCTACCACCTCTCGTACCGCGCGAGCCTCGGCATTACTGATCTTCTCTTGCTCTCCACTATTCCCTGACTCACTTTGTACGTCGAGAAAAACCAGGGGAGCACGAGGGTCAAGGGTGCGGGTGATAGAGAGCATTTCTCCAATAGCATCTGTGCGCACGGGCGCTAATAGGCGGCTGGCAACGGATGTATGGGCCTGTAGTTGGCCCTCGTAGAAAACTTTCGAGGCGAAGTGTGAAATCCACTTATTCATTCGATATTGCACTTTTAAGGGGACGCAGGCGCTGACGGCTTCCGGGTACTCTTTTGAATAGTCAAAATCTATTTGTTTCAGCATGCTGAAAAGAGAGTCGGCCAGTCCTGCCTGGGCCGCTTCTTTGCTCAAGACGAGTGGTGGAAGTTGTTTTTCATCTCCGACCAGGATGAAGCGTTTAGCGAAGCGCAGCGCGCCCAAAATCGCCGGGATGGTGAGTTGTCCGGCCTCGTCAATAATCGCCACGTCGAAATGCAGAGCTGAATCGGTTTGCAATCCTACTGAGCCATCGGCTCCATTGAATAATGAAGGTGTATATTTTTCTGACGACCATGTGGCGGTGGTTGAAGCAACCACCGGAATGCTGCGTAGCAGGGTATGGACCGATGAACTGTCCCCTTGCTGCTCTACCAACCGTATGAGCAGTCGATGCTGGATGGCACCATCCACGCTGCGCTCATGCCCCAGGCGCACAAAGTCACGAAACCCCTCTAGTTCCAGCCGCTTCAGCATGTTATCTACTGCCTGGTTGGTAAAAGCGGCCAGCAACACCCGCTGCCCCTGCTGGCATAATTGCTTGACGATTTCTGCGATTACGCTGGTCTTGCCCGTACCAGGTGGGCCATGTATCAGCAGGTAATCCTGCATCTGCAATGCTCGTTCGACCGCCAGGTTTTGTTCCTCATTCAAGTCTGGGTACGGCGGAATCGTGATAGGCCGGAATTGTGGACGCCGCGTCCCCGCCACGAGTTGGCGTAGGTGAGCGTCAGCTTCCAGCCAGCGCAGCAGGTTTTGCAGGGTGCGCACATGCACGATGCTCGTGTCATAGCGATCGATCAGCCGAGGGTGGGCAATCAGTTCGGGGCTCCAAACGGTAACATGCTCAGCGCTGATCTGCAAGATGGTGCCGGTTACAACTTCTCCAGTAATAGGGTCGCCATCGCTGAGCAAGATTTCGTCCCCTTCGCGCAGTTCTGAGGTGTTGATGCATGAAAAGGTCTGCTGCCATTCCCCGTGTCCTGTAGGTATGGGTTTTCCCGATGCCTCTAAATTGCAAATCGCACTCCCCTGTTTGACCCGCGCCGAAACGGGAGTCTGCCAGAGCAGCGCCTGCTGCCGTTCTGTTTCCAGCCCCTCGAGTTGGAGCAGTTGGTAGTATTTTGAGAAAAATGCGCGGTCTTCTGCCGTGTAAGGGCGCAATTCATTGCGCCCACGATGACCATTTTCAACGTATCCATTGTGGTTATCCGCCGATTTCGAGAGCGCAATGAATTGCACCCCTACACCATATCCATCACCATTCTCAATATGTTCAGAGGGTCTATCGGGTTGCGGCGGCTGCCAGTCGAGCAGGGATGAAACAGATGCACACCTGTCGAGCATGGCGCATTTGGTGCAGCGCGAGGGTCCGGGCGGCGCGGATGGAATACCGGTGATGTGGCTCAGTACGAGGATATTGCGCGTCTCGTTGACGCGTTGCAGTTGTTTGATGGTGAAGCGGAGGTTGAAGTCGGTGGCTTCACCCGGCGTGCCGCTATACAGCAGGGTGGCGAGGGCATTCTTCATTTTGGGGTCACGCCGCACGGCCAGGAGCGAGAGATAGCCCTGCACCTGCCAGCGGTGAGCAGATTTAGGAAGCTCGCCGTTGGCTCCGCCCGTTTTTAATTCGAGGAGACGCTGGCGACTCTTCTGCCGCCACAGTAAGTCGAGTCGTCCGCGCAGTCCAATTTCGGGTGCGAGCAGGAAGGTTTCGGCGCGCACCATATTTTCACTGGAGTGATCCTGTTCGATCTCATCTTCATCGCCTGTAGGCTGCGCTGGCATATCCCAGAGGGTGGCGTGTTGTTTATCGAACCAGTTTGCCAGGCTTTGCAGGTGAGGAGCACCATCCGCGCGAATCGCTTCGATGGGCGTATTGGCGAGAGCGAGATCAATGGCATTGCGCTCCAATGCCTCTTCAAAGTGGCGTTCCAGGGTAGCGAGCGGCGTTTCTTCGCCATTGGCGACATGTCCACTCATCAGTTCACCCCGGTCATGCTCTTTCAGCAGTTCCTTGAAGCTACTATGCACCAGGTTGCCACGTATAGCGGCGGCAGATTGTGGAGATGCCGCCAGGCGATTTAATAAATATTGCCTGGGACAGTAGTCCGCGTGGTTCAGATCGGTGATGTTGAGAATAGTATCGGGTTCCAGGATGGCCAGGGTAAAATCGTTAGCACAGTACCGCTCAACGGTGTGGCCTTTGTGTTCGGTTGTACTCATAAGAGGCGGCAGGTGATAGACGCGCATGGTCACCTTGCTTGCGCGCAAGTTCTTGCCCAGTTCCTGTAATCCTTTGACCAGGCCGCGATACGTGTGGGTCAGTCGTAATGAGGCGTAGGTAGCGCCAAGATCAAGCGTGATGTAGGGTGTTATCTCTCCCTGCGTTGTAAATTCATGGGCGTAGATGATCTGGCCCTCAAGCTGCTTTACCGCACAGGGTTGAGTATCGAGCGTGCAGAGAAAGCATGCATGCGATGCATTTGTGGGTTCAGCCATATCGGATGGTATCATCAATCGCGCTCTCCTGCAACATTGGTGTTGCTGGCAGTGTACGGGACGAACGGATTTTCGTCAAGGGGTATTTTCGTCAATTTGTCGCTTGCTTGTATTTCCTACAAAGCGTATCATGAGTTCTGAGATCATACGAAGAAGAGAGGGGAAAAATATATGCATGCTCTACCTGTTCGCACCATTACCCTGGGCCTGGCTGATTCGCATCCGCTTGCTTTCAAAAGCATACAGGATGCGGCGACGATGCTGCAACAGGCAAGTGCGCGCTATATAGAGGCGGGCTATGAGGTGCAGACGGTGCGAATTTCAACGCACCCTGTATTTGATGATCTTGCGGATTGGTCGAACGTGGCTCTTTTGGAGTATGCGCGGGAACTGCAATGCATGCTGGATGATGTTGGATTGAGCTTCTGTTCGCTTGGGACTGCGTTGGCGGCTCGGCCAGACTTTCCGCTGGAGCGCATCAATCTCATTGCGGATATGCTGGCGGCTACGACAGCGATCAATGCGACGGTGCAACTTGCTACCCAGGATCATGGTTTGCGCATGGCGGCGGTGTTGCCTGCCGCGCAAGTAATGAGAAGGTTGGCGCGGGAAACAGCCGAAGGGTTTGGCAATTTCCGTTTCGCGGTACTGGCCTGTGTCGGGGCCGGATGCCCATTCTTTCCATCTGCCTATCATGCTGGCCCGGCCAGTCTTGCGCTCGGTACGCAGGGAGCGGGGATACTCAGGGATGCGCTACAGGCATACGGGCGTAGCCAAGGCCAGCTGTCGGAATTCATGGATGTAAGCACGCGAGTGAGGGATGCGCTTATCGAGCAGGTGACGCCGGTAGTAGAATTGGGGAAGATGTTTGCTGCTGAACAGGGTGTAGCGTTTGGGGGAATTGATCTATCACCCGCTCCGTTGGGAGAGGATAGTATAATCGATGCGCTGGAGCTTTGCGGCTATGGGCCAATTGGCAGCCCCGGTACGGTAGGGGCTGCCGCCGCGCTCACCTACGCGCTGAAAAATACGGGTTTACCTACCTGCGGCTACTGTGGGTTGATGTTGCCTGTATTGGAAGATGCAGTGCTGGGGAAACGTTGGGAGCAAGGTCTGTTACAGGTGCATCAATTGCTGCTCTATTCGGCAGTATGTGGCACGGGGTTAGATACGGTGCCATTGCCAGGAAATACGGAGGCAGAGGCGATTGCTGGCCTGTTGCTCGATGTAGCGACGCTGGCGCTGCGCCTGAACAAGCCGCTCTCCGCGCGTCTTTTCCCCGTTCCAGGCAAGCTGCCAGGTGAGCGCACGGAATTTACTTCACCATATCTGACGAATACGCTGGTGAGGTAATACACCTCCTACGTGCCGCTCTAGAAGAGGTGATATGAGTTTATCACTTGTCAGAGTATTGCAGGCTGCTTCCCCAGAGGACATCCATGACGCCGTCGTAGGAGCTTTTCAGGCTTTCATAGAGGTTAGCGTTCTCGATGGCAAGGGCAGCAAGCCGGGCCAGGACGGTGAGGAACTGAATATCATCCTCGTGGAAGGTGCATTGCTCTCCGGTGTAGACGCGCATTACGCCGATGGCCTCACCGCGCACTTCCAGTGGGACGCATAACGCCGAGACGATGCCTTCATTTTTAGCGGCTTCGGCGTACTGGAAACGGGTATCAGTGCGAACATCAGGAATAATCACCGTTTGTCCCTTGAGCGACTCGCTATCAATGGGGCTGTGTTCAACATCGACCGGCCCTTTTGCCAGGTAGCCGCTGCTTAACCCATAAACAGCGCTCAGCTGCAGATGCCCGGTGCGCGCATCGAGCAGGCGCAGGACACATGCCTTGACCCGCATAGTTTCGGCAATGTTAGTAACGACGTTTTGCAGCACCTCTTTCAGTTCGAGGCTGGAAGAGAAGGCGAGGGCAGCTTGATAAAGCGCCGTATAATAATCATCATGCAGGCGTTTAGGTTCGCCAGCCGTGGCATCGGTTCTCATAGCATCACTCCTCACAGAAGGCAACATCAAAGCAGGCGCAATACAGTATATCAAGCACAATCCCGTTTCTATGATTATAGCATACGATATCGTCTTCACAGCAAACACATGATTTGAGGCTCTATCACTTGCGTAGGGGTCGGCCTATGAACTTTCAAAAAAGACTACATTATCGGACCGCGCCGTAAAACCCTGGGCTTTAGCCGTTGGGAGTCGTCACGAAGGGTCCTGCACTACCCATACTCTACACGGGGCGTTTGCCAGTACAAAGGGTACAGTTCTTCCCAGGTCGTTGCCCGTGCCGTGCCCTTTCTGGGCATTGCGTACAAGGCCAATTAAGATGAGCGCGCACCCGTGATCTTTAGCTTCGTCAACGATAGCCGGTCCGGCATCGCGTGTCTGTACAACTTCAGCGACTGCTTCACAGCCTGCCTCATCGGCGATAGCCATTGCTTCGTTAAGGATCTTGTCGGCGTTTTCAGATTCTTTGGTAAGGGTGGCTTTGAGAGGTAATGTGCGGGGAACTTCGATGATGTGAACGAGGTGAACTTTGCGTTTGGCGCGCCTTGCCATGATGCAGGCTAAGCGTACTAATTCGTTGTCGAGCTTCTTGCCATCGACAACGACGGCAATATCTCCCGTCGTTCCAACTCCCGGAGCCGCTTTGCTCGCTTCTGTCTCTTCTCTGGCTCTACGCCATAAATGAACCATTGTATCTCTCCTCCTGCAGGAACAGGATAAAACAGCATCGGTTCTTGCTAACAATATCCGTACAGCGGATCGTTTTCAATGAGTTCCCACAGGTCTCTAGTGATTCTAATCCGTAATTTTGCCATCGTCAATAGTGATACAGTACAATCCTGCCATACATTATAACAGAAACCTATATACTCGCATGGCTTGCGCAGGCTCTATTCGGGTTCGATGGTGGCGGTGAGTCCGTAGCTCAGTAACCGCTCCTGGTAGTATTCGGCGGTTTCTTTGGGGCAAGTGACGACAATCGCGCTGCCTGTACTATCTGCTGTCTGCATGATGCTGATGGCTTCAGGCACGGACAGGTTATTAATAGTGCGCAACAGTACGGCGACAACATAGTCCTGGTAATGATAGTCATCATTATACAGGATGACGTTGTATGGAGGCAGAAGTTTGGCACGGAGGCGAATGAGTTCTTCTGTCTCTACCTGGTATTCAGGTAGTGTTAGCATATGATTGGGCATGCCGCATAGTCTCCCAGAACAATGGTAATTGATTGATATGAAGCTGCTAACACTATTATATACAATGTTACCTAGAAATGGTCAAGCCAACAATAAGGTGTCAGGTACTTTTTTCTGTTTAGATCGGCCATGAACCTACATCAACTGAACATTGCTTGTTGCCAGCGCAATGTACCATTACTGGCTCCTAATGCATCGATACTTCCATCTGGGAAAACGACCAGTACGAGACCATCCGCCACGAGCTGGGGAAATGGTACAGGGAGAGCACGCGGCGTATAGTGCCAGAGCGCCAAGCCATCGCTGGCTCGCAGCGCGGTTATACTCGCTCTATCGCCTGTTTGGAAGGCGAGAAAAACCATATTTTGAGCCACGGTGAGCGGGCCTGCACCTCCTTCTGCACCTGTGTAGAGCCAGAGTACGGAGCCGTCTTTAGAACGGAGTGCCTCTACGCTGCCATTTTGTGCCTCCACAAATATCACTCCATCTCTCATGATTATAGAAGGCAGCACATCGGGAAGATGCAGCGACGCACGCCAGAGTGTCGAGCCATCGCTGGCGCGTAGTGCATATATGCTGCCATCGAGCGCGTTAACATACACCGCACCATCTACCACGGCTGGTGAGGACTCCGCGAGAGGGGTAGGAGGTAGCTTGTGCCAGAGCAAAGCGCCATTGCTAGCGAGTAACGCTTCGATGCTCCCATTTCGCAAGTCGAGGTAGATTCTGCCATCTGCCGCCGTTGGCGATGCCGAATTGGAAGAGAAGAGCGAGGTGTTTTCCCAGAACGGAAAGCCATCACTGGCACTCAGCGCATGCACGTGGCCATCCTCGGTACTCGCATAGATCACTCCATCTGCCACAGTAGGCATCGAGGCAAATGGAGTGCGAGAGTTATAGTGCCAGAGCAAGGATCCGTCGCTGGCGCGTAGCGCATCGATACTCCTGATGGTTGAACTGACGTAGATGACCCTATTGGCGACCGTGAGTTGTATGGGAATTGAACCGTCAGCGGTAAGTGTGTGAGACCAGAGCAAGGACCCATCACCGGAGCGTAAGGCCTCGATTCTCATGATAAAGGTATTGTTGTCAGTGGGAAGTGTAGCGAGATAGACCACCCCGTCAGCGATGGTTGTGAATTCTTCCCTCGTATTTCCACCCATATGGCGCCAGAGGAGGAAACCATCGCTCACTCGCAGGGCTGTCACTGTCCCATCGGGTGAGCTGGTATAGGCAATGCCATCAACAACGGACAAAGACAAGGGATGATAGGTAGGGAAGGACGCCACCTTTGCTGGTGTTGATGTATGCGGAAAACTCATCAGGACGACGGCAGCAAGGAACATGATGCCTACAATCGAGGCTATGCTCATCCAGACACGCTCTCGTAGCGAGAGTACGAGGCTACGCCTCGAGTATCGCCATGCGAAGTTGCCCATCTCGGCAGGTGGATCCAGATCGGTGATCTCAATCCTGGTATCGTCGTCTATGTTGTAGTCAGAATCAGGGGTGTCCAACATGCACCTTTTCAAGGAGACACGCTCTTATCTCTCACCCACACTTCGATCGATCTTCCCCTTATTGTTCAACAAAATGGCCCGCGCTTTCGATTTGCGACTGATGTTATCCGGATCGGGCAGGCGTATAGCGATCACGGTACGCGCGCCCTGGATGGGTTGTGCTCGCGCTGCATTGACTTTCGCCATATCCTGCCCAATGACCCCACGCACACGGCCTTTTCGAGTTAATCCCAGGATAGCTCCCAGAATGACACCGACAACGGCTCCCGCGATGGTGGCGAGTGGTATGGAGATGGTTTTGATGGCGAACTCGGCTGCCCCAAACATCACCCCCCCAAGTAGAATGCCGAAGACTACGGCCAGCAGGATGACAACGGTGGGATTGGGTCCCGAACGAGCCGTTTGCAAGAAGACGGCGTTGCGATCCCGATTAGGGCCATGTTCGCGAAATTGGCTGCCTGTGACAGAACCTGCCGCCAGGCGGAAAACTTCATCATCCCCAAAGCCCTCTTTATGGAGTTTTGTTTCTGCCGCGTCCGCATCGGTTTCTGTATTGAAGACGGCCAGCAAATCATAATTCATTTGTTGTTGTTGCATCGATTAGCTGCTCCTGATGTGCTAGTTTTTGCTCTTTCCAGAATATTATAACGAATCATGAGAGGTACCTACTAATTATCGTCATCTCTTTCATCTGGACGTATCTCTAGCAGACGATCCAGTTCTGCCCTCTTGAAAAGTACTTCGCGCTTGATACCACGACGATACTTAGTAATACGTCCGGTTTCAGCGTATCGCTCAAGAGTACTACGTGAAACTCCTAGATAATCACAGGCCTCCTGTGGTGTTAAATATTCTCTTCCGTCTGTCTGTGTCAAGTAAGCACCCCGTTCAAATTGATAGTTACATACTAACAGGAGAGCGTACCAACCACTCAGGCACAACTTGAGCACACAAAAAGACCTTCGCGTTAACCGATTTTATTCCTGGCAAGATACAAAATCTTTCAACAAACGTCAAATAGACACGCTCTTTTTTTAGCAGCATTCTTATCCATTGCAAGGGTGTCGATCTCACCTTCATCCATCCCTATTGATCAAAGACACAACATAATGGTAAAAGATATCTTGAGTGTCAGGATGGTCTTTTCCTAAAACATTGACCAAAATCGACAGGGCCGTCTCGAAGAACAACGACGCCTCTTTCCGTCCCTGGTTCAGGTAGAGTAATCCCAGATTGTTCAGGCTTGTCGCTATAAGCGGATGCTGCTCCCCTATTACCGCTCGCCAGATAGCCAATGCCATCTTGAGCAATGGCTCTGCTTCCTCATCTCTTCCCTGACTTCGGTAAAGTTCCCCCAGATTGTTCAGGCTCTGTGCCGTATCCGGATGCTGTTCTCCTAACATCGTTTGCCAGATAGCCAACGCCTCTTTGTACAATCGCTCCGCTTCCTCATACTTGCCTTGACTCTGGTAGAGCAATCCCAGGCTGTTCAAGCTCCATGCTATATCCGGATGCTGTTCTCCTAACACTGTCCGCCTGATCTTCAAAGCTTGTTTAAACAATGGCTCTGCTTCCTCATCCCTTCCCTGATCTCGGTAAAGTTCCCCCAGATTATTCAGGCTCGTCGCTGTAAGCGGGTGCTGTTCTCCTAACACTGCTCGCCTGATCTCCAAGGTTTGCTTGGACAATGGTTCCGCCTTTTCATACTTTCCCTGACTTCGGTAGAACTGCCCCAGGTTGCTCAAGCTCATTACCGTATCCAGATGCTGCTCCCCCAATGCCTCTCGCCTGATCGCTAGCGCCCGCTTGTACAACGGCTCTGCTTCCTCGTACCTTCCCTGACTCTGGTAGAGTACAGCCAGATTGTTCAGGCTCCGTGCCGTATCCGGATGCTGCTCCCCCAATACCTCTTGCCTGATAGCCAAGGCCTTCTTGTACAATGGCTCCGCTTGTCTATAACTACCCTGGCTGTTAAGAAAATATCCAGTCAGGCTCAAGAGAAGTGCAGATGACTCAGTTCTGATACCAGCACGCGTAGCCCACTCTACGCAGGTTAACGCATGTGCTAGCAAATACTGGCAAAGAGGCCAGTTTGCAGGGTCATCAGGATCGGGGAAAAAGCGATTCATGAGTTGTATGGCTCGCTCGACCCATAGGGAACGCTCTTCCTCGATCATGCCATCACGCAGAACGGTCTGGACTAGCCGGTGGATGAAGAGGCTATTGTCTTCGCGTCGTATGAGCGAGTATTTTAAGAGGGCTTCTAGCACCTCTTCTAACTGCACTGGATCGGCGGAAACCTGACCAAGATATCTATTGCCAAAGATGCTGGAACCTTCTCCAACATTGGCACTGGAATATCATCGGGAGCCAGGATTGCACAGAGCCGTAGCAGGTTCGTTGCAGCCTGACCGTGCTCCCCCTGGGCAACCTGCCAAAATGAGAGGGACCATGTCGTCGCTACGGTGTAGTTGTAATCAGCTGTATCTTCGGGGAAACCACTCTCGGCCAGAAGACGTTCGTGCGCCTGTTCGTAGATTTGCAGGTAGCGCTCAAGACTGCATTGTTTACGTTCGATGTAGCCACCTGCCTGGTCGAGCGCCAGGGGCAGACCTCCAAGCACCCTGGAGAGGTGTTCGGCAGACTGCATGTCTCTGGCCGGAATCTGCTCAGGGAGAAGATCGGCGGCGATCCGCTTGGCGCGTTTGAGCAGGAATGCGCCACCCTCCTCTTCGTTCATTGCATTGAGGGAGATGCCCTTAATGGCCCCGCCGATGGCTTGCCTGCGCGTGGTGAGCAGGAGGTGGCCCTGGTTGCCTTTGGGCAGATAGCTGCGCGCCAGCGCTGTGTCCTCTACATTGTCGAGAATTAGCAGCCAGTTGCCCTGCGTCTCTAGCCAGGTCAGGAAGCCTCGCACGACCATGTTCTGATCCTGGTCGTAGCAGTTGGGGGTGTTGGTCTCGCGCGCCAGTCTCGCCACATCGGAGATGATCGTCTCTCGTGACTCACTATTAAGCCAGATGATACGTGTATAGTGGTCCTGGTAGCGATAGGCATACTCTATGGCCGTCTGCGTTTTGCCAATGCCTCCGAGACCGCTAATGGCCTGTATCAGGGCCGTCTCTTTGCTGGCTTCCAAAGATGTATGTAATCTGTGCAAAATCTCTTCGCGCCCGGTAAACAGGCGGTTACGGTGAAAGGGCAAATTGAGCAATGAGCAGCGCATTGGGGGAACTCGCTGGTCGTAAACAAAGGCGCGAATGCTCTTGACGATCTCGGTGTATGCTTCATCGCGATGCCGCCATTGCGCGATGGGTTTACCTTCCCTGGGCAGGACTTGTAGATAGGCAAATCGGGACGTCTGCCAATCGCATTCGCGCACAATCACAGGAATGACCAGCGCCTCTTTGCGATCGCTTCGTTGCAATGCGATGGACAGTTCGGTCTCCATGCAGAAATCGGAAGCCAGAAAGTTGGGGCTAATGAATAAAAGGATGATGTTCGCGCTGTTCAGGTGTACCTCGATCTCTCGACGCCACTGCTGACCGGCCCCGATCAATCCATCGTACCAGCAGCTAATGATGCCCTCGCGCTCTAGCTGACGGAGATGCGAGCGGAACGCTTCGATATATTGCAGATCTCCATGCGCATACGAGCAAAAAACCTCGTTGGTTGCTCCGGCTATGGCAGAACTCATGTCGTAATCCTCTACATCAAGGGACGGTAATAGAAGAGATATTCCACTCAATAAGACGAGCGAGAGTTATAGATGTCAACCCGTATAAGTTAGCATTTAATTCTAACGTTTTTCATACTGCCAGTTCTTTGCAAAGAACTACGACACCGAATTCTAACATTTACGCAACACCTCATTCATATTTTTAAAATCCTTTAATTGCTATAAATGCCTTTGCTATCTCCTGTCATCAGGATATATTTCTAATAATCGGTCAAGGTCAGATTGTTTGAAGAATACTGCTCGCTTAGTCCCAAGTTGATACTTTGTGACGAGTCCTTCTGCGGCGTATCGCTCAAGTGTGCTGCGTGATATTCCTAGATACTCACATGCCTCTTTTGGGGTTAAACTCTCCTCGTCTTCTTGTATGCCTGGCTTGAGGATTTCCCAATCTTACGTTCGTAAGAGGTGCGCCAGCGTCAAGAAAGCTTTGTATCCAATACTCTTCACGCTCTAAGGCTAAAGAAACCACATCTTGATCTGAGATAACGGTTTCAAGTATTTCTATGTGCGGCTGTAAACCTTGCTGTTTGAGATCAAATAGCCATGCCCTTTTGCGGTTCTCGACTTCGTTCATATGTTGAGCAAGCCGAACAAGAGCATCTTTACTGATACCAACATAACGAGTTGTCTTATCTCGTGGGTCAATGAGCGCGTAAATCTGGTGTGGCTCATTATTGATGTTCGAAGGCTTGCGTGCATCTCGCATATGCTATGTCTCCTGATCCTCGTCATCTACAGGCCGTAACCGATTAAGCCTGTCAAGGTCGGCCTTTCGATAGTACACGTTCCTCGTAATCCCCCTGCTGTATTTCTTGATACCGCTTGCTTTTGTTCTACGTCGAAGGGTCTCCCGTGAAATACCTCCGAGATAGGAGCAGGCTTCGTCAACGCTCAAGTATTCCTCACTGTCAATGATTATTGGCATTAGCAAATAAGACCTCCTTTGTTTGCTACAGGCCAGTATAAGCCATAAGCCAACTAAAGGCAACAATTTGACTTACATACCAATTTCGTAGCCAGCAGAAAACACCTATGCAACATATTGACATATGAGCAACCACAATGTTATCATTATAGCAAGATATGCAACATTAATCAACAGTTTGGCGCATATTGCCACTCGTAGGCATTGATTGCTGTTCGTTAGTTTATATCACATCTGTTAGTAGCAGGTAAGCACCATTAGGCTTTCGTTCACATTCAATGCCATTTTTTATTAAATATCGTCAGACAGCAATGAGTAAGGAGAATGCCTATGGTATAAAAATGCTGACCTCCGTGTAGCAGACGAAGGTCAGCCTTGTGAGAGCACACACGTAGCTAGCGTTAACTCAACCTACGGGCACTCTCAGCCTATTCATGGCACAGAGACGCCCGACCTGTCAAGTTTGCAATGAGATTCCATGACTGGAAGGGAACACGCATGACCACACCCATCACCAACTATACCACCTGCGATCTGGAGTACTACTACGCCGATCTCAAACGTCTTCCTCGTCTCTCGCGCGAAGAAAGGCAACACCTCGTTACCGGCATGTCAGGAGCGCAAACCTCCCCCGCGCTACTCCAGGAGACCCAGGTGAAGCACCAACTGATCGAGAGCTACTTGCCGTTCGCCAAACATCTGGCGATTGCGCTCTGCCCACCAATGCTGTACCAACGCCTGCTTCCTGAACTGATCGGGGCGGTCAACCTGGCCGTGGTCGAGGCCACGATGCGCTGTGATCTGGGCAGCACCATGAACCTGGATGCCTATGTTGCCGCCTATGTACGCGGGGCCATCAAGCAGACGCTTGTCAAGGATGATCTGCTCAACATCCCCTCTCGAGCGCGGGAGCGCGCCAGAGCAGAGGGAACGCTCGAACACCTCTATGCACAACACCGTGTCGCCAGCCTGGACGAGTTGATGGAATGGTTTGAGACCGATGAGGTCGAAGAACCGCCGGTCAAGCCCATCCTTCCCACTGAGGCCGCACCGCTACGCGAGGCGCAGCAACGCGCCCAGGTCGAGATGTGGCTTTCGTATCTCTCGCCACGCGCCCAGGCCATCTTCCGCCTGCGCTATGGTCTCTCCGATGACAACGAGCGCAGGCATACCACCAATGAAATTGCCCGTCTCTTAGGCATTGATCGCCGGGTGGTGCTCACGACAGAACGGGATGCCCTCGCCCGGCTGAGAGCGCTGGCTGCTGGCAAGGCCACCCTCGGCAAGCAAAATGGCAAGCCCTGCATTTACTACCCTGACGCCCACAACAATTACACGATCACCCCGGAGCAGGAAGCCGCCATGCTGCGGGCCTGTAGCGACCTGCAAACGCAAGGCTTCGTCGTCACCGGACGCTCCCTTGCAAAAGAAGCAGGGACCAGCGTCGGTCACGCGCTCATGTTTCTGCGCCTGCATCGTACCGAGACCCCCAAAGAAGCCAGGGCGCGACAACGCCAGCAGAAGCTTGAGAAGGTCTGGACGCGACTGGAAGCGCAGGGGGTGCGGGTCACAAGTCCCCTGCTGGCAAAGGAGGCAGGGGTCGCGAAGAAGACGGCGATCGACTTCCTCAAAGCACGAAGGAGCAAGAGCCATGCAGCGCACTAAGCGCGGGAACCCGCATCACCCCCCAAAGCATCGCAGGCGGGGGCAACACGCGCCTTTCCCCACCCGACAGCAACGCACGTCTTCAACGGTTGCGCAGCCCGTTGAACCCATCGAGCGGGCACGGCTGACCCTGCATGACAGCGACCCCATCACTGGTAACGAGGATACCCTCTCCACGCTGTTCTTCGAGGACTACCGGGGCTATACCATCTATAGTACCGAGCAAGGGCGCTGCTGCATTCATGGCAAGCAGGGGTGTCTACGGCTACGGGGGAAGTTCGTCTGTTTCCCCGATATTGAGGAAGCCAAGACCCTCATCAAGCGGTTTCGTAGAGAGGGGTACACCTCGTGTGACAGCGTGGAGCGGTACCTGCCAGAGTGGGAGTTTGTGTGTCTGGACTGGCGTGAATTGCAACGGACTCCCACGTTATCGCGCCCCATGCAGCGCGTCTCGTAGGAGAAGGAGTGAGAGGGGGGAGATTACCGACTCTTCCCCTCTCGCGAAGAAGAAGTACAAGAGGCAAAGCGAAGTAGACACCAGGAGCCTGACCTATGAAGCAACGGAACCATCGTCACATAGGGCTATACGACCCGCAAACGATCACCAAAGCCGTGACCCACATCCGGCTGGAAGCGGCCAATGCGGGCAAACTTGCCGCTCTGGACGACCTCGCCCAGGTCTACCTGCCGCTCTGCCAGCAGTACGTCACCCTCTTTTGTACTGATGAGCCACCGGACAAGTTCCGGGCGACCTGCTTTCCAACCCCTCTCTCTGAACGCTGGCAGCGGGTTGCCATCCAGCAGGCGGCAGGTATCGCCCAATCCTGGCGTACTAATCGAGCACAGGCGTATCAGGACTACGTGGATGATCTGCTGGACTATCACGAGCAGCAGGCAGAAGGTATCCTGGAGGCAGAGGTAGAAGAACCCATGTGGCGCGAATGGACCATCCCAACGCTCTCGCAGACCTGTATCCAGGCCAATGTCAATGTTGTCGAGCTTGAACCCGTGCAGGACTCGACCTTTGACTACTGGCTCAAGGTCAGCACGCTCGAATTTCGCAAACAATTACTGATCCCCGTCAAACTGGCTGACTACCACCGCGAGGCGCTTGCGGGCAAGACCATCAATACCGGTGTCGCGCTCAACAAGCGTGGTGATGGCTGGTGGCTGACCCTCAGTTACGACAAGGTCGTCTCAGTACACACAGAACCCTCGGCCCCGGTCGTTGGTGTGGACGTGGGCATCGCCAACTTCCTGACGACCAGCGACGGCCAGCACTACGGCACCTTTCACGGCAAACTCCGTGAGCGGCAGAAGCGTGACCGCGAGAAAAGGCGCCGTAAGGCGAGGCTGCGCAAGTGCCTAGAAAAGAAAGGCGTCAAGAAGCTTCCTTCCACAAGAAGCAAGAGTGGGCGGCGTCTCGCCCGCCACGTGCGCCAGGAGATCAACCGCGCCGTCAACCAATGCTTTGCCCAGCACGAGGGGGCACAGATCGCCTACGAACGCCTGTCGGTCGCCACCATGAAGTACAAAGCGCGGGGCATGAATGCCTATTTGTATGCCTCTAACCTGGCGCACATCCCCAAGCAGATCGCCTGGAATGCCGCCAAGCGAGGCGTAGCCGCAATCAGAGTCAAGAGCGCCTATTCCTCCCAGGAGTGCAGCGTGTGTCACTATCCAGACCGAGCCAACCGGCCCAACCAGCAAACGTTTTGCTGTCAGGTTTGCGGCCATCAATATCAAGCATCGCTGGGGGGACAGCGAATTACGCGCCTGCAAGAACAGGAAAGCCGTCAAAGCCTTGCTGCTGCAGCGACATGAGGAATGGAAGAAACAAAACGGTTGGCCGTAGTCCAACCGCCCGCCTAGTTCGTTCGTCAACGGGCGTAGGTTAAGGCGAGGAATAGAGACATGCCATACATGTCTCTATTTTTAGCAACTATAGCATAGCTGGTGCAGGCCCTATGCTATACTTACTACAAAGCAATACAAATGCGGGTTAACAAATATATACGGCAATGTTGTAGGGGCCAGCTTTAGCGCGCCCGTTCGTTCTCGATGCGCTTTCCAGGCCAGGCGGGCGCGCTAAAGCTGGCCCCTATAATACACCCGTTTCTTTTGTTCATGTTCATATGTCATGCGTATGTTGTCAAAATAGCCGCCTGTTTGAAAAATGATATGGAAATCAAGAAAGACAACCGCGGACATATTTCCAGGGTCAAAGCAGCCCTGCTGATTGCGCTTGTGGGTCTTGTGGTTGGAAGTGTGGTCTTTCTCGCTACTCCTGCGCGCCAATGGGTAACTGGACTTTTTCACGCCGGTGCTGGTGTCTCTCCCGCCAATTCTAACGCCGCGATGTTTGGGTACGATTTGCAGCACACGCACTTCGATGCTGGTGAACACCTGCTCAATACCGGGAATGTCAATCGGCTGGTGCTAGACTGGACTCTATCGACCTCAGCGTTCATCATTTCTACTCCGGCTGTGACAGGGGGCGTCGTGTATGTTGGCTCGAATGACCAGTCCTTCTACGCGCTGGACGCCAGAACAGGAAAAACGCTGTGGTTCCATGTCGCAAAGGCGGATATCGGCTCCTCGCCTGCCGTAGCCAATGGCATCGTGTATGTTGGCTCAAGCGATCATAAGCTCTACGCGTTCAATGCCAGGACCGGCAAAGTTGTGTGGACCTATATGACCGGAAATGCGATCTGGTCTTCTCCCGCGGTAGCCAATGGGATGGTCTATATTGGTTCTAATGACACCACGCTCTATGCCCTGGACGCCGCGACGGGAAAGGGCCTATGGGGTCATGCCACTGATAACTTTGTCTCATCCTCGCCCGCCTTAGTGAATGGAGTGGTCTACGTGGGGTCGGAGGATGGCAACCTCTATGCCCTGGACGCGAAGGAGGGTACCATGTTGTGGACTGCCCGGGCGGGACTTGCCATTCGCGTCTCCTCCCCCGCCGTCGTAAATGGAGTGGTCTACATTGGCTCAGAAGATAAAAATCTCTATGCCTTTGATGCTCACACAGGGAAACTGCTGTGGAAGGGTGTCACAAAAGGGTACATTCACTCTTCGCCCGCCGTGGCCAATAGCGTCGTTTATATCGGCTCAACAGATGGCTATCTGCATGCCTTTGACGCTCGCACAGGGGCAGCATTGTGGATGACGCGCACCGGTGCAACTATTCATTCTTCGCCAACGGTAGCGAATGGGGTGGTCTACGTCGGCTCGCAAGACGGTAAGCTCTATGCATTCGATGCGCAGACAGGCCAGGTTCTCTGGACGTATACGACGGGCAGCGCCATCGATTCCTCCCCAACGGTGGTCAATGGAATGGTGTATGTTGGTTCGTGGGATGGGAAGTTGTACGCATTCCATTTGCCGCCTCAAACGGTGTAGTCCACCTTGATATTGGAAGGATTGCCAAAATTTCCGCTTTATCCCGGATGCTCTGTATGGAATATGACAAAGCATCCCGTTTGCTGAAATGGCATAAGCTCTCTACAGAAGCGTACTGTGTTATACTTGTACTCAAGTAGCCGGTGCATTGGGATGCTCAGAATATATGGAAAGGGCATCCTGAGTATGGCCAGAGTGGAGGAACATATGCAGGTCTATGACAGTTTGTTAGATGGGCAACCCTGGTTTGAGGAGTTTGTGGCTAAAAAGGCAGAGGAAAGAGCAGCTAAGAAAGTAGTTGAGACCGAAATTCAAATATTGGATCAGATGATCGTGGAAGCTGTAGAAGAGCAGTTTCCTCCCTTAGCAGAGTTTGCTCGCGAGAAAATTACCTCGATCAGGCAACCTGATGTTCTACGCTTATTGGTGAAACAAATCTATAAAGCGCCTGATGAAGCAACGGCTCGCTGGCTATTGAATACTTTGCCTTCACAGTCTGATACAAAGTAATTACTCCATGCCCGAACAAGATCAACGCGCCGAGAAGGATGCACCCTTACGCCGCGATATCCGCACATTAGGGGATGCGCTGGGACGCGCCATTCAACAGCATAGTAATCCCTCAGTTTATGAGACGGAGGAGCGGCTGCGACTGAGCTGTAAACGGCTGCGTGAGTGCACCGAATTGCTGCAAGACGTAACAGGCGAAGAAGCGATGCGTCTACAAGAGGAGATCGCGGCTTTAGATCAAGAGATCACGCAAATTGTAGAAGCATGCGAACTTGATACAGCTATCGATGTAATTCGCGCCTTCACCGTCTATTTTCACCTCGTCAATACGGCTGAACAGCATCACCGCACACGCCGCCGCAAGGTATACGAAATTGCCGCTATACATGCGGCTCAGCACGGGTCGCTGGCAGCACTCATCGAATTTTTTCAGCAGAATCGCCTGGATGCTGCCACTATCCAGCAACTCCTGAATCAGCTTTCCATTGAACTTGTCTTTACGGCCCATCCTACCGAGGCCACGCGCCGCAGTCTGATTATCAAATCGAGCCGACTGGCTGAACTGCTGGAAGCATACGATCATGCCGGTGAAATGACACTGCGCCAACGCCAGCACTTACAGCACGAAATCGAACGTATCGTCACGCTGTTGTGGCGTACTGACTCGGTCTTACACGTGCGCCTGCAGCCGCTTGACGAAATCAAAATGGGCCTCTATTACCTTGAAGAAATCCTGTATAATGCCATACCTGAACTGTATAATGAATTTGAAGAACTCCTGTCGGCGCACTATCCCCAGGCGCAATTGACCGTTCCCCCATTTTTGCATACCGGCTCGTGGATTGGCGGAGACCAGGACGGCAACCCGCATGTAGGGCCGGAGACACTCTTACAGGCACTGTGGTTGCAGCGAGCACGCGTGATCGAGCATTATCGCGCCTCCATTGAAAAACTGGCGCAAGAGTATTCACAGTCGCTCAACTACTGCGTCATCACATCGACCCTTGAGGAATCGATAGTCCGGGATGCAGCGCTTATGCCCGACTATGACCGCGAACTCGGTCCGCAGACGGCGCATGAACCCTATCGTCGCAAGCTTTCATTTATGTGGAAACGCCTGGGAGCCATGCTGACCACTCATGCTGGGCTTGAGGACAATAGTGGTAGTCAGAATACGGCCATATCCTTAAAGACTTCCTATAGCCAATCAGTTGAGTTGCTGGCTGATCTAGAAATGCTGCGTGAGAGCTTGCGGGCGGATGGAGAAGATGAAGTGACCCAGGGACGGCTGGCAAGGCTGATTCGCCAGGTGCAGGTGTTTGGGTTTCATTTTGCCGCGCTGGATGTGCGCCAGCATAGCGAACGCCATGCCAGTGCATTTGCTGAATTGCTGCGGGTAACGGGATTACTTGAGGGAGATTATCGCTCACTCGACGAAACTCAGCGAATGCGAGTGCTTGAGAATCTCTTGCGCGATCCACGTGTAATGCCGCGACACGAGCTTCAGTTGAGCGAGGAAACGGTGCATATCCTGGCGACCTTTGATGCCATTCACCAGGCAAGGGAGGAATTTGGAAATCAAGCCGTCACCTGCTACATTATCAGCATGTCGCGCAGCTTGAGCGACCTGCTGGAAGTGCAGTTCTTTTGCAAGGAAGCAGGTATTGTTGGCCTGCCGATTGTGCCGCTGTTTGAGACGATTGAAGATTTGCGCTCGTGTACCGATATTTTGGAGAGCGCCTTCATCGATCCTCTCTATCGAGCGCACTTACGCAACTGTCAAAACCAGCAGCAAGTGATGCTTGGCTATTCTGATAGCAGCAAAGATGGCGGTATCCTGACATCGAGTTGGGAGCTATACCAGGCGCAGCGCAGGTTGGCCGAGCTTGGTTCACGATTCGGCATTGATATCACCATTTTTCACGGTCGCGGCGGAGCGATTGGGCGCGGCGGCGGACCTATCTACGAAGCAATTCTCGGTCAGCCGCCGGGGACGGTCAACGGCCGTATTCGTATCACCGAGCAGGGTGAGATGCTTTCGTTCAAATATGGACTACCGGCGATTGCGCTGCGTAACCTGGAACTGGTTGTGGCTGGCGTCGTCCAATCGAGTATCCCACAAGAGGCGTTGCAGGCATCCTCAATGCCTCTACAGGTTCCCAATGCCTGGGCCGAGGCGATGGCGCAGTTATCGACCCATGCCTATGCTCACTATCGGCGCCTCATTTACGAGACACCGGATTTCCTGCGCTTTTTTGAACAGGCAACGCCCATTCTGGAGCTTGGCTGGCTCAATCTTGGTTCGCGCCCGGCCCGCCGCGCGAAGGGACGCAGTATCGAGGAATTGCGCGCTATTCCCTGGGTCTTCTCCTGGATGCAAAGCCGCTATGTTCTGCCAAGCTGGTATGGGGTAGGCTCTGCCCTCGAAGCATATGTTGCGGGGCAGCCCGAATGTCTTGAAACGTTACGACGAATGTACCGGGAATGGCCTTTCATGCGCGCCTTCCTGGATAATATGCAGATGACGCTCTCGAAGGCCGATATGCATATCGCCCAGCATTATGCGCTGCTGGTCGACGATGAAGAGCTACGCCAACGCCTATCATCGGATATTCTGGAAGAGTACGAACGCACCAGGCGTATGTTGCTTGCGATCGTGGGAGGGAAGGAGTTGCTCGACACCTCGCCAACGCTGCAGCGCTCCATCCGCCTACGCAATCCCTATGTCGATCCGCTGAGCTATTTTCAGGTAACGCTATTGCGCCGACTGCGTGCGCTGGGCGGCCCACTGGTCCTCGATGAAACCACGCGGGAAAGCGCCAGCGAAGAGGAACGCGCACGCGCTCAACTGACCTATGCCGTGTTGTTGACAATTAACGGCATCGCTGCGGGATTGAGAAATACCGGGTAATTTCTACCTGACGTGGAGAAAAGGGAGCAACAAACATGGCTTTCTTGTCCGAATGCTCCCGATTTGGTATCATCAGTGATACAACTTATTGATGCTCCTGAGTGATTCTGGGGTATAACCAGGTTTTCATATGAAAAGTAATTAAGGTATAACATGAGTGTATTCGATACGATTAAACAGCGGCGCAGTATTGGCAAAATGACCGGGGAGCGACCGACGCGCGGGCAGATTGAGCGCTTGTTGGAGGCGGCTACGCACGCGCCGAATCATTATAAAGTGCAGCCCTGGAAATTTATCGTGCTGGCGGGGAAGGCGCGTGAAGAACTTGGCGCGGTCATGGCCGCATCGCTGGCAGAGAGGCTAGAAGACACGACCAGCGAGAAGGCGCTGGCGCTGATCGCTAAGGAGCGCGGGAAGCTGATGCGCTCTCCTGTAGTGATTGTGGTAATCGCTGAGCAGCCCAATCTACCGAATGTACTGGAGATTGAGAATATCGAGGCGACGGCTGCGGCGGTGCAGAATATGCTGCTGGCTGCCGAGGAGATGGGGCTGGCCTGCATGTGGCGCACGGGAGAGGCAGCCTATGATCCGCGCGTCAAGCAGTGGCTTGGGCTTGCGCCAGGGGAGCATATCGTGTCATTTCTCTACGTGGGCTTCCCGGCGACCCCACGGCTGGAACGCAGGCCGATACCGTTTGGGGAAAAGACGACCTGGCTAGGGTGGTAATGCTTAAGTTATGTTCTAGTGGTCAGTCCAGATAGGTTTGTAAGGAGATTCACGTTTTGAACGACATCAATCCTCTTGTGCATCAGCACGCCGACATCCGAGAGGCGGTGCGCGACGTGTGCAGAGCCTTTGACAGCGCGTACTGGCAGGAGGTCGAGGCGTCGTCGGGCTATCCTGAAGCGTTTGTGCACGCGCTGACACAGGCGGGATGGCTTGCGGCGCTGATCCCTGAAGAATTTGGCGGAGGCGGGGCCAGTCTAACCGAAGCCTCGGTCATCCTCGAAGAGATCAATCGCTCAGGCGCGAACTCGGGCGCCTGCCACGCGCAGATGTACACTATGGGCACGCTCTTGCGACATGGCTCACCTGAACAGAAACGCGCCTATCTGCCACTGATTGCTTCTGGTGAATTGCGCCTCCAGTCATTCGCGGTCACCGAGCCGACCACCGGCACCGACACGACCAGAACCAAAACCTTTGCCGAGAAGCGCGGCGATCGCTATATCGTGAACGGCCAGAAGGTATGGATCTCACGTGTGCAACATTCGGATTTGATGCTGCTCCTGGCCCGTACCACGCCTTTGTCACGCATCACGAAGAAAACCGAGGGATTATCGGTCTTCCTGGTGGATGTCCGTAAGAGCCTGGAGGGGGGACTGACGGTCCGGCCCATCCGCAACATGGTCAATCACGAGACCAATGAAGTCTTTTTTGACAACGTCGAGGTCCCCGCCGAGAACCTGGTTGGTGAAGAAGGCAAGGGCTTCTCCTACATTCTGGATGGCATGAACGCCGAGCGCATTCTGATCGCGGCGGAGTGCGTCGGCGATGGCTACTGGTTTATCGACAGGGCCCGAACGTACGCGAGCGAGCGTATCGTCTTTGATCGCCCGATTGGACAGAACCAGGGCATCCAGTTTCCGATTGCGCAAGCGTACGCCAACGTGAGGGCGGCCGACTTGATGCGCTACGAAGCGGCGCGCCTCTTTGACGCGGGACAACCCTGCGGGGCGGAGGCGAACATGGCGAAATTGCTGGCGGCTGACGCATCATGGCAGGCGGCCAACGCGTGCTTGCAAACGCATGGAGGGTATGGCTTCGCGGCGGAGTACGACGTGGAGCGCAAGTTCCGTGAGACACGCCTGTACCAGGTCGCGCCCATCTCTACCAATCTCATCCTGTCGTACCTGGGCGAGCACGTGCTGGGCATGCCACGCTCGTTTTAAGCAAATGGATCAGCGCCACTGACTGGCACCACCTGGCACCCGGCTACAAGCCTGGTCGCTTGATCGCACACGAAATTTCGTTCTAATTTAATACTTAATCAGCGCGAAGACATCGTGGCCTTTGAGTTGTTCGCGGCCTTTCAGGAAGGTCAATTCCACTAAGAAGGCGATGCCCGCGATGTGACCTCCCAATTTTTCCACGAGTTCCATAGCCGCCGAAACGGTGCCGCCCGTTGCCAGCAGGTCATCGACGACCAGGACGCGCTGTCCGGGGCGGATGCCGTCGGTATGCATTTCGACGACGTTCGTACCATATTCCAGCGCGTACTCGACACTGACGGTCTGTGATGGAAGTTTGCCGAATTTCCTGACCGGCACGAAGCCGCAGTTCAGCAGGTAGGCGAGCGCGGCGCCGAAAATAAAGCCGCGAGACTCTACCCCTACGACCACTTGAATACCCGAACCGGCGTAGTGGGCGGCGAGGCGATCAAGCGCGGCATGGAATGCAGTGGCATCCTGTAAAAGGGGGGTAATGTCTTTGAAGAGAATGCCTCTCTGTGGAAAGTCAGGGATGTCGCGAATCCAGTCTTCCAGGTGAATAGACTCAGGTGTTGTTGACATGGAAAACTCTCTCCTCTACTTGCAAATGGGCAATGATAAGGGGTAGCCCGGTTGCTACTCCACTTGGAACACGTGGCATCAGGCCAGACCATGCCGAACCAGTAGTGTTGCTGCCTTAACGCTGTATGCAGTATACCCCAGCGTACCTCTATGCGCAAGTGAGAACATGATATCAATCATGCAACTGCCCAATCTTTAGACAGCGCCTCGGCCTATTCTAAGATGGTGAGCTGTTTTCTCTTGCTTATCTGGCGGATAACCATATTTGCGCAGGAGAGCTGACAGCCACCGGCCATCAGCTCTTTTTTCAGTCACTTTGCGCCGGGAGTATTAGCCGCCACTATAGCCAATAATATCGGTGCCGCCCTGACTGCCGGAGGCGTTGAAGTACATGGGACGCTCGACGACGAAGAAAGCGCCCGCCGTCATCGCCTGCGTGATTATTGAAACCTCCCAGCAAGCCGCCGGGGCCCCCGGCCTGCACAGGTTCCGCATGACGATTCCCACCAGGTCGATGGTTCCGCGCGTGTGCGCCTTGACGAGCGTCGAGAATACGTAGGTGTTCCCATTGCCATTGACCAGCATCGTCAAGATCGTCTCGTCTGTGCTAGTGGGGTTCTGTAAGGTCAGCCACTCATCGTAGTGGGTGTTCGTATATCCCTCCGCGAAGCTGTAGCTGCTCTTGCTGGCTGGTCCGGGCTGTCCGGTTGCATCCGTCCCACCCGTCGTACTTAGTGAGCGCCCATTGGCGTTGTGCAGATAGTGGAAGTACATCTGCCGCTCCACCACGATGTTGGCCCCCGTCGAGGTGATCTCCGCCGAGACGTTCTGGCCTGGCGCATTGGCGTTGACATTCCAGACGTACTGGCTGAGCGTGGGTACGTGCACCGTGAACGAGTTGCTGGCCGCACCTGAAGAGTAATAGAGGGTGATGGTGACGCTGGCGGTGGCATGGGCGGTCGTATCCAGGTTGGCGATCACGAAATTCTCCTGGAACTGCCCCCCAGTGTAGCCCTCGGCAAACAACCAGTCATTACCCAGCGCAAGCACCCCGGCCACTACGGCTGCTCCAGAAACCGTACCCGCGTTGTTCGCCCGGTAGTTGGCGAAGTACTCGGGGCGCTCGACGGCAACCGGTTGATCGGAGGAGACCAGGGCGGCCACATGCTTGCCGAAGTTGTGCGGCACGATGGTGCCGCGCGTTCCCGCCGGAACCGCCAGGGTATCAGTACCCTGGATCGCGCCCCCTACGTAGTACGTCACTGTGATGTGGGCCGTACTGCCTCCAGGCGGGTTCAGGATGGTCAGGAAGTCTTGAAAGCCCGTCATGCTGGCCACATCGGCGAAGTAGAAGTTTTTGGCCAGGTGCGTCGCTCCCAGCGCATCGTGCCCGCTGTTAACGCCGAAGACGTTGGTAAAGTACATCGGGCGTTCTGCCACCACGCCGGTACAGTTTGGAGTCGTGACGGTATCGACGTTGACGATGGCCGAGACATCAATGCCGGAGCCCCTGGACGAGGTGCCCAGGTCTTGATCAACGTTTTCGGTGTGCCTGGTGCTGGCTGGAATGCTGAACGCCAGCGTTCTGGTCCTCGGTGCACGCCCGTCAGCGGTATAACGATAGTCGATATTGACCTGGCACGCGGTCGCCAGGGGATTGCCGATGGTCAGGAACTCGGTGAAGCCTGCTCCCGCTCGCCCTTCTGCAAAGTACCACTGCAGACTCACAGGGACGGTTGGGGGCGGGGGCGGAGTGCCGGTTGCAGTTGGACTGGGACTGGGGCTGGGGCTGGGGGAGGCGCCGCCGACCGAAGGCGTTGGCGAAGGTGTAGCGGCTGCTGGCAGCTCGCCCAGTAGTTTCCCAAACAGCATGGATACCCAGACGTTGTTATGGCTATCCACAGCCAGTCCCTCTCCTGGACCCGAGCCGGCAGAAAGGGCATAGAGATTGATTGCACCGGTTGTCGGATTGAGTGAGCCAAGCAAGGCATGTTGGACCTCGTCAAACCAGACCTGGCCTGTGCTATCGATACTAATGCCGCTGATATATGTGACGGGACACGGTGTTGGCGTGGCCCCTGGTGTGGGGCAAATACTCCCGGCTAGCTGGTAGTTAATCGCCGTGTTAGTACCGGGTGTATATTTCCCCACCATGTCCGAGCCTTGTTCGCTGTACCAGAGATTCCCGAGGCTATCCATGGTAATCATATGCGGCGAGGGCGGATTTGCCAGGCCGGCTGCCGTAGAATGTTCTATGATGCTGATGGTCCCATTCAATGTGACAGCGAAGGTGCCGATGGCAGGCGCATTGTCGACAGTATACCAGACGACATTGTTCGTGGCATCATAGGTCATACCAAAAGGCTGACCGTTAGCTGACGGTATGGTGGTTTCTACCACAGTATGGGTGCTTGTATTGAAAAAGCCGATTTTGCTGCTTTCACGCTCAGCGAACCAAAGATTGCCATTTTTGTCCAGGACGAGGCCAAATGGAGCGGCAGCAGCGGTAATACCGGTCGTGTACTGTGTCCAGGTATTGCTGCCGATCGTCAGTTCACCAATGGCATTGTTAGTGGGATCGGTGAACCAGACATGGCCGTTCCCATCCAACTGCAAAAAGGTGGGATTGAACACGCCAGTAGAGGGCTGATAGGTGTTCAGCAGATGTGGTTGGCCAGCTTGCAGACTGAATTCCTCGATCGCGCCGCTGGGTGGATTGATACAGGTCGGCGCCGGGTTACAATTCGGTTCTGCAACCCACGCGTTGCCACTGCTATCAAAAACGATTGCCCAGGGATTGGCAATCGTTGATATGGTATTGACGCCAACAGAGGCACGCGCCTGGTAATGGGTACTCAGGAGCATCCAGGCGAGGGTGATGCTTCCTGCCAGCACTAGCAACGCCATGCCCAGGCGCAGGATTATACCTGTTTGCACTCCTGGTGACCGTGGAGTCTCCCAGAGATTATTCGATTGCATCATTCTACATTCATCTCCTTGCTACAAGGTTCTTGCATATGACTCAGGGTAAGAAGGGATATTCTATAGAATGATGCTCTATGTGCCGGGTGAAGATAAGGGCCAGATGGTATAAAGTGTGAAGGGCCAAATGGCCTCATTTCTCTTTAGTGCCATCTCTTAACAAAGTAGTACAGATCAACACAGGTCATCGTGCCCCTGGTGTACCCTGGACGGGCGGCTGCAGTTGTGAAGTACAAGCCGGGCAGCGCGTTGCCATCAACGGAATGCTGGTCAGGCAGTACGGGCAGTCGCGCGTAGCAGGGGGTACCTGCACTTCTTTTGGCTTGAAGCGGGCCATCATGTTGGTCACTGGCAGCACAACAAAAAAGTATATGACGGCAGCTACAATCAGGAAGCTAAGGACCGCGTTAAGGAAAGCTCCTATCGCGAGCTTCCCATTATTGTAAATAGGGATTGTCCATTGTGACAGGGTTTGATTGCCCGAAACAGGAATGAGAGGCGTGACGATGCCGCTCACGAAGGCCATAACCACAGAAGTGAAGGCCGCGCCAATCACAATGCCGACTGCCAGGTCAACCACGTTACCGCGAAGAATAAAGGTCCTGAATCCACCCAGGGTGCCTGTAGCAGATCTTTCCAGTTGTCGAAATCTTTCTGAAGCCATAGAGATAGATCCTCCATTTCAAAATGTTTATAAATAAGCATGAGTCTGAGAAAATGACTCATGTTTTCGCGCAGGAAGTGAGAAGTTATAGGTTCAGTTTCACAATGGTGACGCCATCACCTCCTTC
>WNGJ01000235.1_pt1 | contig 67012 bp, 58 predicted proteins | sample 5400611 | NCBI WGS metagenome assembly WNGJ01 (sample SAMN13153375, study PRJNA577476) | soil metagenome | isolation source: 40 cm soil or saprolite under Garry oak tree replicate 1 | place: USA:California | collected 2016-06-15 | reverse complement strand
CAGTTGACAAGTTCATTCTTCACCTGTTGCATTGGTAGCGTTGCCGGCGTCGATCGACAAGGGAAGGCTTGTATGAGGAGCGTTGACATGAAGTACGCTGGGATCGCGGGGCTGGCCCTGGCCCTCGCGCTCGTGTTGGTTGCTCCCTCCGTTGCCGCGGAGTCCGTCAATCTGACACTGAATTGGACGCCGACCGCGGATCACTCGCCGTTCTATTATGCCAAGACACAGGGGTGGTACGAAAAGGCCGGCATCGATCTCACCATCGAAACCGGCAGGGGTTCCGGCGTCTCGTCGCTGAAGGTCGGCTCCGGCGGCTCGCCGTTCGGCATAGCCGATCTTGCGACCGCGCTGGTGGCGCGCAGCAAGGGCGCGGATGTGGTGGCGCTGATGAGCATCTATGCCAACACGGGGCAGACCTTCTATTGGCTGAAAAGCTACGGCGTGAACGGGCCGAAGGATTTTTCGGGTCACAAGATCGGCAATCCGCCGGGCGATGCCTCGCGTGTCATGTGGCCGGCTTTTGCCAAGGCGGCGGGCATCGCGGCGGACAGCGTGAACTTCGTCAATGTGGGGCCTACCGCCAAGATCGCGGCGCTGAAGAGCCACACCGTCGATATCATCAGCGATTTCTACAACGAGCACGATCTGAAGGCGATCGAGTTCGGAGCCGACCTCGGCTATATCAATTGGAAGGATATTGGCCTCAATCCTTACGGCAATTCGCTAATCGTCAACGGCGCGTTTCTGGAAAGGAACCCGAAGCTGGTCGAGGAGTTCGTCAAGGTCACCCAGAAGGCCTATGCCGCCTGCGTCGCCGATGTCGCGCCCTGCCTGAAAGCGCTGCTCGACCAGGTCTCGGGTCTGGATAAGGAGAACCAGGAGCGGCAGTGGGAGCGCATCAAGTTCCTGATGACCGACGAGTTCACCACGACGAAAGCGCTTGGCTGGATCGACGGCGAGCGGATGAAGAAGGACTACGATCTGGTGCAGACCTATCTCGGCATGGACAAGCCGTTCGACGTGCAAACGGCGTTCACGACAAAAATGCTGGATGCTTCGATCAAGATGGACGCGAGCAAGGTGAAGAAGTAGAGGGCCTAGCAACGCGATTTGTTGGGCTCGTCATTCCGGGGCGATGCCAACGGGCCGCGCCCCGCGCGGACCCGTTGCGACCATCCCGGAATGACGGGAGTAGCGTCAGATCGCGCCGGGTTGATCGCTGACGACCAGCGACCTGATGCTGCGCGCAAGCCCGAGGATGCGCGGCCCGCATTCGCGCTCGACCTGTTCGGCGCTGAAGCGAAACGAGGGAATGCCGCAATTGACGGAAAGGCAGTCACCGGTCACCGTGCGATAAAGTGGCGCGGCAACGCCGAAGATCTCGCGCCGCCATTCGCCGAGCGACATGGCAAACCCGCGTTCCTTGCAGAGCGCAATGTCGGGGAGCGTTCGCCGCTCGACATAGTCAGCTTCCTCCGGCCGCTCCGACTTCACTCTCTCGAAGTAGGCTCTGAGCTCGTCGCCCGTGAATAGCGACAACAGCGCGCGGCCGACTGCCGTCGGTGCCAGCGAACTTGAGAATCCAACATCGGGGGCATGCGGCACGGCGTCGGTGGTGCGCAGCGTTTCGACATAGATGAAGTCGAGGCCGAACGGCATCGCGATCGAGACGGTGCCGCCGGCGTAAGCTGCAAAGTCGCGCATCAATGGACGCGCCATCTGCCGGACCTTTAACGCTGACAGCAGCGGATAGGCCATCGCGAGCACGCCGAGGCCGAGCTGGAAGCGCCCCTTGGCGTCGCGCCTGAGATAGCCGAGCTGCTCCAGCGTGTGGGTCAGCCGTGACACCGTGGGTCGCGACAGTCCGGTGTGTTGCGCCAGATCGGCGTTTGATAGCGAGCCGCTCGCATTGCGAAACGCCGCCAGCACATCGAGCCCGTGCGCGAGTGTTGTCGCAAAGGAAGGGTCGACTTGGTCGATCGACAGTGCCATTGTGTCTCATTAAATTGGCGTATTTCCCGTTAGTTGTCAATATATCAGAACAATTTTGTAAATCGTACCGATATCAGCTCCTTTCAAGGATCGCGGGGGAGGAACGATAGATTTCGATCCATCAAATGGGGGCAAGTATGACCCAGACAAACATCGGCGAAGCGCAGGCGGAGCGTCCAAAGGGCGCGTCGGCTTCCGTGGTCGCGCAAAACGCGGCCATGCTGACGGCGCTGCCGTTCAGTGATACCGCCGATTTCGACGATGCCGCGCGTGGCTTTCTCGGCTCGATCGACGACGCAAAAATCACCTCCGCGCAAGGCAGGGTGGTCTGGAGCCTGGAGCCATACGGCTTTCTGTCCGAAGCTGAGGCGCCCGCGACGGTCAATCCGAGCCTGTGGCGACAATCGCGCCTCAACATGCAGCACGGATTGTTCGCGGTGGTTCCAGGCGTCTATCAGGTACGCGGGCTCGACATCGCCAACATGACGCTGATCGAGGGCGACAGCGGCGTCATCGTGGTGGACACGCTAACTTCGATCGAAGGCGCCCGCGCGGCGCTGGAGCTCTATTTCAAGCATCGCGGTAAGTGGCCGGTCGCTGCCGTGATCTTCACCCATACGCACACCGACCATTGGGGCGGCGCTCGCGGTGTGCTCGAAGACAACGTGCGCGCCAGCGGCCGCGTCCCGATCATCGCGCCCAACCTGTTCATCGAGCACGCGGTTTCGCAAAACATCATCGCAGGGCCGGCGATGTTGCGCCGTGCGCACTATCAATTCGGGTCGTTCCTAGCGACGGGACCGCGCGGGCAGGTCGATTGCGGTCTCGGAAAATCGATGGCGGCGGGATCGGTCGCGCTGCTGCGCCCGACCGATCTCATCATGGCGACCGGCGACAAGCGCACCATCGACGGAGTTGAATTCGAATTCCAGATGGCGCCGAACAGCGAAGCGCCGGCGGAGATACATTTTATGTGCCGCGTTACAAGCTCTTGAACCTCGCCGAGAACTGTACCCACAATTTCCATAACCTATTGCCGTTCCGCGGCTCCGATGTGCGCGACGCGCTGGCCCGGTCGAAGTACTTGGGCGAGGCGCTGCGGATGTGGGGCGGCAAGGCGGACGCGATGTGCGGCCAGCACCACTGGCCGGTCTGGGGGCGACAGCGGGTCGACACCATGATCCGCCAGCAGCGCGATCTCTACAAATTCGCGCATGACCAAACCATCCGCCTAATGAATCATGGTCTGACGGCGAGCGAGATCGCCGAGACCATCCGCCTGCCGAAGAGCCTGGAAGGTGCCTGGCATACGCGCGGCTACTATGGTCACATCAGGCATAATGTGAAGGCGATCCACCAGAAATATCTCGGCTGGTATGACGCCAATCCGGTCCATCTCGATCCGTTGCCGCCGGTCGAGGCGGGGAAAAAATACGTCGACTATATGGGTGGTGCCGATGCGCTGCTGACGCGGGCGCGCAAGAATTTTGCGAGCGGCGAATTCCGTTTCGTCGCGGAGGCGGTGAGCCATCTGGTGTTTGCCGATCCCGACAATCAGGCGGCGCGCGCGCTGCTTGCGGACACCTTCGAGCAACTCGGTTATGCGGCCGAGAGCTCGACTTGGCGCAACGCCTATCTGTTCGGAGCGCAGGAATTGCGGCAGGGCATGCCGAAGACGTCGCCGCGCGCGCCGATGCCGCGCGAGACGCTGGCAGCACTTCGCACCGAGCAATTGTGGGACGTGCTCGGCGTGCGGTTCAACGGGGCGAAGGCGGAAGGCAAGCACATCGTGCTGAACTGGACATTCACCGACACCGGCGAGCGTTTTGTGCTGACGCTGGAGAATTGCGCGCTGACCTATGGTGACGGCGTGCAGGCGAATAGCGCGGACGCGAGTTTCACGCTGGCGCGCGGCACGCTGGACGAGGTGATCGCCAAGCAGATGAGTTTTCCTGAAGCGGTCGCCGCCGGAAAGATCAAGGTGTCCGGCAACCCGATGCGGCTTACCGAACTGATGGGGCTGATGGACGAGTTTCCACGCATGTTCGAGATCGTCGAGCCGAAGCGGGTGGTGGCAATGTAGTTGCGTCCGTCATTGCGAGGAGCCAACGGGTCCGGCCTTCGGCCGGCCCGATGACAGGCTCCGCGACGACGCAATTCAGACCTTTTTCTGGACTCTGGATTGCTCCGCGGAGCCTGTCATCGGCGCGCATTCGCACGACCCTTTGGATCGCAATGACGAGGCATTAAATCCCCAGATACGCTGCCTGGACTTGCTTGTTGTTGGCGAGTTCGTCGCTTGAGCCGTGCATGATCACGTTGCCGCTTTCCAGCACGTAGGCGCGCTGCACCAACGACAGCGCGCGGCTGACGTTCTGCTCGACCAGGAGGATCGCCGTGCCCATCTTGTGGATCTCGCCGATCTTCTCGAAAGTCACGTCGGTCATGACGGGTGCCAAACCCAGCGAGGGTTCATCAAGCATCAGAAGCCGCGGCTTCAGCATCAACCCGCGGCCGACGGCAAGCATCTGCTGCTCGCCGCCGCTCATGGTGCCCGCGAGCTGTTTCCGGCGATCCGCAAGGCGCGGGAAGATGCCATAGACGAGCTCCATCGTTTGCGCGCGCGCGGCCTTCGCCTTCGGCACATAGGCGCCGATCTCGAGATTTTCCTGCACGGTCATCTCGGGGAAGACCTGGCGGCCTTCCGGGACATGGGCGATTCCCAATTCGGGGATCCGGTAAGACGGAAGCGAGGCGAGATCGACGCCTGCGAACGTGACCGCGCCGGACGACAGCTTCACGAGCCCCGAGATCGCGCGCAATGTCGTGCTCTTGCCGGCGCCGTTGGCGCCGAGCAGGCCCACCGCCTCACCTTCGCCGACGTCGATCGAGACATTGGAAATAGCAGGAACCGATCCGTAGCTGGCGCTGACGCCCTTGAGCTCAAGCATGCGCGCCTCCGGAAGCGGGCGCGTGCACATAGCCGGAGCCGAGATAGGCGCGGATCACTTCCGGATTTTCCACGATCTCGTTCGGCGCGCCCTCGGCGATCTTCTGGCCGTGATCGAGCACGACGATGTGGCGCGCAACCGCCATGATCGCGCGCATCACGTGCTCGACGATGACGATGGTCAGTCCGCGCTGCGTTAGTTTTCCGACCAGCGCCACGGCTTGATCGATCTCGGAAGGGTTAAGCCCTGCCATCACCTCATCGAGCAGCAGGATGCGGGGCTCTGTCGCAAGCGCGCGTGCCATCTCCAGCCGCCGTTGGTCGATCGTCGTCAGGTCCTTCGCCGGCGTCTGTTCCTTCGCCGAGAGGCCGACAAACGCGATCGCTTCGCGCGCCTTCTCTCGAGCCGCGGCGACGTGCCGGTCGCGAAGGAAGGCGCCGGTCATGACATTGGCGAGAACCGTCATGGCGCCGAACGGCTTTGCCACCTGGAAGGTGCGGGCTAGTCCGAGCGCGCAGACATCGTGCGGCTTCAAGCCGACGATCTCCTGCCCGAATGCCAGTACCGAGCCGGAATCAGCGCGGTGAAAGCCGGTGACCAGATGAAAGCTCGTGGTTTTTCCCGCGCCGTTCGGCCCGATCAGCGCGACCGTTTCGTTCTCTTTGACAGTGAAACTGACGTCCTGTACCGCGCGCAGGCCGCCGAAGCGTTTGCTGAGACCCTTGATGACAAGCGCGTCTGCCATGGCTGCCGTCACGCGCGCGCCGGCTGGCGATGCACATAGCGCCGATAGGCCTCGGTGATCATGCCCATCAGCCCGGTTGGCCGCCACAAGATGATCGCCATCAGGATCAGGGCATAGACGGTAAGCTGAATGCCGCCGGTGGTGCTGCCGAGCCAGCTCTGAAGCAGGGCGGACGTCGTCTCCAGCAGCACCGTGCCGATCACCGGTCCCCACAGCGTGCCGATGCCGCCGACAATCGACACCAGCGCGGCCTCGATCGAGATGTTGAAGCTGAACGCAGTCGCGGGATCAATGAAGTAGATATATTGGACGTAGAACGTGCCGGCGAGGGCGGTCAGGAAGGCGCTGATCATGTAGATATTGCGCTTGATGCGTGGCGCGTTAACGCCGATGGCTTCGGCCGCATCCTCGTCTTCGCCGATCGCAATGAGGTAATAGCCCATCCAGGATTGTTCGATGCGGTAGGTGATCAGAAGTCCCAGCGCAAGCAGGCCGAGTACGACGTAGTAGTAGGAGGCCTTGGTCTCGAATTGCAGCATCAATGGCGAACTGCCGAGGTTCGGGATGGTGGTGCCTTCGGCACCCCAGGCCAGATCGCGGAATTTGAGAAAGATCAGCATCAAGGCCTGCGCGGTCGCGATGGTGGCGATGGTGAAATAAGGGCCGCGCAGGCGGAAGCAGAGCCAGCCGATTGGCAGGCTCGCCAGCATCGCGACGATGCCGCCGGCCAGCATCCCGATCCATGGCGAAATACCGAAATCGACCTGCATGATCGTGGACGTGTAGGCGCCGAGCCCGAAATAGGCGGCGTGGCCGAGCGAAAGCTGCTTGGCGTAGCCACCCATCAGATTCCAGGCGACGCCGATGAAAGAGAACAGGAGAATGCGGATGAAGATGTCGAGCGCGAATGAACTCTTCACCACCTGCGGCAACACCAGTAGCACCGCGACGAGGATCGCGAGCGCCAACGCCATCCATTTGCCTCCGCCCGCCACTATCGCACCCTCCCGCCGCCGAGCCCGTTCGGCTTGAACGCGAGTGTCAAGAGCAGCATCGCGAACACCACCATCAATCCGGAATCCGCGCCGACGAATTGAATGCCGAGCGATTCCGCGACCCCCATCATCAGGCTCGCGACCAGCGCGCCGATCACGTTGCCCAGTGTGCCAAGCACCACGGCGACGAAGGCCATCAGCACGAAGACCTGTCCGACGAACGGGTAGGCCGAATAGAACGGCATCAAAAGTGAGCCCGCGGCGCCCGCGAGCGCCAGCGCCGCGCCGAATGCGACGGCGAACACGCGGTTCGGGCTGATCCCCATCAGCGTCGCGACGTCACGGTTTTGCGATGCGGCGCGCATCGCCTTGCCGAGATCGGTCGTGCGCAGGAAGACCCAGAGCGCGCCGCTCAAGCCCATCGCCACGACAAAGGCGATCAGCTTCGCCACGGGAATATAGAGCCCGCCGAGATGGATCGCTTCGTCTGAATAGGAGGTGTGGACGGTGCGATAATTTGCCGTGAACAGCATCAGCGCGAGATTGAGCAGGAGGAGGGACAGCGCAAAGGTCAGGAAGATCTGAGGCATGTCATTCGGACCCAGCACGCGGCGGATCAGAAAGTGCTGGATCAGAACACCGGCCAAAAACAGCACCGGCATCGAGACCACCAGCGACAGGATCGGGTCGATGCCGAACTGGGTGGCGAGATAGAACGAGATATACATGCCGATCATCACGAATTCGCCCTGGGCGAAATTGACGATCTTGACGACACCGAAGATCAGCGTCACGCCAATGCTGACGAGCGCGTAGATGCCGCCGATGAGCAGGCCGTTGATGACGGCCTGGACCACTGTCTCCAACATCGGATTGACCGGCGCGTTACGATTTCATCAGGGGAGCGCGCGCATCGTCCTTCGGGAAGACGCTGGCGAGGTCACCGTTCTGCCATTGCACGCCGACAGGCCGGCCATAGACGTTCTTGCCGTCACGGCCGAACTTTACCTTGCCGCCGGGCGCCATCGCGGCGAATCCGGAGGATACGTCGAGCGTCGATAGCGCTTCGCGGACTTTCTGCGGATCGGCGGACCCGGCGCGCTCCAGCGCATCAGCGATCATGTAGGTCTGCGCCACGAGGCCGCCGGCATATTCGAACAGGAAGTCGCCGGTGCGCTTCTTGTATTCGGCGTTTACCTTCTGCGCGTTCTCATCCATGTCGTGGTTCCAGTGTGCCACTCCCTGCAGGCCCTCCGCGAGCTTACCGACGTTCTTGTAGAAGTCCGGAATGACGAAGCCGCCGGAGCCGCCGTTGATCGCGATATTGAGTCCAACCTGCTTCACCGTCCGCACGATCAGGATGAGGTCGTTGAGGTAGGAGACCGAGAACAGCGCGTTGGCGCCCGACGCCTTGACCTTGTTGATCAGCGGGCTTGAGTCGGTAAAGCCGGCCGAATAGGGCTCGAACATCACGATCTCGACGCCTTCGCTCGGTGCCAGCTCTTTCAATCCGTTCGAGGTCGAGGTGCCGAATGCGGTATTTTCGAAGATCACCGCGACCTTCGGCTGGTCGCCGACGAGTTTCGACATCTGCAATTGTGCCTTGGCGAACTGCGAGGCGCGCGCAAATGGCGTGAACGTGTAGGTCCGGCCCTTGTTGAGCTGATCGGAGCTTGAACCGGTGATCAGCGGTACCTTGGCCCGTTCGGCGACTTCGCTTGCGATCAAGGTCAGAGCGCTCGCGAAACAGCCGTGAAGCGCCGAGAGCTTATTGCCGGTGATCAGCCGGTCGGTCTCGGTGCGCGTCACCGTGGTATCGCTCTGCACGTCCGAGATGATCAAATTGATCTTGGCGCCGCCGAGCGATTTGATGCCGCCGGCCTCGTTGATCATCTCGACAGCGAGCTTGGCGGCAGCGACGCAGCCGACACCGATCTGCGCCATGCTGCCGGTGGTCGGATAGAGCGCGCCGACATTGACGGGATCGGCGGCCCAGCCGCGCAGGGGCACCGCGCCGGCCGCGATCGCGCCGCCCGCGGTCTTGAGGAATTTGCGGCGGCTTGGCCGCTTCGACAGAGCGCGATTTGCCGCGCTTTCCTTGTCATCGAGATCGGAGTTGAGAACGGATTGTTGGCGATCGTTCTTCATGCCGTTTCCCCCTGGTGCGATTCCGGCGCAGATTTTTTCTCTGTCGCTTCACCGCTTGCTTCCTGGCATGGATCGTAGCCCGACCAAATATTGTTTACAATATAGTTTGCAATATTATCATAGCAATCGGAGATTTCGCTCGGCCTTGACCGTTATGCCGGGCGAGGCGGGCGATCTGCCGATCGGGGACAACATGGCCGGAAAACCGCTCAAGGAGGCCAAGGTATCTGCAGCCGAATCGCGCCAGATTGCGCCCGCGCCGGCTCGCGAGCCGGCCGCCGCGTTCGTCATCGCGCGGGGTATCGAGGAAGACATCGTCCTCGGGCGTCGTCATCCGCGGGAGCGGTTGATCGAGCAGGATCTCTGCGATTTGTTTCACACCCATCGCGGCGACGTGCGGTTGGCGCTGTTCGAACTCGAAAAAAAGGGTCTTGTCGAGCGTGTCCCCAATCGGGGCGCGATGGTGCGCGGGCTGACGCCGTTGGAAGTAAGAGAGATCTACGCGGTTCGTGAAGAACTTGAGGTGATGGCGGTCCGCATCATCCCGTTTCCGGTCGCGCCGAGCGACATCAACAGATTGGAGGAATTGCAGCGCCAGCATGCCGCAGCCATCAGCAGCGGCGATTTGCTCACCGTCTTCTATAGCAACCTGCGTTTTCACCAGGTGCTGTTCGGCCTTTGCGGCAACGCCTGCTTGATCGAAACGACCGATCTCTTGGCGCAGAAGGTCTATGGCATCCGCTCTTATGCCAATGCGTTCCCGAAGTCGCTCGACCGTGCTCGCCGTGATCATGTGGACATGATCAAGGCGCTGCGCGGTTCACGCCGGGATGAGCTGATCGCGCTCACCCGGCGCCACCTTAAGCCGTCACCGGAGGCCTATATCGACGCTTATGAACGGCGTTTCGGCAAAGCCGATTTGGCAGCCTCGCGTTAAGGCGGGCTATTCGGCGCTGCTCACCAGCTTGATCCGAGGTTCCTGAGCTTCGGTCAGGCTTCGGTAGGCCGCGAGATAATCGAGCGCCATGCGGCGGGCGGTGAAACGCTTCTCGAATTGCTTGCGGATCGCGTGCCGGTTCAACTGCGAGAGGCGATTGACCGCGCCGACGGCGCTGGTCTCGTCCTCGACGATGAAGCCGGTCAAGCCATCCTCGATGATCTCCGGCACCGAGCCTCTGTTGTAGGCGATGACTGGCGTGCCGCACGCCAGGGCCTCGATCATGACCAGGCCGAACGGCTCCGGCCAGTCGATCGGCAACAACAGGCCCATCGCGCCGCTGAGAAATTCCGATTTCTCGTGGTCGGTGATCTCCCCGATATATTCCACCAGCGGGTTGCCGGTGATCAGCGGAGAAATGAGCTGGTCGTAATAGTCCTGGTCGGCGCGGTCGACCTTGGCCGCGATCTTGAGAGGGATGCCGCATCGCATCGCGATCTTGATCGCGCGGTCAACGCCCTTTTCAGGCGCGATCCGGCCGAGCACCGCAAGATAGTCATGTTTCGACATTTTCGGCGTCAGCAGATTCTCTGGCAGGCCGTGATAGATGGTGTGCACCCATTTGGCCTGGGGTACCGGCCGCCGCTGGGCATTGGAAATCGAGATTACGGGCACATCGGAAAAGGTGGAGAACACCGGCTGGTGTTCGGGTAGATCGAGCCTGCCGTGCAGGGTGGTCAGGAACGGCGTCGGCTGCCGGTAAAACAGTGAGAATGGAAAGTAGTCGAGATGGAAGTGGATAAAGTCGAATTCTTCATCGTCACATTTCCGCCGCACTCGCTCCAACATCACCATATGAAGGGCGTTTGGGTCCCGAACCGCGCCGTCGAGACGTAGCGCCCTTGGCCATGTGGCGTCGAGCTTCGCTGAAGTCTGAGAATCTCCACTGGCGAACAACGTCACATCTTGTCCCAACACCACCAATTCTTCCGTCAGCCAATGCACCACGCGTTCGGTGCCGCCATAAAGCTTGGGTGGAACGGCCTCCGTTAATGGAGCCACCTGCGCGATGCGCATCTCACAATCTCCTCTCTGCGATCCTGGAAAATAGCCCCCAGCTCGACTTGGCACCGGCCTGCCCAACAAGGAACGTTCTCGCATTTGCGAAGTTCCTTGCCACAAAGGTTACTTCTTCGATAACGCGGCCATGCTGATGCCAACAACCTCCGAGCAAGGTCTTTTGGCTCGGGATGGTGCTGAAATTGTTGCGAAGCAATGTGCTGCGACTGGAACCGGGCCGGAGCGTCGAGTGTTCAACTCCACGGACGTCGGACGTGGCGGTCTTCTGCTTCTCTGAGGGGTTTTTCAGCAAATGGACCAACTATCTGGATATGCGCACCGGCCTTTTCACTTCGTATTGCGCTATCTGCGCCAGCGGCGGCTGTCGCATTTGGTCATATTGACTACTGTTGTTGCAGCGGTTGCCTGCTCGGTGGGCACTCAATACGGCGTGAAGTATCTGGTCGACAGTCTATCCGTCGGTCCCTCGCACGCGGATAACGTATGGCTGGCATTCGTCATACTCATGTCGCTTATCGCCGCTGACAATTTCTTGTGGCGGATTGCTAGCTGGATCGCGAGCTTCACATTTGTGAGAGTAACCGGTGATCTCAGGCGCGACATGTTTCGTCATCTTACCGGCCACGCGCCGAGCTATTTCTCCGAGCGGATGCCGGGAATGCTGACGAGCCGCATTACCGCGACCTCGAACGCGATCTTCACCGTGGAAAACATGTTCGTCTGGAACGTGCTACCGCCGTGTGTCGCCACAATTGCGGCGATTGCCTTGATTGGGACAGTCAGCCTGCCGATGGCGGCTGCGCTAATCCTCATCGCGGGCGGCATGGTGGTCGCAATGTTCCGCCTGGCGGCGGCCGGAAAACCCTTGCATGACGATTTCGCCAACAAGGCAGCCGCCGTCGATGGCGAGATGATCGACGTCGTCAACAATATGCCGCTGGTGCGGGCGTTTTGCGGCCTGAGCCATGAGCATGACCGCTTCGATGCAACGGTCAACCGGGAGTTGACGGCCCGTGGGCGCAGCCTGCGCTATTTGGAAAAGTTGCGGCTGACCCACGCGGCGGTCACGGTGACGCTGATCGTCGCGCTGTTGGCCTGGGTTATTACGATTTGGCAGCAGGGCGGCGCCACCACCGGTGACGTCGTGCTGGTCTGCACGCTCGGTCTCTCTATTCTCAATGCCACGCGCGATCTCGCGGTGGCACTGGTTGACGTGACGCAGCATGTCGCGCGAATGACCGAAGCGATTGCCACGCTGCTGTTGCCGCACGAGTTGCGCGATCATCCGGAGGCCGAGCCGCTGGTCAGAAGCGGCGCGGTCATCGCCTTTAACAACATTTCTTTCCAGTATCCGGGCGGACTAAAGATATTCGACCGCTTCACGCTGCGGCTGCAGCCGGGGCAGCGGGTCGGCCTGGTCGGCCAGTCCGGTGGCGGAAAATCCAGCCTATTCACGTTGTTGCAGCGCTTCTACGACGTGCAGGAGGGCAACATCATCATCGACGGCCAGGACATCGCGAAGGTCACGCAGCAGAGCTTGCGCCAGGCGATCTCGGTGGTGCCGCAGGACATCTCGCTGTTCCATCGCTCGATCCGGGAAAACATCCGTTACGGTCGGCCGAACGCGACCGATGACGAGGTGTTGCGCGCGGCAATCGCCGCGCGCTGCGATTTCGTGGAGTCGCTGCCGGAGGGGCTGGACACGATGGTGGGCGATCGCGGTGTCAAACTTTCCGGCGGCCAACGGCAGCGGATCGCAATTGCCCGCGCCTTCGTGAAGGATGCGCCGATTCTGCTCCTTGATGAAGCGACCGCCGCGCTCGACGGCGAGTCCGAAGAAGCGATCCGCGAGGCCCTCGGCCGTCTGATGCGCGGCCGCACTGTCATTGCCATCGCCCATCGTCTTGCGACCTTGCGCAATTTCGACCGGGTGGTAGTGCTGAAGGCCGGCAAGATCATCGAGGATGGCTCGCCGGATCGCCTGATGCAGGGGCAGGGGCCTTATCGCGAGCTGGTCACGCAAGAAATGAGTCGGCTGGCGAAATTCGCTGCTTAAACCAAACGTGCGTCGTTTGTGTCCAGGTTCGCTTGCGTCTTTCGCTGGGCGCGTATGCGCCAACCGTGCGAGGTCAATATGTCGGCTGAAGTGACCCAGATCATCTCGACGTTGCAAACTGTCGAAGTGGTCGAGGAACAGTCGTTCTACATCCCGATGACAGGCCCGGCGGCGCGACCGCGGCGCTCGCTCAAGCATGACGATACTTTCGTCGTGCTCGACAGTCACGGCGACATCGGCGCGTCCGCGGGCGGGCCCGACGGCCTGTTCAATGGCGATACGCGTTATCTCGCGAGACTGGAACTGGTCCTCGACGAGTTGCAACCACTGCTGCTCGGCTCCAATCTCCGCGACGACAATTCGTCGTTGACAGTCGACCTCACCAATCCGGACATTTACCACCAGGGCCGCATCGTGCTGCAGAAAGACATGCTGCACATCGTGCGCACGATCTTTCTCTGGCGCGGGACGGCGTATCAGCGGATCGGTTTGCAGAATCACGGCGACCGCCGGGCAAGCTTTGACCTGACACTTCTGTTCGACAGCGATTTTGCCGATCTGTTCGAAGTCCGCGGCGAGAAGCGTCCGCGCCGCGGCGTCGGCTCCGGAAGACTGCTCAGTCCTGCCGATCTCATGCTTGAATATAGAGGTCTCGACGGCCTATCGCGGACCACGTCGCTGCATTTCGATCCGCGGCCGACCCGGCTTGCGATGAACGCCGCGACCTATCCTCTCGATCTGGCGCCGCAGGAGATCAGTTCATTGTTCGTGGCTGTTTCCTGCAACAAGCGTCCCGAAGAGAAGCCGGTAAGGTTTTTCACTGGCCTGCTGGCGCATCGCCGCGAGATGCGGCGTTCGACCGCCGGAACGACCAGCATCGAGACGTCCAGCGATATCTTCAACGAGGTGCTGTGCCGCTCGATGGCCGACCTCAACATCCTGATGACGGAGACGCCGCAGGGGCGTTATCCCTATGCGGGCATTCCCTGGTACTCCACCACATTCGGCCGCGACGGCATCATCACCGCATTGCAGATGCTGTGGATCGATCCGCGGATCGCGTGCGGCGTGCTGAAGCGGCTTGCGTTCTACCAGGCCAAGGCGGTCGATCCGCTTGCCGATGCCCAGCCCGGAAAAATCCTGCATGAAATGCGCGGCGGTGAGATGGCGGCGTTGCGCGAGGTGCCGTTCGCGCAATATTACGGCAGCGTTGACGCCACGCCGCTGTTCGTGCTGCTGGCCGGCTTGTATGTCGAACGGACCGGCGATGAGGAGACGCTCGCCGAATTGTGGCCGGCGATCGAAGCTGCGCTGCGCTGGATCGACGGCGCCGGCGACCCGGACAAGGATGGTTTTGTCGAATATCGCCGTGCGTCGGAGCAGGGCCTCGCCAATCAAGGCTGGAAAGATTCCTACGACGCGATCTTCCATGCCGACGGCCGGTTGGCCGAAGGCTACATCGCGCTCGCCGAAGTGCAGGGCTATGTCTTTGCAGGCAAGCGGTTGGCGGCACGCTGTGCGCTGCGACTTGGAAAGCGCAAATTGGCGCAGGAGCTTGAAGCCGAGGCGCAGCGGCTTGCCGAACGCTTCGAAGGGGCCTTCTGGTGCGAGGAGCTTGGTACTTATGCACTCGCGCTTGACGGGGATAAGCAACCCTGCAAGGTGCGCTCATCGAATGCCGGGCATCTTCTGTTCAGCGGTATCGTCCGCGAAGATCGTGCCCAGAAGGTTGCTGCCGATCTGATGCGGCCGCATTTCTTCACTGGCTGGGGGATACGTACCGTGGCGCTGGGCGAAGCGCGCTACAATCCGATGTCCTATCATGACGGGTCGATCTGGCCGCACGACAATGCGCTGATCTCGCTCGGCTTCGCGCGCTACGGCCTGAAGCATTCCGTCGAACAGGTGTTCAAGGGCCTGTTCGATGCCGCGACCTATATGGACTTGCGGCGATTGCCCGAACTGTTTTGCGGCTTCCGGCGCGAGAAGCATCGCGGGCCGACGCTCTATCCCGTAGCCTGTGCGCCGCAGGCCTGGGCCAGCGCGACGCCCTTCACGTTGCTGGAAGCGGCACTGGGGCTCGAGTTCGATGTGGCGCGCTGCGAAATCCGGTTGCGCAATCCGCGGCTGCCTGCTTTCCTCGACGAGGTGATCCTGCGCCAACTGCAGCTCGGGCCTTCGACGGTCGACCTTCGCATTACCCGTCACGGCGATGACGTGTCGCTCGAGGTTTTGCGCCGGCGCGGCAAGATTCAGGTGTCGATCGTGCTGGCGCACTAGAAGCGGCATCCGGAAAGGAGAACGCATGCGCAGAAGACGCTGGTTCATTACCTTGGCATTCTCGTTGATCGTTGCTGCGGCCGTTGCGTCTCATGCGGAAAACGAGCCGCAACCCGCCCCCTCCGCCGCGGCCAAAGAGCCCGCGCCGCCGCCCTCGGTCACCATCATCGCGCCGAGGGAAGCGCATGGCGTGCTCGGACGCGACGTTCGAAGCCCGACCGACGAAGACATGGGACGTATCGTCGATGTGATCGTCGATCGCTCTGGAACCGTGCGTGCCGCCGTGATCGACTTCGGCGGCTTTCTCGGCGTCGGCAGCCGAAAAATCGTCGTCGATTGGAATGCACTGCATTTTGGTCAGATCGCCAACAAGGGCGACAGAATTTCGCTTGAACTGACTAAAGAGCAGGTGATGGCGGCGCCCGAATATAAGGAGGATACGCCAATCGTGGTGCTGGGGGCGGCCGGCAGTTTGCAGCCGCTGCAATTCGATCACTAGAGCATGATCCGGAAGAGCGCGTATCGGCTGTCGGAGGGATCGTGCTCGAACGATAGTAAAGCGAAGCGGAGAGGCACACTGGCTGCACGTCCGTTCCCATCGGTTGATCAGATTGACGACGGTCACTCCCGGGGGGCGGTCGGCGATGATGATGTTGCGCCGGTGATGGCGGAGCCGATGGCCTCCGCGCCAAAGCCCGCGCCCTCGCGGCAAAGCCTGCGGGGGCTTGACTGGTTCATTTTCTTTCTTGCCGACGTGCAGACCGGGTTTGGTCCTTTCATCGCGGTCTATCTGACGACGCAAAAATGGACCCAGGCGCAAATTGGCCTGGTGCTGTCGATCGGCGGGGTGATCGGGCTGATCGGGCAGGTGCCGGGCGGGGCGATCGTCGATGCGGCGCGTTCGGAACGGGTGGTCGCAGGATTCGCGATTGCTGCCATCGGCTGTAGCGCGCTCAGCTACGCGATGTGGCCGATCTTTCCTGTCGTGGTATCCGCGGCGACGCTGCATGCGGCCGCGAGCTGCGTGCTGGGCCCGGCCATCGCTGCGATCAGCCTCGGCTTGATCGGACCGCAGGCGATCGGCGAACGGCTCGGGCGCAACGCGCGCTTTGCGTCACTCGGCAACGGCGTCGCGGCCGCGGTGATGGGCACCTGCGGCTATCTTCTCTCCAGCCGCAGCGTGTTTCTCGTGACTTTCATCCTTGCGATACCGACGCTGCTTGCGCTGTCCCGGATTCGCGAGGCCGAAATCGATATTGCTCGGGCGCACGGCGCGGTCCCGCGCGAGGCATCCGACACCAGATCGACGAGTGTTCTGAATCTGGTGCGTCAGCGGACGCTGTTGATCTTCGCCGGCAGCATATTGCTGCTGCAGCTCGCCAACGCTGCGATGCTGCCGCTGATGGCCGGCGTTGTGACGACAAGGTCGAGCCAATGGGCGCCGGTCCTGATCGCCGCGTGCATCATCGTTCCGCAGGCGATTGTCGCGTTGATGTCGCCATCGGTCGGCGCCAAGGCGCAAGCGTGGGGCAGGCGGCCATTGCTGCTGATCGGCTTTGGCGCATTGGTGATCCGCGGGCTGCTGTTTGCGACGGTCCGCGATCCCTACTTGCTGGTCGCGGTCCAGGTGTTCGACGGCGTCACCGCGTCGGTCTTTTCCGTCATGGTTCCCCTCATCGTGGCCGATGTCGCGTTCGGCAGCGGCCACTTCAACCTCGCGCAGGGTATTGTCGGCACGGCGACCGGCATCGGAGCATCGCTCTCCACCGTGCTTGCCGGCTATGTCAGCGACAAGTTCGGAAGCAGCGTGGCTTTCGTCGGGCTCGCGGGCGTCGCGGTGCTCGGCTTCGTCACCATCATCCTGCTGATGCCTGAAACGCGGCGAAGCGCTTCGTAGAACTCGCCGCTACTCGCAGGATTCCATATTGCGCAGCCGGTTGCGGTTACGGACCTGGATCTGACGGGCGCCGGAAAATCCGAGAACTCCCTGCGTGTGGAGCTGCGAAAGCGCGCGCGAAACCGTCTCGAGCGTAAGTCCGAGATAATCGCCGATATCCCGACGGCACATCGGCAACGCGATCATCCCGGCGACCGCGAGTCTGCGATCCGTCTCCATGAGGAAAGTTGCGACGCGCTCCATCGCGGTTTTGCGTCCGAGCAACAGCATGTGGTTTTCGGCATGACGAAGCTCGCCGGCTGCGATCACCCAGAGCTTGCGTGCAACTTTGACATCGGTACCGGCGGCCTGTTCGAGGCTGCGGCGTTTTCACCAGACGCACGGTGGTGTTGACGATGGCTTCCGCCGCCAGCCGGCGCGCGGGCTCCCAATTCCAGTCCGAAAACGTCGCCGCGCAAATGAAACGCGCCGATCTGCCGCCGCCGATCAGCAAGCAGCTTGTAGCTACGTACCGCGCCGGAAATAACTTGATAGACATATTCGGCGGGCTCGTCCTCGCCGTAGATTTCCTCATCCTTGTAGCTGAACTCGGTTGCCGCCACTCCGGCATGCCCGGTGATCGCTTCCGGCACCTTGCGGGTGCGGGTGTCCGCGGCGTCCGAAGCCACGCTGTTGTCGGACGGCTCGCCGAGGCTGATCATGTCATCTTCGACAAGACCGGCACGCCGACCTTGCCGGAGTCGCAGTGGCGATCGCGCAGGCCTCGGGCGCCAAGTCGCCTTTGGTTGGCGCGGTCGAGGAGTCGGGGCAGGGCGTGCGGGGCGCGATCGACGGCGCGGAAGTTAAACTGGGCCGGCCTTCGTTCTGTGGTGCGGAGCAACTGGCCGAAGCGAGCGCGATGGCCGATCCCGAAGCGTCCATCGTGGCGTCCAGCCCGGGTCAAGACAAATATCCGTTCTCCGTGCGCCAGGGGCTTCGGCCCGACGCGCGCGCGGTGATCTCCGCGCTCAAGCAGCGCGACGTCGCGCTCGAAATCCTGTCCGGGGACCGGGAGCCGGCGGTGCGAGCGGCCGCGCGCGTGCTTGACATCAGCGAGTGGCGCGCGGGTGTGACGCCCGCCGACAAGATCTCGCTCGCCGCAGCTCATGTCTCAATGTCGCCGATCGGCGCCGCGCATTTGAGCCAATCCCCCGCCGATCTGGTGTTCCTCGGCAAGCCGCTGGCGCCAGTGGTCGCCGCGATCGACTTTTCGCGCGAGGCGCTGCATCTGATGCGGCAGAATTTGTGGCTCGCGGTCGGCTACAATCTTCTCGCGGTGCCGATCGCCATCAGCGGCGTCGTGACGCCGTTGATCGCGGCGGCGGCGATGTCCGGCTCGTCGATCCTGGTGATGCTGAACGCTGTGGCCCCGTAGCGCGCACGGTGAGGTCCGACCGGCACAACCGGATTCAGGATTTGCATGCGATCCGGCGGTGAGAGTGGGAGGGCCTGATGGAAGTGCTCATCATTCTCGTGCCGCTGGCGCTAGGCCTCGGCCTGGCCGGATTACTGGCATTTCTCTGGCCCCTGAAGAGCGGCCAGTATGAAGACCTCGACGGCGCGGCATGGCGCGCGATCGCCGATGACGAGCCACCACAGGAAACGCAGTCCAGCGTGACCACTCGCTGACCACGCGCGCGGTGTCGTCCGCGAGATCAGTAGCGGCGTAGAACATAATCCGGAAAAAGCATGCCCTCGGGCCCCGACCCGATGGGTGGGTACCGGTTTTCCCTCGCAACAAACGCGGAACGCGTTTGCGCGGAGATCATGCTCGAACAAAAATATAGAACGAGATGACGATTCGAAGAAAAGTCATCTCGCTCTAGTCGCGAGCGCAACCTCTAAATGCCCACCGCAGACAGCGCTAGCGGCTTGCCGATGGCGGCGTTAGGCACGTAACATCGTCGGCTCGTCGGCGTATATCAGGACATGCGGCAGCTCGAACGGGAGCAGGACATGAACGGCGCGCAGGACAATCATTCGTCGCAGACCATCAAGTCGCTGGGCAAAAGCCTGCCGGGTCAGATCGTGCTGGTGCTGCAGGGCGGCGGCGCGCTCGGCTCCTACCAGGCCGGCGTCTATCAGGCGCTGCACGAAGCCGGCATCGAGCCGGACTGGATCATCGGCACCTCGATCGGCGCCATCAATGCGAGCCTGATTGCGGGCAATGCGCCGCAGGACCGTCTTTCGCGGTTGAGGGAGTTCTGGAAGCGGATGGAGCAAGAGCCGATCTGGAAGTTCCGCGATGTCTTCCCGGGCTTCAACGATCGGCTGGCCGCCCCGCTGGAAGCAACGCTCTCCGAACTCGTCGATTTCGATCTGGTCAATCGCGGCAAGCCGCGGCTGACGGTTGGCGCCGCGCATGTGCGCACCAGCCAGATGCGCTATTTCGACAGCCGCGACTGCGTGCTCGGCATCAAGCACATTCTGGCGTCAGGCGCGCTGCCGCCGGCCTTTCCGGCCGTGCGCATCGAGGGCGAGCTTTATTGGGACGGCGGCATTCTCTCCAACACGCCGACCGAAGTGGTATTTGACGACAATCCGCGCGAGGATTCTTTGATCTTTGCCGTGCATCTCTGGAATCCGCATGGCGCGGAGCCGGCCACCATGGCGGATGTGCTCAACCGCCACAAGGACGTGCAATATTCCAGCCGGATCACGAGCCATATCGCGCGCCAGCAGCAGGCGCATCGATTGCGGCACGTGATCAACGAGCTCACGGCGAGGCTGCCGGAGGCCGAGCGCGACAGCCCGGCGATGCGGGAGCTTGCCGGCTATGGCTGCCAGACGCGGATGCATGTGGTCCAGCTGCTGGCGCCGCAGCTCGAGCGCGAGACCCACACCAAGGACATCGATTTCAGCCCGGTGGGCATCATGCAGCGTTGGGACGCCGGCTACGCTCATACCAAGGCGGCACTCGAACGCAAGCCATGGGTTGGCGAGTTCGATCCGCTCTCCGGCGTGATCTTGCACGAGCAGATGGAGTTGGTGTCAAAGGCCGCGGAGTAGGTGGTAGAGGCGGTGCAGCCTAAGTCGACGCCGTCTTGCGGTAGAGCGCGCTGTAACAGGTGGCCGAAAGATCCCAGCTAAACGACCGCGCCATCGCGCTGCGACGCATGGAGTCCAGCCGGTCCGTTGCCATGAAGGTCGAGAATGCGCGGCGGATTCCGCCGAGGAAGGACTCGATCGAGGGCTGCGCGAACAGGAAACCGGTCTCGCCGTCGGTGATGGTCTCCGCCAGTCCTCCGGTCTGATGGCCGATCGGCAGCGAGCCGAACCGTTGCGCATACATCTGACTCAGCCCGCATGGCTCGAAGCGCGAGGGCATCAGCGTGAAGTCGCTGCCGGCGAAGATGCGTCGTGCCTGGCCATCGTTGAAGCCGATCGTAACCCCGATCGCCTCCGGCCGGCGGCGATGGGCATCGACCAGCGCCTGTTCGATTTCCGGTTCGCCGGAGCCGGTGACGACGATCTGCCCCCCGGCATCAATGATCTCGTCGGCGGCGGACAGCACGAGATCGATGCCTTTCTGATGAACCAGCCGGGCGACGAGGCCAAAGATCGGTCCGCGCGAAACCGCGAGCCCGAACTGCTTGCGCACATAGTCGGCATTGGCGCGCTTGCCGGCCCAATCGCCTGCACCGAAGGGCTGCGCCAGTTGCGCGCAGAAGCGCGGGTCCCAACTTTCATCGATGCCGTTGACGATTCCCGTCAATTGCGCCGCGTCGGAACGGATGCGAAGCAGGCCTTCCAACCCACAGCCGAGTTCCGGCTGGGTGATCTCCTTCGCGTAGGTCGCGCTGACGGTGGTCAGGTGCGAGGCGTAGACGAGGCCGCCCTTGAGGAAGGACAGTTGGTTGTAGAACTCCAGCCCGTCGATATGGAAGGAGCTCTCGGGCGCTCCGATCCGGCGCAGCGACTCCCGCGGGAAGAGTCCCTGATAGGCCAGGTTGTGGATGGTCAGGATCGACGGCACCTTGGCGCCGCTCCAAGCGAGATAGGCCGGGACCAAGGCGGCCTGCCAGTCGTTGGCGTGAACCAGGTCGGCTGCCCAATTCTTATCCAAGGTGCCCGCGGCAAGCTCTGCCGCTGCCGAAGCTAATCGGGCGAACCGGATGTCGTTGTCCGGCCAGTCGCGCCCACACTCGTCGCCATAGGGATTGCCTGGCCGGTCATAGAGTTGCGGACAGAGCAGCACGTAGACCGGCAGGCCGTCCCGGGTCGCGGCCCGGCCGAGGATGCAGGCCGGCATCTCACCCCGGGAAGCGCAGTGGCCAACGATCTGAATATGCGTGAATTGTTCGACGACCTCGCGATAGCCGGGCAGCAAGACCCGAATGTCGGACCAGAGACGAAGCGCCCGGGGTAGAGCGGCGGAGACGGCTGCGAGCCCGCCCACCCGGACGAAGTCATCCATTTCCGTCGTGACAAAGAGAACCTTCAACAAAAGACCTCGACGCGCGCCCTGGCCGGCTGATGCACGGATGACTTATGCAACGACGGGCTCATGCAAGAATGGGTCCAGTTTCCCGCAATTCAAGCGTGACGCCGTTCGATTCGATTCGGGGAAAAGCTTTTCTGTGGGAGCGGTGCACTTTAGGTTCACTGGCCGAACGAATGTGAGGGAACTTGAGGAATGACAATAACCGAGAACGATGAGAGCCGTTTGACAGGATGCTTCGCGGGACTTCGCGTGCTCGATTTTTCGACAACGATCGCCGGCCCGCATTGTGCGCGCATGCTCGCCGATATGGGCGCGGAGGTTATCAAGATCGAAACCGCGGAAGGAGAGACGATGCGAACCCGTCCGCCGGTGCGGAACGGCTGCAGCACCGCGTTCGGTCAGCTCAATGTCGGCAAGAAAAGCCTGGTGCTCGATCTGAAATCGCCAGATGGAGCCGAAGCGATTCGCCAGCTCGTCGCGAACGCCGACATCCTTCTGGAGAATTTTCGCCCCGGCGTGATGCGTCGATTGAAGCTGGACGACGAGACGCTGCGCGCGCTCAATCCGAAACTGATCTATTGCTCGATTTCTGGATACGGTCAGACCGGCCCGTCCGCGGAACTGCCGGCCTACGCGCCGGTGATCCACGCGGCCTCCGGTTACGACATGGCGCATCTGGCCTATCAGCCCGGCCGGAGCCGGCCGGACTATTGCGGCATCTATCACGCCGACGTCCTGACTGGCGTCTATGCCTTTGGCGCCATTTCGGCCGCGCTCTACCAGCGCACCATCACCCAACGCGGCCAGCATATCGACGTGTCGATGCTGGAATCGATGCTCAGCCTGACCTTGAACGAATTGCAGTGGTCGCAATTCGAGGTCACGCAGACCTCGCGTCCGATGTTCGGCCCGATCGAAACGGCGGACGGCTATGTCATGGTCGCAATCGCCAGCGAGAAAACGTTTCAGGGCCTGATGAAGGTCATCGGGCGTCCGGAGTGGGTCAGTGATACGCGTTTCGCCGTCTATGCCGATCGCCGCGGCAACTGGGCGCAGATGATGGAGGGCGTCGAATCCTGGTCGCGCACTGTGACCACGGAAAGCTGTCTTGCCGCGTTGAGTAGAGAGGGCGTCCCTTCCTCGGCCTATCGTACGGTCAGTGAAGCCCTGAGCGACCCCCAGATATCCCATCGCCGCGCGTTGTCGGAGGCGGAGGATGGCGGCGGCACATTCAGGGTTCTCAACCTGCCGTTTCGGATGTCGAGCGCCAAGGTCGCGGCGGGACGACGGATGGCGACCTTGGGGGAGCACACGCGCGCGTTGCTGAAGGAGGCCGGCCTGTCGGAAAAAACGACGGACCCCTCGGCCAAACCGCTTGTCACAGGGCCGCGCTGAGGTGCGAGAGGCGCCTCGGGCCTTTTGTCTCGCGCCGGGTGCCTTGCGATTCCCGCCAATCTGATGTGAGGTGATCAGCGATCCGGAATACCGGACGCACGGCATTGGGAGGAAGTATCGATGAAGGCGGTACCCGCTGCGCGCTATCTTGCGTCAATTTTCCTTGTCGCGGCATTTGCCTTTGTATCGCCGACGAGCCCCGCCGTGGCGCAAAAACCGGGCGGCAGCATCACCGTCGGCCTTGAGTTCGAAATTCCCGGCTTCGATCCGCTGAAGGTTGGCGTGTTCGACACCTCGACGGAAATCGCGGCGGCCGCGATCTTCGACACGCTCACCTATCTCGACGACAAGCGCGAGGCTCAGCCGAAGCTCGCGCTGTCCTGGACCCATTCCGAAGATTTCAAGACCTGGACCTTCAAGCTCAGGCCCGGTGTCAAATTTCACGACGGTACGCCGTTCAATGCCCAGGCGGTGAAGGAGAATTTCGATCGCCAGAAGGATCCCGCCAACAAATGCCGTTGTGCTTTTTACATCGCCTATATTCACGACGTGCAGGCGCCGGACGAACTGACGGTGGTCTACAATATGAACGATCCGACCGTGAACCAGCCGGCGCTCTTGACGATCCAAAGCGTCTACAATGTCATCCAGTCGCCGACGGCCTGGAAGACCAAGGGCGATGACTACAACCGTAACCCTGTCGGCACCGGTCCCTACATCCTGAAGTCATGGATCGCCGGCGACCGCATGGTGCTGGGGAAGAGTCCAGACTACTGGAACAAGGGCCATCCCTATCTCGACCGCGTTATCCTGAAGCCGCTGCCAGACGCGCAATCGCGCTTCGCCAGCCTGCAATCGGGCGAGGCCGACATTGTCTGGGACGATGAAGCCGACGCCGACAATATCCAGAAGGCCCAAAAGGACCCGAAGCTAGCGGTGCATAGCTATGCGGGGTCAGGCGCAGCCGTCTACGCCTTCAACACCAAGATGGCGCCGTTCGACGATGTGCGGGTGCGCCAGGCGCTGGTGATGGCGCTCGACCGCAAGAAGTGGTCGCAGGCTGTTACCAATGGTTTGGCAAGGCCGGCCAGTAACCCTTACGGTGACGGTTCATGGGTCAAGTGCAAGGACGATGGTGCGCTGCCTGAGGATGTCGAGAAGGCCAGGGCCCTGATCAAGGATTACGGCAAGCCCGTCGACTTCAAGATGCTCGTCACCGCGACGCCGCGCGGGCGCACCAACGGCCAGGTGCTGCAGCAGTTCTGGAAACGGGTCGGCGCCAACATGGAAATCGAGCAGGTCGACCAGGCGACTATCCCGCCGCGTGCCTTCATGCGCCAGTTCCAGCTAACACCGTGGCGGATCATCGATCTCGCCGATCCGGATCCGCAGATGTATGCGAATTTCCACACCGGCAGCCCGGTCGCGCTCGCCAATTATTCCGATCCCGAACTGGACAGGCTATTGGAGCATGCGCGGACCACCGCCGACATGGACAAGCGCATTGAAGACTATTGCGCGATCAGCCGGCTGATCAACAAAGAGGCGATCTGGTTCTGGACCTTCCAGAACACCTATTACGCTATTTCGAGCGCCAAGCTGAAAGGCCTGCCGAAAATCTATCATGGGGTGATCGACGTCTCCGACGTCTGGATGGAGTAGTCTCCATGCCCGGATTCGTCGCGAGACGGCTGTTGTACCTGCTGCCGGTCCTGCTCGCGGTATCGCTCATGACGTTCCTGATCGCGTCGCTTTTGCCGGGTGATCTCGCCTATGTGATCCTGGGCGATCAGGCCACACCGGAAAAGGTCGAGGCGTTGCGCCACGACATGGGGCTCGATCAGCCGATCTGGTGGCGCTATCTCGGCTGGCTCGGCCATGTGCTGGAAGGCGATTTCGGCCGAAGTTTCCGCACCGGGCAGACCGTGTTGCAAGCAGTCGCCGAGCGGCTCCCGGTATCGTTCGAGCTGATGATCCTGGCCGAATTGATCGGGCTCGCCATCGGCGTTCCGCTGGCCATCGCCTGCGCGGCGAAAAGCGGCGGTGCGTTGGACCGCTTCATGACCAGTACCGCATTCGGCATGCTGTCAGTGCCGACCTTTCTGTCCGCGATCCTTCTGATCTACCTGTTCGCGGTCGAGCTGCGCGTGCTTCCAGCGACCGGTTACGTGCCGCTTGCCGAAGATCCAAGCGGCAACCTGCGCTTCTTCGTGCTGCCTGCGCTAACATTGGCGCTCGCCGAATGGCCGGGCATTATGCGCGTGCTGCGCTCGGACATGATCGCAACGCTGCAAGAAGACTATATCGCGCTCGCCAAGGCCAAGGGTCTGAAGCCGTCGCGCATCCTGTTCGTGCACGCGCTGAAACCGTCCTCGCTGACGCTTGTCACCATCACCGGCATCAATATCGGGCGGCTGATCGGTGGTGCGCTGATCGTCGAGACGATCTTCGCGCTGCCGGGGATCGGCCGGCTTCTGGTCGGCGCGATCTACACCCGTGACCTCATCATTCTGCAGGGCGTGGTGCTGCTGGTCGCCGCGGGCTTCGTGCTGATGAACTTCATCGTCGACATGCTCTACGCCGTTCTCGATCCCAGGATCCGCCATGGCCACACTTGAGCTCGCCATCAATGAAGGTATCGCTGCCCCACCGGTGCAGCGGGCGCGCCGGCTCGGGCCGCTGTTCTGGATGGCGATCGGCTGGGTGGCCTTGGTGTTTGCGGTCGCTATCCTCGCGCCGGTCTTGCCGATGCCGAGCCCGACCGACATGGACATGCTGGAGCGGCGAGCACCGTTCTCGCCGGATCACTGGCTAGGCACTGACGGGCTCGGGCGGGACGAATTGGCCCGTCTGATTTACGGCGCGCGGATATCGCTCGTCGTCGGGCTTTGCGCGCCCGTCATCGGGCTGACCATCGGCGGCGCGCTCGGCATGCTCGCCGGTTACTTCCGTGGCCGCTTCGAGGCGCTGGTGGTCGGCAGCATGGACGTGCTGCTGGCCTTTCCGCCGCTGATCCTGGCATTGGCGGTGACGGCCTATCTCGGACAGTCGATCCTCAATCTGACGCTTATTCTCGGCGTGCTTGGCATTCCCGCCTTCATGCGGGTCGCGCGCGCCTCGACATTGACGCTGGCGCGCCGGGAGTTCGTGATCGCAGCCGAGGCCCTGGGGGCCACGCATGCGCGCATCTTGTTGCGCGAGTTGTTGCCGAACGTGATGCTGCCGCTGCTCGCCTTCTTCCTGCTCGGTGTTGCCGTCACCATCGTCGCCGAAGGCGCGCTTTCGTTCTTGGGGCTCGGCGTCCCGCCGCCGATCGCAAGCTGGGGCAGCATGATCGGGGAGGGACGTGAAAGCCTCGACGTCGCGCCGCGGCTGGCGTTCATTCCCGCGATCGCGATGTTCCTGACCGTGCTGTCCTTCAATCTGGTCGGCGATACCTTAAGGGCGCTCACCGACCCGCGCCAGGGCGCGCTGTGAGCGGGTCTGCCTTGCTTTCGGTCGAGGATGTAGCCGTCGATCTGCCGACCCCGCGCGGCAATCTCCGCGCAGTCGATCACGTTGACCTGTCGGTCGGCGCCGGACGGACGCTCGGCATCGTCGGCGAATCCGGTTGCGGCAAGACCATGCTGTCGCGCGCGATCCTGCAACTGTTGCCGAAGAAAGCCAGATTGTCCGGCCGCGTGATGTTCGACGGACAGGATCTCGCGCGGTGCGACGCGAGCGCTTTAAGAAAGCTCCGCGCCCGTTCGCTCGCGGTGGTATTCCAGGACCCCATGACGTCGCTCAATCCGGTGCTGACCATCGGCACGCAGCTCATCGAGACGCTGCAGGCGCATCTTGAACTCGATACCGCCTCGGCGCGGAAGCGCAGCGTGGAACTGCTCGCGGCGGTCGGAATCCCCGCACCCGAGCAGCGCCTCTCGCAATACCCGCATCAATTGTCCGGCGGCATGCGACAGCGCGTGGCGATCGCGATCGCGCTGTCCTGCGAGCCGAAGCTTCTGATCGCGGACGAGCCGACTACCGCGCTTGACGTGACCGTTCAGGCGCAGATCCTCGATCTCCTGGCGCGCGAGCAGCGCCGCCGCCACATGGCGATGATCCTGATCACTCATGATCTCGGTGTGGTCGCAGGCCGAACTGACGAGGTCGCGGTGATGTATGCCGGACGGGTGGTGGAGCGCGCGCCGACGACGGCGCTGTTTAAGACCATGCGCATGCCCTACACTGAGGCGCTGCTCGCCGCGATCCCGAAGCTGGAGGCCGCGCCGCACACGCCGCTGCCGGCGATCTCCGGACGGCCGCCCGATCCGACCCGGCCATTGCACGGATGTTCGTTTTCGCCGCGCTGCCGATACGTGGATGGCCGCTGCCGGCAGGAGAAGCCGGCGCTTTCGGACGCGGAATCGCCCGATCATCAATATGCCTGCTTCCACCCCATTCGGATCGCGGTAGGCGGGGTCACCTGATGCAGGACGCCACGCATTTTCAGGGGCTCGATCCGATTCTGAAGGTCGAAAACCTCGTCGTTGAATACGCCGTTGGCGGCAAGACGATCCATGCGGTCTCCGACGTCAGCCTGCAAATCGCCCGCGGCGAAACCTTGGGCCTGGTCGGCGAATCCGGATGCGGCAAGTCCACGCTTGGGCGCGCGGTGCTGCAGCTCCGCCCGGCGGTCTCGGGCCGGGTGCTGTTCGACGGCGAAGACCTGACCGCGCTGCGCGGCGAAGCCTTGCGGCGGATGCGCCGGCGCGTGCAGCTGATCTTTCAGGACCCCATTGCCTCGCTCAATCCACGGCGGCGCATCGGCGACATCGTCGCCGAGCCCTTGGTGATCGCCGGATATAAGGACTCCAGGGAGCGGCAGGAACTTGTTGAGGAGGTGCTGAACGCCGTCGGTCTCGACCCGGCGCTTGTGAGCGGGCGCCTGCCGCATGAATTTTCCGGCGGGCAATGCCAGCGCATCTGCGTCGCACGCGCACTGGTTCTCAAGCCCGAGTTCATCATCTGCGATGAGCCGGTCTCCGCGCTCGACGTATCCATCCGTGCGCAAATCCTGAATCTCCTGGAAGAGATGAAGGGCCGCTACGGCCTGACGCTTCTGTTCATCGCGCATGATCTCGCGGTCGTGAAAGCGGTCAGCGACCGGGTGGCCGTGATGTATCTCGGCAGGCTCTGCGAGGTTGGCCCGTCCGAGCAGTTGTTCGCCAATCCGGCGCATCCCTATACCGCGCTGCTGATCGAGGCGATCCCGGTGCCGGACCCCGATGTGAGGCCGAGTGAAAGTGTAGCGATCGGCGAGCCGCCATCGCCGATCACGCCGCCATCGGGCTGCCGATTTCGTACCCGCTGCCCGCGCGCGGACCAGCGCTGCGCCACCGAAGTGCCGGAACTTCGCCTCGTGGCGCCCGGCCAGTACGCTGCTTGCCATCATCCCCTGGCCTAAATAAAGACACCGCGGAACGAGCTTGCGTTTGTTTCGTCCGGACCGGCGTGGCAAGGTCCGCAGGACCAAGAATGCAAGAACAAGAATATCGGGAGAGAGGCGATGAAGAGTTTCCAGGTAGCCGATTTCAACGCCCCCTTGAAAGAGGTGGATCAGCCTACCCCGCAGCCCGTGGGCACCCAGGTCTTGATCAGGGTGAAGGCCGCCGGCGTCTGCCACAGCGACCTGCACATCTGGGAAGGCGGCTACGATCTTGGCCATGGACGCAAGCCGTTGTCGCTGAAGGACCGCGGCGTGTCGCTGCCGCGCACGATGGGGCACGAGACGGTCGGAGAAGTCATCGCCTTCGGGCCGGAGGTGAAGGAGAGCGACAAGGGCGATCTCAAGCTCGGCGATGTCGCTTTGGCCTATCCCTGGCTCGGTTGCGGCAAATGCGCGGCCTGTCTCGCCGGTGACGAGAACATGTGCCTGAAGCCCGCCTCGCTCGGCGTCTATTGCGACGGCGGCTATGCCGATCAGATGACCGTGCCGCATCCGAAGTATCTTCTGAACCTGAAGGGGCTCGATCCCGTCACGGCTGCGCCCTACGCCTGTTCGGGTGTCACCACCTACAGCGCGCTGAAGAAGGTCGAGAAGGATTTTGGTACGCCGATCGTCGTTTTCGGCGCCGGCGGCCTCGGCCTGATGGCCCTGTCGTTGTTGAAGGCGATGGGCGGCAAGGGCGCCATCGTGGTCGACATCGATGCGAAGAAGCGCGAAGCCGCCGAACGGGCAGGCGCGCTCGCAACCGTCGACGGCAAGGCGCCCGATGCGTTGGAGCAGCTTGTGAAGAAGGCGGGCGAACCGATCCGGGCAGCGATCGATCTGGTCGGCAATGCCGCGACCACGCAACTTGGTTTCGATTGCCTGACCAAGGGCGGCAAGCTCGTGATCGTCGGGCTGTTCGGCGGCGGTGCGCCGTGGGCGTTGCCGCTGATCCCGATCAAGGCCATCACCATCCAGGGCAGCTATGTCGGTAATTTGCGGGAAACGCAGGAGCTGCTCGATCTCGTCCGAGCCAAGAAGATCCCGCCGATCCCGGTGACGCCGATGCCGCTTGCCAAGGCTAACGAGGCGCTGATCGATCTGCAGAAGGGCCGGCTGGTCGGCCGGGCCGTGCTCGTGCCGTGAGTGCGACGTGATGGGTCTGCTTTCGTCATTCCGGGATGGTCCGAAGGACCGGACCCGTAATCTCGAGATTCCGGGTTCGATGCGGAGCCTGTCATCGGGCCACGCGTCGCGCGGACCCGTTGGCATCGCCCCGGAATGACTTCTTCTCAGCGGCGCGCAATGACGGCTAACATCCACAATGTTCCCATAAGGAAACTCCATGTCCGCCAACAACGCGCTCCACGTCGCGGTCCTTGCCGGCGACGGAATCGGCCCCGAGGTGATGGCGCCGGCGCTCGAGATCCTGCGCAAGGTCGAGGCGAAATCCGGCCTCAAATTCCGCTTCACCGAGGCGCCGGCCGGCGCCAACCATTATCGCGAAACCGGCAAGTCGATGCCGGACAGCACAATTCGGCTGTGCGAGGCGGCGGACGCGATCCTGCTCGGCGCCTGCGGTCTGCCATCGGTGCGCTACCCCGACAACACCGAGATCGCGCCGCAGGTTGAGCTGCGCTTCCATTTCGACCTCTATGCCGGAGTGCGCCCGGCCCGGCTGATTCCGGGCGTGCCGAGCCCGATCATCGGCGCCGATCAACGCGGCATCGACCTGATTGTGATCCGGGAATCGACCGAAGGATTGTTCGCCTCGATGGGGAAGGGCGTCGTCACGCATGAGGACGCCCGCGAGACGCTGGTCATCACGCGCAGGACCTCGGAGCGGCTGTTCGCGTTTTCCTTTCGGCTCGCCGGACGCCGCAGGGCGCGCGGCCGTTCCAATGGCGGATTGACCTGCGTCGATAAGGCCAATGTCTTCAAGGCGTTCGCGTTCTTTCGCGAGATGTTCGATGAGGCCGCTCGACGTCATCCGGAGGTGAGAACCGACCGCCTCTATGTCGATGCCTGCGCGGCGATGCTGGTCAAGCGGCCCTGGGATTTCGACGTGATGGTGATGGAGAACATGTTCGGCGACATTCTCTCCGACCTGACCGCCGGCCTGATCGGCGGCATGGGCATGGCTCCCTCCGCCGATATCGGCGACCGCCATGCCGTGTTCCAGCCATGCCACGGCACCGCGCCGGACATCACGGGGCAGGGTAAGGCCAATCCGACCGCGATGATCCTCTCAGTGGCGATGATGCTGGATTGGCTGTCTGACAAGCACGGCCTGGAGAGCGCGGCGGAAGCCTGCGAGACCATCGAACGCGCGGTCGACAAGGCTTATGCCGGTGGCATCAAACCGATCGAGTTCGGCGGCAGCAACGGCACCGCCGATATCGCCAAGGCGGTGCTGTCAGCGCTTTAGACGCGGTAGCTGGCCGATTCTTACGACAGCAGCGTCTCGGCCGGCCGATAGGGCAGGCCGTGTGCGGCGGCGACCGGCTCGCACGTCACACGGCCGGCGCAGATGTTGAGGCCCGCGCGCAGATGGGGGTCCTCGGCCAAAGCTTTCCGCCATCCCTTGTCGGCGAGCGCCAATGTGTACGGCAGCGTCGCGTTGTTGAGCGCAAAGGTGGACGTTCGCGCCACGGCGCCAGGCATGTTGGCGACGCAATAATGCACGACCCCGTCGACGACATAGGTCGGGTGGGAATGGGTGGTGGGTTTTGAGGTTTCGGCGCATCCGCCCTGGTCGATCGCGATATCGACGATCACGCTGCCTTGCTTCATCGTGCCCAGCATCTCGCGCGTGATCAACTTCGGCGCCGAAGCGCCGGGAACGAGCACCGCCCCAATCACCATGTCGGCCTTGGTCACGAATTCCGCGATCGCCGCGCGGGTCGAGAAGATGGTCTGCACCCGGCCATCGAATTGAACGGACAGCCGCCGCAGCGCCTCCAGCGAACGATCCAGGATCGTGACATGGGCGCCCATGCCGAGCGCGATCGTCGCCGCGTGCGCGCCGGAAACCCCGCCGCCGATGATCAGCACATCGGCGGCGGGCGCGCCGGGCACGCCGCCGAGCAGGACCCCGCGGCCACCGGAGGCTTTCTCCAGCGCATGCGCCCCGACCTGCGGCGCCAGCCGGCCCGCGACCTCCGACATCGGTGCCAGCAGCGGCAGGCCTCCGGTCGGCGCGGTGACGGTCTCATAGGCGATGCAGACGGCGCCGCTCGCGATCAGGTCTTCGGTCTGCGGCCGGTCCGGCGCGAGGTGGAGATAGGTGAACAGCGTCTGCCCGCTCCGCAGCATCTTGCGCTCGGTGGCCTGCGGCTCCTTCACCTTCACGACCATCTCGGCGCGCGCGAAAATCTCCCTCGGATTGTCGACGATCGTAGCGCCTGCGGCGCGATACTCCTCGTCGGTCAATCCCGAGCCTAGCCCGGCCGACGTTTCCACGAGAACGGAATGACCGTGATGGGTCAGTTCGGCAACCGTCGCAGGCGTCATGCCGACCCGAAACTCGTTGTCTTTGATTTCCTTGGGCACACCCACCAGCATGGCCGACTCCTGAAGACTGAATGCAGCGAGGCTAGCTTGACCGGGAAGAGATTTTCGGTCGAATTTGATGTGATGTCGGTAAATTTCACAATCTTATTGTGATATTCACAAAAAAATCAGCAGAATCATGCAAAAAGACGCAATCAATCAACGGGACCAGGCGATTCTTCGCGAACTCATGCGGGACGGCCGGCTGACCAATGCCGAACTCGCCGAGCGCGTGAACCTGTCGCCCTCGGCCTGCCTGCGCAGGCTCCGCGCCATGGAAGAGGGCTGACTGATCGCCGGCTACGTCATGCTGCTCGACACCAAGCGCGCCAATATGCCGGGCGTGGCGTTTGTGTCGGTCACCTTGAAGGATCAGGGGCGCGCGACCCTCGACCGGTTCGAGACGGCCTCGCAACGCTACGCGGAAATTGTCGAGTGTTATCTGCTCGCCGGTCCCGCCGATTACATCCTGCGGGTCGTCTATCGGGATGCCGCGGATTTCGAACGCATCCACACCAAAGTGCTGACGCAACTGCCTGGTGTCTTGCGCGTGCAATCGGCGCTGACGCTGCGGACATTCAAGCGCACGACGGCGCTGCCGATATGAGGGATGGCGGCGCGCGCTGCTGCGCTTGACGCGCGGCGCCATTTCCTTGAACGTTCCTGCAGCCCCCGGAGTGTTTGCATCGCGCAGACTGAGATCATACCCGTTGAACCTGTCTGGGTCATGCCAGCGAAGGGAGTAGCAGATGAGCCTCATCCAAGACCCGTCGCTGGCTCGGCTGCTGGCGGACCTGCACGCCAGAAGCGATGCGCAGATCGAAGCGCTGAGGGGTTTCGAGCAGGGGCGTGTAGGGCAAGCGCATCCGCCCACGGAAGACGAGATCAGACGGTTTCGCAGCGACAAGCTCGTCGCGCTGGACCGCGACAAGGCGGAATTCTGCTACCAGCTCTGCCGCGCGACCGATGCGCGCCGCATCGTCGAGGTCGGCACGTCTTATGGCGTGTCGACGCTGTATCTTGCCGCGGCGGTGCAGGACAATATCGCGGAGAGCGGAGGTCACGGTCTCGTCATCGGCACCGAATATGAGCCCGAGAAGGTCGCCGCCGCCAAAGCGCAGTTCGAGGCGGTGGGGCTCAGCCAATATATCAGGCTGAAGCAGGGCGATCTGCGCGAGACGCTGCGGGAGATCGAAGGTCCGATCGATGTGCTGCTGGTCGATATCTGGATCGGGATGGCGCGCCCGGCATTGGAATTGGTCGCTCCGCATTTGCGCCCGGGAGCCGTGGTCATTTGCGACAACACGGAGGTGCATCGAAGCGAGTACGCCGACTACTTCGCATTTCTAAACGATCCCGCGAATGGTTTTCAAACCATGACGCTGCCCTTCCGCGGTGGCCTGGAACTGTCGGTCCGCCGCCGCGCCTGATGGCGGGAAAAGCTTGATCTGCGACCAGCAGGCCGTCTGCTGGTGCTTCGGGGTGGCCGCGAACCGCGCCCTGTCATTGCTCACTGCGCAAGATGCGCCGTCAACGGATGATTGGCGGCCTGGTTGAAGAACGCCGCTTCCTCGGCGGTAGCTTCCAGGAGTTGTTCGTCCTGGTCGTAGATGTCGTTGCGGAACTGGATGGTCTGGTCCTTGGTCATCCATGCCGTGAGGTAAACCCAGGCGACCGGCACCTTCTTGGGCAGCGCGATATCTTGGTGCTGGCCCGTGGCGATCGCCGCATCGATGGCCGCCCTATTCCATTTCGCCATCTCTTCCTGCAAAAGCCAAGCGGCGAGGTCGCGCACATTGTCGACGCGAGAGCAGCCGTGGGAATCGAAGCGATAGTCGTCGCTGAAGAGATTGCGCTGGTTGGTATCGTGCATATAGACCGAATAGGGATTCGGCATGTCGATCTTCACCGCGCCGAGCGCGTTCCCGGCGCCGGATTGCTGCCGCACCGTGAAATTCGGCGTATGGGCGCCCGACCAGTCCACCGTTCCGGGATCGATCGGACGATCATGCCCATCGAGAACTTCCATATGCATGCGGGCGATGTAGCTCGGGTCTTTGCGCATATGCGCGGAGATCTCGGTTTTCGCGATCGATGCCGGCACGGTCCAGGTCGGGTTGAGAACGACACTGGTGATCTCTGCGGTCAGCGTCGGCGACGGCTTTTCGGTCTTGCCGACGATCACGCGATAGCGCCGCACCACTTTGTCGTCTTCGACGGCTTCGGCGAATGCCGCAGGGATGTTGACCACGACATAGCGTCCGCCGAACGGGAAGGCCGCGTTTTCGAGACGTTCAAGCGAAGCCTCGAGCTGCCTGATCCGTTTTTGCACCGATATGTTCAGCGCAGCGATGGTGCGCGGGGTAACCGTTCCGGTCGCTGCGAGTCCGTGGCGTACCTGGAAACGCTTGACCGCTTCCGCGACGGCTTCGTCGAACGGCCCAGACGCCCTGTCGTCGGCAAGGTCGCCGGAGATGATGAGGCGCTTGCGCAAGAGATCGTCATTCGCTCCCGCTGTGCCGAGCGCAAATTTCGCGTCGGCCGGAATCGACGGCCATCCGCCGCGCACTGCGATATCTGAATAGCTTAGTGCAGCTTCCTTGATCCGTTGCGCAGTCCCTTCGTCGAAGGTCGGCTCATGCGAGAGCGCCAATGCGGCGGCCGAGCGCGATTCGGGAGTCGTGGCGGTAGTTCTTGATGCGACGGCGTGCGAATGATCTGATTTGCTCGCGTCGGTTGATGATCGCTCCAGCGACGGCGCCGCTCCTGAACCAACCGGCGCGGCGCTTTGTCCGAATCCGGACGTGCTCGCGAGCATCATGGCGATGGCGACGATCGTTATTGTCCGCATGTTTTTCCCCGGGGACCCAGCGCGCACGCGCGGATATTGATCTTAAGCCGAACAGAAGGGATTAAAGCTGCTCCGCAATAGCTCACGAACCTTGCATCCCGATTAGGTTGTCGTTGCGGACGCTGGTCCGTCGAAAGATGAGGATTGAACCTTGTCGCACTTTGCTATGTCGCAGCAACCGCTAATGTGGTTCGCAAGGCAATATACGAAAAGGCGCAAGTCTTTGGGAGACGTTATGCTGTTGACGCGCCGAAGGGCGATAGCAGGATGTGGCGGCGTGCTGGTGGCCCTGGCAGCGCCGCGAGCCCCGGCGCAGGCGACTTATCCGAACCGGCCGATCAAGATCATCGTGCCCTATCCGACCGGCGGCACCACCGATTTTGTCGGCCGCCTGATCGCCGATCGTCTCAAGACGGGCCTTGGCGCGACTGTCATTGTCGAGAACAAGCCAGGTGCTGCGACCGCGCTCGGTGCGGAACAGGTCGCGAAGTCTGTGCCTGATGGCTACACGCTTCTGATGGCAACCTCGACCACGCTCGCGATTAACAAGACGCTGCACAAGAAGCTGCCATACGATCCGATGAAGGATTTCGCGCCGGTCGCATTGCTGGCGGCCGTGCCGTTTGCGCTGATCGTCAGCCCGTCGATTCCTGCGGCGACGCTGGCCGAGTTCATCGCCTACGCCAAGTCGAAGCCGGGACTGGCCTATAGCTCGGCCGGCACCGGCAGCCCGCAGCATCTCGCCGCCGAGATGATCAAATCCGCGGCCGGAATCAATATCCGCCACGTGCCTTATCGCGGCAGCGTGCCAGCTTTGCTCGATGTGATCGCAGGGCATATCCCCTTCATGGTCGTAGACCTGCAGCCGGCGTTACGGCATATCCGCGAGGGCAAAGTCAGGGTGCTCGGCGTAACCACGCAAAAGCGGGTGGCCGCCGCGCCCGACATTCCGACGCTCGCCGAAAGCGGGCTTCCCGGATTCGAACTTGTCGCGTGGCAGGGCATCGTTGCACCGGCGGGCACGCCGCGCGGGATCATCGACGAACTGGCGGGACAGATCGGAAAGTTGCTCGCCGACCCGGTGACGCGCGAGCGCTTCGCGGCGGTGGCGCTGGAGCCGATCGCCGGATCGACGCCGGACAGTTTCGCTGTCTACATCAAGACCGAAGTCGATCGTTGGGAGGCGATCGTCAGAAATTCCGGCATCGAACTGGAATGACCGGGCCGCGCATATTGGTTCAAGCGTATTGACCGCCGGCACCGGACCCTCGGCCGTCTCGTGCCAGCGCGCGCCGCATATCTGGCGCGGAGACGGCCAATTGCCTTTAACGATGCGACGGGGCCGGATTCACCCCGCGGCGATTTTGGGGTCGCCTGGACGCCGCTGAATTTGGATCCGTCGTGCACGCCGGGAAGCGTGCCGTTCAGGTTTCCCGGTTTTCAGACAGCCCGGTACCGTCACTTCCTATGACGGCAGGCTGTTGTGGTCGCGTCCAGACCCGCGAGGGGTCAAACGCGGCGGATCGCTTGCCGGCAGAGCCGGCGGCGCCGACCGATCTTGCCCGCGGCGCAGCGTCGTGAACTGGCGTGGCTGCGCTCACCTGCGTGCTTGGCGTCTATTCTTCGTTGGCGGCAATCGATTCCATCAAGGACACCAACTGACGCTGCACGGTCTGATCCTTGATCTTGCTGTAGGCCCGCAGCAGCCTCAGGCTGAATGCGCTGTCAAGAAACAAGAGACTCTCGACCTCGCGTGCCTTGTTATCGCCGTCGTAGAAGAACGTGACGGGGACATCGAGCGCGGTGGCGATTTGCTGAAGGCGGGCAGCCCCCACGCGATTGACGCCCTTCTCATATTTCTGAACCTGCTGGAAACTGACGCCAAGTTTGTCGCCAAGTTCCGCTTGGGAGATCTTCTGTTCAACGCGACGCAGCCGGATTCGCTTGCCAAGCTCAATGTCGGGCTTGCCGGCACTGCGTTGCTTCATTTTCTTAGCTGCTGATTTGTTCATTCTCGTGTTACCGTCCTTCAGTCGAAAATCCCCCGAACAAATGGGTCAGGGGTTCACCCATATACACCGCTTTCAATTCCCGTGGATGGATGAATTCGTCCTTGAACCACGGGTATTTTGCGGGATTGAAGGCCTCTACCAGCCAATCGATCATGCGACGCACTCGGGGGATGCGGCCGCTGCCTGGATGATAGGATAGCCAAATATCGAATGACCAACACAACTCGACGTCGAGGGGGACCATCCGCCCTCCGAGCGCGCAGGCATAGGTTGGAAACGCGCCGATGCCGGCGCCGTTGGCGACAGCCCAGTAGTAGGCGCTGCTGACATTGGTCTTCATCACGACAAGCTCGCGCTGATCGCGGCCGGGGAACAGCTTTTCGAATGCCTCTCTTGCGGCGACTTCGTCGGCGACTTGCAGCACGAGACGATGCTTGACGAGTTCGTCCGCCGTCTTTGGCGCGCCGTAAGCGTCGAGATATTTTTCGCTCGCAAAGAACATCAAATGCATTCGGCCGAGCCGGACCAGTTTGACGTCGAGCACGGTTGGCCGGGACAAGTGGATTGCAACGTCGGCCTCGTGACGCGACACATCGGCCGAACGCATCGCGCAGTGGAGGTCGACCAGAATATTCGGGAACGATTGTTGGAATTCGACGAGGCGGGGAGCGAGCCAGAATGTGCCAAGGCCTTCGGTGACCGCTACTCTGACTTCGCCGGAAAGCGTGTTGGCGACGGAATCGCTGGCGCGCATCAGGTCGAACGAAGCCGCTTCCATGCGTTCGACAGCCGAAACAACCAGCGTGCCTTCGTCCGTCAGACGCGCGCCATGAACGTCGCGGGTGAACAGCGTGGCCCCCGTCTGCCGTTCGAAATCATCGATCCGCCGGCGCACGGCATTGATGGACAGTCCAAGCCGTTCGGCCGCGGACCTGAAACTGCCGCAGCGCGTCACTTCCAGGAAAATTCTGGCCGCGTCCCAATCCGTGAGGTTGCCGAGTAGGGCTTTTCGGCGTTCCTCCTGAGGAACACCCCTTTTCACTGCCAGATGCATACAAGCCCTTTCTTCCTGCTTAAAGTTTGGCAGAATATTAATGTATTCACAACCATGGCGCGTCTGTCGTCGTGGTTTTTGTCGTTTATACTTACCATCTTGGCGGTATTTGGGGGCTGGTTACTTCTCGTCGTCGCGCGCCACGCGTTGGTTGTGATCTCTTTAAAATGCTCGCAAAACTAACAAGGCTTTCGCCGATGCCTGCGGCGTAGCAGGAAGATTTCGCAAGACTGCTGAAGATTTCGCAAGGCTGCTGACGCGTCCCGAGATTGCCGGCGCGCCGAAATTGCCATGAGGTTCTCGGTTCTCCGCCGATTGATCTACGTTGAAGACGTCCTGGAATACATCTTGGCACTCGTCGGCACAGTCTGCGAATGCATTGTTCCTCCACTGGACCCGAGCATTTTTGAGTCTGATTGCAACGAAATGATATTCGAACGTGCGGGTCCGTCGTGCTATTCTGCGGCCGGACCACCACGTTTGGTGAGCCAAGAGTGTGGCGGCATCATGCTGGCTTAAGGTTGCAGGCGAGTTTGACTGCTTCTTGGCGTCGATCCGTTCCACGATAGGGACAAGGTGATTCATCTGAGCGATGCATCGGTCAACTGGGCGCGCGGCGAGGAGTCGGCGGACGACATGCGCCGCGGGGCGTCGATAACATCGGGACTTTACACAAGCGTGTGCGAAACGGCTGAGCGGTTCGCCTCGAACACATTTCGCAAGCCTAAGTCATGGAAAGAGCGCCGGTGATTAACCCAGACGACCAATTGCTTTCGGTTCTTGCCACCCTTGAAGCATGCCGGGCCACGCTCGTCGCCAGCGGCAACCTTGATACGGCCCAGTTGGTTTCTGTCGCCGTTCTCGAGCTTCGAATGAAGCTCAATGGGGTTGATGACGCCGACTTGAAGGCTTTGTGCGACGAGATGGTACCGGACGAGGACGCGCCGGCCGACCGGGCGCGAGATCCGAAATCCTCGCCTGGTCAACGTCGACGTCCCCTGTTGCGCCTCGTTAAATAGACAAGGTCTTTTGACCTGCTCTCGCGACTCGACCCCGCCTGGGCCATGGCGATGTCGCATTTGTGATCGGCAAAGAGTCCCGCTCGATCGATTCCATGCGTCACGAGCGCCGAAACAGCCGCCAATTCGGCCGCGCACCGAACATCTCCTCAGTTGCGCATTCCCGCGTATTCGTTACATGAAGCCCGTAGAGCCGGGTTTCTGGTTTGGACGTGGGCGTTTGGCCTCGATAGCTTCAGCTGAGAGATGGCGATGACGGCATGATTCAAAATGTCTCGATCCCGGCGGCGCTGATTGCCGGTCTGGTCAGCTTTCTCTCGCCTTGCGTGCTGCCGCTGGTCCCGCCCTATCTGATCTACCTCACCGGCGCCACGATCGAGCATGTCGCCAATGACGAGACGGTGTCGGCGTCGAAGCGCGCGGTGATGATCTCGGCGGCCCTGTTCGTGCTCGGCTTTTCCACCGTGTTCGTGCTGCTCGGCGCCAGCGCCTCGCTGATCGGCGGGCTGATCCGCGCGTGGTCGGCGCAGCTTTCGATCATCGCCGGCATCGTCATCATCGTCATGGGGTTGCATTTCGTCGGGCTGACGAGGATTGGGCTGTTGATGCGGGAGGGCCGGTTGCCGATTCCCAAGCCGGTCGGTCTTTGGGGTGCCTATATCATGGGCCTGGCGTTTGCGTTCGGCTGGACGCCGTGCATCGGCCCGATCCTTGCCGCCATTCTGTCGATCGCGGCGGCTGAGACGACGGTCGCCAAGGGGGCGGGCCTGCTTGCGATCTATTCGGCGGGTCTCGGGATTCCGTTCTTGATCGCGGCCTTCATGGTCGAGCAGTTCTCGTCGCTGCTTGCGCGCATCAAAGGACATCTCGCTAATGTCGAGCGCGCGATGGGGATCTTGATGATCATCACCGGTATCGGCTTTTTGACCGGCGCGATATCCGGCGTGAGCATCTGGCTTTTGGAGACGTTTCCATCGCTGCAGAGCTTCGGCTAGATGCGGAAAAAAGCCTGCCCCGCACTGGGATAGCGGAGCGGGCACCGGTTTTCCCTCGCGGCAAACGCGAAGCGTTTGCGCGGAGATCATGCTCAAGCAAGAAGCGAGAGAGCGAGCTCCTCAGCCTGGCTCTTCCAGCGAGCAGATCACCGTATAGACGACGCCGTGGGGCAGAAAATCGACCGTGGCCTCGCCGCCGAGCTGGTCGCGCGCGCTGCGCTCGATCAGCCGCGATCCAAATCCGCGCTGCACAGGGGCCGTGACGGGAGGACCGCCGGTCTCACGCCAGATCATCCGCAACTTGCGCTTTAAGTTTTCGTCGATGACTTCCCAATCGAGTGCGACGCGGCCGGTGTCGTTCGAGAGCGCGCCATATTTGGCGGCATTGGTCGCGATCTCATGCACGATCATCGACAGCACCACCGCTAGGCGCGGCGACAGCGGAACTTTCGGTCCGAGCATCTTGATCCGTTCGGGATTGTTGAGCAAATAGGGCTGCAACACGCACTTGATCACGTCCTGCAGCTCGGAGCCCTGCCATTTCACCTTGCTGAGCAGGTTGTGCGCCTCAGCGAGCGCGCCGAGCCGGCCCTCGAATTTTTCGCGCTCGGCCCTGGTCGCACCGCGGAAGGTCTGCACCGCGATCGCCTGCAGGATCGCCAGCGTGTTCTTGACGCGGTGGTTGAGCTCTTCGACCAACAGGTCCTGCAACGCCTCGCCGCGAGCGATCGTCGTGGCCATCCGCACCGCGAAGGCGAGCCCGGTTAGCAACAGCAGGCCGCCAATGACGCTGGTGATCGCGAGATTGCGCCAGAGCGGGGCGACCAGCGAGGTTTGCGAGATTCCGGCCGCCACCGTCCAGCCCGTCAGCGAGGATCGCGCAAAACTCGTGATCAACGGCACGCCTTCGAGCGACACTGTCGGCAGCGTCGCTTCGAGCGTGCGAAACAGTTCGGCGTAAAGCAAGGGCGAGGCGCGCTTGCCGACGGTCTCCTGCGGGTTTGGCACGCGGGCGAAATTGACGCCGTCGCTGTCGAAGATCGAGATCGTCCAGTCATTGCCGGGACGCTGCTTTTCGACGATGTTCTGAAATATCTCGATCGGCGGGCTGAAGGAGATGTCGTAGATCACTTCGCCGTCGCGAACGACCGGCACTTCGACGGTAACGATGATCCGTTTCTTTACGGGGCCGAGGAAAGCATTCGAGTACTGCGGGAGCCTGGTTGCAAAAACCTTGTCGACGATCGCGCGGTTGTTGCGCGGCGGCATGTCCGTGGCGTCATCGGCGATCGAAGAGAACAATTGGCGGCCGTCGCGGTTCGTCACCTGGATGACGCCGTCCCAGCCGTACTGATCGAGAAAGCCGTTCGCGATGCGGTGAAAACTGTGGAAGTCGCCGCTGCGCAGCGAGTCAGTGAGCGCGAGAACCTGCAAGCCTCCGGTCATGCGCTGCATTTCGGAATCGAGCACGAGGCGAACGCTGCGCACGGTTTCGAGCACGTGCTGCGAGGCCTCCTTGCGGTCTTTTTCGTAGTAATGAAAGACGATGCCGGTTGCGAAAATGATCAACGGCAATGTGGTTCCCGCGACCAGGAGGGCGAGCCGCACGGGGAGGGAAGGTCTAGGCACGCAAACACCCCCGTTTTCGAAGTTCGTTGATCACCGAGGAGTCCTCTGACACGAACCTCGAAACATGGATTCAACTCTGGTCTTTTCTGTCCGGCGCCACGCTTTGGTTCAGCGGCTGGTCGTAAGGAACTTCCGGGGCCGCGGCCCTGGTTCCAGCGCAGTTCCCGTAACTGTGCCGATCGCCCTGACCATAGGAGAAGCCCCGAAATCCGCCAAGGATTTCGTGAGCTTCATTGGTTCTAAGGGAGGGGCAGGGCGCCTGAGCTAGTTTATTGTTTGCGCATGATCTTTCCCGGAAAAACCGGTGCCCGCCGATCGTGTCGTAGCCCGAGGGCATGCTTTTCTGAATTTGCGCTAGAGATTGCTGTCGGTGATCGCCGCGTACACCATGGTGCGAAGCTCGCGCCGGATCGGATAGGCGCTCGACGGCAGCACCTGGGTCATGAAGATCGCGATCAGCTCCTCGGCCGGGTCGATCCAGAACGATGTCGTCGCAGCACCGCCCCAGGCATACTCGCCGGCGCTGCCCGGAATGAGCGTCTTGGCCGGGTCCATGGTGACGGAGAAGCCAAGGCCGAAACCGATCCCGTTATAGGTCGCTTCGGAAAACAGCGAGCGCGACATTTCTGGCAAGTCGCGTCCGCCCGGCAGATGATTGGACGCCATCAGCTTGAGCGTCTTCGGCCCGAGCAGCCTGATGCCGCCGACCTCACCGCCATTGATCAGCGCGCGGCAGAAGGTGAGATAGTCGGCAGCCGTCGAGCACAATCCGCCACCTCCGGAAATGAGGGCCGGCGGCGAGAGGAAGGAACTCGTGGCCGGGTCGTCCTGCAAGGTCAGGGTACCCTTGCGTTCGGTCGCGTGGAAGGTCATACCGCCTTTCGGGTCGGCCGAATAGCAGGCTGCGAAGCGGTGGGCCTTGTCCGCCGGCACATGAAAGTCGGTATCGCGCATGCCGAGCGGATCGAAGATGCGCTCCTTGAGGAACTGCTCGAACGGTTGGCCCGCGATCTTGCCGATGAGATAGCCGAGCACGTCGGTGGAGACGGAATAATTCCAGGCTTCGCCTGGCGAAAATTCCAGCGGGATTTTCGCCAGATCCGCGATCATCGTCTCCAGCGTTCCTGCCTTCACGACTTCGCCAATCTTCGCCTCGCGATAGGCGGCATCCACATTCGAGCGCTGCTGGAAGCCGTAAGTCAGCCCTGACGTGTGGCGCAATAGGTCGACGATCAGCATCGGCCGTGACGGCGGCCGGGTGAGAAACGCCGGCGCAGTGCCGGCTACGAAGACGCCGAGATTTTTCCATTCCGGGATGTATTTGTGGACCGGCTCGTCAAGCGCGACGCGACCTTCCTCGAACAGCATCATGAAGGCGGCCGAGGTGATCGGCTTGGTCATCGAGTAGATGCGGAAGATGGTGTCGTCCTTGACCGGCACCTTGCGTTCGAGGTCGGCGTAGCCCTGCGCCGTAGAGTGGACCACCTTGCCGCGGCGGTACACCAGAATCTGGGTGCCGGGAAAACGGCCGGCATCGATGTAGCGGTGCTTCAGATGCGCTTCGATCCGGTCGAAGGCGGCCTTGGACATGCCGGCGGATTCGGGCGAGGCGGGGGTGGGAGCGAGCATCGGGTGATCTCCGCTGTCGGAGGACAAGGCATTTTTCGGCAGGGCTTTCGGGAGGGCGTTGATAGCCGAAAACCGGGCCATGTTCCAATGCCTGCATGCTTACCACAGGAAGAGGGCTGGTGTAGGCTTCAGCCGGAAACGTCAGCAGGACAGAAACAATGCCCCAATTCAGCGAAACCGAACTCACCGCCGCCGTAATCAAGAGTTTTGACGAGACTCCGAATCCACGGGTCAAATTCCTGCTGCAGGAATTGGTGAAATCGCTGCACGACTATGTCCGCAAGACCGATCTCACCTTCGGGGAATGGGAATATGCGATCGATTTCCTGACCCGCACCGGCCAGAAATGCACTCCGATCCGGCAGGAGTTCATTCTGCTGTCGGACGTGATGGGCGTTTCGATGCTGGTCGATGCAGTCAATCATCGCGACCGCGAAGGCGCGACCGAGACCACCGTGCTCGGGCCGTTCTATGTCGGCGAACACAAAGAGGTGCCGCACGGAACCGACATCTCCTCCAGTCTGGAGGGCGAGCGGATGTTCGTGCAAAGCCGCGCCACTGATCTGAGGGGCAACCCGCTCGCGGGGATTCCGGTCGACGTCTGGCATGCCGATGATGACGGCTTCTATGACTCGCAGAAGCCGTCCTACGCAACGCACGGCCCGTCATCGCGGGCGCGCTTCGTCACCGACGCCGACGGCCGGTTCTTCTTCAGGACCATCCTGCCCTGCAGCTATCCGATCCCGACCGACGGGCCGGTCGGCGAGATGATCCTGCAGACGCGGCGTCACCCGATGCGGCCCGCGCATGTACATTTCCTTGTCAATGCACCGGGTTACGAGCCGCTGATCACGCATGTCTTCATCGACGGCGACAAATATCTCGACACCGATGTGGTGTTTGGCGTGAAGGATGAACTTGTGGCGAAGGTCGAGAAACGGACCGATCCGAAGATGCCCGACGGCAAGCCCGCGTCGGCGCCCTGGCATTTGATGACCTACGAATTCCATATCAAGCCCGGCAATGGGGCCGCGCCAAAACCGATGGTCGCCAAGGCAACGGAAGACGCCTGAGGGCAAATGTGGGCAGCGATCTGCCCATTCCTTGTGCGCCGCACAAGGAATGGGCGAATCGCAAATTTTCGATGCGAAATAGCTCCGGCAAACAATCGAAGCGTTCCATATAACGCATTGTAATTTATAGATATTATTCAGTTTACCGGCTTGGCACAAAGCTTGAATGAACTTTGCTGACGCCACCGACGCCGTCCCTCGAAGCATCACCCGAATTGCAACTCCGCCTGACTGGGGCCTCCCCAGAGCACGCACCTATGGCTGTGCGCGATTGAAAGGACATTTCTAATGAGCGAGCAGAACCCGACCTGGATTTCGGATTGGAATCCCGAGGATGAGGCACTCTGGAATTCGAAGGGTAAGCTGATCGCCCGGCGCAATCTCATCTGGTCGATCGTTGCTGAGCATATCGGATTTTCCGTCTGGCTGATCTGGAGCATCGTCGCGACCAAGTTGCCGCAGGCAGGTTTCCATTATTCCACCGACGAGCTGTTCCAGCTCGTCGCGGTGCCCGGCCTGATCGGCTCGCTGATGCGCTTTCCCTATACGTTCGCGGTGACGACGTTCGGCGGCCGCAACTGGACTATTTTCTCAGCCGCGATTCTGTTCATCCCGACGCTGGCGCTGGCCTATTTCGTCAGCCAGGCCGACACGCCGTTCTGGTTGATGCTGCTGGTCGCGTCCACCGCCGGTCTCGGTGGCGGCAACTTCGCCTCCAGCATGGCCAACATCTCCTTCTTCTATCCGGATCGCATGAAGGGCTGGGCGCTTGGTCTCAACGCGGCGGGCGGCAATATCGGCGTATCGAGCGTGCAGTTGTTGACGCCCATCCTGATGGGTCTCGGCATCATCAATCTCTATCAGGCGACGCCGGTCGGCGGCGTCTACCTGCAGAACGCCGGACTGATGTGGATCGTGCCGCTCGCGATCGCGGTGTTCGGCGCCGTTTTCTTCATGAACAATCTCACCTCGGCGAAGTCCTCGTTCAAGGACCAGATTGCCATCGTCAAGCGCAAGCACACCTGGATCATGTCCTTCATCTATATCGGCACGTTCGGATCCTTCATCGGCTACTCGGCGGCGTTTCCGCTTCTGATCAAGACGCAGTTCCCGGCGATCACAATCGCTATCGCGTTCCTTGGACCGCTGGTGGGGTCGCTCGCACGTCCGTTGGGCGGTCTGCTCGCCGACAAGATCGGCGGCGCGATCATTACCTTCTGGAACTTCATCGCGATGGCGGCGGCGACTATCGGCGTGCTCTATTTCGTCGGCGTCAAGGATTTCACGGGCTTCCTCGTGATGTTCCTGATCCTGTTCGTCACCACGGGAATCGGCAACGGATCGACCTATCGGATGATCCCCTCGATCTTCCGCGAGGAGAATCTGCGCAAGGCCCGCGGCGCGGGCGATGCCGGCCGCACAGCTGCCTTGAAGACCGCCGGCATCGAGAGCGGCGCAGCGCTTGGCTTCATCGGCGCGATCGGCGCGTGCGGCGGATATTTGATCCCGAGCGGCTTCGGCAAGTCGATCGCGATCACCGGCGGTCCGCAGCTTGCGCTCATCATCTATCTCGGCTTCTACGCAGCCTGCCTGGCGCTGACCTGGTGGTACTACCTGCGCCGGAGCCCCGAGACGTCAGGCGCGACGAGCCTTGCCGAAGCGCGCATCTGAGGCCCTTCCGGTTCTTGATCTCTCCTCGTCCCGCCGATCGCGGGGCGAGAGAGCAATAAAGGGAGTGAGACATGACACCCGATCAAGTGACACTCGTGCAGCAGAGTTTTTCCAAGGTCGCGCCGATCGCGGACCAGGCGGCGGTAATGTTCTACGACCGCCTGTTCGAGATCGCCCCGCAGGTCAGTGCGATGTTTCCCGCCGACATGACCGAGCAGCGCAAGAAACTGATGGCGACGCTGGCCGTCGTCGTGAACGGTCTTTCCAATCTTGAAGCGGTGCTGCCGGCGGCAAGCGCGCTGGCGACGCGCCACGTTGCGTATGGCGCGAAGGCGGAACACTATCCGGTGGTCGGCGCGGCGCTGTTGTGGACGCTGGAGAAGGGACTGGGCGACGCCTGGACCCCCGCGTTTGCCGATGCCTGGACCACCGCTTATGGCACGCTATCCGGCTTCATGATCAGCGAAGCGTATGGCCGGCCTCAAGCTGCCGCGGAGTGAGGACGCGCCGTGAGCGAACCGCTGGTCATTGTCGGCAATGGAATGGCCGCCGCGCGGCTGGTCGACGAGCTGGCGAAAACCACGCTCGGACGCTACGCCATCGCCGTGATCGGCGACGAGCCGCGGCTGGCCTATAATCGCGTGCTGCTGTCGTCGGTGTTGGCCGGCGAGACCGCCTCGCACGACATCGAACTGAAGCCCGCCGCCTGGTGGCGCGATCGCGGCGTCACCGTGAAGTATGGCTGCGTCGCCACAGAGATCGACGTCGGCCGGCGCGAGCTGAAGATCGCGGGCGATGAGAGTATCGAGTTCTCGCGGCTGGTATTGGCCACCGGCTCGACGCCGTTGCGGCTTAACGTAACGGGTGCCGATCTTAAAGGCGTCCACACTTTCCGCGACAGCCGGGATGTCGACTTGTTGCTGGCGCTCGCCGCGCGGAAGCGGCCGGTGGTCGTGATCGGCGGTGGATTGTTGGGGTTGGAAGCGGCCTATGGCCTTGCGAAAGCGGGTACGCCGGTGACCTTGCTGCATCTGATGGACCGTCTGATGGAGCGTCAACTCGACGCGCCCGCGGCGGCGCTGTTGAAATCGCTGGTCGAGCGCAAGGGCATCGAGGTTCTCTTGAGCGCCAGCACCGCGCGGATCCATGGCACGACCCGTGTCGAAGGTGTCGAACTCGCCGACGGACGCCGGATCGAGGCGGAAGCGGTGATTTTCGCGGCCGGCATCCGGCCGAATGTCGGGCTCGCCAACGACGCCGGCATCACCGTCAATCGCGGCGTCGTCGTTGACGATCATCTGCAAACCAGCGTGCCGGATATCTTCGCGATTGGCGAATGCGCGGAGCATCGCGGCGTCTGTTACGGCCTGGTCGAGCCGGCCTACGAGCAGGCGCGCGTGCTGGCGCAGCATCTCGCGGGCAGAACGGCGGCCTACCAGGGCAGCGTGGTGGCGACCAACCTGAAGGTGTCCGGTGTCAGTGTGTTTTCCGCGGGCGACTTCATCGGTGCCGACGGCAGCGAAGCCATGCTGCTCAGCGATGTCAGGCGCGGCACCTACAAGAAACTCGTGATCGCGGACGGCCGGCTGACCGGCGCGGTCTTGATCGGCGATGTCGGCGATGCGCTCTGGTATCTCGATCTGATCCGCAACCGCAAGCCGATCGCCGGCATCCGCGCCGACATGATCTTCGGCCGTTCACTCACCCTTCCGTTAAAAGCAGCATGATTGGTCTCTTGCCAGGTTTCTTGCCATGACCGCGATGGACCCGACCCTCAGCGCCACGCGCACCACCTGTCCTTATTGCGGTGTCGGCTGCGGCGTGCTGGCGACACCAGACGACAAGGGCGGCGCAGGAATCGCGGGCGATCCCGATCATCCTGCCAATCTGGGACGGCTGTGCTCGAAAGGCTCCGCGCTTGGCGAGACCCTTGGTCTCGAGGGCCGCTTGCTCTATCCGATGATCCGCTGCAAGGGCGTGCTGGAGCGCGTCGCCTGGAGCGACGCGCTCGACCATGTCGCGCATCGGCTGCAGCACATCATCGCCCGCGATGGCGCGAATTCGGTCGCGTTCTATCTCTCGGGGCAGATGCTGACCGAAGACTACTACGTCGCCAACAAGCTGATGAAGGGTTTCATCGGCTCGGCCAATGTCGACACCAATTCGCGGCTCTGCATGGCGTCGTCGGTCGCGGGCCACCGCCGCGCCTTCGGCGCCGATACTGTGCCGGGCTGCTATGAGGATCTCGACCAGGCGGACCTTCTGGTGCTGGTCGGTTCCAATGCCGCCTGGTGCCATCCGGTCCTGTTCCAGCGCATGTCGGCGAACAGGCAGACACGCGGTGCGCGCATGGTCGTGATCGATCCGCGCCGGACCGACACCGCCGAGGATGCCGAGCTGTTTCTGGGGTTGAAGCCCGGCACCGACACCGCGCTGTTCAGCGGCCTGCTCGTGCATCTCGCCGACAACGGCGCGCTCGATGCCGATTACGTTAAAGACCACACGTCCGGCTTCGAAGACGCGCTGGCGCGGGCGCGAAGCATCGCGGGCAGCGCGGCCGCCACCGCGCTCGCGACCGGACTTGCGGAAGCCGATGTCGCGGCCTTCTTCCAGATGTTCCGCGAGACGCCGCGCGTCGTCACGATGTATTCGCAGGGCGTCAACCAGTCGGCGCAGGGCACCGACAAGGTCAACGCGATCCTCAATTGCCACCTCGCGACGGGACGGATCGGCAGGCCGGGCGCGTCGCCGTTCTCGCTCACCGGACAGCCCAACGCGATGGGCGGCCGCGAGGTCGGCGGGCTCGCCAACCAGCTCGCCGCGCACATGGGTTTCACGCCGCCGGAGATCGACCGCGTGCGACGGTTCTGGAAAGCGCCGCGCATCGCGACCCATGAGGGGTTGAAGGCGGTGCAGATGTTCGAGGCGATCGCGCGCGGACAGATCAAGGCGTTGTGGGTGATCGGCACCAACCCGGCGGTGTCGCTGCCGGACGCCGACGCCGCGCGCGCGGCGCTGAAAAAGCTTGAATTGTTCGTCGTCTCCGAGAATGTGCGTTCCAACGACACCGTCGATGCCGGCCCGCATGTGCTGCTGCCGGCGCAGGCCTGGGGCGAGAAATCGGGAACGGTGACCAATTCGGAGCGGCGCATCTCGCGGCAGCGCGCCTTCCTGAAGCCGCCGGGAGAGACGAAACCCGACTGGTGGATGCTCAGCGAGGTCGCCAGGCGGTTGGGCTTTGGCGCCGCGTTCAATTTCAGCTCCGCCGCCGACGTGTTCCGCGAGCATGCGGCACTGTCGGCCTTCGAGAACAATGGCAGCCGCGATTTCGATATCGGCGCGCTGCAGTCGCTCTCGCATGACGCCTTCGAGACGATGGCGCCGGTGCTGTGGCCGATGCGCGAGGGTGCTGCGCCGCAGCAGCGCTTCTTCGCCGACGGACGATTTTATTGCAACGACGGCAAGGCGCGTTTCGTCGCGCCCGATGTCCCCGCGCTGCGCACCGAGACGCATGCTGGCCGGCCGCTGCGACTGAACACCGGCCGCATCCGCGACCAGTGGCACACCATGACCCGCACGGGCTTGAGCCAACGATTGGGCGGGCATCTCCCGGAGCCGTTTGTCGAGATCCATCCCGACGACGCGTCGAGGTTTGGCGTGATCGACGACGGTTTCGCGCGTGTCACGACCGACTACGGCCAATGCATTCTCAAAGTGGTGGTCAGTGCACGGGCGCAGCGCGGCACGCTGTTTGCGCCGATCCATTGGAGCGAAGCCAACAGCTCGGGCGCGCGCGTCGGCGCGCTGGTCGGGCCGTTCACCGATCCGTTTTCGGGCCAGCCCGAGAGCAAGGCGACGCCGGCCTCGATCGCGCCGTATGAATATGTGTTTCGCGGCTTCATGCTGTCGCGCAAGCAACTCACACTGCCACCGAGCCTGTGGTGGGCGAGGGCAGCGGTCGCCGGCGGCTACGGCTATCTGTTCGCCGACAACGCCGATCTCGCGCGCTGGCCGTCCTGGCTCACGTCGATCACGGGCAACGATCTCGCCGAATATCACGATTTCGGCGGCGGCGTTTACCGCGCCGCGTCCTTTGCCGGTGAGCGCATCGAAACCTGCCTGTTCGTCGGCCCCGCGCACGATGCCGGCGACTGGAACGTGGTCAAGGGCCTGTTCGCGGCGGATCATCTCACCGACGATCAGCGGCGCATGCTCCTGTCGGGCCGCTCAAGCGAAGGGCTCGCCAGCACAGGTCCCATCGTCTGCGCCTGCTTCGGCGTCGGCCGCAACACGATTCTCGACGCGATCGCGGCGGGTGCGCATTCGGCCGCCGAGATCGGCGCGCGGCTGAAGGCCGGTACCAATTGCGGATCCTGCATTCCGGAATTGAAGCGGCTGATCGCGCAGAACGCGGCGGAGCAGCCGCAGTTGGCGGCGGTGAGCTGAGTGTCTGACCTTGCACCGTTATTCCGGGGCGACGCCCCAGCATCGAGCCCGGATTCTTGAGATTCCGGCTTCGCGCTTGCGCGCGTCCCGGAATGACGGCGCGAATAGAAAGGACGACCCAATCGACGCCGCTTGCGAAGTCCTCTATGGTGCGCCTGCCAAAAACAAGAAAATGCTGGTTGACCCAAGAAAATGTTCTATCTGGAAACGCCGCCGCGGCAGATCGAGACCAAGGTGTTCTCGGCGATGCCCGAAAACTTCCGGCGCAAGGGCGTCCGTACCGTGTGGGCCGACGCCAACCGTCCCGGTCATCCGACCGACTGCTTCATCGAAGGCCCGTCGTTAGACGCCGTTGGCAATCTCTACATCGTCGACATTCCCTTCGGCCGCGTCTTCAAGATCACGCCGGATGGACAATGGTCGCTCGCGGTCGAATATGAGGGCTGGCCCAACGGCTTGAAGATCAGCCCCGAGGGCCGCATCCGCTTGTTCGTGGCGCACGCCTCGCTCGGTCATGCGTTCTTGTTCGCACCCAATGGCGAATTGATCGCGCGGGTCAAGTCCTGCGCTGGCGAAAGCTGCACAAATGTCGCAATCGGCGGCAACAACGGCGACCAGCTTTACATCACAGAATCCATGACTGGCACGGTGTTGGTGTTGGTCGCCGATATCAGCTCTCTCAATTCGTCATTGCGGGGAGCGTCAGCGACGAAGCTATCCAGGGCCGAGTGCGAGACTCTGGATTGCCTCGCGGAACCTGTCATCGGGTGCGCATGGGCGCGACCCGTTGGCTCGCAATGACGAGAATACGAAAACGTTAGAGGTTAACTTGAGACAGCAGAAATTCGGCCGCAATGGCCCACACGTGTCCGTGATCGGGCAGGGCACCTGGCATCTCGACCGCGGCGACCGCAAGTCCGCGGTCGCGGCTTTGCGCAGCGGAATTGAGCTCGGCATGACCCATATCGACACCGCCGAAATGTACGGCGATGCCGAACTGGTGATCGCCGATGCCATCGCCGAACAACGCGACGACGTCTTTCTGGTCTCGAAAGTGCTGCCGAGCAACGCCTCGCGGCGCGGTACGATCACCGCCTGCGAGCGCTCGCTGAAACGGCTGAAGACGGACCGGCTCGATTGCTATCTCCTGCACTGGCGCGGATCATACGCACTGTCTGAGACGGTGGCGGCGTTCGACGAACTCATGCGCGCCGGCAAAATCCGCGCCTGGGGCGTCAGCAATTTCGACGTTGACGATCTCGACGAGCTGCTCGAAGCGGCCGGCGAAGGCAAGATCGCCTGCAATCAGGTGCTCTATCATCTGCAGGAGCGCGCGATCGAACATGCGGTGATCCCGTGGTGCGAACGGCATGGGGTTGCGGTCGTGGCCTATTCGCCGTTCGGTCACAACGACTTTCCGTCGCCGCGTAGCAAGGCGGGCGAGGTGCTACAAAAAATCGCGCAAGCCCATGGCGCGTCCGCGCGCCAGGTCGCGCTGGCTTTTCTGACACGCGACGCGTCGGTGTTCGCAATTCCGAAAGCTTCGACATCGGAGCATGTGGCCGACAACGCCGCGGCCGGCGACTTGACGCTCAGCGACAGCGACATCGCCGCGCTCGACAAGGCGTTTCCGTGCGGGCCGAAGCCGCGCAGCCTGCCGATGTTGTAGGATATCCGTTCCTTAGCGAACGGTTTGCTGCATCGCGCCTTGTGTTTTCGAGCGAAAGCCTGTCTCGCACCTGATGCGGGGGTGGATACAGGTTCGCGTGAAGAAAACGCGCCGAAATAAAGAGATAGCGCCGCGGCGGGCTGCCGCAGCCCAAACGTGCATATCGGCGTCCTGTTTTCGGGTGTTGCCGCAAACTAGCAATTATCGTTTTCATGCCTCTCCCTGATTCGAAATCTGCTCGAGTTTTGCCGTGACACCGCCACCCGCGGCCGCGAGGCTTGCCAGCGAACGATTGCTTGCGCCTGAACGAAAACCTGCCGCGCGGCGCGCACCCGCGCGCACCGACCGGCCGTTCAAAGGTATCGCGCTGATCCTGACGTCCACCGTCTTTCTCGGCGTCTCGGACGTGACCGCGAAATATCTGTCGGCGACATTGCCTTCGATCGAGATCGGGTGGATCCGTTTTCTGGTGTTTGCGCTGATCATGACGCCGGCGATGGTGCCCGGCTCGCCGCTCTATGCGTTGCGGACGAAGCGTCCCGGATTTCAGCTCATGCGTGGCGTCGCGCTGTTGGGCTCGTCGCTGTTCTTCATCTCAGGCCTTCGCTATCTGCCGATCGCGGAAGCCTCCGCCACCGGCTTCGTCTCGCCGCTGTTCGTCACGGCCTTGTCGATCATCTTCCTTGGCGAGAGCGTCGGCGTCCGGCGCTGGCTTGCGACCGCCACGGGCCTACTGGGCGTGCTGATCATCTTGAGGCCGGGCACCAGCGCCTTTCATGCCGCCGCGTTCTTCCCGATCGTCTCGGCGCTATGCTGGGCCGCCACGCTGATCATGACACGCATGATGAGCGGCAGGGAACACGCCGTCACCACCATGACCTATTCGTCGATCGCAGGCCTGTGCGTTCTGTCTGCGCTGGTTCCCTTCGCCTGGGTCGCGCCGGGCTGGCACGACATCCTGTACGGCATCCTGATCGGCGTGGCGTCGACAGCCGGACAGTGGATCGTGGTGCTCGCGTTCCGCTATGCGGATGCTTCGGTGCTGGCGCCGTTTTCCTACAGCCAGCTCGTCTGGGTCAGCATTCTCGGTTTCCTGATCTTCGGCGAGGTGCCGGACCTCTGGACCGTGGTTGGCGCGGCCTTTATCGTCGCCAGCGGCCTCTATACGGCGCACCGCGAGCGCGTGCGGCGGTCGCAACTTCTTTTGGTGGCGGGGGAGACCTCACCGAACCCCTGACATGACAATGTGTCAAGCCGGAATGTCATGGTCTAAGAAGCAGGTCCGGCGCTAAACTCCGTTGCAACGAGAGGCGGGAGGGATGACGCCATGCGTGCTGCGATTTTCCGGAACGGCGAGATTGTCGTCGACACCATGCGCGAGCCTGTGCCCGGAGCGGGGCAGGTGCTGGTCAAGACACTCGCCTGCGGCATCTGCGGTTCCGACCTCCATGCGCGCAAGCACGCCCATCGCATGGTCGAGATGGCCAGATATTTCCCCGGCCGCAAGCCGATGGACCTTTCGCGCGACGTCGTGTTCGGCCACGAGTTCTGCTGCGAGATCATCGACTACGGGCCGGAAACGCAGCGCAAGCTCAAGGCCGGCACGCGCGTGTGTTCGATGCCGGGGCTAGTGACGCCGACAGGCCCGCAAGGCATCGGCTATTCCAATGACAATATCGGCGGCTATGCCGAGCAGATGCTGCTCAGCGAAGCGCTGCTCCTCGAGGTGCCGAACGGCCTTGCGGCGGAGCATGCCGCACTGACGGAGCCGCTGGCGGTCGGGGTTCACGCGGTTGCCAAGGCGAACGTGCAGGGCGGCGAAGTGCCGCTCGTGATCGGCTGCGGCCCGGTGGGGCTTGCTGTGATCGCGGCGTTGAAGATCAAAGGCTTGCGTCCGATTGTCGCGGCGGATTATTCGCCGGGGCGGCGGGCGCTCGCTGAAGAGCTTGGCGCCGACATCGTCGTTGACCCCGCGCGCACGCAGCCTTACGCGAGCTGGGCTGAGCACGCCGCGATGTCGGCGGAGGAAGAGGCCGCGCGCCCGCCCTGGCAGGCGTTCCGGCCGGCGCTGAAACCTGCGCTGATCTTCGAATGCGTCGGCGTTCCCGGCCTGCTGCAGCAGGTCTTCGAAGGCGCGCCGCGCGATGCCCGCATCGTCGTGGTCGGGGTCTGCATGGAGACCGACCGCTCCGAGCCGATCCTCGGCATCATGAAGGAACTAAACGTTCAATATGTGCTTGGCTACACGCCGGAGGAATTTGCCTCTTCGCTGCGGCTGATCGCGGAAGGTCAGGTGGACGCTGCGTCGCTGGTGACGGGTCGCATCGGCCTCGATGGCGTCGCGCAGGCCTTCGACGATCTCGCCAATCCCGAGCGTCACACGAAAATCATCGTCGAGCCGTGGCGATAGGCTGACAAATCCTATTTCACGTCCGTCAGACCAGCCCGCGTGACAGTCAAATTTTTAGCGAGTCGCCGTTTCATGTTTCCGCTGAGGTGGATCGTCACCTGATGTTGGTGCATGGCCATTTCGACCAGATTCAAGGCGTTGCCGATGATCTTAGGTAGCATGGCGATTTCAATCGACCATCCCTTCGGGGTGAAATGAGCAAAGTTATTTCTAAACTGATTGTGAAGCTTTCTTATGTCATTTAGCTGGTCAGCCGTGATTGCGGAGCTCGGATACTTTTTTCGATATTTTTTTAATAGGGTGAGGAAGTCAGCGAGGTATTGGGCCGGCTCATCGCCCTCAAGTTTGTCTAACCAATCGAGTGTTTCTTTTTCAGACTGCTTGTTGAGAATGTTTGTGCAGCTCGTATTTTGGACCGCGCACACCATCGCACCCTGTAGAGCGTCGTGCGCTGCAAGCATCATCCATTTCCAGTTTGATGGTTGTTCCCTCAATTGAGAAACCGCAAGGGCCAGAAGGTCCGTTGAGGCGAGGACGTTTTCATATTCATTGAATTTAACCCAATCGCGAGCCATGAGATTCAGTTCCGACGACGACATGAAATTACATGACGCTTCCCATGATGCCAAAAGTCAATGATTCGCCGTAGTGGCTTGTGGAGATTGTGCGCCCAAGCCCTGGCTCGCACCGCAGATCCGATGAAGCTCGGCGACGTCAAGGATCAGACGAGGCAGATACTCGATCGGATCGACCGGCTCTTGAGCAGGGCGGGCAGCGACAAGTCAAAACTCTTGAGCGCGCAGGTCTGGCTGACCGATATGGCGCTGTTCGCCGATCACAATTCGGTTTGGAATACATAGGTCGACGCAAGAAATCCGCCGGTGCGGATGTGCGTGCATTCGCCGCAACTGTGGCGGTCGGGCCTGCTGGTCGAGATCATGGCGACGGCCGCCAAATAGACAGCCATCAAGCCGCAGGGTCGGTGTGGCATCGGGACAGGCTCCGCTGTACTATGGCGCGATGGCCCCAGGCGATTCAGATCGTCCGCCCGTGCTGGCGCATCAACGCTTTCTTGCCGACCGGCGGTCATTTGCCGGTCTGACCCTGCGACAGCGTTTCCAGCGCATCTATGACACCAATCTCTGGGGTGCTGTGGCATCGTCTTCCGGGCTGGGCTCGGAGATCGACGCCACCGCGGCGCTGCGCGCCGAACTGCCGGGCCTTTTGCGGAAACTTCGCGTCGCCTCGCTGCTCGATGCGCCCTGCGGCGACGCGGGCTGGATCAGTGCGGCCGATCTCGGCGTAACGATGATCGGCATCGATATCGTGCCCGACCTTGTCGCGCGGCTGCGCGCGCGGGTGGAGAGGGGAGAGATCAAGGGCGATTATCATCTCGCCGATATCACTCGCGATGCGCTACCCCGCTGCGAAGCCATCCTCTGCCGCGATTGCCTTGTGCATCTGTCGTTTGCGAGTATTGATCGCGTGGTTCGAAACTTCCGTCGGTCCGGCGCGGTGTGGCTGATCACGACAACGTTTTCGGATTGGCAGATCAACCGCGATTGCGAGGACGGCGACTGGCGCGCGCTGAACTTCGAACGCGCGCCGTTCGCGTGGGGACCGCCGGTCGAGCTTTTGAACGAGAACTGCACGGAGGCCGGCGGCGGCTGGCGCGACAAGAGCCTTGGCGTGTGGCAGCTCTCGGATATCAGGGGCGGGTAGGCGATAGGCGGGGTGATGACGCCGCCCTCCTCGATCGGCTCGACGCGGTGGCGGTACAGCGACACCGAGAGCCCGACCAAGTTATGAAACATGCTTCTCGCAGCATCGCCTTCATGCCGGTCCATTCACGATCGTTCCCTTCACGTGAGGCTCCGGTTTGGCAACATGACCACTGCCAAGGATCGCACGACCCACGCTTACCGTAAAAATACCGATACTGTCGGAAAGCTTCCGCTTTAAGTCGGACTTAAGGGCCTGACGCATAGCGTTCCGGAAGGGCCGGAATAGGGGTGCGGATTGTGCAACAGCTGGATTCCATCATCGTTGAACTCGAAGATGCCGTCAGAAGCGGCTCATCGGAAAAGCGCGTCAATACCCTTCGGCAGGTGACAAATCTTTTCCTGCATGATGGAGAGCGGCTCAGCGAAGATCAGGTCAAGGTCTTCGACGATGTGTTGTGTCTGCTCACCGCTCGTGTTGAAAACCGGGCCAAGGCTGAACTCAGCAAGCGCCTCGCGCCACTCGACTACGCCCCCTTCGAAGTCATTCAGCAGCTTGCGCGCAACGACGAAATCGCGGTGGCCGAGACCATCCTCGCCCGGTCCAGCCGGCTCGCCACCAGCACCCTTGTGGAAATTGCCAAAACCAAGGGGCAGGATCATCTGTTCGCGATATCCGGCCGCGCCGATCTGCCGGAGGTCGTGACCGACGTCATCGTCAATCGCGGCGAACGCCGGGTCATCCGCAAGCTTGCCAACAATACCAGCGCACGGTTCTCGGAAACCGGCTATGCCGGAATGGTGGAACATGCTGAGGCCGATGACGGACTCATCGAGATTCTCGGACTTCGCATCGATCTTCCCCTCAAATTTCTCCGCGATCTCCTGCAGAAGGCGACTGACGCGGTCCGGGCCCGACTGATGGCGCTCGCTCCGCCCGAGCTTCAAGAGGAAATAAAGCAGGTTCTCAAGACGATCACGGACACTGCGGGCGGAAAACGCACGCTGGCACGCGACTTTGCCCGCGCCGAAGAGAACGTGAAGCGGATGAAGGGCATCAACGAATTGAACGACGCGGCCATCGTCAAGTTTGCCGAAACCGCAAGGTTCGATGAAGTCATCGCTGCGCTTGCGATTCTGACGAACGTGCCGACGGCGATGATCGCCAAGGTGATCGAGGGGCACCGCGCCGACCTGGTCCTGATTCCCTGCAAGGCGGCTGGATTGAACTGGCTGGCGGTCGAAACGATCCTCGCGCGCCGGCCGGTCAAGCCTCAGATCGACGAGCGGACGCTCAAGATTGCCTGGAAGGATTATGGCAAGCTGTCGGTGGAGACCGCCCAGCGCACGCTGCGCTTCTGGCAGGTTCACGACAGGCTCGAGAAGTAATTTTTTGCCGGCAACCATCACGCTCACACCGGCAGCGCGATGGAATATTTCACCTGGCTGAGCGCGAAGCTCGACTCGATCGAGGCGATGCCGTCGAGCCGGGTCAGCTTGTTCTTCAGGAACGCCTCATACGACGACAGATCGGCGGCGACGACGCGCAGCAGGTAGTCGCGGTTTCCCGTCATCAGGTAGCATTCCAGGATCTCCTCCCACTTCGAGATCGCCTTCTCGAAGCGATTGAGGTCTTCCTCCTTCTGCCGCGCGAGCTTGATCGAGATGAAGACGCTGACATGCAAGCCCAGCGACTTCTGGTCGACGGTCGCGATGTAGCGCGTGATGACGCCGCGCTCCTCGAGCAGCTTGACGCGGCGGTGGCACGGCGACACCGAGAGCCCGACCTTGTCGGCGAGCTCGGCCATGGTGATGCGGCCGTCGGATTGCAGCAGCGAGAGGATTTTGCGGTCGATGGCGTCGAGGCTGTGCATTGGGATAAACCGGGCACGATGAGAGCTGAGTTGATAAAATATACCAATATCTGTGGGATATGGCGCGAAAATTTGAGATTTTCCTCCTGCGCCGGAGGATTAACATTCCCCGACCGTCCGCTTGTCCGGGAGCGCTGCCATGGCGATCGAATCCGAACGTCTCGAACTGTTGTCGGCGCTCGCCCGCAAGGTGCTGTGGCTGTCGTCGTGGACGATCCATCATGCCAATCACGTCCGGCCGAACACCGACGGGCTGAAAGTCGGCGGCCACCAGGCGTCGTCCGCGTCGCTCGCCACCATCATGTCGGCGCTCTATTTCGGTGTGCTGCGGCCGGAAGATCGCGTCGCGGTGAAGCCGCATGCGAGCCCGGTGTTCCACGCGATCCAATATCTGTTCGGGCGCCAGACCCGCGACCGGCTGGAGAATTTCCGCGGCTTCAAGGGCGCGCAGTCCTATCCGTCGCGCACCAAGGACACCGACGACGTCGATTTCTCCACCGGCTCGGTGGGGCTTGGCGTCGCGCAAACGCTGTTCGCCTCGCTGGTGCAGGATTACGTCAAGGCGCATGGCTGGATGAAGGATCGCCGCGAGGGGCGGATGATCGCGCTTGTCGGCGACGCCGAAATGGACGAGGGCAACATCTTCGAGGCGCTGCTCGAGGGCTGGAAACACGGCTTGCGCAACACTTGGTGGGTGGTCGATTACAATCGCCAGAGTCTCGACGCGGTGGTGCGCGAAGGGCTGTGGGAGAAATTCGAAACTATGTTCCGCAATTTCGGCTGGGACGTGGTGATCGTGAAATACGGCAGCCTGATGCGCGAGGCCTTCGCCGAACCTGGCGGCGAGGCGCTCAAGCGCTGGATCGATGCCTGCCCGAACCAGATGTATGCCGCGTTGTGCTTCCAGGGCGGCGCTGCGTTCCGCAAGCATCTTCAGGACGACATCGGCGATCAGGGGCCGGTGTCACAATTGATCGACCGCCGCCGCGACGACGAACTCTTGGCGCTGATGTCCAATCTCGGCGGCCACGATATGGCGAGCATGCTGGAGGCCTTCGAGGCTGTTGATCACGATCGCCCGGTCTGCTTCATCGCCTACACCATCAAGGGCGTCGGCCTGCCGTTCCAGGGCCACAAGGACAATCACGCCGGCCTGATGACGGTCGCGCAGATGGAGAAATGGCGCAGCGCGCAGAACATCCGCGCCGATCACGAGTGGGAGAAGTTCGAAGGGCTGTCGCAAGGCCCCGCGGCGCTGCAGGCGTTTCTCGATCATGCGCCGTTCAACCGCGGCCAGCGCCGCCTGTCCGCGCCCATCATCGACGTGCCGGCGCAGCTTGCGTTCACGCCGTCGGCGCAGATGTCGACCCAGCAGGGTTTTGGTCTGGTGCTGAACGAACTCGCGCGAGGCGACAGCGAGCTTGCGTCCCGCATCGTCACCGCGTCGCCCGACGTCACCGTGTCGACCAATCTCGGCGCCTGGGTCAACCGCCGCGGGCTGTTCGCGCGCGCCGAGAAGGCCGATCTCTTTCGCAGCGAGAAAATCCCCTCGACCTTCAACTGGGATTTCTCGCCGAAAGGCCAGCACATGGAGCTCGGCATCGCCGAGATGAACCTCTTCATCCTGATGTCGGCGCTCGGGCTGTCGCATGCGATCAATGGCGAGCGGCTGTTGCCGGTCGGCACGCTGTACGATCCCTTCATCGAGCGCGGCCTCGATGCACTGAACTACGCCTGCTACCAGGACGCCCGCTTCATGGTGGCGGCGACGCCTTCGGGCATCACGCTGGCACCGGAAGGCGGTGCGCATCAGTCGATCGCAACGCCTCTGATCGGCATGGCGCAGGACGGGCTCGCCTCGTTCGAGCCGGCCTTCATCGATGAGCTTGCGGTCATCATGGGCTGGGGCTTCCGGCACATGCAGCGCGACAGCGGCGAGGGCGGTTCGGTCTATTTGCGGCTCTCGACCCGCACCATCGAGCAGCCGCAGCGGCTGATGGGGCCCGATCTGCAAAAGGACATCACCGAGGGCGCCTACTGGCTGCGCAAGCCCGGGCCCAATGCCGAGGTCGTTGTGGCCTATACCGGGGCGGTCGCCCCCGAAGCCATCGAAGCCACCGGCTTCATCGGTGAAAGCCGCCGGGATGTCGGGCTGCTCTCGATCACGTCAGTCGACCGGCTGCACGCCGGCTGGACCGCGGCGCGGCAGTTGCGGCGTGACCGCCGCGGCGTGCAGCACCTAAGCCATATCGAGAAACTGCTGGCGCACTTGCCCCGCGACTGCGGCATCGTCACCGTGATCGACGGCCATCCGGCGGCGCTCGGCTGGCTCGGCAGCGTGCGGGGGCATCGGGTGGAAGCGCTCGGGGTCGAGCATTTCGGCCAGACCGGCACCATCGACGATCTCTATCGCCACTACGGCATCGACGCCAACGCGATCATCGATGCGGCGGAAAGCCTCACCGCCGGCGCGCCGGTGCTGCACCGCAAAATGGCGGTGTGAGTTTTAGTGCCGTCGTCCGCCGCATCGCGGCGTCCCGCATATGGCGGGTTCAACTTCCCGGGCTTTCGTGCAAGGATACTTGCCGAACGCGTCCCGTTCCCCCTTCATTCGCCCTGAAATCACGAGGTTTCCGATGGTCAATCGCATGCAATTCTACATCGATGGCGCCTGGGTCGATCCGGTCGTTAAGAAGTCCACGCCCGTCGTTAATCCCGCCACCGAAGAGGCGATGTATGAGGTTGCGCTCGGCTCCAAGGCCGATGTCGACAAGGCGGTCGCCGCCGCCAAGCGTGCGTTCGAGACCTATTCGCAGACCAGCCGCGAGGAGCGCGTCGTGTTGCTCTCGAAGATAATCGAGATCTACAAGGGCCGCATGAAGGAGATCGGCGCCGCCGTCTCCGACGAGATGGGCGCCCCGTTGCCGATGGCGGAGAAGCTGCAGGCCGGCGCCGGCCTCGGCCATCTGATGTCCACGCTCGAAGTGCTGAAGAACTATCATTTCGAGGAGACGCTCCCCTCCGCCGTCGTGGTGCTCGAGCCCGTCGGCGTGGTCGGCATGATCACGCCCTGGAACTGGCCGTTGAACCAGATCGCCTGCAAGGTCGCGCCCGCGCTTGCCGCCGGCTGCACCATGATCCTCAAGCCCTCAGAGTTCACGCCGACCTCGGCCTTGATCTTCGCGGAAATCCTCCATGAAGCCGGCGTGCCGAAGGGCGTGTTCAATTTGCTCAACGGCCTCGGCCCCGAGGTCGGCGCCGCCATGAGCGAACATCCCGACATCGACATGATCTCGTTCACCGGCTCCACCCGCGCCGGCGTCGACGTCGCCAAGCGCGCCGCGCCGACGGTCAAGCGCGTCAGCCAGGAACTCGGCGGCAAATCGCCGAACGTGATCCTCGACGACGCCGACCTCGCCAAGGCGGTGACCGGCGGCGTGATGCACATGTTCAACAACTCCGGTCAGTCCTGCAACGCGCCGTCCCGGATGATCGTGCCGCTGTCGAAGATGAAAGAAGTAGCCGCGATCGCCAAGGGCGTCGCCGACAAGACCAAGGCTGGCGATCCGCGTGGGGAGGGCACCACCATCGGTCCGGTCGTCAACCGCGGCCAGTGGGACAAGATCCAGGCGCTGATCAAGACGGGTATCGACGAAGGCGCGACACTTGTTGCTGGCGGCCCCGGCCTGCCCGAAGGCGTCAACAAGGGCTTCTATGTCCGTCCGACCATCTTCGCCGACGTCACCAACGACATGACGATCGCTCGCGAGGAAATCTTCGGGCCGGTATTGACCATCCTCGGCGCCAAGGACGAGGCCGATGCGGTCAAGATCGCCAACGACACACCCTATGGCCTTGCCGGTTACGTATCCGCTGGCAACGTCGAGCGCGCGCGCAAGGTGGGCCGCCAGATCCGCGCCGGCAATGTCAACCTGCAGGGCGTGCCGAACGACCGCACCGCGCCGTTCGGCGGCTACAAGCAGTCCGGCAATGGCCGCGAGTGGGGCAAGTACGGCCTGGAGGAATATCTCGAAGCGAAAGCGGTCGCCGGCTACAACGCGGCGTAAGTTTTCGCGAGAAAACGACAGCGCCGGGGCGGGACAACCGCTCCGGCGCCTTGCTGTCCCGGAGCGTTGAACACCTCAGCGTTGAACGCCTCAGTGTTGCGTTGAGCACACTCAGCGTCGAACACACTCGGTGTCGTCCCTGCGAAAGCATGGCGTTCGCAGGGACGACATCTGAGGAATTGCGCGAAGCTGATCCCTATGACCTTTCCCTTCAAAATCAAAAGCCTCCAGGCGTTCTGCTACCGCTATCCGCTGGCAACGCCCGTGGTCACGTCCTTCGGCCGCATGAACGACCGCCCGGCGGTGTTCGTGCGCGTCGATGACGAGGACGGCGAGCACGGCTGGGGCGAGGTGTGGTGCAACTTCCCCGCCGTCGGCGCCGAGCATCGCACCCGGCTGATCAACGAAATGCTGGCGCCGATGCTGATCGGCCGCGCGGCGATCCATCCATCCGAGCTGTTCGACAGCGTGACCGCGGCGACATCCGTGCTGGCGCTGCAGTCGGGCGAGGCGGGTCCGTTCGCGCAAGCGATCGCGGGCGTCGATACCGCCGTCTGGGACTTGTTCGCGCGCCGCGCCGGGACGCCGCTGTGGCGGATGCTGGGCGGCGCATCTAGCCGCATGCGCGTCTATGCCAGCGGCATCAATCCCGACGGCAGCGTGGCGATGGCGGAGGGGGCGATGCGCCGCGGCCATCGCGCCTTCAAATTGAAGATCGGCTTCGGCGCCGAGCGCGACCGCGACAATCTCCGCAACCTGCGGCGCCTGATCGGCGAGGGGATGCTGGCCGTCGACGTCAATCAGGGCTGGTCACTCGCGCAGGCGCTGGAGCAGGCGCCGCCGCTGGAGGAATTTGGACCGGCCTGGCTGGAGGAGCCGTTGCGGGCGGACCGGCCCTGGAGCGAGTGGCGCACCTTATGCGATCGGTTGTCAATTCCGCTTGCCGGCGGGGAGAACATCGCCGGCGGCGAGGCCTTCGCGGCTGCGTTGGCCGAAGGCGTGTTGAACGTGATCCAGCCGGATGTGGCAAAATGGGGCGGCATCACCGGCTGCATCGCGGTCGCGCGCGAGGTGGCCGCGTCGAACCGCGTCTATTGCCCGCATTATCTCGGCGGCGGCATCGGCCTTCTCGCCTCCGCGCATCTGCTCGCCGCCTGCAATGGCGGATTCCTGGAGGTCGACAGCAACGACAATCCGCTGCGCGAGAACTTCTGCGGCATGGTCGCCGCCATCAAGGACGGCGAGATCGAGTTGCCGGAGACGCCGGGGCTTGGCATCGCGCCGGACCTCGCGGCGATCGCGCACTACCGGACGCTTTAGTCTCGTCGTCCCAGCGAAAAGCGGGAACCCATAACCACAGCGTTGATTGTTGTAGAAGGCATCCGCCATTCTGCTCGAACGAGAGTTCACGGCGTATGGGTCCCGGCGTTCGCCGGGACGACAAAGAATTGTCCCTCCCAGAAATCATCCCCCCAGCGCGCCCTGCGTGTTCACGTAGAGCGCGTAGATCGACTGGCTCGCGGCCATGAACAGCCGGTTGCGCTTCAGGCCGCCGAAACAGAGATTGGCGCAACGCTCGGGCAGCGCGATGCGGCCGATCATGACGCCGTCGGGCGCGAACACCACGACGCCGTCGAGCTCGGGATCGCCCATGCCCCAGCCGCACCAGAGATTGCCGTCGATATCGCAGCGCATGCCGTCCGGCGTGCCGGGGCCGGCATCGATGAACACGCGCTTGTTCGTGATCTTGTCGCCGCTCTCCGAAACATCATAGGCGAGGATCTTGCGGTTCGGTTGCCCACGCGACTCCACGACGTAAAGGATTTTCTCGTCCGGCGAGAAGCACAGCCCGTTCGGCCCCAGCACGCCCTCCGCGACGATGGTCGCTTTGCCCGCTGTGCCATCGATCCGGTAGACATTGGCGTCGATCTCGGGCTCGGCCTTGTAGCCCTCGTAATTGCCGAGCAGCCCGAACACCGGATCGGTGAACCAGATCGAGCCGTCGGACTTCACGACGACGTCATTGGGCGAGTTCAGCCGCTTGCCGTCGAAGGAGTCGATCAAGACCGTGATCGAACCGTCATATTCGGTGCGGACCACGCGGCGGCCGCCATGCTCGCAGGTGACCAGCCGGCCCTGGCGGTCGCGGGTATTGCCGTTGGCGAAGTTCGAAGGCTTGCGATAGATGCTGACGGCGCCGGTTTCCTCTTCCCACTTGATGATGCGCTGGTTGGGGATGTCGCTGCACAACAGATAGCGCCCGTCGCCGGACCACACCGGGCCTTCGGCCCAGCGCAGCCCCGTGGTCAGCCGTTCCACCGCCGACAGCTTCAGCCAGTATTTTTCAAATCGGGGGTCCAGCGCGTGGATCGCCGGGTCGGGGTAGTACGTCGCCGGCCGCCAGCCTTGAGAATGCGCCTGGGAATGAGCGTTTGCATCCGACATTTTATCGTTCTCGTTGTTGTTTCCTCGCGGGGCCATTTGCTATCATTCGTATTGGTTGGCAGCAAGCAACCGTTCTTTCTGCTGTCATTGCGAGGAGCCAACGATGACAGGCTCCGCGAATCCAGACTTTCTTGCTTGGCTCTGGATTGCTTCGCTTCGCGCGCAATGACGGCGGAAGCGATCCCTTGCCGCGTCACGGACGGCGCGTCATACTCGCCGCAAGCCACTACCAAGAGGGAAGAAATGCCACGCATATTGATGACCGGCGCCGCGGGCGGGATCGGAACCAGCTTGCGCAAATTGCTGCCGCCGATCTATCCGGACCTCCTGCTCAGCGACATCAAGGCGCCCGCCGATCTCGGTCCAAACGAAAAATTCAAGGCGGCCGATCTCGCCGATATCGCCCAGGTCGAGGCGATCTGCGACGGCGTCGACGGCATCCTGCATTTCGGCGGCTATTCGGTCGAAGGTCCCTGGGACGACATCCTGCAGTCCAACATCATCGGCGGCTACAACGTGTTCGAGGCGGCGCGCAAGAAACGCGTCAAGCGCGTGGTGTTCGCCTCCTCGAACCACGCCGTCGGCTTCTATCCCAGGTATCACCGGATCGGCACCGACGTGACGACGCGGCCGGACAGCCGCTACGGCGTCAGCAAGGCCTTTGGCGAGGCCGTCGGCGCGCTCTATGCCGACAAGCACGGCATCAACGTGACGTGCCTCAGGATCGGCAATTTCGGCGACAAGCCGCTCGATCACCGCCGGCTGTCGATCTGGCTCAAGCCGGAAGACCTGGTGCAGCTCTGCCGCATCGGGCTCGAGCACCCCGGCATCCATTTCGAAATCTTCTACGGCGTCTCCGACAACGAGCGCTCTTGGTGGGACAACCACCGCGCCTACGACCTCGGCTATCGGCCGGCCGGCAAGGCTGAGGATTTCCGGGACCACGCCGTTGCCGAGCAGGCGAAACTGAAACCCGATCCGATCGGCGATTTCTACCAGGGCGGCGCGTTCTGCGGCATGGAGTTCAGCGGCGACAAGAGCCGGATTGTCGAACCGAAATCGTAACCGCCCTCATTCCGGGGCGCGCGCTAGCGCGAACCTGGAATCTCGCGCCATAATCTCGGGATTCCGGGTTCAGCCCCTGGGCTGCCCCGGAATGACGACCACATGTTGAATCGGCGCCAACGTTAGATCGCCGCGTACAAGAGGGACTAAAATGACCGATGGACTGCGCAAGGGACTGACGAGTTATGGCGATGCGGGCTTCTCGCTGTTCCTGCGCAAGGCCTTCATCAAGGCGATGGGCTATTCGAACGACGCGCTCGACCGCCCGATCGTCGGCATCACCAACACCTATAGCGACTACAATCCCTGCCACGGCAACGTGCCGCAGATCATTGAAGCGGTGAAACGCGGCGTGATGCTGTCGGGCGCGATGCCGATGGTGTTTCCGACCATTTCGATTGCGGAAAGCTTTGCCTATCCGACCTCGATGTATCTGCGCAATCTGATGGCGATGGATACGGAAGAAATGATCCGCGCCCAGCCGATGGACGCCGTGATCGTGATCGGCGGCTGCGACAAGACCTTGCCGGCGCAGATCATGGCCGCGGTCTCGGCCGATCTGCCGACCGTGGTCATCCCGGTCGGGCCGATGGTGGTCGGCCATCACAAGGGCGAGGTGCTGGGCGCCTGTACTGACTGCCGCAGATTATGGGCGAAGTATCGCGCCGGCGAAATCGACGACAATGAGATCGAGGCGGTGAATGGACGCCTGGCGCCTTCCGTCGGCACCTGCATGGTGATGGGTACGGCAAGCACCATGGCCTGCATCACCGAGGCGCTCGGACTGTCGCTGCCGATGAGCGCGACTATTCCCGCGCCGCACGCCGAGCGGTTCCGCTCTGCGGAGGCGAGCGGCCGGGTCGCCGCAGCGATGGCGAAAGCGAAAGGCCCGCGGCCGAGCGAACTCCTGACCCAATCCGCGTTCAAAAATGCGCAGGTGGTGCTGCAGGCGATTGGCGGCTCGACCAATGGCCTCATTCATCTGACCGCGATTGCCAACCGCACACCGCATCGCATCGATCTCGAAACTTTCGACAGGATAGGCCGCGAGGTGCCGGTGCTGATCGACCTCAAACCCTCCGGCGAGCACTATATGGAGCACTTCCATCATGCCGGCGGCGTGCCAAAGCTGATGGCGCAACTCGGCGGCCTGATCGATCTCGACGCCAAAACGGTCACCGGCGAGACGCTGCGCGAGGTCGTCGCCAAGGCCGAGGACGTACCTCGGCAGGACGCGATCCGGCCGCGCGAAAATCCGATCAAGCCGGAGGGCGGGCTCGCCGTGTTGCATGGCAATCTCGCCCCGCGCGGCGCCGTGATCAAGCATTCGGCCGCGAGCCCGAAACTCATGCAGCATACGGGGCGCGCCGTTGTGTTCGAATCCGTCGAGGACATGAC